>JAEEGG010006089.1_pt1 | contig 28399 bp, 20 predicted proteins | sample 9134161 | NCBI WGS metagenome assembly JAEEGG01 (sample SAMN16246543, study PRJNA631951) | gut metagenome | biome: gut microbiome; feature: rumen; material: CR-attached | host: Bos | place: Iran: Karaj | collected 2018-10 | reverse complement strand
CATGTAATCCTTGCCGTCAAGGTGGAACTCGGTGCCAGCGTATTTGCCATAGATGACATTATCGCCGACCTTCAGGGTCATGGCGTTGTCCTTGGTGCCGGGACCTACGGCGACTACTTTACCTTGTTGGGGTTTTTCTTTGGCGGTGTCGGGGATGATGATACCGCTAGCGGTTTTCTGTTCGGCTGCTGCGGGCTCGATGACCACGCGGTCTGCCAGAGGTTTGATTGCTAATTTTGCCATAATTATTCTGATTTAAAATTTAATAATTCAAAATTGACTTCGTCGAATGCTTTGCATTTCAAAGATTGAACGGCGGGCATTAGTCACATTTCGTGCCAAAGTGGAAAATGGCAGGGTTTTGTCAGTCGGGGTGACAAAGTGACACAAAAAGGGCTTATCTTTGCGCTCGAATTCGATCAATATGTCCAACATTAACGACGAGCGGAAAATCAATGAGCGGTACAAGATGATGACGGAGCAGCCCGTCAGGCGGCTGATCCTCAAGATGGCCGTGCCGACCATCATCAGCATGCTCGTGACCACTATCTACAACATGGTGGACTCGTTTTATGTGGGACATCTGAGCACCGAAGCCGTGGCAGGTGTGGGCGTCTCCTTTGCCTATATGGCCTTCATTAATGCCTGCGGCTTCTTCTTTGGGCATGGCTCGGGCAATTACATTTCGCGTGCCTTGGGTGCCAAACAGGGACAGAACGCAGGGCGTATGGCTGCCACGGGATTCTTCTCCCCCTTGATTTTGGGTGCCATTGCAGGCCTCATCTGCATGATCTTCATCTCACCCTTGTCGCGGGCGATGGGCGCCACCGAGAGCATCCTCCCATACGCCAACGACTACCTACGATTCATCTTGATTGCCACGCCTTTCATGATGTCGTCGCTGACGCTCAACAACCAGCTGCGACTGCAGGGCAACGCCCGTTTCGGCATGATTGGCATTGCCTCGGGTGCCATCCTCAACATCATCCTCGACCCGATTTTCATCTTTGTGCTTGACTTGGGGGTCAGCGGAGCCTCGTTGGCCACGGCTGTGAGCCAGTGCTTCGGCTGGTGCGTGCTGCTTTGGGGCACCTCACGTCCTGGCAATGTGCATATCAAGTTCAAGAATTTCACCCCTACCTTATACTATTACAAGGAAATCACGCGAGGTGGCCTGCCTTCGTTGGCGCGACAGGCCCTATCGGTGGTGGCCACCATCAGCCTCAACCGCATGGCGGTGCATTATGCCTTGCCTGGCAACGAAGCCTCCACGGTGGCAGCCTTCACCATCGTGTCGCGCATCACCTTGTTCTGCTTCGCCATCGTCATCGGGTTTGGACAAGGGTTTCAGCCCGTATGCGGCTATAACTACGGCGCCAAGCTCTATGCCCGTGTCAAGGAGAGCTATATGTTTTGCATTACAATCACCACGGCATTTCTTATCGTCCTAGGTACGGTGGTCTATATCTTTGCGCCCGACATCATCTCTTGGTTCCGTGGCGAAGACCCCGAGCTCATCCGCGTGGGCAGTCAGGCCTTGCGCTGGCAGTGCGTCGCCTTCCCGCTGATGGGCATGTGCACTGCGACCAATATGTTGTTCCAAAACATCGGTTACACCTGGCAGGCCACCTTGCTCTCGATGTGCCGTCAAGGCTTGTATTTCCTGCCTGCGGTCTTCATCATGTCATGGCTTTGGGGCATCACAGGACTCGAAGCTGCGCAAGCCGTCGCCGACATCTGTACCTTCTTAACCTCGTTGCCGTTTGCCATCTGGATTAGCAGAGCGCTCACCGCGAAGTCACAGCATAATGCGTGACCTTGCCATTCTTCCAGGTGCATTCCACCACTTTGCCGCCTCGGGCGCAAAGCCCTTTGAAATGGCCGTCCTTCCATACTGAAGGCAATGCGGGAAGCAACTCGATTTCGCCGTCGTGGCTCTGCAGCAGCATCTCGGCGATGCCCGCCGTGCCGCCGAAGTTGCCGTCAATCTGGAAAGGCGGATGGGCGCAGAAAAGGTTGGGATAGGTGCCTGCTGACTGGCTTCCGTCAAGATGGACTGCCGGCTCGAGCAGGTTCCTCAAAAGATGATAGGCATGGTCGCCGTCGTGAAGGCGTGCCCAGAAGCAGATCTTCCATGCTCTCGACCAGCCTGTGCCTTCGTCGCCACGGCGACGCAAAGTCTCGCGGCTGGCATCCATTAATTCTGGCGTTTTGGACTGCGTTAGCATCGTGCCAGGATACAAGCCAAAGAGATGAGACACATGGCGGTGCTGCGGATCCACCTCCTTGTAGTCTTTCAGCCACTCCTGCAAATAGCCCTGCTCGCTGACCTGCATAGGCGGAAAATGGGATTTGGCATCGCGAAGGCTGTCGGAAAAAGCCTCATCGATGCCCAAAATCTCTGCCGACTGACAGACCGCGTCGTACAGCTCACTGACAATCTGCACGTCCATCGTACTGCCCATGCACACGCTAACAGTTATGCTATCGTTGAGGTAAAAGGCATTTTCGGGCGAGGTGGTCGGGGCGGTGACCAGCCAACCGTGCTCGGGCTCCTCTATCATCGCATCGAGGAAGAACCGTGCTGCCTCTTTCATCAAGGGATAGGCTTCATGCAAGAAGGCCGTATCTTGCGTAAACTCGTAATGCTGCCAAGCATGGAGGGCCAGCCAGGCTCCGCCGGTGTTGGTAGCGCCCCAAGAAGGATGCTCGCCAGGTGCCGTGAAGCCCCAAGGGTTGCAGACCACATGGGCAGTCCAGCCTCTGGCGCCATAGAATGACTGCGCCGTCTTTTGTCCTGACGGCATCAGCGCTTCGGCAAAGTGAATTAATGGCAGGTGCAGTTCCGAGAGGTTGCACACCTCACAGGGCCAGTGGTTCATCTCCACATTGATGTTGAGGTGGTAGTCGCCATTCCATGGCGTCTGGATGGTGTTGGTCCACAGCCCTTGCAGGTTGGGAGGCAGCAGGTCCTCGCGGGTGGAGCTGATGAGTAGGTAACGACCGAAATGGAAGTAACAGTTCGGCAGCCAAGGGTCGTCATTGACGAGGAAGTCTTTCCAATGGTCCTCCAGTGTGAGGTTTTGTTTCTCTTTGGGATCGCCAACCACCAACTCCACACGGTCAAACAGCTCGTGATGGGCTTTCAGATGGTCGCTTTTCACGGCATCAAAGCCTTTAGCGATGGCCTTTTGCAGATGCTCGTTGACATATACTTCGGGGTCATCGCACATGAAATCGGTGGCGGCACAGAAATAGATTATTGTTTCATTATCCTTGGTGACCGTTTGTGCTTTGGCGTAGTAATGCATCCCTTCCACGCCTTCTACGTTGCTGTCCAGCTGACCGAACATCACTACATCGTCAGCATCATTGATGACTTCGGCTTTTTCGGGACGGGAGAGGTTTATCGTAAGAGAAGAGCAGGTCGTTGAGTGCTGAGCTTGTCGAAGTATCGAAACGCCGTCATTAATTACGGTCGGCCCTTCGACGGGCTCAGGGGCCTTAACTTTTATTACTCCCACATCATCCACGCGGGAGATAAAAGACTCTCGTTCGTAATGTTGACCACCTTTATCAAAAGAAACCTTGTGGATGGCATTGTTAAGGCAAAGCGTTCTTTTATAATTGGTTACAGTATCAGCATTGGGATAATGGTATTCTATCGTCATATTGCCCAAAGTCTGATAGCACCCGAAAGGTACTATGGCACCTTGGCCATGGCCTGAGCCTTGGCCCCCACAGACAAAGGTCTCGTACATCAGGTTTTGGGCTTCGTCGTTTTTACCTTCCTTCAACAGCCGTTGGATCTCCGGCAACGACTGCGAGGCCTTGGGGTTACTGTCATCACTCAGCGCACCCGACCACAAAGTGATATCGTTCAACACAATGGTCTCCTGCTCCACCCCACCGTCGGGCATCATGCCGAGGTGGCCGTTGCCCAGGGGGAAGCACTCTTCCCATATCTGAGCGGGGGCGGTATGGGTGAGGTTCCATTGCGGCTGCGGGGGTTGCTTTTGGCAGCCTGCGATGAGGAGCAAGGGGATAATGAGGTGGAGGAGGCGGTTCATGGGATTCATCCTTCTATGTTGGTTATCTCTATCATTTTACCAGGCTTAAAGCCGTTGGAAAGGTGTTCTCCGTATGAGACATAACCCAACTGATTAGAGACAAGGCGAGTGTCACCGATTTGCGCCTCGATGTTACGGTGCGAATGCCCATAAATCCAGTAGTCGATACCGGAATCGGCAATGTAATTGCCCAACTCTACGGTAAACGCCCCATTGATGGTACTGCCTTGAAACTCAAAAGCTGTGCAAAGTCCAGTCGGCACATGGTGGGTAAGCACAATCTTCGTTTTTGCCTTGCTATTTGCAACGGCTTGCTTGACAAACTGGAAACACCGTTCATGTTCTTTGTTGAAATCAGCTGCCGTCAGCAAGTGGTCCCCATACATAATGCGATGGAAATCAGATACACTTTGTTCGGTATGATATGCGTTTTGGATATCGATATGCGCCCAAAGCGTGGAGGCTATAACATCCACGTCTCCAACATGCTCCACCGTATTTGAGCATATTCGGACATTCGGAAACAATTCCCATTGATATGAATCGGGCAATGAGGCAATGTCATAGTAAGCATAAAACTCATGATTTCCCGGAACGGCAATCACCTCTTCAAAATTGTCGGCAGCCCATTGCCAAAAAGGGTGTTTCATCATGTGTTCCTGCCCAAGGTATATGGTGTCGCCCGCAAGCAACAGCACATCGCCTGCCACCGGGAGCGGATGTTGCTTCAAATAACGGCTGTTGCCCGTCAACTCCAAATGTAAATCCGATGCAAATTGTATTTTCATAGGCTACGCTGGTTCAAAGATTTCATCACGAAGAACTTCCAAATAAGCACGCACGTCATCCTCAGACACACCCAATGCATCCGCCAATGCCTTTGTGTTTTGTTCGTTATCAACAACGAAGGATTGGATGGCATCGTAGATCTTCGGCACCACTACAACAGGCTCTGGATAAGCACCGGCGGCAACGAGTTTTAAGACATCCGAACGATGTTTCCTGATGTCCTTACCGTTCACTTCCCTGCCTTCCTCCCGCTCTTTTGTGAGATTCAGATAGGCATTCACCTTCAACACTATCAAAGCCAAATTGTTAGCAACCAACAGGCCGTCAACCTCTTCTGCCTGATGGACGGTGAAGTCATAGAAATCATCATCCATGATGATGGCCGACAGGCTTTGGTGCAACTCGTCAGTTGGGATAGGCTCAATATGAAAACCCGACGGTTCTCCCAACAAATCCGAATGCCGCGAAAGCAACTCTATTTTCTGCGGATAATCCAGGTCCTCGTCTTGTAGAGTAAACCGATACAGCGCATACACTGATGCTCCTCCTTCATTGATGCGTTTTCCCACCTGGTAATTACCATCGTGAATGAATTGCCAAAAGGCATTGACAAACTCTTGTGTCAAACGCTCGACCACCACGATAATGTCGATGTCATCAGTAACGCGCGGGTGCATAGCGGTGCCCGTCAGTTGAATGTCGCAGGCCGTTCCTCCGATGATTACAAAGTTTTCCTTGTAAAGCGTCATCGCCTTTCTGAACATTTCCAATCCCTTTACCATAACTTCTCAATCATTAGTTCAATTTCTTTTTCCACGCGCGGATCGTCATCGTCGCGCAACGAAAGGGCCAATGACAGTATATCGACCCACCTGGGCGTTTCGCCCATCTTTGCAACAGGAGGGTATTTCCAAGCCTCGATGACCACGTTTCCGTCAAATTCATTAGGCCGGACTAGTGCGCCTGATGCCTTCAACTCTCGAAACCGCTCCATGCTCATCATGATGATTTGCTCCGGATCAGGATTGAGCCTTGTGTAGTGAGCCAAAGCATTGATGCCACACACGGGGAAGGATGCTTCGGACAAAAACTCGTCGCAGTAGATTTTCCGCTCAACGGGATTGACCAAAAGAGGCAAGGCCCGTTCCCACAATTCTTTTCCTGCTTTTTGGAAACGCATCACTTTCCGTTTTGACCCATCGGCTACCTTCTCGCACAGGCCCAAATCGGCCAGACATGTAATGCCCAGTGTGATGCTTGTGTAGGCGTAGGGCAACTTTCCTTCCATGTCGCGCGCTGCCATCCCTTCAAGACTCTCCTCCTGCAGGTGATAAAGCAAGATGTACTGGGCAACGGGGGTTAGGGTTTTGGCTATTTTCGTCCTGCGAACACGTTCGTTGGCCACCAGCATGGGTAGATGCGCATATTTCTCTGAGACGACGAAAAACACGTTCTTGTCGATGAGACGCTGCCGCTCGTAGGCTGGACAGGACGCAAGCAGAAAGACCGTAGGAAGGTTGAATAATGACGTGAGGTTGCCGGCCGTTATCGACAGATTGTGCGGGGAAGCGACTTCACCCTTAGGCTCGGCAAAGAGCAAAGGAACCCCAAGATAAACACCGTCATAAAAGCGGTATGCAATCAAGTCGCCCACCGTGGCGCCCTTCATCTGAGCCTTGCTTCGTTCCTGCAAACGAATGGTCCTCCCTAAAATCACGATGTTCTTTATTTCACTCATCTTGCTTCATTTTAATATGTCATTAAAACGATGCAAAAATAATGAAAATATTTTGAATAACAACAGGTTTTGATTAAATAAAGTCCAAATATCGACCAGTTTCTCTACCGAAGAAGGGTTTATCGACCATTTACTGGCCATTTATCGACCACAGTTTGTGCTCAGCAAGACTTTAATGCAGCCAACCGATTTGCCCCTAGTAGTCATGGCGGGCTCTCCCCCTCGAGGGGGATGCCCGAAGGGCAGGGGGTCAAGCCCGCCATCTCCTGGGCGTTGTGGAGGCTTCGCCGAACCACCCCACCTTTGCCTACCCAAAACACCCAGGTCTGCGACCGAGGAGACCCATGGTTTATTAGCGGCAGACCCGGGTATTTTGGGTGGTCAGACCCGGGTCTTATTTTCGCGTATGATTCACCCCGCAAGGGAAAGAGGGAAAACCTTTCGCCCGCAGACCCACCCTCGAAAAGGTTAAGACCCATATCTAAACTTTTTTTGAGGTGGGTGTAAAAAAGTTTATACCCATATCTCCCGGGGTTTTGATGTACCCTGTCTTTTTTCTTACTTGTACGACTTCAGTTCAAAGCTCACTTTATACTTGCGGTCAGGATTGGTTATCATAACCTCGCTTTTATAATAAGCATAATTATCCTTATGTCCATATCCCGGCAGCTCAATACTTTTTACCATTCCAGGGTCAATATCGACTGTCTTTGTGAAGTCATGATAATCAAGCATATTTCCGCTCATATCGTAATAAACCATGCGGCCTGTCACCTGGGTAATGCGGCGGTTAGTATTGTTTTTGAGTGAAACGGAGGCCTTGGATTGCACCCAATCATGCGTATAGTTTGCCAGTGTAATGGCATTGGGATCAAAGGGTTCCGACGCTTGTGATGCCGTAGGCGCGGATTGCTGTGCCGCGGGCGCAGCGGGAGCCGCAGTGGCGGCGGGGGCTTGTTTGGGGCTTGAAACAGGTTTGTTGTTTTTCAATTGTTGGACCTCCTGCTTGAGCCGTTCCACCTCGCCTCGTAACTCTTCGACTTCATTTTGCAATGCCTCCCATTCGACTGAGGGTGCCGAAGCTGCGGGTTGTTCCGCCGCTATTTCTTGGTTGTCGTTTTTTGACAAAGAAGAGAACTTGGATTTGATGGTATCGAAGTGCCCGATCAAGTATACCGTCAGCAGCGCCAGACCGGCTAAAATCAACCATCCAAGAAACCGATGCGGCTTTTTGTTTGCATATTCATCCATGTTATGTTTGTTTTGAGGGTTTGACTGCAAAAATAAAAAAATTCTTCTTTTGTCCTTTCCACACCAAGGGGAAATGGCCTAAGCATCAAGGGCTCACCGTACAAAATGAACTACTTAAAAACAAGAAGTTCACCGAATTCAAAGCTGCATCTCCAGAATGTACCTCTGAAATACTCCAAACATCTTCACTCCCGCCTCGTGCATGAACTTGAACTCCGGTGTTTTATCATCCATATCAAAGGTGCGGAACGCTCGCTCATCCTTGATGCGACTGGCCTTTTTGTCAGACAAACGTTCCCATACCAAGGTCCCGCCGTACTCTAGTTCAATAGCGTCCTTTCTGACGTACAGATAATCAAAAATCCGTTTGTTAAGTTCCACGTCTTTCGTTTCGATGTAAATCTCCACTCTGCCATAATCCACACCGATAACAGCGTTAATATTGATAGCATATGGCGTTTTCAAACTCTTGTTAATCCAATTAGCCGTTACAGGGGCTATCTTCACAAACACTCCATCATTGTTCTCGCAATAGTTAATGAACTCCGCCCAAAACGCTTTGCGCTTCTCGTATCGAGCGGGACCGCTACTTTCATCAAAATCAACAGAGTCTTCTTTCTTTGGAAGTAAACCAAACGACAGTTCATCTTCTTCTATGCCATAAAGCTTGAATAGGTTTTTCAAAATGGACATCTTGGTCCAAGTACTGCTGGCAGGACAAAAGTATAAACCCTCAGCAATCTTACGATAGTTCTTGGAGACCGCCGTGGTTTCAAACCAAACATTTTTCTTGTTGAAAGCTTCTTGATATAAGATGGCTGGGTTAATCATAAAGAGCTTGTTCATTATCTCCATCATCATATCGGACCATAATGACACGTCTTGACGTTCTTCCTTGAAAATGAAGTATTGAATGTCCCTATAGGTGGCAACGCCATTGTCTTCAGAAAGTGACACCACGTCATCCTCTTGTTGAGTCGGAACAAACGTTGTTGTAGGATAGGCCCAAATCTCCAAAGCCATCTCAGATAATTTGGCTTTCCGCAACTCAAGCTCTTCTTCGCCCCATTTCTCGAATTGGGCGATATAATGGTTCAACCTAATGCCACTCTCCAAAAAGCCATTTTTCATGGTCTTTTTTTCTTCGAAAGGCCTGTTGCTATAGTTGGAATTGTAACCGGTCAATGTCAGGTTGGAGATGGTGTGCAGCCAACGTTCCCGAATGTCTTCCCAGTTTTCACCTAAAGCTTGTTTCCATGCCGTACTCAATGTTTGTGGCATGATATGTTCAATGGTAAGATTTCCACTTTCTATATTGCCGACCACGTCATTCTTTTCCTTGCTGCTTCCGTTTTCTAGACGCTCAAAGATGTATTCTTTATTTTTGGCGCGCATAGAATAGATATTCTTCATCGTGAAGCCGTTAAGAAACTCATCGTCTTTAGGAAAGGCACCCGAAAGTCTTCTACTCTCCAATAGATAGATCATCACCGAGGAGTAGGTGTCGGTTTCTTTCTTGTTTTTCAAGACCGAATCATGCAGCGTTGCAAAGATTTTGTTGAGGGCATTCGTCGGCAGGTCACACATCAGACGGCGGAAGATAAAGGTCTCAACGCATGAAAACACATTGTATATTTCCGAACCACCCAACCCGGTTTCCTTGGCATAAGCCAAAAAAGCCATCAAAAACGGATAAGCCACCGTCATGTCCAAAAGGTCCAGCCGTTTTGCGGCCTCGTTGGCGCCTTCGTCGCCCACGTTGAATGAAACGATGTCCTTATAAGCGTAGGCATATACCAGCATGTCCTGAAGGACAGATTCGATGTCACCTTTAATTTTGGTGTAGGACTTGAACGCAGGATAAATGCCTTTTAACGTGGGAATGGTTCTCTGTTTGATGGTTAGGTAGTTACGAACAAACATATCCAGTTCATCACGGCTACATTTCTCTATCTTGTTCCAATACTTGTCGTAGTAGTCTTCCTGGACCTCGGGCGTAAGATTCATCAGCACATAGTTTCGAATCTTGTCGGACTCCGTCAGGTCCAATCCAGTGGAATTGAGACTTTCGAAGATGAGTTGCGGATTGTCACCGTGTTGAGGTTCCAACTCAATATCAATAATCTCGAGGCTATTGATAGCCCTGAACAATTCATCCACCGTTAATTCCTTGAAGTTGACAATCCTGTCATAAAAATAACGGTAGTTGACAGTGACTTTTGAATCACCGATATAGTCGGACTCATCTTTGTAAATGAGTCTGTCGAAGGCAACACAATCGTCGCGGAATGGCTTCAGGCGAACCTTACGTTCCGTTTTGTCATATTTGTCAACAAGGAAGTCCTCAAGACGCAGTCGCAGGGTGCTATCTTCAGTGGCGACCACGCCTTTTTTCAAGGCATTGACCATGGCTATCAGGATTAGCGACACCGTGGTGATTCGTTGCTGACCGTCAATCAGGACCACCTCGTCACGGCTATGGGCGTACGAGACGATGCTGCCAAAGAAATGCGACTCCTTCCCTTCCTTAATGACGTTCACCAAGTCGTCGAACAACTGTTTGCAGTTTTCCTTTTTCCAGTCGTAGTTTCTTTGATATACAGGGATGATGAAGCGTTTCTGTGAACCATCAAGAAACTTCATTAAGTAAGAGGCATTTCCTTTCATGGCATGAATGGTGTTGATTTAGAGAGGCAAAGATAAGAGTTTTCTTGGTTTTCTTGTCTTTTTTATTCGGAAAAAGGTCATATCATTTAACCAATTTAAAGCTAGTAACGTGCTTTTTTATTGACAATTAATATGAAATTTATTGCCTATCTTTGCAGCCATTCTAAACCGACGGGCTTTGGACGTGTTATTCGAAGCATTACAATTCTCATTTATTATGCATACTACAAATACGATTCTTCAAGACGACCCAATACAAGATGAATCTCAGGATGAATTAGGAAGAGTATCCATGGTGGAACTAATCGCCAATTCCATCATCAAGTATTCAAAAAACACGCATCCCTGTACCAATATAGGGATTTATGGTCCATGGGGATGTGGAAAAACTTCCATGATTAATCTTATTCAAAATCATCTGATCAACAATGGAAAGAATGATAATATTTCCATTGTTCACTTCAATCCATGGCAGACAGGTTCCATGGACTTATTAATGAGCGAATTTTTCAAATGCATTTGCAAGGATTTTGAAGAGGAGGTGCGTGATTTCATCAAAAAATATGGTGATATTATTTCTTTTGCAGCAAGTATAATCCCGGTGGTTGGGGGGCAAATATCGGAAGGGATAAAAAATGCTAAAGACATGCTGGCATCAAGTGAAAACACCTTAAAAGAACAAAAGGATAAAATATCGGAAGCCATTATTAAAAGCAAAAAACATTTAGTTGTCTTTATTGACGATCTCGATCGTTTAGACAAAGAAGAGCTTCATGCCGTTTTCAGATTGATTCGACAAGTAGCTGACTTTAAAAACACCATGTATGTGGTAGCCATGGATGTTGACATGGCTGCGAAATCAATTTCTCAGTATTATGGTGGAGATTCCGGTGAAGATGGACGTCGTTTTATTGACAAAATCATACAAGTTCCCATCAATATTCCTATAATTCAAAAACCGTATTTGAAAAATCATTTGTCGAAGTTAATGCGTGATATTATAAAGCCATATAACGATATAGGAGAAGATGATATAGATGCAATTAGTGAGAAAGTCTCAAACTTGTTCGAAACAAAAAGAGACTGCATACGATTTGTCAACCAACTAGGATTTGTTTTCCCTTCTGTAGCCGATGAAGTAAATGTACATGATTTCTGTCTAATAGAAGCAATAAAAGTTATCAGTCAAGAGGCTTATATAAAGATTCTGTACAACAAAAATGCTTTGTTAAGGATTCCTGACACAATTAGTTTCCCGTATATTGACGACAAAGATGCAGATATTGCAATGGACAAACGTTTTCAAGAGGCCATAGAGAATATTACCAAAGATCTAACAGCACACAACATCGGGAATAAAATCAAAAACCTTTTAGAAAATGATTTGTTTTACTTTAACAGCACAGATCCTTTCCAATTGATTGATCAACAAAAGCTACAAAGCAACGTATATTTTGATAAGTATTTTGTGATGGCCGTTCCCGAGCATCTGATACCTGATTCAGAAATGGATCGGTTACATAGTAAGATTCTCTCAATGAGCCACAAAGATCTATCTAAATGGATCAACAAAAAGTGTAATCGATATAGCTATGAAGAGATACAAAGAGCAACGCTACGAGTTATAAGAAAATTTGACGATGACAACCGCTGCAAAGCAACTCAATTATTCTGCGAAGCTTTATCCATAAGCGAACTAGCCAAAAAGTACAAGCCTAATGGTTACAATCAAAAACAGACTGATGTTTTTGTAACAAACACGCTGATACCTCGATATATGGTAAGAGCGAAAGAGACTGACATGGGGATGACATATGAAGTAGACACCGTATTATTAGATAAAACTCTATTGACAATTTACCAGGAGGCAGATTTTAACTACTGTATGCAGATTCATTATGGGGTAAACAATTTACATGTCATAAAAGCACACACAAAAGATGCTTCATTTGATTGTTTAAAGACTAAATTTATTTCTATGTCTTTTGATGAACAAATGAAATTCCATAGGGATTTATTGACTTCATATTATTCATATTGGAAATGTGTTGATGCCAAAGGAATGACTATGTATTTAACCCAATTGATTAATCAAAGTAGTTTTCAAACCGATGTTTTCATAAACAAGTTCATCACATATAATGGTGATGCCACAGTAATTGACACTTTTGTTCGTTTATTCAAAAACGTGGTTCTTTTACTTGTTGGTAAAATTGAAGCAGATGGTAGAGATTATAGCAAGGAAAGCCTGGTTAGATTGTTTATGGCAAATTACAAAGAAGCCCTTCGTGTTTCATAGTTGTCATTCGCTGCATCTTCAAGCCATGCGCCAAATCAAAGCCGTTGCCTACAAGAATGATTCTGTTCATTTCGCTTTTGTTTCAAAGGTTTGTTTTCTACTCGCATTTGTAAAAGAAACTATATTCCAGCGGATGCAAGTCTGTAATCATTTATAACCTTGTTTTTGTGCCTCATAACTTCTTTCCAGATAGTTTGTCTAATATCCTCAATCCAGTTATCTTCAACAGCTCTTTTAATTAACTTATCAAATAAATAATATTCTTTCTCAGCACCAATCGGTTCTAACAAATTACCGTTCTCATCATAATCAAAATCACCAATATCGTATACGAAGGGATAGTCTCTATATCTCTTAAAATAGCCGCAAAAGGATGTCTCTCTCATTGTTGTAGAATCCACAAACTTATAACCATACCACACATACCTTTCCTCTTTATCTAGTTTTTCGTGCGTTTCGCAAACCTTCGGCTTTATACGCTCAAAAAGAATGTATTCAAAGTACGACAACGCCTCTGCCCATTTTTGCTCTTCAAACAATTCATACCACTTTTCATCAAGAATCTTTTGAGCCAATGGTTTTCTTTCGCCGCCCAAGAGCATATTATAGCCTTTGGCAATGTTTGTGGAATCATACTCTGAAATATACTTCCTCTCTAATTTATTAAGATTCTCAACAAGTAATGTTGGCTTCTTTTCATCAACTTCGACTTCTTCCAGCACCTCTATTTTGATGTTATCCTTCCCGTATTTGTTAATTGCGGCATCACATACCATTTTTGAGCGCAACTTTTTTGAATTGCTCACATGTTCTTGCCAGCGTTTTTCAACACTTGTGGTGGTTTGCCCAATATAGACCTTACCATTGGGGAATGTGTACTTGTATATGTATCCCTTTAATGACATTCTTTATTATTTTATCACCACGAACAAACTCCTCTACTTCACCGCAACTTCACCGCAACTACGCCACCCCTCCATACTGCTGATAGACAAAGTTGTAAACAGCATCGCGGTAATAGGAAATGCTCTCATCGGGATAGCTTTCCGGCAGTTCTTGATAAAGAAGATCGCGGATGGTGATGTATAGCGTGGCTTTGGTCTCGGGCTTGTCGAAAGGATGGTCCATGGTAGCCAACTGTTGCTTGATTTTTTCAAGCAAATCCTTGGCCACCTTCTTCAGCTTCTTGATGTCTTCTTTGGTCAGGTCTTCCTTGAACAGCACATCGTACATCGAAAGCTGCTCGTCGTTTTCGAAGCCTTCTCTGACATAACGTTTCTCCTCCTCGGTTAGTTCTTGTGACAGTTTCATCAGTTCCTCGAAGGTCTTCTCAATCGTTGCACGGTTTTGTTCTTGGTTGTATTCCTTGATGATTTCCTGATAACGTTCATAGAAATTGATACGCGACGGATTGGCAGACATCATCTGGGCAATGCGTTCTTGCAACAGCTCCTGGATGTCCTTCATAACCAAGTTCTTTTCCTTGCTACGAGCAAATTCTTGTCTCAGCAAATCGAAGTTAATGCCGCTGATGTCGAAACGGCGAGAGCTGTTTTCGGAGAATGTCAAATCTTCCACCTCAAGATGCTCATTCACAATCTCGTTGATGGTCACGCTGAGATCGGTGATGTCGGCGTGCTTGCGTTTCTTTTGCAACTCCTTGTAGATGGCCTCGATGGCATCTTTTTGCTGCTTCATTTCTGGAGCAATATCCTCACGGTCAAGGTATTTCCAGAGTTTCAATAAGGTGGTGGAAAAGGTGCAATAGGTCTTCCTTATTTCCAGTGTCTCACACATGGCGTTGGCAGCCGACTTCAGCAATGAGAGTTTGTAAAAGCTCTCGGCCTCAATCAATTGTTTCAGCTCAAAGCCGTGTTCTTGCAAAAACGCCGTGGCAGCGGCCATGGTTTCCATGACTTGCTTGATAAGTTCCTTCTTGTCGATGGTCGGGTCGTTGCCTCCTTCCCCACCCTCGGGATTGGCGGTATAATCGGCCAAGGCTTGTCGCAGTGCCTTCACGATGCCCATATAGTCAATGATGAGGCCGTTGGTCTTGCCTTCGGCCACACGGTTGGCACGGGCGATAGTCTGCATCAGCGTGTGGGCTTTCATAGGCTTGTCGATGTAGAGACATGACAAGGTCTTCACGTCGAAGCCAGTCAACCACATAGCGCAGACAAAGACAATGCGGAGTTTCGATTCGCCGTCTTTGAACTCTTTGTCAAGTTCGCGTTTCTCCATCTTCTCGCGGTGAGTCCTGATGTCCAAGCCCCATTTTTGGAACGTCTGAATCTCGTTCTGCTCTTGCGAGACGACCACGGCCATCTCGGTTTCCTTCATCCACTCCAACTTCCGTGTCAACTCTTGCACTTCTTGTTGCGACGTACATATGGCAATGGTCTGCTCCAAGTCCTTGATTTCGCGCCGCCAGTATTCCTGGGCATAGTCGTACATGCGCACGCAGGTCACCTTGTTGTAGCAGACGAACATAGCCTTGCCCGAAGTCCAAAGGTCGCTGTAATGTTTGACGAAATCCTTCGCAATAATCCTCAATCTACTAGGAGCGGTCAGCAGGTGCACCTCCTTGGAGAACTCGCGTTGAAGTTTAGCCAGTTGCGAGGTGTCCATGTCGCCAGCCTGCTCCAAGGCAGCGGCAATCTCTTCGTTGATTTCAGGGTTTTTCAAGTCCTTCAGCTTCTCGCCTCGGTTCTCGTAAAACAGCGGCACGGTGGCCTTGTCCTCCACGGCGCGCTTAAAGTCGTAGATACTCACATAACCGCCAAAAGTACGGGCCGTAATGTTGTCGTTCGACAACAACGGCGTACCTGTGAATCCAATGCGGTGGGCTGTGGGCAACAGGTGCATCAGGTTGTCGGCGAAGATGCCGTTTTGTGTGCGGTGCGCCTCGTCGCTCATCACGATGATGTCGTGGTCGGGATAAATGGGGTCGGCATTGGGATCGTTAAACTTCTGGATGAGTGAGAAGATGAACGACGGGTTGCCTCTCAGCTTGGCCTTCAAGTCCTCGCCACTGGAAGCAATGAACTTCTCGGCCTTCACCTTTCCCAACAGTCCGCAGTTCTCGAAGGTATCACTGATTTGTTTGTTCAACTCATCGCGGTCGGTGAGGACGACGATGGTCGGTGAGCCTTCGAACTTACGACGTATCTTCTGCGACAGGAAGAGCATAGAATAGCTCTTGCCGCTGCCTTGCGTATGCCAAAACACGCCCAACTTACCGTTGAGGTACTGGCGGTTGCGGTACATTTCCACGGCTTGATTCACGCCGAGATACTGGTGGTTGCGAGCCAATATCTTCACCGTGGTGCTGCCCGAATGGTCGAAAAGGATGAAGTTCTCTATCAGGTCAAGGAAATTCTCTTTCTTGCATATGCCGCGCAGCATGGTGGGCAACTCGATGTTGCCGGTTTCCATCTCATTGAGGCGTTTCCACTCATGGAAGAACTCCCACTTCGAGTCGATGGTGCCCACACGCGCCTCCAAGCCATTGCTGAACATGATGAAAGCGTTGTGGTAGAACAACTGCGGGATGGTGTCGAGATAGTCGCGGTAGTTTTGGTTGAAAGCATCTACCACCTCCACGTCGTGGTTCTTCAGCTCCATGAATAGCAGCGGGATGCCGTTAACAAAGCCCACGATGTCGGCACGACGGCGATACAGCGAGCCATGCACCCACAACTCGCGGACGCAGAGGAACTCGTTCTTGTCGGGTGAGTTGAAGTCGATGACTCTTGCCTTAACCTCTTCCGTTTCGCCATTTTGCTTTACACGGGTCACAGGAATACCATCTCGGATCATCTGATACTTCTGCTCGTTGATTTGCATGAGCGTCTGGCTGCTCATGTGTTCCGTCATGCGCTCCACGGCTTCGGCCAACTGCTTTTCGGTCAGCCAAGGGTTGAGGGTTTTGAGTGCCTTGCAGAAATGTCGGGTGAGCAGCACCTCGTGGTAGTTGCTGCGGCCCAGAGTGCCATCAGTGCCAAGCGTCTCCTTGTCGAAAGCATAGACGCTCGTCCAGCCGAGTTCCTTCTCCAAGAACTCCGCTGCACTCTTTTGTATCAGTTGGTCTTCACTGTAATCGTGTGACATGATTGCTACTTGTTAAGTTCGTTATATAATGCCAGGCCTTTCACCGTAAGCAGGTATTTCTGACGAGGATGGCGAGGCTTATCGGGATAAAGCATTCGAACGTAACCCTCACTGATTGCAGGATTGAGATGGTACTCCAAGAAATTGGGACGATGTTTTAATTTCAATCTTTCCATCATTTGCAAGATAGACACTTCCTCACCCCCAATAATCTTTATCAACTCAACGACCAGCATATTGTCGGTATGTATCAAACCTCGAACTTGTTCGGGTACTTGTTCGGGTACTTGTTCGGGTGCTTGTTCGGCACTTGTCTGGTTTGCAAGGTTAGGTTGAACGCGCCACTCTTTTGTCGGGTGGATATGCAGGTAGCGGTTACGAAGATCCCATTGCTCGCCTAATAAAAGGTTACGGAAGAAACGCTCCAGATAGACAGGTGTGTAGTCAATGCCTTTGAGCGCATTTTTGTAATTGGCTCTCACCAAAGCATTTCGGAAGTACCATGAATGTTTGGCAAAAAGGTCGTTTTCAACATCAAACCCTATAGAACGCAAATATTGAATAGTGAAAACGGCGGTAGTACGTGTGTTGCCTTCACCGAAGGCGTGGATCTGCCAGAGGCCAGAGACGAACCTTGCAATGTGAGCCACCAAATCATCTCCACTAACTCCCCTATAACTAAAACTCCGTTCCTGCTCAATTTCATAGCCGATGGCTCGACGCAGATCTTCCCAGTTCAGATAGTTCACCGTGTCGCCTTCAAGAACCCACTCCCGCTTGGTGATGTCGTATTTTCGCAGTTCACCAGCATGCTTCATCACGTCCCTGAATATTCTTCCATGTAGTGAGATATAGCCATTGGTCGTGAAGTCGCAAGTCTTTACCGAGAGTATGCGCGTTATGTTCTTCGATGCCTTGTCGGCTTCTTTCTTGCCTTCTTCATCGGCCTCGTGGGTTGTCTTGCTCTCGTAGTAACTATTGAGCAGCTGTTCCACTTCATCAATGGTGATTTCGCCTTCGATATTTCGCTGAGCCAGCTGGTTCAGGTATTCTGATGTCTTTAGGCCATCGACCGCCTGCAAGCCTATAGCCGTACTCCATGCGTAAGCCGCTTCCCGCTGAGCAGGTTCTCCCTGCCGTATGTACTCGTCGAAGTTGATATATTGCTGTTTTTCACTCATAACTTAGTCTATTATTCACACTTTTATTTCCCCTCCCATCAGCCTCAGCAGCAAGCGGGTACAAACATAACAAATTCAAATCATATATTCTTACTTTTACTCAATACTTTAATTATATGACTGTTTTTCCCATAATAATGTACATAAGACAACAGCCACGTCACCAATATAAGAACAATAGTGCAAATCACTACAATAAGTTGAGTATTATACCATTTATATGTTGTTATAGGACAAATAGTATAATCTTCTTCCAAATCTTTTGCTGTTATTTCTTCACCAAAAACAACAGGTAGCGATGTACGCCAATCCACATAGATTTTAGACTTTGGACTTATACCTACTGCAACCGCTTTATTGGTTTCTTTCTCGAACACTTTAAACTTCAGTTCCGGAAACATATGCGATAATAACATTGCAACAAACAAGAACGACCAAACAATTATCGACGCCCTTCTGTACAGTTTTCTACCCTCCTTGTTTTTGTGAACCTGCCCTACATATGTGTTTTGTATCTCTTTTGTATTTTTTATTCTATGTTGAAATGATAATGTTGCATCCAAATCACCAATATTTCCAGGAACCTCAACAATTGCAGTGTATTCAAAATACTCGTCAGAAATAAAGATACCATCAATACCCCATAAAACCTCATTCTTATTGTCATTATCAACAGTTACATTAACCTTCAATCCATTGGCTAAAGACGGTATTTTTATTGCTTTTACAATACACTTTTTAGGCAATATCATTTTAATGTCGGATTTACCATTTAAAGCATCAATGTCATTGTAACCAACATTTATAAATCCCCCTTTGAGAACTCGTACTTCATTAGACAATGAATCACCAGAATAACGTAATTCAAACTCAGGAAAAACATCATGCAATCCCTTTCCAATATCGTACGAATTAATTGTAAAATGTACAATCTTGTTCTTCCTCATTTGCCATTTGGCAATAAGAAAAGCGATAATTGCACCTGCAACAACTGAAATGACAATTCCTAACATAATCTTGTTTTTACATTTGTTCTTTCACTTCCATCTCCCCTCCCATCAGCCTCGGCAGCAAGCGGTCGCGGGCCTCGGTGAGAAGGCGGATTTGAGACGTTTTGGATTTCACTTGTTTAATCATTGGGGTTACTATTTCAGAAAAAACACTCAGTATAGCAGCAGATGGCAGCTTTATCTCAAAAGCCTTTAAATCAGCCATTCTTATACCCTTCTGAGCGCATCCGTGTGCGTTACTTTGACAATAATCTTGAATCTCTTTATCCAAAAGTGTGAGATAAAGAAAGGTTGAAGGAATATCTACATTAGGTCTCATCGTAAACACTGATTCGCTGATATTCCAATCTTTTACTGGTTTATCAATTAAATACACTCTTCCAATAGTACCTATGCCAGAGAAAAGTAAATCGCCCATTTGTAGGTCTGAACGTTTATTGATCTTTTCTAAGGCTTCATCATCCACTTTATCACATCTCTCATCAAAAATCACATCATTATTTGACATGTTTTTGATTGTGACATAATAATTGTTTCCACGCCCCAACACAAAATTCTTACGTGGATTTAGTCCTGTAGCAAATTTACAAGTGATGTCACCAAGTCTTTTCCTCTCCCACCCCTCCGGCAAGCCATCCACCATCTTAACATTTTCATATCCAGGGAAGCGAAGGTCAACAAACCATTCCTTATAGAGCCGCTGGGCGGCTTCCTCCAGCAGCTTGATTTGCTTTTGGTAGTTTTCTATCAGGGTGTCGTAGCGTGAAAGGATGGCGGCAATGCGGTGCTGGATTTCAATTGGAGGGCATGGAAACATTATTGTGGATAGCTTTTCCCACGAAAGATTATCTTGAGCCGTACCTTGTGAAATCTGCTGGCAATCCTTTTGAAGAATGTCAAAACAATACTTTACGAACTTCACATCTGCCACTTCCTTGAAGGGCACGAACCCCATAATACTATCAGGGAAACATGCTGGAAATGCCAACAGAGCAGTATCAGCGATATTTGCCGCAATAGTAATACATAATGTATCCTTATCCCAAAGTTTACTTTGAGCAAGTCCTTCCTCATTATATGTTTGGCTATACTCTGTTACATATAATTCAGCAGCACCAATATCACCAGTTTGAATAAAAGGATACTTCCCTCCAAACAATCGTGCATCATTTCTTGGACGATGTTTCGATTTGCCCCGGGAAATAGTCCCCATTTGGTCTAATGTTTTATAACTCCACTCGCTCATGGCTTGTCCTCCTTTACTTCATCCATCACCATAATGTCATCCTCTTGTTCGTAATAATAGGAATAGCCGATGCCTTTCATAAATAACTCGCAGCCATTATATATACAAAAACTCATATCAATAACTTAATTCGTTCTCTATGATATACTTTAGTAATGCTGCAGATGTATACGAGGCATATTCCTGATAATCATCGTTTTTCTTGCTATCAGCAAAATCAGATATAGATTTCAGCGACGCAACAATTTTGGGCAAAGGTTTAATCGCATTACAAGCAGCATAAAACATTCCATAAGATTCCATCTCTATCCCTTTGAGTTTTCGACCATGAGTCACTATCTTGTCAATCTCTTGTTTACAAGACAATACTGCGGGCACAGAAGCCATAGGCCCTAAATGGATGGCCAATTGTGTAGCTGGTTTTCCTACATTAGTAGTATAATTATCACTTATTGAATTTAATAGTTTTCTATCTGATTGTAATCTCGTCACTATAGTAACGAATTCTGTATTTACCGCTTTTTGTCTAACATCTGGCTCAAATACAGTTTCTCCTGTATTTTTATCAGTTTTAATCTTCCCACTAGCACCATCAAATACCTCTGAAGCAATAAGAATGTCCCCATAATTCATAGAATCAGGAGATACACCCGCTGCTATTCCGGTCATAAATAAATACTTGGGTCTAAAATTGTAAATTATTTTGGTTGTTAAAGCTGATGATGCTATGCTCGCCATTTGATTTGCATAAGTGGCGATGCACCTGATCTTTTTGCCATCTTTATCATTAAGAACCCCCTCATAATAGTTATTAAAACTATCTAAAGGATGTGAAACAATTTTCCAGTCGCAGCCAAACACTCTCTTTAACTGCGTATGCTCGGGATCTTGCAATGCATTGATGATGGCCACATCATAGTCATATTCTTGGTTGTTGTACAAACTTTTTTTGGCAAGCGATATCGTTTTTAATCTATTTTGCAGCTGCGGTTTCCACGAATCACTGTTTTCTTTGTATTGTAACAAGGTAACAGTAAGTTGTTCTAATTTGTTTTTGAACTCATCTGCAAGATCTTCTTTTTTTGTGATAGCGAGAACGGAAAAAGGCGATATTAAGTCTTCATCTTGTGGTAGTTGCTGTAGTAAATTAATGGCATTCTGTGGATCCGATTCCCCCACTCCCCATTCAAAAGGAATATACATATCTACTATCAATAAATCATAGTAATTGTTTGACAACTTATCCAAAGCTTGTTTTATATCGGTTACAACAATAGGTTCTTTAGCGTTTTCTAAAACACCATTAATCACATCCTTTATTGCTGCCAGTTTTTCAGGGGTATCTTCAATTATTAGAATCGATAACATTTTTTATTGTATTTAATAGTTTTTCTTGCCAATCATTATTATTTGTACTATAGGTAATCCATCCATGGTATTTAGACGAGCACAAACTTTTTAATCTATTATCGATTTGTTCAATTGTCTCGCCTCCAAACGTTTCATACTGAGAGATAATAACCGCGTTAAAATATTCATTTTCTTCTAACAACTCTCTCATGATCAATTCCCCTCCATTTTTCAATGTATTCCCTCCGTTGTCATTATTTACTATATCAAAGTTTGGAAGTGTCATATCTAATATGAGTAAATCATACTTATCACTAAAAGCCGCATCACATCCCGTTTGATAGGACCTCGCAACATCTATTTTGCTGTCATTAAAATGTTTTTCTATGAAACACTTTAAAGCATTTAATTTAAACAAGTCATCTTCAACTATTAGAATTCTCATTGTCTTATTAAATTTGATACATTAATACTAATATTCGCCTTGAACAGATTATTATCAATGCTATTATGGTACTGATTGTCTTTCGACTCAAAAACATTAGTAACAATATTGTATATTTTGGCAAAGCCCGATTTCCCTTCTAACCGAGATCTTCCTTTACTGATCAGAGAAGAATACCCATCTTCCGACTCTTTAACAATAGCTTGCAAGCTTTTAACATCTTCTTCAACAATAGGATTCGTGACCTCAATATAAAGTACCGAATCTTTTTCGACAATAGTTGCAACAGCTTTCCCTTTTATACTTTTTCTTTTCTTCTCATAATCTAATACATTATTCAAAATGTCATGAAACAAGTCGTGCATGGCACCAAAATATTCTCCTTTATACGAGGAAACACTACTAATATTCTTTCGGATCGACAATTCTCCTTGATTAATCCTATTAATTGCAGACATACTGGCCTCAAAAACCTGTTGAATAGAAAAATCAAATGTTGATACGTCTTTTCTTTGGAACCATCCTTGAACTTTACTAAAGTCTAACTGCAAATTGGTTTGGCATGAGGTTATAGAATCTTTGAATTGTGTCAAATAAGGGCTATTATTTTGCAGTGATTCAGAAATATCATTATATAATTCATCTAATAGATTTCTCATTAAACTATGTGTTTCATCTAAAACCTCTCTCATTTGTAACAAACACGCTTCTGTGTACTCCCATAATTTGTTAAAAAACAAAGATACACAATTATCAAAATCCGTTTGTGAACATTCAAAATATAAATCATCCATATATGGGGACAGATTCTCAGATGAAAAATCAAAAACTGCTTTTGGCTTACTATTGTCATCTTCTGTTTTAATTTGAATGCGTTCGCTTTTTAATGCGAAAATTAAATCATCCGCACTCTTAGAAAAATTGTTTAGTATATCTTTGATTTCTTTTGAATATCCAAAGCGATTTAACCAGAACGCATTATCAATATAATTTCCGGAATCATCAGTATTCGTCACTAAATGGTATTCTTGAAGATGATTTCGTAACTGATTGTCAATTGTTCCATGACGAATTCTTGTACTTAAATAATAATCCAATCCATACTTTGGATCAAAAACAAATTTATCTCTAACATCTAAATACAATTTCTTGAACAAAGAATACTTATAGTCGATTTCCATTGACTCGTCTTTCGAAAACAAAGTTAATGAGAGCCCTTTGCTCTGTAATAGCGAAAGTATTTGGAGAATTTCGGGGGATTTGTTCTCTAGAATTTTGACATTATCATCAGTGTTCTTAAAAACATCAAATAATACATTAAACTCTTTATCTTTCAATTCCTTGTTTTTGATGTTTTCAATGTCAACATATATTTTACTATCATCAACTTGCTGTACCAATCCGCTAATTGTTTGTTCCTTAGACAAGGCCGATATTTCTTCCAAATATCGTTTGTCTTGATAAAAGTCAAACAGATTTTTACATATTAAAATGCGTTCATCTATTACCTCACTAGAGTTCTTAAACAACCGATGCAAAGCAAGAACCTGTCTATCTGCTACATTCTCAATAAAAAAACGAAGTTTTTCGTCACCATCTACATTTAATTCAGAAACTTTGTTTACACCTTTCTGTTTCAAAAAACGCTTCAAAGACAAATACCGTTTATATGGTGCAGCATTAACATAAGTATAAAAGATTGCAAAGTCTATAGGATTCGAAAACTGTTTGTCAATATCCGTATCAAAAAGTACATCTAGCAACTTTTCGTCTAACAACGTAAGGTCAAGATGCACTTCTGACGTCATCTCCCTTGCAAACAAAGCAATTGCCTCTTTTATTTGTTCGTTTTCCAGATAGGCATTAAAAAGGAACGAACACATCATATTTCTAGAAAATGAAGGCAACCTTTTCTCTTCAATTAATCTATCGAGTTTGTTTAATAATTCTGGAGTTTTTTTATTCTTACAAAATTGAAAATCAACAAAATCAACTTGATCCAATACTGATTGTTCCTTTTGCCCTTGTTCAATAAATGCCATCAAATGATCGTTGTTAATCCAAGAAAAAACAAATGACTTTTTATCATCAATACTATCATAAAAAAAGGCATCTTGAATATTTAACCCCCAAGAACTCCGCCAGTAGTTTTTATTGAATCTCGCAATATCATTAGTACTTCTGTCTTGTATCATTAAATACAAATGCTTGATGGATGGCATAGAATACCACACCTCGCATAAATTCAATAGTTTTTTTCTAAAAACATCAGAGTATTCATTATTGATCAAATAACGATAATAATAATATGTAATTCGTTGTATTAGAGAACAATTGTCTTTTACTTCAGGAATTGTTACCTGCTGAATAATACAAGATTTCACATACAAATCCATTATTGAGATATCAAATGGATTCATTGCAATATATTCTTTCCCTTTTTCAACAACCTCTGTGTAATTACCATCATAATAATCCAATAGAATATCCTGTCTAGCTTTTTCATTCTCAATGCCATCTATTTTCTTATTCAAAAGAGAAATTCTTTTCTTTATTCGATTATCATTTATTGTAGTGGATATAATAGTGAAATATCTTAGAAACTTCTCATCTTGAATCGTTTCTTTCGATAGAATATCCAAGCAATAAATAAAACCACAATACAAATCAACAATCGAGAACAAGTTATTGGAAAATATCCAACTTCCTTCCTTGTTGTCAATAAATGGAAAACTATGAAATATATAAAACTCTTTAGAATATTGGTCTGGCATTCTTTTTAAACATTGCTCCACATCAGAATCAAAAGGCACATCTATCGCTGATGTCTTGAAGGACAAATTACATAAAGAAGACAATTTTGCATTATCAGAAAACAACTTATTATATGTAGCAGTTGCGCCCGTTATGCCTTTAGTCAGTCGAGATAGTTTTATTTCAATGTCCGCCCCCCAATATGAATATGAAACCTCATTGTTGATTCTATCTATAATTTCCTTGCATTTTTCATATTGTCCTAACAACAAAGACTCTTCAAATTGCCCCAACAATTCAACAAACAGATTTAAAACGTCTTTATGTTGTTCAAATATAAAAGCAAGTGTCCCAAAATACTCGCAAATACCATCTTCTTTTTCAAAGTAATAACCAGAAGACGCAACTTTGTTAAATGATTGACGCTTAAGATAATTTACTTTTACCAAACTACTAAACAGATGCGGTACTCTCTTTTTTAGAACATTAAGTTCATCATAAGATAGCTGGCATAACATATTGGACACCACTGCCAGTTTATTAGATTTCGGATTCTCAAACAGTGATATGTAATGAGATATTTTTTTATTCTCCTTCATGACTTTTCTCCTGTTTTAACCAACATAAATGCTAACACTGCATCCAACTTACTATTAATATTCCACTCGCTCATTTCAATTCCCTCCATGCTTTTTGGATCTCATCCATCAGCACATTGGCCTCTTGGTTCAACTTTGCCAACTCGGCATGTATCTCGTTCATGCGCTCATGGAAATCCACGCCGTCATCCTCCACCTCGGCCACGCCCACGTAGGCACCTGGCGTCAGCGAATAGTTCTTCTCTTCTATTTCTTGGATGGTGGCAATTTTGCAAAGGCCGAGCACATCCTTATATTCACCCTCGCCAAACTTCTCCGTGAGCCATTCAAACTGCTTTGCCGTTTCCAAAGTATCTTCAAGGGCGGCAATCATGGCGTTTTGTTCCGCTTCGATACGTTTTTTGTCCTTGCGCGGAGCGTCAGCAATCGCAGCCTTGGCTTCGGCTTTTTGTCGGTCAAGGACTTCCTGTGCCGAAGCCACCGTTGTATTGCCCAACACCTTTTTATAATCGACCAACAATGCCTGATACTTCTCCTTTTCGCCACGATAGAGATGAACAATGGCCTGCAAATTGCGTAGTTGCCACTCTGTCCATTCGTTCAAGGTGCGGTCTACCACGGTGTAATAGTTGCGGGCATCGATGAAAAGTACCTTGTCGCGGATGTCGGCATTTTTGTTGCGGTCGAAGAACCACAGCGAACAAGGCAGCGAGAGCGTATAGAAGAAGTTGTTGCCCACGCTCACCATCACATCCACATCTCCAGTGCGTACCAGCTTCTCGCGTATGTCGCGGTCCTTGTTGGCACTATCGGTGGCCGAACTGGCCATCACGAAGCCCGCACGGCCATGGTCATTGAGGTAGGCATAGAAATAACTGATCCAAAGATAGTTGGCGTTGCCCACCTCCTTGGTCTTGGCGTTCACGCCTGGCAACCCGAAAGGCAGACGGCCAGCAGCAGAAGCCGACTCTGACTTCACCTTATCAACATTGAAGGGTGGATTGGCCATCACATAGTCGCACTTGCCTATCTTATTCTGCGAGTCGTAGAGGTTATGAGCGTCATGATAGAAGGTGTTGGCTTCGTCGCCAGAAACAATCTTGCCGTTCAAGCCATGCACGGCCATGTTCATCAAACAGAGCTGGGCGTTGTATTCCACTTTCTCCTGTCCAAAGAAGGTCATCTGCGTGTTGGCGTTCATACCAGCAGCGTTCACAAAGTCGCCCGTCTGAACGAACATACCACCGCTGCCACAGGCTGGGTCAAGCATGACACCTTGTTTGGGTTCCAACACATTCACCAGCATCTTCACCAACGACTTGGGGGTGAAGAACACGCCGTCATCGCTGGCCACGGCACGGGCAAACTTGGAGAGGAAATACTCGTAAATGCGCCCGATGATGTCACCGCCCACCTCGTCAATGGTCTTGTTGTTGAAGATACGGAGCAACTCGCGCAGCAAGTCGTCGGAAAACATCGTGTAAGTCTTGGGCAATACGCCCGTCAGCTGTTCGCTTTGGTCCTCCACCAACTGCATCGCGTTGTTAACGGCTTCGCCCAACGAGTTGATGTCGTGTCCGTCCTTGCTTTTCAAATGAGCGTCAATGATATTGTCAGGTAGGTTGACCAAATAGTCGAATTGGGCTTCCTTGGGGAGATAGAGCGCGCTCTTGGCGGCGAAGTCGCTAGGCTCAACAGGCATCACGCGACCGCCACGCATGGGACGGTTTTGCAAAATCTCGGCCTCCACCATCTTGTAGCGGCTATAAGCATAACGCAGGAAAAGCAATGCCAACACAGGCATGCAGTATTGATTGCTGGTGAGTTTGCTGCCTTGCCTGAGCAGGTCTGCCGACTCCCAAAGCTCAGATTCGAGTTTTCGTATGTTGATCATTATTATATCTTCTGATTGTAACCAACAAAGATACAAATTATTTCCATATCTCACCCATATTTGACTGAAAATACGCAGCCATAGATCCCATGCTTACCCACCTGCCTGCGCAGGGATGACATGGCTGTTAAGTCTTGCATAAAGCACCCGACAAGCTACCCGACAAGTTACCCAACAAGCTACCCCACAAGTTGCTAAAACCCCGCCAATTCCATCGTCACCGTGGGAATCAGCAGCAAGGCGCCCAAAACAATCAGCACAAGAATAAACTTCCAAATAAACCGTACCCATTTTTCCCACGGGATGCGAGCCACGCCGAGGGCGGCCATGAGTACCCCACTGGTGGGGGTAATCATGTTGGTGAAGCCATCGCCGAACTGGAAGGCGACCACTGTGGCTTGACGCGAGATGCCGATGAGGTCGCTGAACGGCGCCATGATAGGCATAGTGATGGCGGCCTTGGCCGAACCGCTCGGAATGACGATATTTATCAAGGTCTGAATGGCATACATGATCTCCGCCGAAGCAATCTTGCCCATGTTGCCCATCGACTTGGAGAGGCCGTAAAGGATGGTGTCGATGATGCCACCGTCTTGCAAAATGATGACAATGCCGCCAGCCAAGCCCACGATGACTGCCGCCGAAAGGATGTCGCCCATACCTTCGAGGAAGAGCTTCGCGATGTCGCTCGCACTCTTGTCGACGGACAAGCCGCTTGCGATGCCGAGCACCAAGAACAAGGAAGCAATCTCCATGATGTACCACTCGTAACCCAACACTCCTACCACCAAGAAGTACACCGTGGCAAAGAGCAAGGTCAACACGAAATAATGCACCGTTTTGCGAAGTGTGATGACACTCAACAAGATAAATATCGCCGTGCCAATAGGAAGCAGGGGCAGCGTGGTCTCGTTGTTGCCGATTTTCAAGGTGGTCATCGGGTAAAGCACCGAGAACACAATTAATACTGCCGTCAGGAAGGCAAAGACCCACCAG
>JAEEGG010006086.1_pt1 | contig 28403 bp, 22 predicted proteins | sample 9134161 | NCBI WGS metagenome assembly JAEEGG01 (sample SAMN16246543, study PRJNA631951) | gut metagenome | biome: gut microbiome; feature: rumen; material: CR-attached | host: Bos | place: Iran: Karaj | collected 2018-10 | reverse complement strand
CTATCGTGCTTTCGGAGCCCGTCCTGCGCGTCCAATGCTGCCCACAACTTATCTTAAAGCTCTCGCTAGTAATTCTGATAGTCTTAGGATTTCTGACTCTATGGTTATGGATTACGAGCTCTGCGGCTTACTCATCGACAGAAAACTCGATGACTTTGTCAAGCGTCTGCATGATAGCACTGCTGAGGGCGATTCTCTTGATACATCCCGTCTGCCTCTCCACTATCGTGAGGCCCTCACACTTTACAATCATCTTCGTCGCCATCCCATCATCATTTACCGTAACCCTGTGATGGAGGAGGACTACCGCAACCTTCGAGAACTCGAACAAAAATACCCCGACGCTACTGAACGTCGAGGTAAGGTTGAAGACTGGTACGGTCTCACTTATTGGTATTATTACATTTACGGAGATTAAAATAGAATTCAGAAAACTTTCCGTTGCAGGATATCCTATTGGGCGCGGTGGAATCTCAGTTTGTCGCCATCAACATTGATGGTGAGTCTGTCGTCCGAGATTTTCTCGATAGTGAATTCCTGAAAGAATTCGGCTATGTACGATAATGATTTCATGTCCTCGCCCACTTTTTCCCTCATTTCCGAAGATACTAGTTTGAGCATCATCTTCTTAAAATCCTTCTCCCTTAAAATCTCCTTAACTTCCTTGTCCTTGGACTTCATGTTACTCACTCTGAATTTCATCTTGTCAGGATCAAATGTGGCGCGTATTTTGTTTCCTTTCCGGGTATAGCTTCCTGGACTACTGCATATAATATACAAGGTCATGTCTTCTGCTTTAATAGTGAATAAAAGATCAACTTTGATACTCCCTTTTGACATATTCAGTAGGAGGTCAAAATCTTTAATCTCATCTGAATCAATGCCATCGAGCCCCAGTTCCTCCAGCGTTTTCTCGTCGGCAAACCATCTTCCTTGGTAACTTTGTGCTGGTAGGTTAGTGATGCCGAGCAGTATCATCGTCAGGATGAAAATAATTCTTTTTTTCATATCCGTTGTATTTTATTGATACAGATATCGTTTGATTGATTTCTTCGGGGTCTTTTCAAACTCTTCCTTCTGGATGATAATCTCCGAGATTTTCTCGTAGGCAGGAAGCATTTCGTTCAGGCCATTGCGATTCTGCTCCATGATATTCTTAATGTCGTCAGCGGAGAAGTTCATTCCTTTGGCCTCGTCGAAATCTGGGTATACTAAGGCCACGAGCTTATTGTCGCGCTGTACCACAATGCTCTCCACGACCATCGTCATCGAATTGAGTTTGTCCTCAATTTCCTCAGGATAGATATTCTGCCCATTAGGACCGAGCAGCATATTCTTCGAACGGCCATTGATAAATACATTACCGTGAACGTCCATTGTTCCCAGATCACCAGTATGGTACCAACCATTACGGTCGATGGTCTCTTCTGTAGCCTCCTGGTTCTTGTAATAGCCAAGCATCACATTAGGACCCTTCGTAAGGATTTCTCCCGGGATGCGACGTGGATCTGGGCTGTCGATCTCCACCTGCTGGTGCAGGGCAGCACGTCCACATGATCCTTGGGCGAAGGTTTTCCAGTCGCTGTAGCAGATGATGGGCGCGCACTCTGTGGCACCATAACCCACAGTATAGGGGAAATCTATACGCTTGAGGAATCGCTCTACCTCCTGATTGAGGGCTGCTCCACCTATGATAACCTCATACATCTTGCCACCAAAGGCCTTCAGCACCTCTTGGCAGATCATTTCACGCACCTTCTTTGAGATAACGGGCATCTGTAGCAGCAGGCGCATACGGTTGTTCTGTATCTTTGGGAATACCTTCTTGCGGATAATTTTCTCGATGATGAGCGGTACGGCAATCACGATCACGGGCTTGATTTCAGCCAGTGCCTGTGCGATGATAGCGGGCGAGGGCACACGGTTGAGGTAGTAGACATGACAGCCATGTAGGAACTCGAAGATGAACTCGAAGGCCATACCGTACATATGAGCCATAGGAAGCATCGATATGACCTTGTCGCCAGCCTTGATGGTCTTACCCAGGACGTCGCAGGCGAAGTCGTAGTTTGACCATAGGGCACGGTAGGGTATCATCACACCTTTTGAGAAACCAGTAGTGCCGCTGGTGTAGTTGATGACTGCCAGCTCGTCGGGACTCTGCTCTATGTAATAATTCACATGTTCCTTGCGGAAGTATTTGGGATACTTCTTGCCATAGAGCTCGTTCAGGTGTTCGCGGGCATAGGTCAGTTTGTCGGTGCGGCTGATCATCAACGAGTAGTCGGGATTGTTGATGATGCCTTCCAGCGTGGGCATCGCCTGAGGGTCGATGATGGTAGCCACGTGGTCCCCAACGAACAACAGACGGGCCTCGGAGTGATTCACGATATTATGGATCTGCTCGGCATTAAACTCGTGTAGGATGGGCACAGCGATGGCACCATAGGTGAGCGTAGCCAGGAAAGCAACGGCCCATTGCGATGAGTTACGGCCACAGAGGGCTATCTTATCGCCCTTTTGAATACCACTGTTTTCGAAAAGGATATGAACCTTTTCAATCTTTCTGGCCACATCATGAAATTGCAAGGTCTGCCCCTTGTAATCAGTAAGAGCATCGAGGTCCCAGTTGTCGATGACGCTCTTCTGTATGAGTGCGTTAAAACTTGGTATCTGTTCCATATTATTAGTTCTGATATAAGTAGCGTTTTATACTCTTTTTAGGTGTCTTGGCAAATTCCTCTTCATGGAGGATAATCTGTGAGATACGACTGTAAACAGGTAACTGCTCGTTGAGCTCCTTGCGGTTCTGCTCCATAATCTGCTCCAGTTCTTCCTGATTGAAATTCATCATCTCATCCTTGTCGGGATGAACGAGGGCTACCAGTTTGTCGCCTTTTTGGATGACCACACTCTCTGCCACCATCGTCATTGAATTGAGCTTATCCTCAATTTCCTCAGGGTATACGTTCTGTCCGTTAGCGCCCAGAAGCATATTCTTGATGCGTCCGCGGATAAACAGATGGTTCGAGGCTGAAAGGGTGCCCAAGTCTCCAGTATGGTAGTAGCCTTCCTCATCAATGGCCTCACGACTGGCTTCTTCGTTTTTATAGTATCCGAGCATCACATTGGTGCCTCGGGTGACAATCTCGCCGGGGATGCGTTGTGGGTCGCTAGAGAGAATTTTGACCTCCATACGATCAACGGGCTTGCCGCAACTGCCGGCTACAAATTCTTTATGGTCACAATAGGAAATCAGAGGCGCACACTCAGTGGTGCCGTAGCCTACGGTAACAGGGAAACCAATGCTCAGCAGGAATTCCTCAACCTCTTTCGAGAGAGCAGCACCACCCACGATGATCTCGTAGAGTCGACCACCAAAGGCATTGTACACTTCCTTGCAGATGCGGTCCTTTACTTTCTTGCTTACCACAGGCATCGTCAGCAGCAGGCGCATACGGTTGTTTTGTATCTTGGGGAATACCTTCTTTCGGATAATCTTCTCGATGATCAGAGGCACGGTAACCACCAGTGTGGGCTGCACGTTGATGAAGGCCTGTGCGATGATGGCTGGACTCGGCAGACGGGTCAGGAAGAACAGATGGCAACCGTGACAGAAGCCGAAGAGAAACTCTACGGCCATACCGTACATATGAGCCATTGGCAGAATACTCAGCATATTGTCGCCAGGCTTGATAATCTTGCCCAGACGGTTGATAATAAACTCGATATTGCCCCAGATGGCGCGATAGGGAAGCATCACACCCTTGGAGTAGCCCGTAGTACCACTGGTGTAGTTGATGAGTGCCAGTTCCTCTGCCTCGTCCTGATGATAGCTGACGTGTTCACGTCGGAAGGCCATTGGATACTTGCTGCCGAACATCATATTTAAATGTTCGCGCGCGTAAGTAAGCTGTTCCGAACGACTGATCATCAGCGAGAAATCGGGAATATTGATGATTCCTTCCAAAGCGGGCATCTCATCGGGGTTGATGGTCTTTACAGCAAAGTCACCAATAAAGAGCAGTTTCGATTCCGAGTGGTTCACGATGTTCTGAATCTGCTCACCATTAAACTCATGAAGGATGGGTACTGCCACAGCCCCGTAGGTGAGTGTGGCAAGGAATGCTACTGCCCAGTGGGCGGAGTTTCGACCGCAGATAGCAATCTTGTCGCCCTTCTGAACGTTGCTGTTCTCAAAGAGTATATGCAGCTTTTCAATCTTTCGTGCGACATCATGATATTGGAGGGTAGCTCCCTGATAGTCGGTTAATGCATCTTGATCCCAATTGTCGATGATTGCACGTTGGATATATGAGTTGAAGCTATTAAATGATTCCATTAAAATTGCACAAATTTCAAAATTTTGTGCAAAGGTAATTCGTTTTCTGCACATTTGCAAATTTTTTGTGCAATTTTTTTAGGAACTTAAGCAATATTAAACGAAAAATATAACTTTATGAACAAAAATCACTCATATCGCATAGATTTTGCAGGATGGATATGCGAAATGAAATAGCTGGGGGCAATGAGTACAAAGACGCAGATGATGAGGGTTGCAATATTAAGGAGTACGAATAGGGGGATGTTAATCTCCATCGGAGCCTCGCTGACATAGTAGGTCTGGGGATCAAGTTTCACAAGACCCGAATATTTCTGCAGTGCGATGATGCCCAAACCGAGCAGATTGCCTATAATCAGGCCCTGCCCGATGATAAAGGCTGCAAACCATAAGAAGGTGTGGCGGATTGTCTTATTGCGAGCACCTACAGCCTTCAGAACGCCAATCATCTGTGTACGCTCGAGGATGATAATTAGCAGACCGCTGATCATGGTGAATCCTGCTACGCATACCATCAGTACAAGGATGATCCAAACATTTATGTCGAGCAGTTCAAGCCAGTGGAACACCTGTGGATAAGCTTCGTAGATGGTTTGCGAAGAATAAGTGTTCATATCTTTATCTGTCTGACGGTTCACCTTCTCGATGAATTCATCAGCTGTGTTTTGCAACTGTTCGAAGTTCTTGACGGTGATCTCAGCTCCGCTGCATTGTTCGTCATTCCAGTCGTTGAGTTTCTGGGTGGTGTGGATATCTGTGAAACAGAGACTCTCGTCGAATCGCGTCATGTTGGTTTGGTAGATACCTGTGATGGTGAAGCGTCGAGTGCGCACACTTTCTCCGATGAAGTAGGCGAAAATGCGGTCACCGGTCTTTAGGCGCAACTTGTCTGCAATCATCTTTGAAACTAGTATCTTGTTGGTACTGGTTGTATCGCTGAACACTGGTATCTCACCTTCTAGCAGATGTTTGCTGAGAAAGTTTAGGTCGTATTCGGGCCCCACGCCCTTGAACATCACACCCAGAAAGTCATCGTCGGTCTTCAGAATGCCCTGTGAATAAGCGTATCGCTCTACATGCTTCACACCCTCTATCTGCTCATAGCTGTGCATCACGCTATCGTTAATGATGATGGGGTAGGAGTCGGTGCTGAGGAAGGTGAGCATGTTCTGTATCTGTATATGGCTGCCGAACCCCACCACCTTGTCACGGATGGTATGTTTGAATCCGAGAACGACACTCACAGTGACAATCATCACGGCCAATCCGATGGCAACGCCAATGGTGGCAATACGGATGGCCGGACGGCTTACCTTACGTTTGTCGCCCTGATCACTGTATATTCTCTTTGCTATAAAAAAGGGTAAATTCACTCTTCGTCGACTCTTCCTGGGTAAGCTTCCAATGCCTTACGCAGCACAAACAATGCACGTTCCAGATCTTTCTTTTTCAATACGTATGCGATACGCACCTGATTGATGCCGGCACCGGGGGTGGTGTAGAACCCTGCTGCAGGTGCCATCATCACTGTCTCACCCTCGTAGTTGAACTCTGCCAGACACCAGCGACAGAATTTCTCTGCATCGTCAACGGGCAGTTTGGCCACGGTATAGAAGGCTCCCATGGGAATAGGCGAATAGACGCCGGGGATACGGTTAAGACCGTCGATCAGGCACTTACGTCGCTCTACGTATTCGTCGTAGACATCACGCAGATAGTCCTCTGGCGTCTCAAGAGATGCTTCGGCAACAATTTGTCCGATTAATGGTGGGGAGAGACGGGCCTGACAGAATTTCATCACGGCCTTGCGTACCTCGGCATTCTTTGTGATAAGGGCACCTATACGGATGCCGCACTCGGAATAGCGCTTCGAAACGGAGTCGATGAGAATCACATTCTGTTCGATGCCTTCCAGATGGCAGGCAGAAATATAGGGCGAGCCTGTGTAGATATATTCACGATATACTTCGTCAGAGAAAAGATAGAGGTCGTATTTCTTAACTAGGTCGCGTATCTGGTTCATCTCGCGACGGGTATAAAGATAGCCTGTGGGATTGTTAGGATTACAAATCATAATAGCTCGGGTACGCTCGTTGATGAGTTCCTCGAACTTCTCCACCTTTGGCAGTGAAAAACCCTCCTCGATGGTTGTTGCAATTGTGCGGATCTTTGCGCCAGCAGAGATGGCAAAAGCCATGTAGTTGGCATAGGCTGGTTCAGGCACGATAATCTCATCGCCAGGATTCAGACATGAGAGGAAAGCAAAGAGCACCGCCTCTGAACCACCCGATGTTATAATGATGTCATCAGCTGTCACACGGATGTCATATTTCGCATAATAGTCAACCAGCTTCTCACGATAACTCAGGTAGCCCTGAGAGGGAGAATACTCGAGGATGTTACGGTCGATGGTCTTTAGGGCATCGAGGGCCACCTTAGGTGTTGGCAGATCGGGCTGTCCAATGTTCAGGTGATACACCTTCGTACCCTTTTTCTTTGCGGCAGCGGCAAGCGGAGCAAGTTTTCTGATCGGTGACTCCGGCATCTCCAAACCGCGTACTGATATCTCTGGCATCTTATTTGTATTTTTATAAAACGGTGCAAAGGTACGAAAAAAAGTGAGAAGTGAAAAGTGAAAAGTGAAAAAAAAGCCATCACGCATAGATTTTTTTATCCGAAAGTACTCTATTTCAATTTAATTGTGTACTTTTGCACATCAAAACCTGTGTAGATATGAATTTCGAAGAACTTGTAGAAACCCGTGACGTACGGAAGTCCAATAAGGTGAAAATGCCCTTCGGCTATTTCCATAAGCGCCAGATTGACGGCAAGTACAGCAACTTCGTGGAGTTCGTCGATGAACTCTCTGATAACATCCTTTTCGCGGAGTGTCTGAAAAAAGACTGCGAAGTGGCAGCACAAATCAGTGACAAGCATCAGTTGCACTTCACTCCCAATTCTGAAGGAGGCTCGGATGGTATCTATGCTATCGCTGTTGAGCCTGGTAATTACCTCACAATGGAGCAGTTGTTGAACGAGGTTCCTTCAGTGGTGGCGCAAAAGGATTTCCTTGAGAACACAATCAAAGACCTGTTGCAACTGACCATTTTGCTCAACGAGAAAGGTGTGCAGCAAGTGTGCTTTGCGCCATCAAATGTTTTGGTTCGCAAAAATGACAATGGCGTGCGCTTGCTCCTGCATGGTTCGTCGTTCCAACGGTTGAGTGTTTATGACACGCTCTTCGAGGGTGTCGAGGCGTATATTGCTCCTGAGGTGATGCGCGGTGAAATACCTACCGACCGCAGTGATGTCTACGGTTTGGCTAAGTTCGTCGATTATCTCTATGCCTCTTCAGGTCTGCCTTTCTATTTGAAGCCGATTATCCGCAAGGCAACCTCAGATAATCCTGAGGCACGCTATGCTTCAGTGGCCGAATTCTCGAAGGCCCTCTCTCGGCGTAAGGCAACTTTTAAGTCGGGTGTCATGAGTATTAGTGCTATTGCCATCGCCCTGATTTTGGCGGGGCTTTTCTTCGCCCTCACGCCCGATACAGAGATGGTAGAGTTTATCAAACCTGTCGAAGAGCCCATTAGCGAGGAACTGCTTGATGAGGGTTTCGATCCCTCTACAGAACTTGGAGCTGCAGCTGATTCTGCCACCATTGCCAAGGCTATCAAAGAATACCAGATGAAGGACTCTGATAAGATTGACGAGAAAAAAATTCGTGAGTTTGAGGCCAAGGGTGAGGCAATCTTCCGTAAGCAGTTTTCGAAGGAGGCCGATCGTATTCTCTCGGGCGTTTACAATAGTAAAAATATGGCCGGTGGTCAGAAGTCGTTTGAGCAAGCTAGCAATAAAGCTATGCAGGAACTGGTTGAAAAGCAGATAGAATTAGGTGAACATTCGTCGTTGCCGTCGGAGAAAAGCCAACGTATTGCCTCTGAGATTATCGAACAGATTACGGAGCGTAAGAAGGTTGAGATGGGAGACAAGCCCAACTATGGTTATCAGAAAGGAAGTAAGGAAGATAATAATTAATATAATATGAGATCAAGAACAGCAGAATGGTTTGAGTGCAAGATCCGTTATGAAAAAGTGATGGAAGACGGCTTGCAGAAGCGTGTGTCAGAAAACTATGTTGTTGATGCGTTGAGTTTTTCCGAGGCTGAAGAACGCATCATCGAGGAGATGTCGCATTTTATAAGCGGACAGTTTGATGTAGTCGATATCAAGAAAGCTTCGTACAAGGAAATTTTCTTTGCCGACAGCGATAGTGCTGACAAGTGGTATAAGGCAAAACTTAAGTTCGTGACTATTGACGAGAAAACGGCCAAGGAGAAGACCACAGCCGTGAATTATCTGATACAGGCAGGCTCTTTCAATGGGGCAGTAAAGAATATCGAAGAGGTGATGGGCGGCACGATGATCGACTATGTCATCGCAACTGTCTCAGAGACACTTCTCATGGATGTGTATGAGCACAAGTAATGCCATGTATGATGTAAAACGGCATCTTCATGATGTGTTGGATCAGTTGCCACAGGGTGTCCGCCTTGTGGCAATTAGCAAGTATCATCCCAACGAATATATCGAGGCCGCTTATGCTGAGGGACAGCGTATCTTCGGCGAGAGTCATGAGCAGGAATTGCGCCAGAAGCATGAGCAGTTGCCCAAGGATATCGAGTGGCATTTCATCGGTCATTTACAGACTAATAAGGTAAAATACATCGCTCCTTATGTGACGATGATTGAGGCTGTTGACTCGCTAAAGCTCCTGCGGGAAATAAATAAACAATCAGAGAAATGCGGACGTTCGATTAAAGTTTTACTTGAACTTCATATAGCTCAGGAATCTACCAAATATGGATTGACTCTTGACGCTTGTCGTGAACTGCTCGAAGGTGGTGAGTGGCGTGAGATGAAGCATGTTCAGATATGTGGATTAATGATGATGGCATCGTTTGTCGACGACCGGGAACAAATCCGTCGTGAGATGCAGATTGCCGCTGATTTCTTCGACGAGGTGAAAGCACGCTATTTTGCAGATGACGATGCTTTCTGTGAACGTTCCTGGGGCATGAGCGACGACTATCTGATAGCTTGTCAGACGCGTTCTACGATGGTCCGCATCGGCACCGCTATCTTCGGTCCCCGCGTTTATTGAAATAATACTGGTCGCGCTTTCTCGTGATCCGTCCGAAATTGATGGCATGCACGGGACAATAATGATAGCAGGCTAAACAAAAAGTACACCGCCCGTTGTGCAACCACGCTGGTGGTGTACCTTGTATATTATCCACAGGACATTTGCTCTGGCATTTTCCACATCGGATGCATTTATCGGTATCGACGGTGAACTTCTTGTCGTTCACCATCTTACGGTTGAAGTATTCGCCAATCACATATGAGTAGAGTCTGGGGGTGGTACCTTTGTCAAGCTCTTCGATGCCACGCCTGCGTTCCTTGATCAGCTGGATGATGTGGGATATCTGTTGGCGCGCCATATCGAGTTTCAAAGCTTCTTTTTCCTCCGAATCGGTCTTCATAAACGGTAGACAGACATAACTCTCGGGCATAATGATTGAGAATACCGATTCTGTATGCATCGCCTCACCATTGCTACGTCTCAGACCCTCACAGGCTGCTAAATCGCGGTTCAGAATGGTCATTGCTTCGCCCATATTGTCGCCACAGGTGGTGAGTGCCCAACAGAAGTTCTTGTCAACGTTCAGTTTCAGACTTCTGATAAAGTCGCGGACGATCCTTGGTACTTGCCATCCGTGGGTAGGAAAACAGAAACCGATGCGCTCGTTGGCCTCAAGGGTGTATGTATGGCATCCTCCGCGCAATTCATCGGGAATATACAATAACCGTTCTCCGATAGCATTGGCCACTTCCTGTGCCGCCCATCGGGTATTACCTGTTCCGCTGAAATAGAAGACCATGTTTTTTATATAATTTTTGGCAAAGATACAAAGAAGTAAGTAAAATACCAAAAAATTAAAATAAAATGTCTGAAATTATTTGGTGCGAATGGGGCAAATCCTTAAATTTGCAGCGTGAACAGATGGCGAATTCTTATGCTGCTTCTCATGGCAGTGTTTTCGGTGGATAGTTTCTCACAGCGACACCTTGTTGTAGTCGATGTTGAGACGCTTATTCCTGTGTCGGGCGCTAATGTGGTCAGCCGTGAAGGCACTAGCGTCACAGATTCTCTTGGTCATGTTCTTGTATCTGACAGCTGTCGGTCGTTGTCGTTTTCGCATGTCAACTACGAAAGCCGTATTATCAATCTGGCGGAGGTGCGCGATACGGTATTCATGATTTCCAAACTGTTGAATATCAAAGAAGTGGTTGTATTCGGTCATGGTCCTCAAGAGGAAATCTCTGACGATTTGAAGAAGAAATTAAAAATGGATGCGATTAATGCCCAATTGGCAGCTGCCAATCCTAATAGCGGTATCAATGTTCTGGCCATTCTGAAAAAGCTTATTCCCAAAAAGTGGCTCGCCAGTCTCCGGAAGAACTCCAAGGAGGAACGGCTCAAACGCCTTCAGAAGATGCTCGACGAATATTAAAAATCCCCGCTAGACAGCGGGGATTTGATTATTGCATGAGATAGCGTTTGAAGTCTTCAAAATGTTTTGTCATAGGAACACTCTGCTTCTCACCCTTCATGAAGGCTGCCAAACGATCAGGAATATCTACATCGATACCTAAGATGTCATCCACTTTCTCCTTGAACTTTGCCGGATGGGCTGTCTCACAGAATACACCGATCTCGCCAACCTTTAAACCATCAGCTAAGGCCTGATAACCGCAAGCACCATGAGGATCCAGAATATAACCCGTTTTAGCATAACACTGACGCATGGTCTCACGAATCTGGTCGTCGCTATAGGTTGCTCCGCTGATCAGGTTAGTGATATGATGATGCGTAGCCACATCGGTCAGTTTGTTATTCTGGCTGTAAAGATTGATGATACGGGCGAAGTTGGATGGATCGCCGACATCCATCGCATTAGCGAGTGTCTGTACACTGGCCTTTGGTTCATATTGGCCTGTCTGCAGGTATTTGTAAACGATGTCATTTGCATTATTTGCAGCGATGAAACGCTTTATGGGCAGACCCATCGCATGACCGAAGAGAGCAGAACAGATATTGCCGAAATTACCCGATGGTACACACATTACAAGATTCTCAGCTTTGCCGAGAGCCTTCATGCGGGCGTAGGCATTGAAGTAATAGAATGCCTGTGGCAGAAAACGGGCCACATTGATGGAATTTGCAGAGGTCAGTTTCATGTGCTTGTTCAACTCCTCATCCATGAAGGCTGATTTCACCAATGCCTGACAATCGTCGAAGACACCATCCACCTCGATAGCGGTGATGTTCTTGCCAAGTGTTGTGAACTGGCATTCCTGAATGGGCGACACCTTGCCTTTGGGATAGAGTACATAGACATGAATGCCATCAACACCGAGGAAACCGTTGGCAACGGCAGAGCCTGTATCCCCAGAGGTCGCCACGAGGACATTGATTAGATTGTTCTGATGACTCTGAGTATTTTGAGTGAAATATCTCAGCAGTCGCGCCATGAAACGAGCACCGACATCCTTGAAGGCGAGGGTAGGACCGTGAAAGAGTTCCAGACTATAGATATTATCCTCGACCTTGACCACAGGACAATCGAAGGAGAGAGTGTCGTATACGATATCCTGAAGGGCATCAAGGTCGACGTCTTCACCAAAGAATGCGCTAGCCACATTGTAGGCAATCTGTTGGAAAGACATGTCCTGAATGTTGTCGAAGAACACCTTCGGCAGTATCTTGATTTCTTCTGGCATGTAAAGACCGCGATCTTCTGCCAAGCCTTTCACTACTGCCTTTTTGAGGTCAGCGATGGGGGCTTTTCCATTAGTGCTATAATAATTCATAGACATTTAACTTTGATGATATTATTTGATGGCCATAAGGGTCTGCATGAACTGGGCGTGACGGAGAAGACCATAGGAACCGTCGACGCACGAAACCTCGTCGTACTGCTGTACATCGTCGGGCTTGATGCCACGATGCCAGATGAGGAAGGGTACGGCCTGTCCCACGTGAATACGCATCTCAACGGGTGTGAGATGATCGGGTAGCACGGCGATACAAACGGGCTCTTTCCACTTGCTTACCTCATTATAGATAGGGGCGATCAGACGCTGATCAAGATATTCGATCGTCTTGAGTTTCAATTCCAGATCGCCATCATGACCTGCCTCGTCGCTAGCCTCTACATGAACAAACACGAAATCGTCCCGCTGGAGGGCTCTGATGGCAGCCTCAGCCTTACCTTCGTAGTTGGTGTCGGCCAAGCCTGTGGCACCTTTCACGCGGATAATCTTCAAACCTGCGTAGTGGCCGATACCGCGGATTAGGTCGACAGCAGAGATGACAGAGCCGGACTTCACTTGCGGATAGCGTTGCATGAGAGTCTCCATAGAGGGACGGTAACCACCGCTCCAAGGCCAGATACTATTGGCTTGGCGCTCACCACGCTTGGCACGTTCAATATTAAAGGGATGTTCGGTAAGCAGTTTCTGCGACTTTATGATGAGCTCATTCAACAGATCGGCTGTCTCTTCTGGCGAGAGGCGGATGGAACCGGCATGATGGACGGTATTCCGCGATTCTGGCTTCACCAGCAGGGGATACCACTCCTGATTAGGATGGTCGTGGGGCGGAGCACAAACGATATGCTTGTTGCCGCCTTTAATGATGAGCAGATGTCGGTACTGAATGCCGGTAATGAATTTGACACGCTCGAAACCGTAATGCTCGTTGATGGGCGCTGCAAGGTGTTCGTTCAGATATTTAATCAGCACGTCGCCATCCTCGGTCTCAAGGTTTCCACCGTTATGGGTGATAATCACACCATCCATGCCCGAGTTCCCATCACCTAAGCGTGGTTTGTCAATAGTGATGATGTTGCAGCGCAGAGCCAGATCGTCGTCGGCCATCTCATAACCTATCGAAGCTGCCTCCAAAGGGCCGCGACCTTCATAGACACGGTTCAAATCGTAGCCAAGAATGGCTGTGTTTGCTACTTCTGAACCCGGTGGAAAACCCTCTGGAACAGTGATAAGGCGACCACAACGACCTTCACGGGCCAAACGGTCCATCATGGGTTTGTTGGCGCATTGCAGTAAGGTCTTTCCTTCAAGTCGTTTGACGGGAAGATCGGCCATGCCATCACCTAATATGATGATATGCTTCATATGTTAAATGTTTGCGATTGACATGATATTGGCAAACACACCAGCAGCGGTCACAGCAGCACCGGCACCATAACCCTGAATCAACATAGGATACTCCTTATAGCGCTCGGTGGTAAGCAATACGATATTGTTAGAGCCTTCAAGACCATAGAACGGATGTCCGTATGGCACTTCCTTCAAAGCAACGCTGGTTTTGAAGGATGACGGATTCTTCTCATCGGCTTCCATCGTAGCAACGAAGCGCCAACGTTTGTTCTCAGCCTCGAGCACCTTACGACGGGCTTCGAAATCTGCATCAAGTTCAGGCAGACGTTTCCAGAAGTCGTCAATCGAGCCCTCGAAATAACTGTCGGGCACAAAGAGATGCTTCTCCACATCTGACTGTTCTACCTTATAGCCAGCTTCACGGGTGAGGATTACCAACTTACGTATGACATCTGTACCACTGAGGTCGATTCGTGGGTCTGGCTCTGAGTAACGCTGTTCCTTAGCGCGCTTCACAGTCTCAGAGAAAGGCACGTCGGCAGCAATCTCGTTGAAGATGAAGTTCAGCGTACCGGAAAGAATAGCCTCAATCTTCAGGATCTTATCACCAGAGTTACACAGGTCGTTTATAGTACCGATAATCGGCAGACCTGCTCCTACGTTGGTTTCATAACGGAACCATACACCGCGGTCACGGGCAGTCTGGCGGAGTTTGATATAACTGTCATAATCGCTCGAGGCTGCAATCTTATTGGCAGCCACTACGGAGATATTATGCTCTAGGAATGTCTGATAAAGAACGGCAATCTGACGGCTGGCGGTACAGTCGACGAATACAGAGTTGAAGATATTCATCTTCACAATCTCGTCACGCATGTGGTCGGTATTGGCCGCATATCCCGCACGCAGGATCTTCTCATAATTGTCGAGGTCGATGCCATCACGATCGAGCACGAAGTTGTCCACATCCGAGATACCCACCACATTCAGTTTCAGACGCTTGGTCTGCATCAGGTACTGCTGCTGCGTGCGGATCTGCTCCAGGAGCATGCCGCCTACGGTACCGATACCGCAGATAAACAGGTTGAGCACCTTGTATTCTGAGAGGAAGAACGAGTCGTGGAGCACATTGAGCGATTTGCGCAGGAAACGGCCGTCGACCACAAACGAGATGTTTGTTTCTGAGGCACCCTGGGCACAGGCAATTACAGAAATACCTGAGCGGCCCAGTGTTCCAAACAACTTACCGGCAATACCCGGTGTCTGCTTCATGTTCTCACCCACGATGGCGATGGTAGCCAGACCACTCTCCACCTGCATGGGGAACATAGCACCCGTCTCGATCTCCTTGGCAAACTCTGCATTCAGAACTTCTGCTGCGGCTTCGGCATCCTCGTCACGCACACCGATAGAGGTGGAGTTCTCAGAAGAAGCCTGCGACACCATAAACACAGAGATACCCTTATTGGCGAGCGTAGTGAAAATACGGCGGTTCACGCCGATCACACCCACCATCGAGAGTCCGGTTACCGTAATCAACGAGGTGCCCTTGATGCTCGAGATACCCTTGATGGGCTTCAGGTCATCGTCGATCTTCTCCTTGATAAGGGTACCCGGATGCTCGGGATTGAAAGTATTCTTGACCTTAATAGGAATATTCTTTACGCAGACAGGATAGATGGTCGGCGGGTAGATTACCTTTGCACCGAAATTGCAAAGCTCCATTGCCTCTACATAAGAGAGTTCGTTGATCGTGTAGGCACTCTTAATCACCTTCGGATCAGCCGTCATGAAACCGTCCACATCGGTCCAGATCTCCAGCACTTCTGCATTCAGCACAGCGGCGATGATAGCGGCCGTATAGTCACTACCGCCACGACCCAGGTTTGTGGTCTCGTGGGTGTCACGGTCTCTGGCGATAAAGCCAGGCACCACATACACGTTCTTGTCGCTGATGTCCTTGAAGGCTTCCTTTACCAACTCTGTCGTCAGATCGGCGTCAACCACATGTCTGCCCAGTTTCTTCTCCGTTCGGATGAAGTCGCGGCTGTTCATACGGACACCGTTCTTGATCATTGCTGCCACGATGTGCGAACTCAGGCGCTCGCCGTAAGACACGATGGTGTCTTCTGTCTTCTTCGACAGGTCGTGAATCAGGTACACACCATAGAAGATACTCTTCAACTGGTCGAAGAGCTGATCTACATTATTGAATAAGTCAATGCGCTTTTTGTCGTCCTGGATGATGGCCTCGATCATCTGGTGGTGGCGCGTCACCATCGTGTCGAATTCCTCACGATAGTGATCATCTCCTTGCTGGGCCAACTTCGATGTGGCGATCAGTTTGTCGGTGATGCCGTCAAGTGCACTTACTACTACTACGACAGGTTGCGTCCGAGCCTCTGTCTCCACAATTTTTTTCAAGCTAAGAATGCTTTTTACGGAACCTACGGACGTTCCGCCGAATTTCATTACTTTCATATTTCTATGCAATTTATCTTGCCTAACGGTACCCCTCAACAAGCGGGGATTACTCCATTGGCGGGTGCAAAGGTAGTGCAAATCGGGGAAATAACCAAATAATTCGTGATATTTTTCGACGAGTGTGCCAAAATATAAAAATCCCCCCGCTGATTTGCGAGGGGATTGATGTATTACTTCTGTTTATTCTACTTGAAGATCTTCTGAGCGAACATCGTAAGGTAGATACGCCAGTTGCGCCAGATATGACCGCCTTCGGTTTCTACATATTCATATTTATAACCCTGCGAATCCCAATAATTGCGCAGATCGACTGTGCTCTGATAGAGGAAGTCGGTCTTACCCATACCCATCCAATAAAGCTTGGGCTTGCTGCCGAATAGTTTGGCTGACTGTTGGGCGAAGTTGGGATCACCCTTGATCTGATCTGCAAACGAGGCGCCTTGAATCTGGTTGTTGCCCAAGTGCAGACCGGCAGAGAAGAGACCGTAGTAGTCGAATGTAGTGGGGTAGAGCAGGCTCACGTGGAAGGTATGACCACCACCCATCGACAGACCGCAGATCGCACGTCCGGCACGACTCTTCACCGTGCGGTAGTTCTTGTCCATATAGTTCACAATGTCCATGAAACTCTCCGGAATCGAAGCAACGGCAGGTGTCTTTGGTCCTGTACCGCCATCACGGAACCCCGGTGTGTACATACCGAATGACCATTCTCCTGGGGCTGCCTGACAATTGGGGTTACCGTTGGGCATCACCACGATCATGGGCTTGGCCTTACCCGTAGCAATCAGGTTGTCGAGGATCTGAGCCGCGCGACCCAGTTCGCTCCACGCATTCTCGTCGCCACCGGCTCCATGCAGCAGATAGAGCACAGGATATTTGCCGCCCTTGTCGTAACCGGCGGGGGTATAGACGGTCATACGGCGCTGCATCTTCAGCGTAGGACTATTATACCATACCTTTGAGAGATTGCCGTGAGGCACCTCATTCACTTTATACAAATCACCCTTGTCACCCTTCTCGTTGCTGATGATGAAGATATTGGTGAACGATACGATGTCGCGGTTCACGTAGATATTCGAAGGGTCTTTCACACTCGTCATACCGTCGATGTTGAAGGTATAGCTGTACAACTCTGGGGCGAGCTTGTCGGTGGTGTAGCTCCAAACACCATTGCGTCCCTCCTTCATGGCGACAGCACCCGAGCCTGGCAGGAAGTCACCGGCCACCTCTACCTTGACGGCTTTGGGGGCATACAGATTGAAAGTCACCGTGTTGTCGGCATGCACATCGGGCGAAACCACTTGCTGGCCCCGTCCCCAATTCAGTGCTTGCTGCGCTTGTGCCACCATACCCGTCAGGCAGAGGGCAGCAATCATCATAAGTTTTTTCATTGTTCGTCTAATATAATTTGTTTGATGGTGCAAATATACTAAATAATTTGGGAAGCCAAAGGCTTTTCCTCATTTTTTATAAAAAAAACTCGAAAATTCTTGGATTCTTCGCAAAAGGTTCTTACCTTTGTAGCATGAAACGGACACTTTTGTTTTTTAGTATACTGATTACAATCGGAATAACCCCTTTGTCGGCGCAGGAATCCGGCAATGAGGCAGACCTTCAGACACTCTATCAACAGATTGACGATGCCATCGAGCATTCTCCTCAGTATGTTGCCAAACGTGAAATGCAGATTTCTTATGTGCGTAAATTGTTCCTCTCCGAGAAAAGTCTGGAAAATAAGCTCACACATGCAGAGCAACTCTTTGAACTCTACAAGCCCTATAAGAACGATTCAGCGCTCTATTTGGCCGACCTTTGTATCTCGCTTGCCGATTCGCTACACCGTAAGGATAAGGTAGGACTCTATCTCTCCCTGAAAGCTCATCAATGCTCTAATGCGAGCTTGTACGTTGAATCACTCAACCTGTTGAAGCGAATTGACAGACAAGCATTAGACCAAGAGGGTCTGACACAATACTATGCAGCGTGGATGCACGTCTGTGGTGAACTCGGTTCCTATTCCCAGCAGGAGGAGCTGCGCAATAGCTATTACGATATGCAGGATCTTTATCGCGACTCTGTTCTCGCTGTGGCCGGGACGGATAGCGAGGCATCTCTGCATCTGAATATGGATATCCTCTCTGCGAGAAGACAGTATCAGGATGCACTCGGCGTCAGCGACAGGTGGCTTGGTAAAGTTGCCGACGGTTCTCACGAGAGTGCCTATGCTGCTTTCTACCGCTCGATGGTCTACGACAAACTGGGCAATGGTATCATGCTACGTTACTGGTTGGGTAAATCTGCCCTCGATGACATAAAATGTGCCGTTTTCGACCAGGCTTCGCTCTTCATGCTCGCTGAGCGGTTGTGTGATGATGGCGACTATGATCGGGCTTATCGTTATCTCCATTTCTGTGAGGCCTGTAATACCGCATTCTCGCCTCAGCTGCGTAACTATCAGGTGCGTTTTGTGGCTAATATCACGGATACGTTATACCAACATAGTCTGGATCGTTATTCTCGACTCCTGATTTTTGCTTGTGTGAGCGCTTTCTTGCTTTTGGGCGTGGTGATCTGGCTCTTTTTTGCCCGACGTAGAAATGCCCGTTAGGACGTGGGAATTAATCAACAACTAATATATTACAACTTATGAAGAAACTAATTATGATGGCAGTATTGATGACTGCAACCGTATCTGCTTTGGCGCAGAGAAAAGCCGAACCTTATTTCTCATTCAGAGAGTTACCCAACATGCTCAAATGGTGTCCAGCTCCTCCTGATACTGTCGGAGCAGCCTTTGCCTACGATATCATGCAGTACATGTGGGGTAAGGAGGTGCGCCAGAAAGACAAAGAGCGTACTGCTATAGCCATCCGCGATGCCGTCTATAGCCTCGAATGCATTGCCGATGAGTACAGTGTACCCTTCGGTTTGAAGATTTCCGAGGAAGAGACGCCCGAGATCTGGAAGTTGCTCAACGATGCCAAGGTTACAGGCGAGAATATCAGTAACTTCCCGAAGTTCTATTATAAACGGATTCGCCCGTTCATGCGATTCCACGAACACACAGCCACCCCTCAGTTTGAACCAGATCTGCGCAGGAATTTCTCCTATCCCTCTGGTCATACAATCTTGGGCTGGAACTCAGCCTTGCTGCTCGCAGAAATCAATCCGGAGCGTGCCGACACCCTTCTGAAGCGCGGATACATGTACGGTGAGAGTCGTGTGATTGTGGGTGCCCATTGGCAGAGCGATGTGGATGCCGGTCGCTTGGCAGCCGCTGCCGCCTATTCGCGCATGCACAGCAGCGAACGATTCCTCGAACAGATGCAACTGGCACGTCTGGAGTTCCGCATCAAGAAGGGCCTGGCTACCAAAGAGGAGCAGAAGTCTTTCAAGAAGTTAGTCGAGAAACGCGATAAAGCAGCTAAAGCCGCTATGGCCGCTAAAGAGGCTAAGGCTAAGAAATAATCATTGCTTTTTGGAACCATCCTTCGCAGGCTTCGCCTTTTGGCGATGCTTGCGTTGATCTTTACTGCCGTTGCCGCGACTGTTCCAGCGACCGTGACGACGGGTGTTGCTACGTTTCTTCTCGCGCTTGGTATATTCCGGACCGTCACCGATGCCTTCGGGCAGGGGATTCTTCACCACTTCCTTACCGAGAAAATGCTCGATCTGCTGGAAACGGTAGATATCGGTATCGTTGATGAAGGTGATAGCCTCGCCATCACGGTCGGCACGCGCAGTACGGCCAATGCGGTGTACATAGTCTTCAGCATCGTGAGGCACGTCGTAGTTGATCACCGTACGGATATCGTCGATGTCGATGCCTCGCGCCACGATGTCGGTCGCTACGAGCACATCCACCATTCCGGCCTTGAAGCGGTACATCACCTCGTCGCGCTCCTGCTGCGAGAGGTCGCTGTGCATCTGTCCGCAGTTGATGTGCATCTGTTTCAGGCTTCGCGCGATGTCCTTCACCTTGTCTTTCTTGCCCGAGAAGATGATAACGCGCTGCAAGTCGCCAGCCTTGAAGATATGGTTGATGATCTTCAGCTTCTGCGGCTCATAGCAGACATAGGCCGACTGGCGGATCTTCTCGGCAGGCTTCGATACGGCAATCTTCACCTCTACGGGATTATGCAGCATAGTCACAGCCAGTTCGCGAATCTTCGGCGGCATAGTGGCCGAGAACATGATGCGCTGACAATTCTTGGGCAACTGCTGCACAATCTTCATGATGTCGTCGATAAAGCCCATGTCGAGCATGCGGTCGGCCTCGTCGAGTACGAAGAAGCTACAGCGTGAGAGGTCGAGGTTGCCCACTTTCAGATGACTGAGCAAACGACCCGGTGTGGCGATGAGCATATCGGCGCCCAGACGCATACCGCGCAGCTCTTGTTCATAGCGTCCGCCATCATTACCGCCATAGACAGCTACCGACGATACCCCGTCGAGATAATAGCCGAAGCCCTGCATGGCCTGATCGATCTGCTGTGCCAACTCGCGGGTGGGCGACATGATGATGCTGTTGATGGCATCCTTGGGATAGTCACCATCATCGAGCATCGACAGGATGGGCAACAGATAGGCCGCCGTCTTTCCCGTACCCGTCTGAGCCACACCCAGCAGGTCGTAGCCGTCAAGGATTTCGGGGATACAGCGTTCCTGTATCGGGGTCATCTCGTCGAAGTGCATGTCATAGAGCGCATCGAGGATATTATCATTTAAATAGGTCTCTTCGAATTTCATTAGTTCGGGGCTTGACGATAACAGAAGTATGCGATAAACACATATAATAAATTAGGTATCCACGCAGCCAGCATCGGTGGGGTATCCGCATTGATGGCGAAGGTGGCACTGATGGTCTGCAATAGGATGTAGGAGAACGAGAGGGCCAGTCCAATACCCAGATAGAGGCCCATGCCGCCCTTACGCTTACGGCTGGAGAGACTTACACCGATGATGGTCAGGATGAACGAGGCAAATGAGGTAGCGATGCGCTTGTGGAATTCCACTTCATATTGCACCACATTGCCCGAACCTCTGTCGATCTGCTTCGAGATGTATTGCCGCAATTCCGGTGAGGTTAGTGTCTCCTGCTGACCATCCGAGAAGACCAGGTCTATCGGTTCCATCATGATGAGGGTATCGAGCGTTGCCCCCGATGTGATAACCTCCTTCAGGCCTTTGAGCGTACGGATCTTCCAGTTCTGCGCCTTCCAGTGATAACGGGTTTCGCTGATGGAGTCATAACGCAGCGTCGAGGCCGTCATGTGACTCACCAGCTTCTTGTTCTCAAACTTGTCGAGCGAGAAACCGAAGGCCGTTTTCGAACGGTCGTCATACTGTTGCATATAGGCGATAATGCCCGGACCTACCATCAACTGCACATTGGTGGCAGAGAGCGTTCGCTTCTTGTTTTTATATTTGGCCTCGAAGTCCTGACGCACGACGGTACCCTTTGGGATGACGTAGGAACCAAGTGTGAAGTTGACCACAGCAATCAGGGCCGCAGAGATCATGTAGGGTCGCAGCAGTCGTTTGAAACTGACGCCCGCTGCCAACATGGCGATAATCTCGGAATTGCCAGCCAGCTTCGAGGTGAAGAAGATAACGGCAATAAACACAAACAACGGCGAGAACAGGTTCGAGAAATAAGGCACGAAGTTGGCGTAGTAGTCAAACACGATAGCCTTCAGAGGAGCACCGTAAGTCGAGAATTTCGCCAGGTTCTCATTCACGTCAAACACGATTGCGATACTGATAATCAGCACAATCGAGTAGATGTAAGTACCGATAAACTTGTTGATGATATAGCGGTCGAGCCTTTTCAGATAGCGGAAAGGGTTGAGATATTTCAGATAGCGTAACCATCTGAACCAGTGGCTGAGTTTATGCCCGAAACGTTCTATCGCCCTTAGCCGACGGTAACGCTTCCTGTGAAGCCTGATCTTACTGAAGTCTCTTTCTCTATGATTCATCGCCTTTGTCCTAATTGATTGATGACTGAGCGCTTCCACGTTACGAAATCGCCGTCGATGATATGCTGGCGCGCATCGGTCACCAGACGCAGATAGAAAGCGAGGTTATGGATGCTGGCAATCTGCATGGCCAACAGTTCCTGTGCCTTGAACAAATGATGCAAGTAGGCCTTCGAATGGATGCGGTCGATGTCGCAGCCGTCGGGATCGATGGGCGAGAAGTCGTCCTCCCATTTCTTGTTGCGCATGTTCATCGTTCCCTCATAGGTGAAGAGCATCGCATTGCGGCCGTTACGGGTGGGCATCACACAGTCGAACATATCCACGCCGCGCTCGATGGCCTCGAGGATGTTCTGCGGCGTGCCGACACCCATCAGATAGCGCGGACGATCCTTGGGCAGGATCTCGTTCACCACCTCAATCATGTCGTACATCACCTCTGTTGGTTCACCGACAGCAAGTCCGCCGATAGAGGCACCACCGCCATCGTTCAACTGTCCCAGGATGTCGCATACATGCTTGGCAGCATCCTGACGCAGATCCTTATAGGTACAACCCTGCACGATGGGGAAGAGGGTCTGATTATAGCCATAGAGTGGCTCCGTCTCGTTGAAACGCTTCACGCAACGCTCTAGCCATCTTTGTGTAAGTCTCAGACTTTTAGAAGCATACTGATAGTCGCTTTGTCCCGGTGGACACTCGTCGAACGCCATCATGATGTCGGCACCAATCACGCGTTCGGTGTCCATCACATTCTCGGGCGTGAAGATATGTTTCGAGCCGTCGATATGACTACGGAACTCACAACCCTCCTCGTTGAGTTTGCGGATACCGGTGAGTGAGAACACCTGAAAACCACCAGAGTCGGTCAGGATCGGACGATCCCACGTATTGAACTTGTGCAGTCCGCCTGCCTTGCGGAGGATATCCAGTCCCGGACGGAGATACAGATGGTAGGTGTTGCCCAGAATGATCTGTGCCTTTATCTGTTCGCGAAGCTCGGCGAAATGCACTGCCTTCACGCTTCCCACCGTACCGACGGGCATGAAGATAGGGGTCTGGATCTCACCGTGATCGGTGGTGATCAGTCCTGCACGGGCGTCACTCGCATTGTCGCTATGTTGTACCTGGAACCTCACGCTTATTTCTGTTTTTTCTCTTCCTCGGGGATGGTGAAATCGAGCGGATGTGCGACAATCTCCTTGGTCAGTGCGAAATTCCACACGTCCTGTACATTCTCCACATAGTGGAAGGTGATACCCTTTAGATAGATTTCGGGAATCTCAAGGATGTCCTTCTCGTTTTCCTGACACATCACGATGTCGGTAATACCGGCACGCTTGGCAGCCAGGATCTTTTCCTTGATACCACCTACGGGCAATACTTTTCCGCGAAGTGTGATCTCGCCTGTCATAGCGGTGTTCTTACGTACTTTCCGCTGGGTGAGTGCCGAAGCGATCGAGGTGGCGATGGTGATACCTGCCGAGGGACCGTCTTTCGGTGTGGCACCCTCCGGCACATGGATATGGATATTCCAGTTGTCGAAGATGCGATAGTCGATGTTCAGCGTCTCGGCGTGAGCCTTCACATATTCGAGTGCCAGGATGGCCGACTCCTTCATCACGTCGCCCAGATTACCTGTCAGCGTGAGCTTGTTGCCTTTGCCCTTCGAGAGCGAGGTCTCGATAAACAGGATTTCTCCGCCCACACTTGTCCAGGCCAGACCGGTCACCACACCGGCATATTCGTTGCCCTGATAGATATCGCGGTAGAAAGGCGGTTTGCCCAGCAGGTCCTCGATTTCCGTAGGCGTGATCTTCTTATAATCGGCATTCTCCTCCACCTGGCGTTTGTAGGCTATCTTGCGGAGGGCCTTGTTAATCTGCTTCTCCAATTGTCTGACGCCACTCTCACGGGTATAGCGCTCGATGATCATCTCGATGGCGGCCTTGTTAAACGCGGGCTTCATGCCCTTCACGTTCTGACCCGTATTCTCTAGTTCGCGCGGTATCAGGTGGCGCTTGGCTATCTCGATCTTCTCCTCGGTGATATAGCCGCTCACCTCGATCACTTCCATACGGTCGAGTAGGGGACGAGGTATCGTGCTCAGGTTGTTGGCCGTAGCGATAAACAGCACCTTCGACAGGTCGTAGTCCACATCCAGATAGTTATCGTGGAAGGCATTGTTTTGCTCGGGGTCGAGCACTTCGAGCAGTGCTGAGGCAGGATCGCCGTTGTGTGTCATCTGTGTCACCTTGTCGATCTCGTCAAGTATGAACACAGGATTGCTCGAGCCGGCCTTCTGTATCGACTTGATGATACGTCCTGGCATCGCGCCGATATAGGTGCGGCGGTGTCCGCGAATCTCAGCCTCGTCGTGCAGACCGCCCAGTGACATACGCACGTACTTACGACGCATAGCTTCGGCAATCGACTTGCCCAGTGAGGTCTTACCCACACCCGGAGGACCATACAGACAGATAATCGGACTCTTCAGGTCGCCCCTCAGTGCCAGCACCGCCATATGTTCCAGGATACGCTCCTTCACCTTCTCCATGCCGTAGTGGTCCTTATCCAGGATGCGCTGGGCACGCTTCAGGTCGAGGTCATCCTCGGTATATTCGTTCCAGGGCAGGTTCACCAACGTCTGCAGGTAGTTCAGCTGCACGTTGAAGTCGGGACTCTGCGGGTTCAGGTTGTCGAGTTTGTCGGCTTCCTTATAGAACACCTTTCCGATCTCCATCGACCATTTTTTCTTGTCGGCCTTGCGTAGCAGCTCCTGTTTCTCGAGCGAGTCGCCGTTGCCGATCTCGGCCTGCATGTTCTTGATCTGCTGTTGCAGGAAGTAGTTTCGCTGCTGCTCGTCGATATCCTCACGGGTCTTGTTGCGGATGTCTGCCTTCAGGTTCTGCAGGTTGATCTCACGGTTGATGATCTTCATCAGGTTGAAGAGTCGCTCCTTCACCAGTTCCTTCTCCAGCAGCTTCATCTTTTCCTTCACCGAGAAGGGCATGTTCGAGCAGATGAAGTTCAGGGCCACGATATCGTTGGTGATGTTCTTGATGGCAAACGAGGCCTCGTCGGGGATTTCCTCGCTGATCTCGATGTATTTCTCCACCTGTTCGCGCAGGTCGCTGGAGGCCGTCTTGAATTCACGGTCGTTTTTCTCGGGCTGTATCTCCTCCAACGCGCTCACCTGGAACTCCAGATAGGGGGCGCCTTTCAGCATACGCTCAATTTTCATACGGCCCTGAGCCTGTACGATGGCGGTGATGTTACCGTTCGGCAGTGCCAGCGTCTTCACCACTTTGGCAAAGACACCCACCTCATACAGGTCGGCCTGCACGGGGATGTCCACTTCGGGGTCACGCTGTGTCACCACGCCGATGGTGATATGCTTCTTCTCGGCCTGGTGGATCAGCAGTTTGCTCGACTCGCGGCCAATCAGTATCGGTGAGACGACACCGGGGAATAATACCAGATTGCGGACAGGGAGCACGGGCACCACCTTAGGCGTATCGCCAAGCATCAGGTCGTTATAGTCTCCTTCGATATCGGCAATCATTTGAAATGCTGTATTTTTCTGATGATTCATTCTATTTATTCAACTTTTGTGCAAATTTGGCTGCAAAGTTACAAATATTTCTTTAGAAATAAGAATTCAGCATCAAGAATTAACATATTTATCGTTTTGTGAGCCACATTCTGTTTTTTGTCTCTGTTAGAATTCGTATCCGAGATTGATGTAGAAATAAGTCTTCTTCGTGTGGTTGCTATAGCCCAGGGTAGCCCCCAAAGGACCGAATATCGTTTTGTAATAGTAGGCGCCCTGTACACCGATCATCGTGCGATGGTCCAGGAGCTCATTCAAGTTTTGAGCCTGTTGACCGCCGGCCACACGCAGCAGCACGTAGCTGCTTTTGCCGATACGCTCCTGCGCCTGAAGCTGGGCAGCCACAAACTGGTTGCGCACATACTCCAGATTGCCGATACCGGCGAATGGCATCTGCTGCTCGATGTAGTGCCCGAACCACTCGCCACCGATGGTGTTGTAGAATCCGGCAGGGACGACGGAGCCGAAAAGCAGACGGCCATAGAACATGGGCTGAATGGTGAACCTGTTGCCGATGGTAAACGACGTACGCCAGTCGGCACTCACATCACTCATTCCTGCCGTCTTACCCAGTTTGTTGCCCTCGGCATCATATTCGTTAAGTTTGGCGAAGTCGTTGGTGAAATAAGCATATTCCGCGTTAAAGCGTGAACCGCGAGTGGGGAAGTTCCAGTCGTCCTCGGTGTTAAAGGCCAGACGGGCCCGGTAGCTGAAGAAATGCTCGTTTTCAAGTGTTGATATACTAGACCAAGTCGCACCGAGTTTGTTGCGGTAGTGCATGAAGTCCCAGCGCAGTCCCATTTGCAGGTTGAAAGTGCGCAGGTCGAGATTAATAGGCAGCAATTCCGCCTGCAACTGGTTGTAACGGATGTTATAATCCAGATCGCCGTTGGTATAGATGTCCACATCGTTTCTGCGGAACGTATAGCTGAATGCCGGACGCGTAAACGAGCGGGGGTGGATGGTGATCTCGCCACGAGCCATCAGACGCTTACCCAGACGGAGCGTGATGTTGGTCTCAACAGGCATGGCCGTCTTCAACGGAATGTCGAGTCCCAGCTGCACGGCGGCATTCTCTTCCGTATCGTAGCGCACACCACCATGCAGCTGCACCGACTTGCGCTCGCCTGCCGAGAGGGTCACAATCACCCCGTCAGACTCGTCCCACTTCCTTCTTACCGAATCGCGGTATTCGAGCGACCTGATGGCCGGCTTGTGTATCTTCACCGGTTCCACGCGACATTCGGCCGTCTGATAGAACAGGTCGACGCGCATCGACGTGGTGAGCTGCTGTTCCAACTCGGCATTGATGGTCTTCACGCGGTCCAGATTAAATTTCTCGTTCAGGAACCGCTTGTCCTGGGGCGTCAGGTTCTCAAAGACAAAGCCGATCACCTGATGTTGGTCGGTCATGATGTTCGGACGCAGCGGATAGAGAATCTCCGACTTGGCATCTTCTGGGATGCCGATGCGCTTCTTCAGGGCGATGATCTCGTCCCAGTGGCTCATGGCCTCCTCCTCACCATAGCGGATGAGCGAGTCGATGGCCTCGGCCGTAAAGCTGGCGGTGGAATAGCCGTGAGGGTCGACATTCATCCACAGGTCGGTGATGGCCTTGTTCTCATCATATTTGTTCACACAGTTCACATCGATGATCTGCCCCACGATCTTCATGGTGCCCGTCATATCCTCAGCCGACTTCGCTTTGCCGTTGAGCGTGACGCCGATCACAATCTCCGCACCCATTTCGCGGGCCACATCGACGGGGAAATTATTCTTCAATCCGCCATCCACCAGCACCATATCACCGATTCTCACCGGCGAGAACGCTGCAGGGATAGCCATCGAGGCGCGCATGGCCTGAGGCAGTCTGCCGCTGTGAAACACCACCTCGCTGTTGTCCATGATGTTCGTTGCCACACAGGCGAAGGGAATCGGCAGGTCGCGGCTGAAATTGATAGAGTCGCAGAATCCCACACACAACTGGCTGAACAGCTCTGCCAGGTTTTTGCCTCTGATAAGGCCGCCGCCACCCGTATCGCGCTTGCCGAAGGTCAGACCCGTCGAAAACAGATAGGTGTTCATCTTCTTACGGTCGAGATAGCTCTGGTTGCGAAAATCCTCCTTGTCGGTGATCACGTAAGTCCAGTCCTGTTTCCTCACCATCGAGTCGAGCGAGTGGGCGTTATAGCCGATGGCATAGAGTCCGCCGACGATACTGCCGATTGATGTACCGGTAACCACGTCGATGGGGATGCCCGCCTTCTCCAGCACCTTCAGCACACCGATGTGCGCCATACCCTTTGCGCCACCGCCACTGAGCACGACACCCACTTTCTTTCGCTTTACCTTTGTACTGTCTGTCTGCGCATTGGCCGCACCGACCATTAACACCGCAGCCATCAATAATACTAGCTTTTTCATGTCGTTTTTATCTTGTATTCTTCCTATCTTATATTATAATCGGATGCAAAGGTACGCAAAATTCCTCATAAAGCAAAATAAATACGTTTATACCTATAAAAAGAGCAGAAATAAGGGAAGAAAGTAATATGAGTGTCTTCAGGCAGTCCTGTTGATGGGGAAGTAGCGGCCGTAGGTAAGACACAAAAAAGACCGGCCTCGGGTGGAGGTCGGCCTTTTTTAATAGATTGGATTGAATGCGGTTCAATCGGGGGTCAGAAGAGTAGGGGGCCGAAGCCCATGCAACTCGTGGTCGTGATGGCCGTCA
>JAEEGG010006085.1_pt1 | contig 28404 bp, 22 predicted proteins | sample 9134161 | NCBI WGS metagenome assembly JAEEGG01 (sample SAMN16246543, study PRJNA631951) | gut metagenome | biome: gut microbiome; feature: rumen; material: CR-attached | host: Bos | place: Iran: Karaj | collected 2018-10 | reverse complement strand
TTACGTGCCGAAGGTCGGAGAGGCGGTACCTTTGGAACTTGCTTCCGACAATGCCTATGATGCGTTCGGAAGGCTTGATCTGAATGCAGCTACTTTAGAGCAGCTGATGGAGCTTCCGGGGATCGGAGAGAAACGCGCTTCTGATATTCTCAGGTATCGGGAGAGCATCGGACGGTTTGAAGACATTGAACAGTTAATGAATGTATCGGGGATTAAGACGTCTCTTATGCAGGGAATACGCGATAAGATTTGTGTCCGTTAGGACAATGGGGTGACTTATGGACAGACGTGTGCTTGTGGTCGACGACGAAAAGCTGATTGTAAAGGGGATTAAGTTCAGTCTTGAACAGGACGGAATGAAGGTTGACGTTGCCTATGACGGTGAAGAAGCCCTTCGCATGGTCCGTGAGCAGAACTACGATGTGGTTCTTCTTGATGTTATGCTCCCGAAGCTTTCCGGCTATGAGGTCTGCCAGCAGATTCGCGAATTCTCGATGGTTCCGATTATTATGCTCACGGCGAAATCGGATGACATGGACAAGATTCTCGGCCTTGAGTACGGTGCCGACGACTATATCACGAAGCCCTTCAACATTCTTGAAGTGAAGGCCCGTATGAAGGCGATATTCCGAAGAAGCACGGCTTCCGAGCAGTCGGTTCAGGAACCGAAGCAGATTCAGCTGAAGAATTTCCTTCTGGATTGCGACAGCCGCCGCCTGTTCCTCGGAGATAAGGAAATCCGTCTTACCGCCAAGGAGTATGATCTTCTCGAGCTCCTTGCAACCCATATGAATAAAGTCTACAGCCGTGAAAGTCTTATGAATATTGTCTGGGGCTATGATTTCGTCGGAGATGTCAGAACCGTGGATGTTCACATCCGCCGTCTCCGTGAGAAAATCGAAAAGGACCCCAGTGCTCCTGCTTATGTTCATACAAAGTGGGGAGCGGGTTATTATTTTAACGACAATGAATAAATCCCGCAGATTCTTTAATAAACTCAGTATCAGTGTAATCATCTTCCTGCTCCTGTTTCTTGTGGGGCTCGGGGGATGTATCTTCGTATCCGGAAACCTGTATCGTACATGGCGGAAGGATATTCTCAACGACAGCTCCGTACGTCTTCTTAAAGAGCATTCCGAAGCAATTGCCAATCGAATCCATGCCACGGAGTTTACAAGAAAGCCCGACGATGACTCGGTCATCTCGGAGCTTTGTGATCTTGCGCTTTTGTTCGGCGGCCGCGCCGTCGTCACGAATGACGAACTGCGCGTCGTATACGATACCGCGCAGACCGACACCGGAAGGTATCTGCTTATCGATGATGCGATTCGCGCAATCCGAGGGGATACCGTTCATACGGTTTTCGAGGAAGCGGAAAATGGAATGCTTCTCATTCCGATTCCGGGGATGGCGAGGAATGCTTCCGAAGGGGTTCTTTGTTACATTTTCCCGATGAAGGAGCAGATGAAACAGCTGCATTCCGTCCGTAACCGCGTTGTGTCTTTGTGTGTCATTTTCAGCGTTTTCCTCGTCGGATTCGGAATCCTCATATGCACCCGGATTTCAAAACCGATGAATCATCTGGCGAAAGCCATGCTGAATCCTTCAGGCAGCGGACAGAACGATCCGATTGACGTCCATGTCGGTTACCGTGAGATCGGTGAGATCATGGATAATGCAAACCATATGATTTCCCGCCTGAACGAGGCCGACAAGACGCGCCGCGAGTTCGTTTCCAACGTCTCCCATGAGCTGAAGACTCCCATGTCGTCCATCAAGGTCCTCGCGGACTCGCTTCTGATGCAGGATAACAGTGTTTCCGAGGAGACCTACCGCGAGTTTTTAACCGATATTAACGAGGAAATCGACCGCGAGAATCTGATCATCAACGACCTTCTGACGCTCGTCAGCATGGAAGGAAAGGAGAATCCGCTTCACCTTGCGAAAACCCATGTCAATAAGCTTCTCGAGGTGGTTCTGAACCGGGTTCTTCCGATTGCGAAGGACAACAACATCGAGGTAATCTTCGACAATTACCGCGACGTTTACGCGGAAATCGATGAGAATCGGATGATCATGTCCCTGACGAATATCGTTGAAAATTCCGTCAAATACAACCGCCCCGGCGGCTCGGTGCGTGTTTCTTTGAACAGTGATTTCAATTATTTCGTCGTAACCATTGAAGATACCGGAATCGGTATCCCGGAGGATGCCATTCCGCATCTTTTCGAGCGTTTCTACCGTGTCGATAAGGCGAGATCCAGGCAGACAGGCGGAAGCGGTCTCGGTCTTTCGATTGCGTATGAAATCGTCAAATCCCACGGCGGTGAAATCAGGGTAAGCAGCAAACTGAACGTCGGATCCGTATTCCGTATCCGGATTCCGCTTTCGAATAACCTTCAGGAAGAGGAGGGCAATGCGTTATGAGAAAACTCTTTCTGACTATTGTCCTGCTTCTTTCCGCGGTGCTTTTCGGCTGCTCGCATTCCGATAAGAATGAGGGCGAAGCAACGGCTTATGCGCCGAATTCCGACGGGACAGGACTTGTTTCGAGGGCGGTGTCATTTGACGCATATGATACCGAGGGCCGGATCGAAGAGATGATTAAGGCTCTGCAGAGCGCGGAAAAGGGAAAATACAAGGCCGTACTTCCCGAAGACAGCGTACTTAGCTTCAGCTACGCTGACGGCGAGCTTCGGCTTAAGAATTATGCGCAGTTTGAGGTCGATAATTTCGGCCTTTCAAAGGTTCTGAACCGGGCAGCATTGGTGAAATCCTTCTGCAGCATCGATTACATTGAAAAAGTTGTCATCGAACTCGGCGAGGCGGACGGTTCCGAGCTTACGCTTACCGCGGATTCGTTCCTTGAGTCATTCTCGACCGAACCGGTCCGTCAGAAGGTGGTGCTGTATTTCGGCGCTCCGGAACGGGACGGCCTGATTGAAAGCTCGGATTTCTTTGAAACGGACGGCTCAAAGCCTGCCGTCTATTGGATTGTCGAGCGCCTGATCGAAGGCCCCGGGGAGCTTCCCGGCATCGCCGTCATTCCGCCCGAGACGAAAATCCGCAGCGTAACCTTAAGCGGCGGCCACTGCGTCGTCGATCTGAGCGAAGAGTTCCAGAATTACCTGAACGCCGTTCCCGCGGCGCTTACGGTATATTCCATCGTGAATTCCCTAACGTCGCTTTCGACGGTCAATGACGTCGAAATCCTTGTCGAAGGAAGGCGCGAATACAGTTATCTCGGCTTCAATATGAACCAGGTTTTCGGGTATTATGAGAAGCTGGTACATTAAGCTTTGAAGCTTTATACCCAGAGATGATTTCGTTTCAATAAAAATGAAATCTATAAATGTTTTTTTCTTGGAGTTGATCTATGAAACGTCCGCTTCTGTGGGCGTCTGTCGGAATGCTCGCCGGAATCGCTTTAATGTGCTTTCGGCAGGCTTCTTTGGCAATTCTTTCTGCCGTAATTCTCATTATATTTCTTCGTAACCGAAAGCATAGAATTCTTTTCTTCGGACTTCTCACCGGACTGTTCCTCGGCTGCTTCAGCGGGTTCTGTTACCGTTATTCGTCACAGAATCTCAGAAAAGGAATGAACTCGGCAACCTGCTTCACCGGAGTCGTCCGCGACGTATCCGGGCACGGCTTTCGGATGCGCGTCACAAGCTTCGGAAATGAATTCTTCCGGAAATCGTACCGGAACATCTATTCCTATTATGTCTATGTCGCAAGCGAAGAAATCCCTGCTTTACGGGCAAATGTGACGGTTACCGGCCATGCGGAAGACTTCCGCCCGGCGGAAAATCCGGGGCAGTTCGATGCCTCGGCATATTATCCGTCCGTCGGCTGTATTGCTTACATTCGGGCAGACTCCCTTCAAATCAATCGACAACCGAAGGCGTTCTTTAGATTTCTCGGAAATGTTCGTGAGCGCATATCCGTTCAGCTGAACCGTCTGTTCCCGAAAGAAACCGTTGGCCTTCCGATGGCGCTTATGTTAGGAGAGAAGAACGGTTTTGACGGGGACCAGAAGGAACTGTATGAGCAGTTCGGGCTGGCACATATTCTTGCGGTCAGCGGCCTTCATATCGGAATCCTTTCGGAGTTTCTGCTGTTTCTGTTTCTCATTCTGTTTCCGAGAAAACCGGCGGAAATCTTAACATTTTCCGTTCTATTAATCTACGGAGCGTTGTGCGGCTTTCCGGTTTCCTGCATCCGTGCCGTTTTTACATTCTTTCTTTTCGCTTTCTGCGGGCATTTCAAGCGGACCTTTGACAGGATCTCAGCTAATTCCTTTCTGCTGATTCTTATTCTTTTCCTTGCCCCGTACCGGCTTTCCAATCTGTCTTTTCAGCTTTCGTTCACAGCGGGTTACCTGACGAGCTTCGAACCATTCAAAATGGGAGAGAAAAAGAGCCTAAAGAAGATATTCCGGACATCCGTGCTTCTGCAGGCAGGACTTCTTCCCTTTACTCTTCAGGCGTTTTATACGATTACGCCGGTCGGAATCTTCCTGAACGTTTTCGTGCTTGCGGGAATCGGAGCGGGATTTGTTTTGGTGCTTTCGGCGACAGCCATATCATGGGCCTTAATGCCTGTGGCAAGATTTCTGGCAGGTCCCGTGCATTACGGGGAGCTTCTTTTGGTAAGAGTCATGCAGCTTCTACGGAGCCTGCCGTTTCTGACGATGACGGCAGGGCATCCGTCGAGAATTCGGATTGCGGTATTTCTTGCTTTCTTTGTGACAGTGTATTATCTGGAACGACGGTATTCCGAGCGGTACCGGTATCTGCTTCTTGCGGGATTTCTGCTGTTTATTCCGATTCATTACGGTATAACGGTTGCCTCGCTTTCCGTTGGACAGGGAGAGTGCACGGTCATACTGTCCGGCCGGCGCGTGACGGTTCTTGATTGCGGCAGCAACTCGAAGGAGGAGGTCGGAGAGAAGATTCTGAAACCGTACCTGCAGTATATGGGCTACAGTCATGTAGACTACCTGTTCCTGTCACACATGGATGAGGACCACATCAACGGAATCCGAAACTGCAGCGTCTTCACATCCGTCAAATGTGTCTACACAGACACCGTATTCGGCGACGTAAGTTCCTTTCTTTCGCCTTCTGTCGGCACGAAAACAAAGTTCATCGAAACAAGGGGCGGAGATGCGGTAACCATCGGAAAGCTCGAGTTCCGATTCCTGACATCGGACCATAGTAATCTGACCGAAACCGACACGAATGAACTCTGCCAGATAACGGAGGTCATCATCCAAGGCTACCGTTTCCTATTCCCCGGTGATGTATCCGCGGAAGTCCTCGAACAAATCCCTGCCGACATTCTATACCCTGTGTATTACCTAAAGGTACCGCATCACGGAAGCCGTTTCTCGGTAAGCGAAAATTTCTACGAAAGAATCACGCCCTTCATCTCCGTAATCTCAGTCGGCTACAACAATTACGGCCATCCCTCTAAAGAGGCAACTTCCCTCGCCCGCGCTTATTCCACTCTCTACATCACAAAAACCGACGGCGCAATCATAACCGAATTCCGCCGCGGCAAGCCCTACACCTACTCCTACCTGAAGTCTAAGGAGTGATGGGTGTTGAAAACAGAAGACCGGTTCGTTATATATATAGGGTTATATATTATTTAGTTCACAGGGTGGCCGTGCGGAAGGGGCAGATGGGCCGATATATCTCGGCCTCAGCTGCGCCTATCCGCAACAGGCCACCCGTCAAGTGTAACCAGTTATAACCCGAATTGTAGCCGGCCACCCGTCAAGAGTAACCAGTTTTATACCTTCATATGTAACCGGTTATTGAGTTTGCCCGTGGAAATGCTCGGTTGACATTGGCGGGCGAATTCGGTATACTGAAGGCAGTCATAAAAATGTGGGAGTATTCTATGGAAAACAAGCGTTTTGTCGGTTTTTACAATCCGTCCGTGATCCTTACTTACTGCGGCGTTCTGTGCGCATTTGTAAGCATCTATCTCGGAAGCATTGCGAATTATAAATGGTCCATTTTCTTTCTGATGCTTGCCGGTGTGTGCGATATGTTCGACGGTACCGTTGCAAGAATGATCAAGCGGAGCGATGAAGCCAAGAAGTTCGGAATTCAGCTCGATTCCATCTGTGACATCTGTTGCTTCGGAGTAACGCCGGCGCTTCTCGGAATGCATCTTTTCGCGGAGTCACCGAAGGATACATGGATTGCATTTGTCGCGGGCTTTATCCTTACGATTTGCGGAATTATCCGTCTTGCTTATTTTAATGTATTGGAAGAGGAGCGTACTTCAAAAACTTCGGAGAGACGTACGACCTATCAGGGGCTCCCGATTACGAGTTCCGCAATCATGGCGCCGGTTGCATACATCTTCGGCGCTATCGTTCCGGATGCCAGACCTTTGATTTACTGTTTCTTTGAGCTTCTGGTCGCATTTTTGTTTGTCTTCAATCTTCCGTGGCCGAAGCCCCACGGAAAGGGCATGATCGGGCTGATTATTGTCGGTCTGGTCCTTTTCGCCGGCGTTTTGCTTCTGTAGATGAGGTAAAAAGCGAGGACATTTTGTGAATACCATACGGGAACAAATTAAAAACGGTACTTTTTCCACCTGTTACCTGTTGTTCGGCAAGGACGATTACATGATCCGTCTTTATAAGAACAAACTGGTAACGGCAATCGTGAATGAGGGCGATTCCATGAATTTCCATGTCTTTCGGGACGGAAACGCGGATATCGCCGAGGTTCGCGATATTGCGGAAACGGTGCCTTTTTTTGCTGACCGGAGACTGATCCTTTTTGAAAACTCCGGGTGGTTTAAGGCAAAGCAGAATGCTTTCGCCTCGTTTCTTCCGGAGATTCCGCCCACTACGGTGATTCTTTTCGTGGAATCCGAAGTGGAGCGTAACGGCGAGCTTTATAAGGCGGTCAAAGAGAACGGTTACGCCGCCGAATTCAACGGGCTTTCGGAGAAGGATTTGAAAACCTTCGTCGGGGTTACACTCAAAAACCGGGGGCTCGGGATTACCGATTCGGCCGCTTCTTATCTGTTGGAACGGGTAGGCTCCGACATGGATGTTCTTTCGGTGGAAATGGAAAAACTTGCAGCCTTCTGCGACGGCAGAGGACAGGTTACAGTCGAAGACATCCGTAGAATTACGACACCTGTAACCGAGGTCCAGCTGTTCGGAATGGCGGACGCAATCTTAGATAATGACCGGAAGAAGGCAACCGAAATCTATGCGGAACTCCTTCAGGCCCAGGAGAAACCGCTCCGCATCCTCTATATGCTTACCAATCAGTTCTTTTCGTTCTATAAAGTGCTTTCCATGGGAAGTACCGGCGCCTCCGCGGACGACATCGCTTCAAGACTCGGAATGCGTTCCTTTGTCGTCAAGAAGTTCCTTCGAAGGAAGCGCAGCTGGTCCTTTGAGAAGGTTCTTTCCGCAGTTGAGGACGGAAATGACATGGAGCGGAGAGTGAAGAGCGGCGATCTTGAGGAGCATATGGCCGTAGAAATGTTTTTGTTTAAATATACAACATGACCGGTTTTATTCTATTTTTGTAGAACATTTTGTATTGACATTTACCGGTGTATCATATATGATAGATGTGTTGAATTTTGCATTTTGAAAATTTAATATATGGAGGTGCTCCTATGGGCGAGATTTCTCTTGAGCTCGCGATCCTGATTGCCATAGTTGCCGCCCTTGTGGTAGGTGTTCTTGTATTTATCATTACAAGAGTTGTTACCCGTAAGAACTGTGAAAAGCATTATGAGGAAACCGTCGGTACTGCGGAACAGCAGGCCAGGGATATTCTTGATAAGGCACAGAAGGAAGCAGTGAAGACGGCCGAAGCCACAAAGAAAGAGGCTCTCCTTCAGGCGAAGGAAGAGAATCTTCAGGCAAAGAATGATCTTGACAGGGAAATCAAGGAACGCAGAGCTGAAGTTCAGTCTTACGAAAGACGTGTAACTGCTAAAGAAGAGAATCTGGACCGGAAGATGGAAGTCCTCGAGAAGAAAGAAGCTCGCATGAACCAGAAGGAACAGGAACTTGACGCCAAAATTCAAGAGGCGGATTCGTTCCATGACCGTCAGGTTCAGGAGCTGGAAAGAATCTCGGGATTAACCTCCGATAAAGCAAAAGAATATCTTCTCGAAACTGTTAAGAATGATGTAAAGCATGAATCTGCGGTAATGATCAAGGAGATGGAGGCGGAAGCAAAGCTTACCGCGGACAAGAAGGCGAAAGAACTGATTGTCGGTGCCATCCAGAAGTGTGCGGCAGATCATGTTGCGGAAGCAACGATTTCGGTTGTACAGCTTCCGAGTGACGAAATGAAAGGCCGTATCATCGGGCGTGAAGGTCGTAATATCCGTACCATTGAAACGCTTACCGGCATTGAACTGATAATCGATGATACCCCCGAGGCCGTTATCCTTTCGGGATTTGATCCGATCCGCCGTGAGATTGCAAGAATCGCACTCGAAAAGCTGATCGTTGACGGCCGGATTCATCCCGCGCGCATTGAGGAAATGGTGGAAAAGGCACAGCGCGAAGTGGAGAATACCATTCGCGAAGAAGGCGAAGCCGCTGTTCTGAAGACCGGTGTTCACGGACTTCATCCGGAAGTGGTTCGGCTTCTCGGCCGCATGAAATTCCGTACCAGTTACGGTCAGAACGCATTGAAGCATTCCATCGAGGTTTCCATCCTTTCCGGACTGCTTGCAGGTGAGATGGGCGCAGATGTCCGTCTTGCAAAGCGTGCCGGACTGCTTCATGATATCGGTAAGGCCGTTGACCATGAGATGGAAGGAACCCATGTACAGATCGGTGTTGACATCTGTAAGAAGTACAAAGAGTCGCCGATCATCATCAATGCGGTTGCCGCTCATCACGGTGATGAGGAATTCAAGTCTCTGATTGCCTGCATCGTACAGGCAGCCGATACGATTTCCGCCGCACGTCCCGGTGCCAGAAGAGAAACGCTCGATACTTATACAAATCGCTTAAAACAGTTAGAAGATATTGCAAACAGCTTTAAAGGAGTTGAGAAATCCTTCGCCATCCAGGCGGGCCGTGAGGTTCGCGTCATGGTTGTTCCCGAACAGGTCAGCGATGACGATATGGTGCTGATGGCAAGAGACCTCTCGAAGAAGATCGAGTCCGAGTTAGAATACCCCGGACAGATCAAGGTAAACATCATCCGCGAATCCAGAGTAACAGATTACGCAAAATAAGACTTACCAAACGGGTTGTAGAAATACAGCCCGTTTTTTCTTTGTGTTTTTTCACAAAGGATTGCTTACTTTCCGTGGTTTTTTCTGCTTGTATTTTAAAGTTCGGTAGAGTATAATACAAAAGTGATTGTATACATGTCTACAATCCGACTACGAAGTAAGGAGTTTTGCATCATGTCATTAGAGTTATCGGTTAAAGGACTTTCTGTTAAGCCTTCATCCACGCTGGCAATTACCGCGAAAGCGAAAGAGCTTCGCGCACAGGGAAAGGATGTTGTGGGATTTGGCGCAGGAGAACCGGATTTTGATACCCCGGAGAACATCTGCCGTGCCGCCAAGGAAGCCATTGATGCCGGTTTTACAAAATATACACCCGCTGCAGGAACGCAGGAACTTAGAAAGGCAGTAAGCGATAAGTTCAAGAAGGTAAACCATCTGAACTACGAGCCTGAGCAGGTTGTCATCAGCAACGGAGGAAAGCACGCCCTTACGAACATTTTCGAAGCGATTATCAATCCGGGCGATGAAGTGATCATTCCGACGCCTTTCTGGCTCAGTTATCCGGAAATCGTAAAACTTGCCGGCGGTGTTCCCGTATTTGTACGCTGCGAGGCTTCCGAGAACTATAAGATTTCTCCCGAAAAGCTCGCCGCAGCCTGCACCGCTAAGACGAAGGCGTTCATTCTGAATTCCCCGAACAACCCGACCGGTATGGTTTATACCGAGGAGGAGCTTCGGGCGCTTGCAAAGGTTATCGTTGAGAAGGATATCTATGTGGTATCTGACGAGATTTACGAGTATCTTACCTACGACGGGATCAAGCCCGTCAGCATCGGCTCTCTGGGCGATGACATTTTCGCTCATACGATTACCTGTAACGGTATGGCAAAGAGCTACTCGATGACCGGCTGGAGAATCGGTTATACCGGCGCGCCGCTTCCGGTTGCAAAGGTTATGTCCAGCATCCAGAGCCATCAGACGAGTAACCCGAACTCCATTGCGCAGAAGGCTTCGTTCGAGGCACTTACCGGCCCGCAGGAATCGGTTCCCGCGATGCGTGAGCAGTTCGACAGACGCCGCATCTATATGTGCGAGCAGATTGAGCAGATGCCGCATGTCAGCGCGATTCGTCCGCAGGGCGCGTTCTATGTTTTCGTTGACATTTCCGAGGCGCTGAAGCTTTCCTACAACGGAAAGAAGGTCGGCACCTGCGGAGAGTTCGCAAGAATTCTGATCGAGGAATTTGATACGGCGGTTATCCCGTGCGCAGACTTCGGATTTGACGATCATATCCGCCTTTCCTACGCGATCAACATGGTTGCGATCAAGAAGGGCCTTGACCGGATCGAGACGTTTTTGAAGCATTTGAAATAACCTTTGGTTAAGGTTATAATGGGTTTTACATAATTCATTCATCAGGAGGGGAAGATGAGTAAGATTGGTTTCTTCGGAGCCGGCAACATGGGGCTTCCGATTTTGAAAGCGGCCGTTAAGCTTCTCGGAGCGCAGGAGGTCGGTTTCTTTGAGAAAAATGACACACGCGCCGAATACGTTTCCGGACTTACCGCTGCAAAGCGCTACGAGAGCGAAGAAGCGCTTGTAAAGGATTGCGAGTATATTCTTTTCGCCGTAAAGCCGCAGATGGCTTCCGCGGTGTTTGAGAAGGTTGCTCCGGTAATCACGGAGAAGAACCGTTTCGTTTCGATCATGGCAGGCGTTACCACCGACCGGATTCGCGAAGCCATCGGAACCAAGGCTCCGATTGTGCGTCTTATGCCGAATACTCCCGCGATGGTTTCGGAGGGCATGACCAGCATGTGCCTTTCCGGCTGTGACGCGGATTCCGCAGAGGCGAAGTTCGTTGAGTCTTTGTGCTGTTCCTTCGGACGTGTCGTTCTGCTTCCCGAGTCGCTTATGAGCGCTGCGACCTGCGCAAACGGCAGTTCTCCGGCTTATGTATATATGTTTATCGAAGCACTTGCCGACGGCGTCGTAAAGTACGGAATTCCGAGAGACACCGCTTACATTCTTGCGGCGCAGACCGTTCTCGGTTCCGCGAAGATGGTTCTTGAGTCCGGTGAGCATCCGGCTAAGCTTAAGGACAATGTCTGCAGCCCCGGCGGAACGACGATTGCCGCTGTTGAGGCGCTTGAGGCGAACGGCTTCCGCAACGCTATTTTAAAGGCAACCGCAGCCTGCTACGATAAGGGCGTTGAGCTGTCCAAAGTAAAATAACTTGCATTACATTTTCAAACAAGCTATAATTTTATCAGGCCTTCCCGATGAGGGAGGGCCTTTTTTAATATGTTGCGGGGTAAAATGCTATGAATATGTATGATATCATCACCAAAAAGAAGCACGGGGAAGAGCTGACGGATTCGGAAATCGCCTACGTCGTAAAGGGGTTTACGGACGGCGAGATACCGGATTACCAGATGTCGGCACTCCTTATGGCAATCTGCCTGAAGGGCATGAACATCCGTGAGACATCGACTCTGACGCTTTGTATGCGTGACAGCGGTTCCGTCATGGATCTGTCGTCGATTCCCGGACAGAAGGCCGACAAACACAGCACCGTCGGTGTCGGAGACAAGGTTTCCCTGATCGTCGGTCCGATGGTCGCTTCCCTCGGAATTCCGGTTGCGAAGATGTCCGGCCGCGGGCTCGGCCATACCGGCGGAACGATTGACAAACTGGAGAGCATTCCGGGCTTCCGTACCGATATCTCCAATGAGCAGTTCCTTTCGAACGTAAAGCGCATGCAGCTTGCCATCGTCGGCCAGACGGCGGACCTTGCGCCTGCCGATAAGAAGCTTTACGCCCTTCGCGATGTTACGGCAACCGTCGATAACATTTCCCTTATTGCCTCAAGCATTATGAGTAAGAAGCTGGCTTCCGGTTCCGACGTAATCGTTCTTGATGTCACAACCGGCAGCGGAGCTTTCATGAAGACTGTCGTGGACGCAATCCAGCTTGCGGAAACCATGGTGCAGATCGGCGTTCACGCAGGTAAGAAGGTTTACGCGGTCATCACCGATATGAACCAGGTACTCGGTCACAGCGTCGGAAACGCCCTCGAGGTCATCGAAGCTGTTGAGGCGCTTCAGGGCAAAGCCGAGCAGGATCTTTTAGATGCCTGCCTTGTCATCGCCGGCCTCATGCTTGTCGGCTGCGGCCGTTGTGACACCGTAAAGGAAGCCTCCGAGATCCTTAAGAAGTGCATCGCAGACGGTTCCGCCTTCCGAAAGTTCCGCGAATTTGTTGAGGCACAGGGAGGCGACGTAGCATTTATCGATAATACGGAACTATTCACTAAGGCAAAGTATTCGCGCGTCGTAAAAGCCGACACGGACGGCTATATCGAGACGATCAACGCGGAACGGATCGGACGGGTTTCGGTTATCCTCGGTGCCGGCCGTGAGACGAAGGACGCGCCGATCGATCCGAGCGCCGGAATCCATAACTACTGTAAGGTTGGCGACTTCTTCAAGAAGGGTGATACCCTTGCCGTTCTGTATGCGGACAAGGAGGAACTCCTTGAGAATGCGGAGCAGTATTACCGCGCCGCGTATACGGTAAGCGCTAAGCCCGTAAAACCGCTGACCACAATATATGGGTTTGTGGATGAAACCGGTTTTCACCGGTTCTGACACAAGAAATTGTGGACAACACACCCTGAATACCATAGATTTTGTTGACAACCGCTGTCTTTTCGGCTATAATAGTTCTGTCAGAGGAGGTACTATACCTTGCGGTCTTTCCGAACAGAACATTATGTCTTCGATGTATCCGGATTAAAGTACAAAGAAGAGATGCCCGAGAAGATTGCGGTTGTTTCTGATTTGCACAATACGGTATACGGAAATGAAAACGTGCCGATACTGGATGCAATTCGGAACGAGGCACCGGATCTGATAGCGATTCCCGGGGATCTTGTAACCGCCAACCGGGAGGAGAACCGGATAGCGCTTTCGTTCCTGAAGGATCTCGGTATCCTCGGTATTCCGGTCTGTTATTCCATGGGAAACCATGAGGACAAGTTCCGGGAGATTGCGCTGGAGCGTTATGAGGAATATCGAAGAGAAGCCGAAGAATGCGGAATCCACATTCTCGACAATGCCTGGTTTTCCTATTCGGAGCATGTGTCGGTCGGCGGTCTGACGGTACCTTACGGGACGTACGGAAGAGGCCTTCGGATCAAGAAACTGAACGGAGAGGACATCAGGTCCTGCATCCCCGATAAGCCCGAAGGAATCCGTATCTTACTGGCGCACAATCCGTGGTATTTTCCGGCGTATGCCGAATACGGAGCTGAGCTGGTGCTCTCGGGACATATGCACGGCGGCATGATAAGGCTTCCGCTTATCGGCGGAGTGATTTCGCCGCAGGCAAGGCTATTCCCGAAGTATGACGCCGGACAGTTTAAGCTTAAGGACAGCACGCTGTATGTTTCAAGAGGAATCGGTGATCACTTCATCCGGTTCACCTGGAACAATCCGTTTGAATTAATGATAATCAATGTGAAATGTTGAAGATAAGGAGGTAATCATGGATCTTTCGTTCAAGCTGGAAGCATTTGAAGGCCCGCTCGATCTGCTGTTACAATTGATTGATAAGAACAAGGTCAGCATCTATGACATTCCGATTGCCATGATTACCGACCAGTATATGGAAATCCTGAATGAGCTGAAGCAGTATCCGATGGACAACATGAGTGAGTTTTTGGTGATGGCTGCGACGCTTCTTCGGATTAAGTCGCAGATGCTTCTTCCGGTAACGGTTACCGAAGAAGAGGAGGCGGTTGACCCGAGAGCCGAGCTCGTTGAGAGACTGCTTGAGTACAAGATGTATAAGTATGCTTCCTTAGAACTTAAGGACCGTCAGATTGACGCCGGTAAGCATCTGTACAGAAAGGAAAGCCTCCCGAAGGAGGTTTCCGGCTTCCGCGAGGAGGTTTCCGCAGAGGAAGTTACCAAAGATGTTACGCTTGAGAAGCTGAACGGAATCTTTCAGGATATCATGAAGCGTCAGGAGAACCGGATCGACCCGATCCGCAGCAAATTCGGACGCATCGAGAAGGAAGAGGTTAACTTCAAGGATAAGGTTCTCGCGATTCAGGAATACGGCCTGTCGCACCGGAAGTTCAGCTTTAGAAGACTCCTGGAGAAGGCAGCCGATAAGATTGAACTGATTGTCACATTTCTCGGCATTCTCGAGCTGATTCACATGGGGCGTGTATGCATCCGCCAGCTGAATCCGTTCGATGATTTCGAAGTCGAGTACCTTGCGTCGGATGTCGTTCCGATTGAGGCGTTCAGTTAGGAGAAACCGATTTGGATAACAGTGAGAAAAAAGCCGCCCTGGAAGCGATTCTTTTCACGATGGGAGATGCAGTGGAAGAAGAGCGGATGGCGGCTGCACTTTCGATTACAATTGAAGAACTCGGTATGCTGATGAGTGAGTTGATTGCCGAATACAACGACGATTCCCACGGAATCATGATCAACCGCGTCGGCACGAAGTATCAGATGTGCACGAAGATTTCGCACTACGAAACGCTTATCAAGCTGTGCCACGTGCCGCAGAAGCATGTCCTTACGGATACGCTTCTTGAGACGCTTTCGATCATCGCATACAAGCAGCCGATCACAAGAATGGAAGTCGAAGCAATCCGCGGCGTGCGCTGTGATTACGCAATCAATACGCTGATTGATTATCATCTTGTCTGCGAGCTCGGAAGACTGGATGCGCCGGGGCGCCCGATCCTGTTCGGCACCACCGATGATTTTTTAAGAAGCTTCGGCGTGTCTTCTTTGGAGGAACTTCCGATCATTTCCACCGAGAAGATGGAAGAGTTCCGCGAGGAAGCGGAAGAGGAAGCCGTTATCGGCGTATAACTTATGGAATTTGCCGTATGGCCGTCACATTTGTGGCGGCTTTTTTGTCATTGTGCGGAAAATGTGATGTTTTTACGGATTTTAAGCCGAAGCGGTTGAATTGATTGTTTTTATGTGGTAAAATATACGTTACGAAATCGAAAGGAAAAGGCGGTTTTATGAATCTTTCCAAACGTTATATCCGGGACCTTTCTTTAGACGAAACTTCCTACACGGACGGATTTTTGTATTACAAAAACGGCCGTGTTATCAGTGCGGAAGCCAATCGTGACAAGACAATCTACCGCTTTGCCGTTAAGGGCAACTTTACCTATTCGGTTTCCGTTTCGCTGACGGAGAATTCCTGTAATTTTGCCTGCAACTGTTCGGCGGGCGCCAATCATAACGGCGCGTGCAAGCATGTCATTGCGGCGCTTCTCTTTTTACATCATCTGCAGCATACGCCGGTGGCGGGAGCGGAGCAGGATCCCCAGGATATGCGTTCGTCGCAGATTCTGAATTATTACATGGAACTCGACGATTCCTTTGTGCGAAACGAGATCTGTCATGTGACGCCGTTTTTCTATTATAACGGAATGCTCCGGAGCGATAAGGATTATGTGACGCTTCGGATTTCGATGGGCGCGGACCGTCCATACAAGGTGCAGGCCGTCAAGAAGATGCTTGAGAACATCCGGGACAACCAGACATTTATCCTCGGAAAGGATTTCAAATTCCGCGGAACGCTGACGGAGATGGATATGACCTCCCAGCGGCTCATCTCGTACCTGACGGACGTTCTTTCGATGGAAGAGCAATATGGCATCACCGGTGAGCAGAGTGTGTTCCAGAAGAACGATATACGCCTGAATAAGCGCATGTTCCGTAATGTGCTGCATATTCTTAAGAACGAGGCTTTTACCGTCTATCTCGGGAATAACCGGGTACTTGAGAACGTACGGTTTGTGGAAGGCAATCCGGTGATTTCCTTCGATATCGACGCCATGGACGACTGCGTCGTGATTTCCTACGGTGAGAACGGAAGAGTATTCCCGCTTAGCGCCGACGGCGATCTATTATATTACAATGCGGTAATCTACCGTCCGGACTCGACATTTACCAGGAACTACCTGCCGATTTATAATTCCCTCTCCAAAGAGAATCCCGAACTCGTATTTCGCGAAGATTACGCGAAGCAGTTTTTAAACGACGTGCTTCCGAAGCTTTCCGATACGATGAACGTGCAGATACCGGAGAATCTGAAGGACCATTATCTGACGTTCCCGCTGCATGCGTCTTTGTATATGGATTACGCCTACGGAAATATCAGCGCGGAGCTTCGTTTCTCGTACGGGGAGTATACGTTTAACAGTTTCTCCGAGCCCGACATTCACGGCTTTATCCTTGTCCGCGATAAGGAAAAGGAAAATGCCATCCGAGAAGAGCTTACGGATTTCGGCTTTGAAAAGCATAACGGATATTACCTTCTGTGTGACGAGGACGCCTTGTTCCGTTTCTTAAGCGGAGACCGCGGCCGGCTGCCGGAGCTTTGTGAGCTTTTATTCTCGGATTCGTTCCATTCGCTGAAAATCCGAAGCGGGCGGAAGGTTTCCTACGGCGTTCATATGAATTCGGGAGAGGATTTCCTTTCCCTTGATATCGCGCTTGACGATGTGCCGAAGCAGGAACTTAAGGATCTGCTCCTTTCCGCGCAGATGAAGAAGCCGTATTACCGTTTAAAGGACGGTGATTTCCTGCTGCTTGATTCTCCGGAGCTTGATGAATCGCTTACCATGCTTCGTAACCTCAACATCAACATCCGTTCGATGAAGGACGCAAGCGTTTCGGTGGAGCGTAACCTCGCCGGATACCTTAAGAGTCTTCTTTCCGGGAACAACGTGGACGCAAAGGTGGATGATTCCGTAAGCCGCTTCGCGGATTCCATCATGAATCCGAAGGAGTATCCGATTCCCGAGCGGATCCGGGCCGATGTGCGTCCGTATCAGAAGATCGGCTATTACTGGATGAAGAATCTCGCAAACTTCGGAATGGGCGGCATTCTTGCCGATGACATGGGTCTCGGTAAGACGCTGCAGTCGGTCATGTACCTGGCGTCGCTTCCGGAGGATTCCCTTTCAATCGTTATCTGTCCTTCGTCTCTGATGTTTAACTGGAAGGACGAGATCGAGAACTTCGCGCCGGGACTTCCGTGTACGGTTGTGTGCGGCATTCCGGAGGAGCGCGGCAATCTTGTAAAAGATACGAAGAAAGGTATCCTGATCACGTCATATCCGCTGCTTCGAAGAGATATGTCGCTGTATCGCGGGTTGCATTTTGCGGCGGTCATCATTGATGAAGCGCAGAACATTAAGAATTCCACCTCGCTGAACGCGATGAATGTTAAGAGACTGCAGGCGGACAGCCATTTTGCGCTGACCGGTACGCCGATTGAGAATTCCCTTTCCGAAATCTGGTCGATTTTCGACTTCCTGATGCCGGGATACCTGTTTCACCATCCGAAGTTCATTTCGGAATATGAAAAGCCGATTTTAAATAACGATGAAGAGAAGCTCTCGCAGCTGAATCTTCGAATCCGGCCGTTCATACTCCGCCGTATGAAGAAAGATGTTCTGAACGAACTTCCGGATAAGACGGAAGAGAAGATCCTGATTGATCTTTCTGAAAAACAGAAGAAGCTCTACGCAGCGTATCTTGAGCATTATAAGGGCGAATTGAATCTGGAGGATGACGAATTCATCCGGACCAATCAAATTCAGATTCTGAGCGTTCTGATGCGTCTCAGACAGATCTGTTGCCACCCGGCGACTTTCCTCGACAATTATGACGGCGACAGCGCGAAGATGGAGCTTCTGATCGAACTTCTGACAAATGCGATCGATTCCGGCCACCGTGTTCTGGTATTCTCCCAGTTCACCTCGATGCTCGGTTTGATCCGCGAGGAGCTGGACCGTCTTCGGATTCCGTACTTCTCGCTGGAAGGCAAGACGAAGATTGACGCACGTAACCAGGCAGTAAAGCGCTTCAACGAAGGCGAAAAGGCCGTATTCCTGATTTCCTTAAAGGCAGGCGGCACCGGACTCAACCTGATTGGCGCCGACACGGTTATCCATATGGATCCCTGGTGGAATCCGGCCGTAGAAGAGCAGGCAACCGACCGCGCATACCGGATCGGCCAGCATAAAAACGTACACGTCATTAAGATTCTCGCAAAGGGAACCATAGAAGAGAAGATTTACCGTCTGCAGAAGCGGAAACAGAGTCTTGCGGATTCGGTCATCGACATGAAGCAGGATATCCTGAAGCAGCTGACGAAGGAAGAGTTAATGGAAATCTTCAGCTAGAAAGTTTGGCATTTAACGAAAACAGGCAGGAACCGAAGTTCCTGCCTGTTGTTTTTATGCGGTTTACGGTTTAGTCCTCCAGATACTTTCCGTAGTATCTTCTTACGATGTAATCGAGGAAGGACTCGTTCACTTCGCCGAAGGTGTTGCGAATCGTGTTCTTAATTCCTTCGATCTTGTTGTTCGTATTCTCATCAAGCGTCGCGTCGGATTGCTCAAACTGCTTCACGTAGCTGCCGGTCATGTTAAGAATCAGCCAGCTGTTGAAAAGCTGCGCAAGCTGCTTGCCGCTCATGGAAACAAGGAAGCCGGTGGAACGGACCATGGAAGCATCAATGGTATTCTTAACGCCGTTCGGAACCTTATCAAGGAATACGTTACGGATTTCTTCCGCATTGGTTGCACGCATATGCGTCATGTTGATGAGAGAGGAGTCGGACGTGTCTTTGCGACCCTTCTTGAACTTTGCATAGCTGGAAACCTGATGCGGCTTATAGAAATCGAATTCCGCCTCGTTATCGGTATTCGGCTTGTAATCCGGGATAAATCCTGCATAGCTGTCAAGCTCGTCGGTATCCTCGAATACAATCTTGCCTTTCTTCTTGCCGAGGTCATGCTCAAGGTTTTTATTCCGCGTCTGCTGGCTTGCAGCCTGCTCTGCGGCAAGTTGCATCTCACGTTTGCGCTCCGCAACCTTCTCGGTAAACTCGCGGTAAGCCTTCTGCTCGGGAGTCTCCTCGATTTCTTCCTTCTTCTCCTCGAAAGAGTAGTCCGGAATGAAGCCCTTGTAATCCTCCAGGTCACTGTAATCGTCAGCTGCGTCGTTCTTCAGGAATTTCTTCGCCTTCTGCGTAAGCTGCGCGCCGTCGGTGTCATTTGCAAAGGAACTTGCGGTATCGGGGGCAATCTGCTCACGGCCGATATCTACGTTATCATCGAAGACTTCCTCAATAATATCGGAATCCGCGGAAACCTTAATCTTGGTATCCTGAATGTCCTTCGGACGACCGGAGGTGGACTCGATGCGGTAATCATCGGCATCCGTGTACTTATCCTTATCGGGAACCATCTCGGCAATTACGGAATGCTCGAGTCCGGTGTCGTCGATGTTGTGCATCTCGTTGATGAAGTTATCAAGGATATCCTCATTGGAAGAAGCGGGAGAGTCCGCGGCTTCGCTTACGGGAGCGGAAACGGATTCCTTACGGAAATTGGTGAGGAATGCGGCATACGCATCGTCTTCCTCTTCCTCAGGTTCTTCATCGCTTTCCTCATCCTGCTCAAGGGTGATTACGGAAGCGGCATCCACGATATCCTTGGAATCGAGTTCCTCATCCTTGATGGGCTCGACTTCAACGAAGATGGGTTCGGAAGCGGTCGGATCATAGGATTCTTCCTCGGAAAGATAAGCATCGGACATATCCGGCTCGAAATCCGGATCGGAAGAATAGTAATCCTTCTCATCTGTCTCGGGCTCCGAAACCTCGGCGGGAGCAACGGAAGTCTTTCTGGGAGCGGAAGAGAAGAACGGATCTGAAGGACGGTTTCCTACAGGGTCTTCTCCGGGTGCTACTTCATAACGGCTTCCGGCCATCGTCTGCGGATGCTCCTCAACGGGATCCTGATAGGTGCCGCGCTTCGGTGCAGGCTGTGCGGGATTGTTGAACAGATCCAGCAAATCTTTGTTCTTGACTTCTTCCTTCTGGTTCTTGAACTGACCGAAACCGGAGCCGCCCATCATCGGTGCATTGCTTCTTGCAGCCGGTTTCTGTTCGAAAAGCTGTTTTAATGCCTCAGCGGAAGGAGACTCCTTCTTGATGGATTTCTCCTCAGCGGACTTACGGCGCTCGGCAAGAATCCGTTCCGCCTCTGCCTTACGCTCTGCAACAATACGGTCAGCCTCGGCCTTTCTTTCGGCAGCGATACGCTCGGACTCGGAAGCCTTCTTGGCGGCTTCTTCTGCAAGTCTTTCCGCCTCGGCAGCGCGTCTTTCGACTTCGGCGCGTCTTGCTTCATCTTCCTTACGGGCTTCTTCAGCGAGACGTTCTGCCTCAATGCGTTTTGCTTCCGCGGCGAGACGCTCTTCCTCAGCCTTCTTGGCGGCTTCGGCAGCGGCCTTTTCTTCCTCGGCTTTACGCTTAGCGCGGCGTTCCTCTTCAGCAGCCTTACGGCGCTCTTCAAGAACGCGCATCTTTTCTTCTTCGGCTTTCTTCTTCTCGTCGGCCTTGCGTTTCTCCTCCAAAGCTTTGCGCTCAGCTTCCTCACGGGCCTTGCGGGCTTCCTCGGCAGCCTTCTTCTTGGCTTCGGCGGCAAGACGGCGTTCCTCGGCCTTACGGGCCTGCTCCGCCTTATGCTGCTCTTCAGCCTTGCGCGCTAATTCGGCAAGACGTTCTTCCTCAGCCTTCTTCGCCTCGGCAGCCTTGCGTTCTTCTTCCTCTTTGGCTTTCTTTATGGCTTCCGCATTCGGAACGGCATCGTAGCCCTTCTTCTTACGGGTCTCATTTACACAGAATTCGGAGAACAGCTTCGGACCTTTCTTCTGGTCCTTCTTGCTCACGAAAATCTTGTAAGCATTCTCTCTCTGCGAAAACTCGTAAGCGCAGGAGATACCCTGTTCCTCGGCAAACTTAATAAACCCCTGTGCAGCATCCTCTTTCTGCAGGGAAAACATCGGAATCTTTACGTCTCCGGCATCCTCCTGTAACGGAACATTACAATCCGGACAGATGGTTACCGAGAAACCGTATTGTTTTTTACACATCGGACAAAAAGCCATATGCAAACCTCCTCCAAGAAAAATCCGATTGATTTTTTCAATACTTTTTAATTATACTATCTTTTTTCAGTTATTTCAAGGAAAATGCGACGCGTAAAATGCTATTTTTCAATTATTCTTGAGTCAAGGAATTCATCCACCGTATGCTCCAAAAGATCGGCGGAAAGCGTCGGAAACTGCTGCTTCGTTCGTTCCCTTACGTAATCGGAGAGAAGAATGTCCTTTTCCTCATCGAGAAGAGTGCTCTCGGAGCCTTCCTCGACGCTGCTTTCGACAGCCTTCTGAAGAACCTCCTCCGTCAGATTTTCCTTCTGCCATTCGGCAATATTCTTAAGCAGCTGTTCCTCCTTATTGACGGCTTCCTTCATCTCACCCATATGGGTAAGAATATGAATTCCGTACACGATCATGGCGACGAACAGAGCCCCCATGAGAATGATAAACGGGGTTTCCAAAAAGAACGGTATGACATTGGTAACCGCAAGCACTGCAACGATAAGTCCGATGATTCCTACTGCGAGAAATGTGACGCCGCTCGAATACGTATCCTTCGCCTTAAAGGAAGCGGAGGTGTACTCAAGCTCCTCGTAAGGACGAAACCGGCCGGTCCACATATCGCTTACGATATCCTCCTCTAATAGATCCTCAAGGACGTCTTCCTTCGAGGTCTCTACGGTGATGAAAGCGTAGAAGGCCTTCTGAACGTCCTCCATGGCAGATTCCTTCGCCATGATCACATATCGGTCGCAGTCCTCGTGGTATTCCATGGACGACTCAATGTTACTGTAATGCAGGTATTCATTGAATTTCTCGGCAACCAGTTCGCTCTTAAAGCGGAGCACCTCCGAAAACTCCTCGTCGGGCAGTTCGGGAACCAGATCGGCCCCGCAGTCCGGGCAGACGGTGATCTCCGGTTCGTATTCGGTTTTACAGTTCGGGCAATACATAAACGTCTCCTTTGCCGTATTCAGTCTCGTACCGTTCATTATATCGTGAAAACGGATTCCTTTCAATTGTTTTTGCATTTTTCGCTATGGAAATGGCGGAAAATGTGATATGCTTGATATATTAACCGGAAAGGAATTCGATTGTATGCGAAAACCGTTTCTTCCTGATGAAGTTCTGCTCGCCGTGGAGAAGCCCGCGCGCTATACCGGCGGCGAAGTGAATATGGTGGTAAAGGATCCCGATGCGTGTGATATCCGGTTCTGCATGTGCTTCCCGGATGTCTATGAGGTCGGCATGTCCCACCTCGGCATTCAGATTCTTTATGATATGTTTAACCGGCGCCCGGATACCTACTGTGAACGGGTTTATTCGCCGTGGGTGGATCTCGATAAGATCATGCGGGAGAAGAAGATTCCGCTGTTCTCCTTAGAGACGCAGACGCCGATCAAGCAGTTTGACTTCCTGGGAATCACGCTCCAGTACGAGATGTGCTATACGAACATTCTGCAGGTACTTGACCTTGCGGGGATTCCGCTTCATGCGACCGAGCGCGGAGAGGACGATCCGATTGTTGTCGGCGGCGGCCCGTGCTCCTATAATCCGGAACCGATTGCGGACTTCTTTGATTTCTTCTATATCGGCGAGGGTGAGACGAGCTATGACGACGTCTTGGACCTGTATAAGGAGAATAAGAAGCAGGGCGGAACGCGCGCTGAGTACCTTCGGAAGCTGTCGCACATTCCCGGAATGTATGTGCCTTCGCTTTATGACGTAACCTACAACGAGGACGGTACGATTAAAAGCTTTACGCCGAAATACGACGATGTGCCGAAGGCCGTACAGAAGCTTGTCGTAACGGATCTCAGCAATACCGTTTATCCCGAGAAGCCGGTTGTTCCTTTCCTTCAGGTAATACAGGACCGCGTGACGCTTGAAATCCAGCGCGGCTGCATCCGTGGCTGCCGTTTCTGCCAGGCGGGGATGATCTACCGGCCGATCCGCGAGCGGAATGTCGAATGGCTTAAGAATATGGCCGATAAGATGCTGCAGTCCACCGGACATGAGGAGATTACGCTTAGTTCCTTAAGCTCCAGCGATTATTCGTGCCTTAAGGACCTCGTTTATTATCTGATCGACAATTATAAAGACCAGTACGTGAATGTGGCGCTTCCGTCCCTCCGGATTGACGCTTTCTCGCTTGACGTAATGAAGAAGGTGCAGGATGTGAACAAGTCGAGTATCACATTTGCCCCCGAAGCAGGAACGCAGCGCATGCGTAACGTGATCAATAAGGGACTGACTGTTGAGGACATTCTGGGCGGCGCCGGCAAAGCTTTCCGGGGCGGCTGGAACAAGGTGAAGCTTTACTTTATGCTCGGGCTTCCGAGTGAGCGCGACGAAGACGCTGTGGGAATTGCGGAACTTGCAGAACAGATTACCGAGGAGTATTACCGGATTCCGAAGGAGCAGCGCCACGGCAAGGTGAATGTAACCGTGAGCACGTCCTACTTTATCCCGAAGCCCTTCACGCCGTTCCAGTGGGCGCGGATGGCCACGAAGGACGAGTTCCTTTCCCATCAAAGGCTTGTTAAGAGCTCCATTCAGGCGCAGTTGAATCATAAGAGTATATCCTACCAGTGGCACGATTCGGATACGAGCGTTATGGAGGGCATCTTCGCGAGAGGCGACCGGAAGCTCTGCGCCGTGATCGAGGAGGCCTACCGGGCCGGCTGCATCTATGATGCCTGGACCGAATACTTTAAATTCGATGTCTGGAAGGAGATTATGGACCGGCACGGGATTACGATCGACTTCTATAACACGAGAGAGCGCGCTAAGGACGAAATCCTTCCTTGGGATTTCATCGATATCGGCGTTTCCAAGAGGTTCCTGTGGCGCGAATACGAACGCTCGCAGCGTGCCGAAATCACGCCGAACTGCCGGCGTAAATGTTCCGGATGCGGAGCCGCCAAATTCGGATGCGGCGTGTGCGTGGAGCCCAGGGACGAGTTCGGAACGAGTCTTTGCTATGACGGAATGGATACGGGGGTGAACGGATGAGAGTACGTGTCAGATTTGCCAAATTCGGAAGCGCACGCTTCCTCGGTCACCTCGACGTGATGCGGTATTTCCAGAAGGTGTTCCGTCGGGCGGAATTGCCGCTTATGTTCTCGGAGGGGTATCATCCGCATCCGATTCTTTCGTTTGCGCAGCCGCTTTCCCTTTCCTATACAAGCGACGGCGAATACTTCGATATGGAGCTTCGTGAGGAGCTTTCCGAGGAGACGATTGCCGCTTGCCTTACTAAGGCCTGTAACCCGGAGATTCCCGCGAACCGTGTCACGATTCTTCCGGACCATAAGCCGAACGCGAAGAAAGTGACCGGAATGTCTCTGATCACCGGCGCTTCCTATGCGATTTCCCTTCGGCAAATGCCATCGGACCTGACGGATGTGCTTGAAAGATTCGCTTCGGAGAAATCCTACATGGTCGAGAAAACAACCAAGAACGGAACGCGTGAATGCGACCTTAGGGCCGGCGTTCACGGGTTAAGCATATTAAAGAACGGCGTTATATCCCGGATCTATGATGACGGAAGCTATCTGTTTTCCGACGAGGATATGCTTCGCGGGGCGGAGCATGCATCGCTGTATGATGATACTGCCGTTATCGTGTGGCTGGATGCCGGAAGCGAACGGAATATCCCTGCGGACGTATTCCTCCAGGGAATCCTTTCCTATGCGGGAATCACCGAAGAAAAGCCTGAGAGGACATTTCACCGGATGGACCTGTTCGGCGATAAGGATGAAAAGAAGGTGCCTTTATGGATGATCGAATCATAATCTGCCGGAAAGACGGATTTCTTGTTACGGCTGTGTTCAGCGGAAAGGAATGCAACCGTCTTTCGGTATGCAAAGCATCCGAAGATATACGTATCGGAAACATCTATATCGGGCGGATTGCTTCGATCGTGCCGAATATGAATGCGTGCTTTGCGGATATCGGAACCGGGCAGAACGTGTATGTACCGCTAGAGAAGACCGCAGGGGCGCTCAGTTCGCCTGCGCATGCGGACGGGAAGCTTCATGTGGGCGACAGTATTCTTCTTCAGATAGACCGGTTACCTTCGAAACAGAAGGCGGCCTCGGCAACCGGAGCGGTTTCGCTTGTCGGAAATGCCGTATGCCTGCTTCAGGGACGGAAGGGGATTTCGTTTTCTAAGAAAATCGAGGCTCCCGGTTTTCGGGATAACATCCGGAAACTGTTTGAAGGAAAGACGGAGGAAGGCTTCGGTGTGATGCTTCGGACGAATTCCGTGGCATTTGCCGAAGAAAGAATCGTTGCGGAATATGAAAAGCTCCGTGACACATATCAGGAGATTCTTCGAAGATTTCAATGCGGAGTGCCGGGAGTATGCCTGTATCAGGGGCTTCCAGAGTATATGACGATGTTCCGGGATGAGTATCTTTCGGAGCTTGATGAGGTGGTCACGGACGACCCGGACGTTTATAAGGAGATGGAAGAGTACCTTGCCGCGTTTCTTCCGGATTACGCAGGAAAGCTTCGAAAGTATGATTCCGAGAAGGTAAGCTTATATCACCTTTATGATCTTAGAAAGGTCATCTCCGACGCGCTTTCGAGAACCGTTTCTTTGCCCGGTGGCGGCAATCTTGTGTTTGATAAAACCGAAGCGATGACCGTTGTTGACGTGAACAGCGGAAGAGGGTCGGCCGTTTCGAAGAAGAATGCCCTTCACGCGGTAAATCTTGAGGCCGCAAGAGAGCTTGCCCGCCAGATGCGGCTTCGCAGCCTTTCCGGGATGATACTTTGTGACTTTATATCGACGGATGGCTCCGATGATGCCGCGGATCTTCTTACAAAACTTCGTGAATTTACGAAAGACGACCGCGACACCGATATTGTCGACATCACGAAGCTCGGAATCGTCGAAATCACAAGGCAGAAGAAGGATGTACCGCTTTACGAAACCGTTAAGAAACTCGGCTTTACGCCTTAGTATGTTAAGAGAATGTAAAACCTTATTAAGTAAAGGTAAATGATATTGACATTTTGCACAAGCTGTGATAGATTACAAAAAATCGCAGTTTGCCGGGGGAATTCGTAAGGAAAGGAGGGCTTCACAATGATACTTTATGACCGTAACGGAAGTTTCGTCGGTACCGTTCGGAAAGAGGAACTTGTTAAGGCGGAAGATGCCATTATGCCGGTTCCGATTACGATCAAGCCTGCCCGGAAGCTTTCCTTTCCGAGCGGCTATACCGTGATGGGAGTCGGAAGTGTTCTGGCAGCCTGCGCGACAGTGCTTTCGTATGGAGGCCTGTGGATTTCCGATATGCTCAATGCCTTCCTCGTTATGTCCGGCCTGTTAAGCGAGGCATCGGAAGTGATTTTCCCGCTTTCTGCATTGCTATGGCTTTTCGGATCCGTGCTTCTTATGTTTGAACATAAGATATACGCTCTTCCTGCGGTTCTTTTTCTGATTTCCGTATTCTGGGAAGGCAGCGTTGGGGTGTATGCTGTCTGTGGCTTGATTGCATACATTCTGCTTGCGGTTATTCTTATCGTATTCCGCAAGTCAAAACCTGCATATATGCTTATCGCGAGCCGTGTGCTGCTTTCCGTGTTGATGACTCTTTCCTGGATGCAAAGTGTTGTGGTTACGATTCTTATAATGATCTGCTATCTGGTCGAAGTGCTGTACTTTTTCAAATTTGCGCATGACGACGGAAAGGCGGTTAAGAAATGATTGTTTATGATCGAAAGAAAAACCCGGTCGGAATGCTGGATCCTGACGGTGGTCTGTCTGCTTTCAAAAAGGAGTCATTGACGTTAGACGATCTTGCGGAGAAAGATTCACCGAAGTGTTCGCCCGGCTTTATTGCTTTGAAGAATGCGCTTCGCTGGATCTGCTTTGCAGACATTCTCGCTGTAATCGGGTTCTTCGGCGGATTTTATATCATATTGCCGCACACGGAGATTATGACCTCGCTGGTAGCTTTCGGAATTCAGACAGCGGCGCTAATCTTACTTGCTTTGGTTTGGAAAAGCGCTTATCCGTTCCTGCTCTTTGCTCTCGGGCAGATATTGTGCTACGGCCTGTCAAGACTTGTTACATCGCAGTATGCATATCCGGATACAAGAGATGCGGGTCCTGAACTGGAATTTGCCATGTTATTCGTTGTGTTTTTTGTATTTGAGGTGGCAGAACTGATCCTGTATCGTAAATACCTTGAAAAGGCCGTGACGGAAAGCCACATCCCCGGGTATATTCATATGTCGAAAGAAACCTCCTTTTGGGGTTACCTGATGATGGCGTTGATTTGCGGCTGGGCGATGTATTCCGGCTTTACACTGATTCTTTTTGAAGAATTCGGAGCAAAATCTTTTCTGAGTGAGTCTGTTCGGACCAGTGTTTTAAAGTATAACGGTGAAAACGAAACGATTATTGTTTCCGCTGTAGCATTTCGTATTGCTGAGGCACTTCAGCTGTTTCTGGCACAGAATCATATGACGATTTTAGAAAAGGATTTAAAGAAGAAAAATGAGACTCTATGACGAAAACGGCCAATATGTCGGCGGTGTTCTGGATGCGGAATACGAGAGAACCAAGGATTCTATCATGCCTGTCGCGATTCAGGTGCAGGTGCCGAAGTACAATGCCCCGGTAAGCGGATATACGGTTATGGTTATCAGTAGTTTCATCTCTATCGTATGTCTGTTCCTTTCGCTTGTGTTGAGCGCGGATGTTGCAGAGACTGAAGAAAGCCTGGATGGGTTTCGGGAAGTTCTTTATTATCTGGGGGTCTTCTTCAACTGTAAAACATGTGTTATTCCCATCGTAGTATTCATTCAGCTGGCGGCATCGATTCTTTTAATTCGTGAGGGCTGGATGTTCCTCGTTGCATTTTGCGTACGTGTCTTAAGTGTAATTCTCTTTTTGTCACCGCTTACAGCTTATGGATGGAAGTTTATGCCGTTTCCGGCCATTTCCGAATTTGTTGCATTAATGATAACCGCAATGGCATTTGCCTTGAAAGCGAAAACTAAGACCGGGAATACCAAATACATTTTATATGCGTTGTTTTTATCCATGCTCAGATGTTTGACCTTTTGTTTCGTGGTATATGAGGTATATGAATTCCTGTAAGAGGAAGGCCCGGCAATTGTA
>JAEEGG010006084.1_pt1 | contig 28408 bp, 32 predicted proteins | sample 9134161 | NCBI WGS metagenome assembly JAEEGG01 (sample SAMN16246543, study PRJNA631951) | gut metagenome | biome: gut microbiome; feature: rumen; material: CR-attached | host: Bos | place: Iran: Karaj | collected 2018-10 | reverse complement strand
GTTTCTGAGGCTTCGGTTTCAATCGTGACTGTCTCCGTAGGTTCACTGATTTCGTCAGCGAAAACCGTGCTAAAAGGGGCAATAGGATTGATGAGCATGAATGTGGCAACAACGCCCGATATTATCTTGTGTTTGATACTCATTGTCGTTTTACCTCGTTTCATGTTTTTTGCATAAAAAAAGACGCTCTCGATTTGAGAACGCCTCTTTGGAGTGAATAGTTGTTTTGTTTAAGTTACGCAGCCTATGACCTAGAATGAACCGGATTCATCAACAGATAATCCTCGCCATACCTTTCAATGACAATGGCTTCAGCCTGATCAAAAAGTTCATTGTACTTTTCGTCCGTATAGTCGTCTATGGAAGGCCAGGTATAAGTCAGGATGACTTCGCTATTACAAACAAACTCCATACTGTATGGCTTTGGAGTAGGTGTAGCCGTAGGTTCCGGAGTTGGACTTTCCGTAGGTATCGGAGTAGGTGTATTTGTTGGAACCGGTGTTGCCGTAGGAGCAGGAGTTGAAGTTGGCTCCTGAGCACTTGTTGGTGCAGTAGTTGGAGCCGCTGTCGTTGTTTCGGTTGGTTCTTGTGCAGGCACGGTACTACTAGTTGTTTGACTTGTCTGTTGTGTTGAACTTGCAACCTCACTGTTTTTAGTAGTTTCCGTGATTGTTGTTTGATTGTTTTCAGTTGCCTGGCTAAAGGAAGAAGAAGGAGTCGTCTCATCACTTGGATCTGACATGACTGATTCACTTGAAGATTCCGTCACGACTTCAACTTCATCACTATTTGCTGTGCTAAAAGAAAGAGCATCAGCATCACTGCAACCTCTACAACTGGTCAATCCCATAACAATTGCATAGATAAGAGCAATCAATGCCAACTTAACTCCCAGGCTTATTATCAACCTAACTAACGACTTCATCGGAGAAATCCCCCTTTCGAAATGCTTGGCTAAAAAGAAAAGAAGAACAAAAGCTTAATGCTGTAAGTCTGTCAATTCCGTATCCTCTTGCCTGAATCTTAAAACAGCAATGACAAAAGGTAAAATGTGCGATTAGCTCAGAGCATCCTTCCGATACTCTTAGTTTACTGCATACTCCAGTTAACTTAAGCACTTCTCTTTTAGTTAGCTTGAATTATTAATTGAAAGGGTTAGTTAGGGGTATGGGGGAAGGAAGGGGAACGCTAATTAACACGTACACGCCTGTTTGCGCATTATAATTAATTAGGTTCCCGTGCATCATCTCGCACCTTGAGCTTTAGGCTTAAGCTTGTAGGCCTCAACCATTGATTTCAAGGTCTTGTTGTCAACAGTTCTTTCCTCTCTTTCCCATGTGCCGTCTTCTGTTGAAGGCTTGATGGATCTCGAAAGAGTGGTGGAACCGTCAGCAGGAATCTTTGCCCAAAGAGTCTTGCTGCCGTAATGATCGCTATGAACCATCTTAACGGGAAGCACGAACTCTTCCCAAGCACTCTTATCCTCGGGATCAGCGTTGGGGATCTTAATTGCAACCATGTCTTTGCCACCCTTTGAAGTAAAGGCTCTGGCAAGTTTGCGGGAGAACTTGATCGTAAGTGTCTCGACCGGCTGCTCGACTTCCTGTGCAACTGCGTTGATTTCCTGGTTTTCCATTGTTGTTTACCTTACCTTTCCTGGATTGTTTTTGTTCTGTGTGGGTTGTTTTGCGTGGTACTTCTGATAGAACTCCAGAGCTTCAAGAATATAGTTTCTGGTATCATCGTACGACACGTTCTCCGGAATAAACTTCCGAAGTTGACCATAGGGAATATGAATCTTTTCCTTCTGGTTCGGTTTTTCTTCCTGCATGATGGTCTCGATGACGGCATCATTGAGCCGACCTTCTTCCGAGAACTTTCGCATCCTGATAGTCTGTGCATGCGATGGAGTGCAGTCGCAGTCCAATATCTGCTCGTACACAAGTTTCTGTTCATCCTGTGTCAGGTACGAAAGCTCAACGGCAGGGCGTAATGCGATCTTTCCTTCATCGACAAGATCTAAAAGGTCCGGGATAAGTTCAGTGAGCCGAATATATCGTCTAACAGTTTCTCTGCTCTCGTCAGAATCTTTACCTATAATCGATACAGATTTCTCACCCGAAGAATGGTACACCGATGGTGTACCATTTTCTTTATGACGACCTGGAAGCCTTTTTATAGCTTCAAGGCGCATCTTGTATGAGAACGCTTTCTCGCTAGGTAGGATTGTTGACCTTTGCAGATTCGACTCGACCATGAGGATTATCGCCTCATCACGGCTCATTTCACGGACATCTGCCTTTACAACAGAAAGACCTGCGATTTCGCAGGCCTTCTTACGTCTGTGTCCGGAAACGATCTCGTATCGTCCGTCCTCTTTAGGTCTCAGGGTAATCGGGGTTATGAGCCCGCGATCCTTGATGCTCTCCACGAGCTGATCCATGTCTTCATCCATCTTCACCTTAAACGGGTGATCCGGAAAGTCATCGATGAGTTCTATCGGAATGTCATAGATTTTGGGAAGTCGTCCTTCTCGGATTTCCTTGTCATCCTTAAAGAGCTCATCGTACGCCGAAAGACCTAGGTCTAACTTGGGCTTTTCTCTCAAGGCTGTTCACCTCCTTCGTCAGGAGTGCATAAGCTTCAGCTACTTTGCCGCCTGGATCGTGCACGAAGATGCTTTCGCCAGCATTTGGACATTCGGTCGCTCTTACTGATCTTGGGATTTCTATATTAAATACATTAATATTATTACCCATTGCATCTCTCAAAGCGCTCGTAATCTCCCTGGCATTGATCGTTCGGGAGTCAACCATAGTCATCAGGACACCGTCGATCTTCAGTCCCGGATTGATCTGTCTCTTAATCTTCGCTATTGAGTGAAGCAAGAGATCCAAGCCTTTAACTGAAAGGAAAGACGGTTCACAAGGGATAATGACTGAATCAGCTGCTACAAGAGCGTTGATGGTCATCATGCCAAGTGATGGCATACAGTCAATCAGGATCACATCGTATTTCTGTTTAAGCGGTTCAATCGTTCTCTTAAGAACAGATTCTCTGCTCATACAGTTGAACAATGCTGTCTCTGTTCCGGATAGGCTGATGTTAGAAGGGATCAGATCAACAGTTTCAAACTGCTTAATAGAATTATTAATCAATATATAATCCTTATCTTCTCCCGTCATTTCATAGGCCATAAGCTCCGAAAGCGTCACTTCAAGCTTGTCTGCATCTGCATTATCAATCTTGCAGCTTTTGGTCAGACTTCCTTGAGGATCAGCATCGATCAATAGAACCTTCTTACCGGAGATTCCTAATGCGACACCGAGATTGACTGCAGTGGTTGTTTTCCCAACGCCGCCTTTTTGGTTGGCGATGGCAATCACTTTGCATTTGTCTTCCAATGCTTTTTCCTCCTTCGTAGTTTTCACCCCGTGAAGCGCTGTGTTCCTTTGAAATAACTGTTAGCCGTATGCTTTGAACTGTTGGCTTCACGGTATGTAATTCCGCAGTATTTGCTCTGCACCCCCTGCGGAGTTGAGAACACTTTAGCTTTTGGCTTGATGTTCTCTATAGGGAAACCGTAAGGCTCTCGCATTGCTGGTTACGAGATCATGGGAGTCTCACCCCGGGTACCACTCCGCTGCGCTCATTGGGTGTGACGGCTCACGGGGGACTAATCCCGCTTCAACGCTCGGCCTGTGACTACGCAGAAGTATCATTATCACTTTGTGTCTGTCATCGCCTCCCTCGGGGTGCAACCCCGATTCTGACTCATCCCCCTTATCGCTCACTCCCTTGCGGAAGGTCATGGCGGGTTCGGAGTCAACTTGGCTTGGTATTTTAACGCCGACACAAGTAACGTACCTTACGGTTTAGTATTCAGTTGTCAATGTCCGGTGAAAGGGCATCTGACCCTCCCTGAGGAGGACCGGGATATTAACCCCTTCACTACTACTGGACATTGACCCCCTGAATTGCGGGGTGTTTTGAGAAAAAATCTCAAAAAAAGATAAAAAAAGCTTCAACTGTAACCGATTGGGTACAACTGAAGCTTAAAATATGCGGTTGAAGAATGAGGTAAAGCTAAGAATCAAGTCTTCTTTACACACATGATATAATGATTTACGAAGGGTAACCCTTAGATAGGATAATGAACAGATAAGTACACTATTGAAAAATATAAACAGGTGATATATGACAGAACATGACGTAAAAAACAATGGAATAAGACAGACAATCTTGTTTTATTTATGTTCTGCCGGAATCGGGGCATTCGGACTGATGGGGTTGATTTCATTTATGTCTTGGCTTACCATTTGTACATTTCATGAGTATTCGAGATATCCGAATCTATACCCGTTCACTATAGTATTTGGAATTGTATGTTTAGTAGTTTTTTTCGCCCTGATTTTGCTATGGTTTATAGGGATAATCAAAAAGCAACATAAGCTAAGGGCATTAGGCATATCTTTTTTATTTGTCTTTGCCGGAAGCATAGTGGGTTATTTTGTTTTCGAACTGTTGAATGTGTTAAGTGATAGTTTTCTTGGTTAATATCCAAGAAAGAAGTAAAGATAATCAGCAGAATAAACGACAAAGTAAGATTGATTGAATATGAACAATACCAAATGGAATGAGAAGAAAAAATGAGAGTGAAAATAGAAACAGAAAGATTGATTATTAGAAATCTTAGACCTGGTGATGAACATGCAGTATTTGCTTGGGCAGGTGATCCGGATGTTGCAAAATATATGATATATCCACAGTATAATTCGGAAGCAGATGGAATCGAATGGTTAAAGGACAGGCAGCTGAAAGCTGATGATCCTAACGACTATGACCTGGGATTTGTTTTGAAAGAAACCGGAGAACTGATTGGTTGTGGCGGATTGGTATACCATCCTGATATCGACGTATGGAGAATAGGATACAATCTAAGGAAAGATGCTTGGGGAAACGGCTACGTGATGGAAGCATTAACTGCAATTATGGATGAAATCAGGAAAACAAGAAAGATTCGAGCAATAGAAGGCCTGTTTGCTGTAGAAAACTATAAAAGTCAGCGTGTTATGGAAAAACTGGGGATGACCTTCGTTGAAGATACTGAGTACGAGAAATTCGATGGGAGTGCTCATTTCCTTGCAAAGAAATATAGGCGTGTATTTGAATGAGTTTTTAGAAAACTGATTTATGAACCACCTTTATATAACGTAGGATTAGAGCATTAAATTAGCAGATAAGGGGGATACATATGGATAATGCCGGTAATAACACCCGTAAGAGCAAAACAGTCCGATCTATTGCCAGGTTCCTGATCCTTACTCCACTAATCACGACTGTTCTCGGCTTGTCATTATTCATTGTATTTAGGTTAGCTGCGGAAGGAGTTTTTGATCCGCCAAAAATACCTTTTGAACTCGCCGTGATCCTAATCAATGCGGGAGACATATTGTTGCTTTTTTCCCTGACTGCCGGCATTCCTATGTCTGTGGTTGGCATGGTCCTTGCAATAAAACAGAAGGTGAAAGTCTTTATCGTTCTCAGCGTGATAATCATCATTCTTATACTGTTTATTTATTTGGCGATCATAGCATTCTTTGCTTTAAATGAAGGGTTGTTCGCTAGAACACATGGAACGTACCTGGGGTGAGGAACACGGAATGACCGTACCATGACCGCTCCGATCCGGATACGAAGAACTATAATCCAGTAAAGCTTAGTCGCGTAAATCAGGAATAAAATAGACTAAAAGGATGACTAAGAGCGTAATCCTCGCCGCCGTTTTTGTTTTCTTTGTTTCTGCCCTGTGTTAAAATTTCTTTACAGTTGGAAAATACGGGCAGAGCCTGTTTTATTGACATCGAGGAGGAGCTTTTTATGAAGAAGATCGTTGCTTTGATTCTGGTTTGTGCAATGTCTTTTGCACTTTTTGGATGCGGAAAGAAAGAGGAGAGAAAGGGCGGCAGTGACAAGCCGAAGACTGAAGCTCAGGACGACGATAAAGGCGGCGCTGACGCAGCTGCAGCAGCTGAGGACGATGTTAAATTCACTAAGCAGGGCAACAAGGTCGTATTCACTGTTGATGCAGGATTGGATCTGAAGCAGGATGCATGGCTCGGTTTCATCCCCGGCACCAAGGGATTTACAAAAGAAGGCGAAGCTGATGAGGTCGATGTTTTGTATGCCTATATCGCTAACGGTGATAAGAAATCCAGCGAAGATTATATTTTCGAATTCGATGAAGATCAGTTCGGAGGCCTGGAAGATGGCGATTACATCATGGTTCTCTGCGACAGTGACGATGAAGCGGTAGGCAAGGTTCTTCTTTATATTCCTGCCAAGATTGCCGGAAACACAGTCGAACTCGCTTACGACAAGATCGTTATCAACAAATAAGATTTTAAGTTATGGGGAAATATGCTGACAAATAAGGACATATTACGTATTGCTATGGAACAGTCCGCAGCTGACATTGGCTGCAAGGCTGAGGATTTTCTATCAGACAAGAACGTGATAGTCCCGCTGAAACTATGTCCTAATGCAAAGCGATATTACAAGCTTCCGATAGGTGCCAACTTCATTTCCTACGGAAGCAATGTCGTTGCCGCTGCAACGGATGAGACAGCAGATATCGTGGCTGAATACATTTCGAAGTTTGAGTTCTATCACTGCTTTGAGACTCCCAATATGCACTGGCTGAATGAGAGATTGTCCCCTTTAGGTCTGACCACATGCTTTATGGCCGAATACTATCTTCCTGATGTAAACAGGCTTACTGAGCAGCCTTGTGAATATGATATGAAGGTGCTCGAAAAAGGCCAGTTCGACAATCTCTATCTGCCTGAATGGCCCAATGCATTATGCAGCGACAGAAAGCACCTTGATGTGCTTGCAGTAGGCGCATACGACGGCGGGAAGCTCATTGGTCTTGCCGGCTGTTCAGCCGATGCGGATGAGATGTGGCAGATAGGCGTTGACGTTCTCCCTGAGTACAGAAGAAAGGGCATTGCATCCGCCCTGACATCGGAGCTCGCATTAGAGATCCTTGAACGCGGCAAGGTGCCGTTCTATTGCACCGCCTGGTCCAACATCAGATCAGTAAGAAACGCTGTCAAAAGCGGCCTCATTCCGGCCTGGGCAGAGATGACCGTAAAGCCGGTGGAAACAGTAAAAGAGATGAACAAATAACCGGAGACGATACACATGCCGCAGATAACACTGACAAAAGACTTCATGGAAGAATCCTTCATGCAATTTCTGGGTGATATTTTCAAGCACCCGGAGATCTTAAGTGTCTGTGTGAAGAAGATCGTTATTACCCGTGATACGTTGAATGAGAATGGCAGAAAGGCCTTTGAAGCAGGTTTTCACGATGTTTACAGCGATGCCGATATTGCTGTAAAGGTGCGTCTTCCCAAGGACGGCTCTGTTACGCCTGAAGAATATCTGAAGAGAATAGACAGGTTTGGAATATCTGAGGATACGGCTCTCGGCTGGATGTTTGTGCCTGAGAATAATATATGCAGGGCAGTTCTTAAGAATGGCCTCAGGTATGACCTTGAATTCGGGTTTGTTCTCGACGGTGATGAACCTGTTGATCTGGGCCCATATGAAGGTGAAGACAACAATCCTGACTGGCCGCTCGAGAATATTAACCGCTTTTGGTTTATCGAGATCCAGGCGCTGGGCAAGCTTTACCGCAGAGACCATCTTATCAGCTCGCATCTGGCCAATATGAATTGCAACGAGACACTGGTCATGCAGATGATCATGCGCGACAGGAAATATTCCACGAACCATCACAGATACGGATATTCAGAGCAGCTCGATTATGTGGAAGACCTGGGGAAGGTCCCATATGAGACTGAAGATCAGGTTTTTAACCGCATCGCCGATCATATTTACGCGGCGGCTCTGGCTTACGACAGGCTCGCAAAGCATTTCTATCCGCAGTATAAGGACCGGAGCGGGGATCTTCTCGCGATCTGGGATGCGTATGAGGCGAATAGAGTAAAGGGATAGGAAATCAAATATTCGAGTTTATAATGGGGTTATAATACCGGAACAATTATGTAGGGGGGATACATAGGATGCCTGGAGATAAGAAGGTTTTTCAGTCACGCAGGGTCAATAACAGGGCATTTGCTTTTTTTGGCATGCTTATTTGTACGGCTATCCTTACCTTTTTCCTGGTCAGGGAAATTCTCGATGTAATCTATGTTGATCCGCAGCTGTATTATTTTTTGGAAATTATCATTCCGGTTCTGAACGGCATAGCGGCAGGCATTCTGGTTGTTGTTTTTGACAAGCAGGTCACTATTGAGATCGATGATGAGTCATTAACATATACAAAAGGCAACATTGTTGAGAAATATTCACTTGATTCTTTTGCCGGAACCAATGTCATAAATAACTACATGAATGGCGGATATGTTAATTCAGAAAGACTTCTGAAGTTTATCAGATCAGACGGAATCATCAGGCAGATAAATGTTCCTTTCAAGGAAGAAGAGTTTTCTGATATTGTTGCGCTTATTGTTAAGCATAAAAGAGCGAATGCTGATACTGAAGAAGTTACAAACGGGATCAGGGATTCATTTGACGGCGGTAAAAGGTTTGAGATACCTAAGGATGAATATACTGAGAGTTTTACACGCGCCGGCCGTATCAAGGGAATAATAGGCATAATTGTCACGGTTATAGCGGTCGTGGTATGTATAGTTGCGTACCTGAAGCTGCCTCAATTTGTATTTATTGCAGTTGCCATTATTTTCGGATTTTTGGGACCGGCATTGGCTGCCATCATTTATTTCTACGGAAGAACAGAAACAAAACAGGCACTCTCTGATACTCCGTCCTTTGTAATATTTGAACCTTTTTGCCTTACCTTCGGGGACAAAAGATACGATGCTTCTGAGATCAGTAAAATAGTTGCCTCTCCGGATACATATGAATCGATCCGGAGTACCACCGTGGGGTTCAGAACGGTTGTTATTACAGACAGAAATGATAATAAGCACAAATATTGCTTTGGCAGAACACCCAAAGACAATAAGAAAATGGTTTTCGAGGGCTATCCGGAACTGGTTGGCCAGCTTGACTCATGGTGCTTTGCAAACCATATAGAATTCAGACTTGTCTTAGGTTAGCAAAACATCAAAAATCGACCAAAATGTCATGAAAGCCTTATATTTAGGGCTTTTTTGCATTTTTATGCCTAGTTTTTCACACAATTTTTTTGGCGTTTTGATGCTGAAATGAAGACTATTTGAAAACCTGTGAGTCTAACCTTTATGCAGAAACAAAAGGGCACGGCAATGGTGCCCCGGCAACAAAAAACACAAAGGGGAAAGAACAATGAGTATGAAATACTGGTATTACACTGGAAGCGATAACGCAGGCAGTAGTTATACTGATTTCACTTCAAATAATAACGGATCTGCCGGCAGTTATACGGATTTCTCAGGATTCGGCAACAGCTATGCGGACAGAAACAGCGAGAGCTTCCGAAATGGCTACAACGACTATTCCGGTTTTGGAAGCGGCTATACAGACTTTACCCAGCCTGCACAGAGCGCTCCCGCTTCAGGCTACACAGGATATTCAGCAGGAACTTACGCTGCATCCACTGGTTATGCAGCATCAGGTTATGCTGCTAACGCGGGCTATGCTGCAGCCGGCACAAGCGCACCCGTAATCAACAGGACTGTAAGACAGGCGCCCACATTCGTAAAGGCCGGCGTTGACGGCACGAAGAAAAAGAAGGGCGCGGGCAAGCTCGTTATCGGTGCTTTCGCGGCTATCGCGGTAATGCTCGGAGCAGCATTGGGCGCCAAGTACTTCATGTCCAACGGCGACAATTTCATATCAAAGATCTTCTCTGACCTGGGAAGCAAGGCGACTGCAGTCCCTTCCGAGATCCCTCTCGGCCAGGAAGGCTTTGCTAAATACACGACTCCGACTAAGCCCGACAAGTCTTCCAAGGCTCAAAAGGGTGCTGCTAATGGTGCCGCAAACGGTGCAGGTGCTGCAGCAGGCGCTGCGGACGGCGAACACAGGGACGTTTACGATATCGCGGACAAGATCCTTTCTCAGATCAAGTGCGACAACGATATCGATACCGCAAGAGCGATCTTCACCTGGGTTCACTCGCACGTTTACTATCAGACTGTAGGTCACAGCCAGACTTACGAGGAGGCTGCGCTCATGGGCTTCACAAAGAAGACCGGCGACTGCTATGTTTACTTCTCTTGCTCGAAAATGCTCCTCGACCGCGCTGAGATCCCTAACCTGATGGTCAAGAGATACCCTGTCAAGAAGAGCGCCCACTTCTGGAACCTCGTTCAGCTTGACGGCCAGTGGTATCACTGCGACGCCACAGTATATAAGGATCACCCGTCCATGTACTTCATGCTCACGGATGAAGAGATCGACGACAAGTACCATCAGTTCGACAAGTCGCTTTATCCGGAGCGCGCCTCGAACAGCAGCTCTTACCCGGATGACGTGGTATACCAGCCTGGTGAGTACGGCGGTGATGTCGATTTCGAAAACTATGGTGATATAGATTACAACCCGTTCACCGGCCAGGCCGAAGGCCCTGCCCGTGATCAGGATGTTGATTACGAAGACTTTTACTCCGACGACTTTTGATTTTCCCAGATTGGCCCGGCTGCTGACATGCCGGGCCTGATCATTTATGGATGTTTCTGTGCGTTTTAACGCGCGTTTAATGCCCTTTCCCAAGGCTCCGGGAGTTGATCTCCGGGGCCTGTCTTTTATCATTAAACCGAAAAGATATATTGAAAAACGATAAAAAACTATTGAAATTCATTTTCGGGGATGTTAATATGAGCTCATCCGGAGAATATGTTTTGGAGAGGTAAGGACACATGACATCCGACATTAATAAGATCAACGAACAGATCAATGACTTAGAGTACAAGATCAACAAAGGCAGGTCAGAGATCAAAACTGCACGTGTCTCCATGTTCAGATATTTCTGGCCGTTCCTGGTGCTCTCGATCGCCGGAGGTTTATTTGCATATATTTATTCGTTCGTATACTTTTTCTCAACACCACCGGACGAAAGAGTTGTCTCACAGCCTACCGTTAATGGCGCGTTATTAGCTGTCATGATTATCATCGTCGTGGCCGGCATCGTCTTTGCCAGGCATATGGCTGACAAGAAAAACTGTAAACTGCAGCAGGCAGAAGACGACCAGCTGTTATTTATAAAAAAGCTCGACACACAGCTTGCCGATCTTCAGTACAGAAAAATGGAGCTCATGACGAATGAGCGTGAAGGGGGAGCTGAATCGGAGGCTGATGCGCCAGTTGCTGAGGCCGTTGCTGATGAAGCCGTTGTCGCTACGCCTGTTGCGGAAGCCGTTTCCGTTACGCCCGCTGAGACAGCAGCCGAAGAGACCGCCGCACCTGCGGTCAATCCGTTTGTGCCACAGTACAACAGCGCTGCTGAGATCGACGAAGAACTCAAGAACCTCATAGCCAGAAGAAATGCCATCATTTATGCAAAGCCGATCATCAGGCGCAATGCTTTCTCGTATTTCTGGCCGTTCCTGATCCTCTCTTTTGCGGCATATCAAGCGGCACAGCAAGCGATAATGGTATTCGGTCCCGCTTTGCCCTGGGGACAGGTTTTGGATTCATATTACATGTACTATCTGATTCCCGGCAGCGCCTTTGTACTGATCCATATTTTCGCCGGCATCTATGCCAGAAAAAAGAGAGACGAACAAAACCGTAAGGCCAACGAGGCCGATGTCGCCAGAAACATTGAAGACGCCAGACTGCGTGAGCGCATCTCCGAGCTGCAGTACAAGAAAAAACAATGCTTAAAGTAATCCCGGGATAAATTTTGGGGGCATTTTCGAGTCATATCTAAAAAGGATTTGACCTAAATGTTATAATCCCCATATGAGAAACAGATTCAAAAGCGCGCTTATATCTATACTCGCAACAGCCCTCCTCGCATCCTGCGCAAATGAGCCGGGTGTGACTGAGACGACGGCTTTACCGGAGACCAGCCCTGCCTCCGAAGCCGCTGAAATGACGCTCGAAGAGCCTTTGGCCGAAGAAGGCTTATCAGGCCCGCTTTTCCCCGAATTCAAATACGATTATGAGATCTCCAAAGCTAGCGTGCAGCACAGGGTCAGAACTGTAACTTTCTACCGCGACGGCAACCCGATCTCCGGCAAATTCACGGTGCCTGAAGGCGACGGACCTTTCAAGACGATAATCATCTCCGGCGGCCTTTATACGAACCTCGGCAGATATTCCGCAAAGGCCCAGCGCTACGCTGATTACGGCTATGCCGTCGTCGAGTTCAAGTTCCAGAACGGCACCGCGCCGAAGCCCTACAAGGACCCAAAATATCTTGGCGACTTCATCTACGAGCAGGTCCTCGACCTCTACGCCGTAATGGATGAGGTCAAGCTTTTCCCCGAAGTCGACACTAACAATATCTATCTTTACGGCCACAGCATGGGCGGACTCGTTTGTTCCTACGCCGGCACGATGCGCCAGAACGAGATCAAGGGCCTGATCCTGAACGACCCGAGCTATTACGCCTGCAAGATCATGAGATTCGAGAACGAGAAAACCATCAGAACCGACATCTACCCCCTGATCTCCCGCTGCTATGTCCCGGTCGTCATCATCTCCGGCACAAAAGCTTTTGCTGCCGATCCGAACAAGGACTTCGACCAGGCGATCGCGTCGCTCCCTTACTGCGATTACATCGTTCTTGACGGCGCCGATCACCACATGGACGGCGAAGCCGGCAACCAGGTCGTCGACCGCTCCGTCGAAGTAATGAAGAAGTGGGACGAAGAGGGGAAGTAATTAATCTGGCAGTGTTGTTTTGACCGCTCTACGTACTAATTTTCGAAAACGGTTCTTGAGTCTGTTTCACTTTTTGTATCACGGAAATTGGAAAATCAGTGACAAAAAGTTGAAATCAGGGCTCATTTCAACTTTTTGTACAACGGAAATCGAAAAAACGGTGACAAAAAGTTAAACAGCTCTGTTTTCGCTAAAACAGTCAACCAAACAGGTACTTCCCTCAATGTTGAAGGCGTTTGGGTACCTGTTTTGTCAACAACATCCACTACACGCCTTTAATTTGCAATTCTCGCCATCCGCAGCGACGCACAAGAATAATCCCCAATTCTTCAAAACGTACATAGAGATTACACATCGCGCCAATATAATCAGGGCAATAGGGACAATGTTAATGGGGACATTGTCATTGGGGAAAACACAAAGTCAAGCAAACATTGGAAAAGCGGGGGACTGCCATGCAGGGCGGTCCCCAAAGTAAACACAAGCATGGCCGTCGATGGGGGCGGATTTCACACATCTAACGGGGAAAACAGGAAGGGAGCACACGATGAAGAGTTACTATAAAAAGCTCGCGGTATCAGCACTTGCAGCAACCATGATTCTACCGATCGCGGCTTGCAATAAGAAGGAAGAAGATGTCCCGGAGATCAAGAGCGGTATGGAGATAACGGCCGGTACGCCGTGGTATGAGGCGAAGCATATTACGGTTGATTCGGGCATAGACAGGACGAGGGCTGTCAGTTACCATTCATCGTTATTTGCGGGTGCTGACGATAAATATATTTTTGTGAAGACATTTGGCGAGTATGCGCATCCCGACAGTATATATATAAGCGATGGTGATCTGATCAATAACGTCTCGATGGTGGACAGGACGTCCGGTGAGATGGTGAAAATTATAGATGTAACAAAGCTTTTCGATTACGAAGACTTCTGGATTCAGGATACATATTACAGGAACGGTATCCTGGAATTTGTGTTGAGTGTCTGGGAAAAGGATTCGGATAAACAGCTCTATAAACTTGTCGAGTACGATCCCGTAAATGAGAAGATCCTGGATGAGCGTGACGTCGAGGCGGGTTACACACAAAGACGTATTATGGATCTTGGCAAATACAGGTGTGATCTGTGTTTTAACACAACTATGGACGGATTGTGCTTCTATACTCTCGACATAACGACCGGCAGCGGAAACGGCAAAAATGTTAAGAGAGTCGAGATAAAGGAAGAAGGCAGATCCGTATATGATATCTCGCTTATGTTGCCTTTGGACAAAAAGACGGTTTTGTTTCCTGCTAATGCGGACAAAGAGGCTGTGTTCTACAAAGTGGATCTTGAATCGGGCAAGCTCTCCAAGGCTGATCCCAAAGAATATTCATGGATCAACCCCTCAGCAGCTTCATTTTCAATCAACGGTTCCGACGGAAATGTTTACTATTCACAGGGTACGGGCATAGCGAGGTTTAATCTGGATAAGAAGCATATTGAGGAATCGTTGAATTACAGCTGGTGCAACACAAAAAAATCGCTTGCACATTATGAAGTCAGTGATGTATCAGGTGATTCGGTCCTCTTGTGGAACAGTGCTATTCCGAACGGGGAATTCGGCGCTCCGTCATTCGAAGAACCGTTAGAGATGGAGTTCGTAAGTTTAAAGAAGGCTGCCAATCCCCATGCGGGAAAGAAGGTGTTGGAACTTTATGCTCCGTACGGCTGGATCGATGATGTTATTTTCGATAAGATCACAGAGTTTAACAGCACGAATGGCAAGTACTATATCGTTGTCACTGACAGGTATACAAACAATTACGATGTGGCTTATTCCGAGGATCCGGATGAATCGAGCTACAACGTGTTAAATGCCTCATCCCGGCTCGGCAATAAGCTCGCGATGGACATCATCAACGGCAAGGGCCCGGATATTTATTTCGATGCTTTCACGATGCCGTTCAATTACAAGGAGCATCTGGCCGACCTGACTCCTTATGTTGGAGAGCTCTCGAAAGATAAATATTTCGAGAACGTGGTAGACCTCTCTAAGGAGGACGGAAAGCTCTATCTGATGCCGCTTGCCGTGTGCGCTGAAGGAATTCTGACTGATGCTGAAAATGCCGGAAAATCCGGTGTGGGCTTTACGACTGAAGAATATGCGAAATTCTTAAAAGAGACGCTTAACGGCGTAGATGTTGTGGAAGGTGTCTCTCAGCCTTATTACTTCGTAACGCTTTTTAACAACATGAGGGACAGGTTTATAAAGAACGGCAAGGCCGATTTCACAAGTGAGGACTTCAAGGCTATAGCTGAATTCGTCAAGGAAAACGTGCCTGAGAAAGCTCCCAACATGGAGATCGTCATGGACGAAGACGAGCAGATGAACAATCCTTACTACGACGACGGTTATCTCAAGCATCCGGAATCTCATTCAACTGCAGCAGGTTACTATACTTATTTCGCGTCGATGGAAAGAATAAGCGAGAATGCTGTCCTGCTGGGCCTCCCCACATCAGACGGCAGCGGTCCTGCCGCAGGAAGGATATTAACTTTTGCCATATCCGCACACTCGGCAGATCCTGATGCATGCGGTGAGTTCTTAAAGATGCTCCTTACAGATGAGACACAGGCCCGCCTTGCAAAGAACGGCTATCTGTCTCTTAACCGCGAAATATTCCGCGAGACCGGATATCAGGCAGCAGATTACTTCAACACAGTCAGCGTGAGTGCTCATTTTGAAGAAGGCGGGCATCCCTCCAAAAACAGGGTCACATTCACCAAAAAGCACATCGACCAACTCGAACAGACACTTCTCAACTGCACCACTATGAAAGATACCGATCCCGACATTGAAAAGATCCTTGTGGAAGAGATGCCCGCCTACTTCACTGGCCAGAAGAGCTTTAAAGAGACCGCTAAGATCGCGCAGGACAGGGTGCAGAAGGTGCTGGACGAGAGAAGGTAGACTGGGGTGGCTGGTGCTCGGCTTGAGCCGGGGTTTTCGCCGGTTCTGTGTCTGAGTGGCGGAATGAACGGCAGAATGAACGGCACTGCCGCTCACTTTGCCGTCCATTTGGCCCGAAAATGCCGTTATGAACGGCGGATTGAACGGCGCCGCCGCCCACTTTGCCGTCCATTTGACCCAAAAATGCCGTTTTGAACGGCGGATTGAACGGCGCCGCCGCCTGTTTTGCCGTTCGTTTTCAAACTCCAGGCAAAACTTCAGGCGCCGCCTGGAATTCCGCCCGGAAAACAGCCCAAAAACGCCCAAAATCCAGGCAAAACTTCAGGCGCCGCCTGGAATTCCGCCTGGAAAACAGCTCAAAAACACCCAAACTTCAGGCAAAACTTCAGGCGCCGCCTGGAATTCCGCCTAGAATTCCGCCTCTCACACAGTAATCAGAATGTATCAAAAGGATTTTACCTGAGGTGCTATAATTACCTCATGAACAGACGAATCAAGAACGTAATTACAGCAATGCTCTCAATGACCCTTCTCGCATCCTGCGCCATGCAGCCGGGTGAGACGGGGCAGGTGCAGACTGAGACTCCGGAAGTCACGCAAGCGAAGACGGAAACAACAGTCACTGAGACAGAGGCCCAAGCCGAGCCGGCTCAGACGCTCAAAGCTGCTCCGCAGTTTCCGGAATTCAACGCCGATTATTCGACGTCCGATCCTTCGATCGGCTACAAGGTCAGGAACCTCACATTCTACAGGGACGGCAATCCGATAACTGCAAGGATCACTTATCCTGAGGGAAGCGGTCCTTATAAGACGATAATCATGTCGAACGGATTATATGCATATTTCGGCAGGTACGCTGCACTTGCGCAGAGGTATACCACCTACGGCTATGCGGTAATAGAGTTCCAGTTCCAGAACGGCACGGCGCCTTCGCCTTACAGGGATCCGAAGTGGCTGGGCGACTTCATTTACGAGCAGGTGCTGGACCTTTATGCAGTTCTGGACGGCGCGAAAGAACTGCCGGATGTTGATAACGATAATATCTATCTTTTCGGGCACAGCATGGGAGGCCTTGTAACGTCTTATGTCGGCACGATGCGCCAGACCGAGATCAAGGGCTTGATCCTGCTTGATCCGAGCTATTATGCCTGCAAGATAATGAAGTTCGAAAATGAGAAAACGATAAGGACTGATATCTACGCCCTTATCTCAAGATGCTACATTCCGGTAGTGATCATATCGGGTACAAAAGCATTTGCGTGCGAGCCGAATAAGACGGCCGATCAGGCAAGGATATCGCTGCCTTATTCCGAGTACTATGTCATCGAAGGAGCCACGCATTCCTTCAACGGACAGTATGGCGACCAGGTCGTCGATATATCCTCGGAAGTCCTTAAAAAATGGGCTGAAGAGGGCAGATAACGCCACAAAATTGCAAAATAAGTCTTACAGTTTTACCCCCGCTTTGACGCAAAAATGATGCCGGCAGGGGGTATTATCATACCCAGTGAAAGCGTCCCGGCTTTGCCCAATGTGAATATCGGAACGCGGACACTGGGGGATAATACAACGGAATATTCTGGTCTTGACGTTCTACTAACCTTTCAGAACGGTGTATTCCTTATTGGCTTTTTTCCGTCGTACTATCTCCTATACATAAAAAAGGAGAACATATATGAGAAAAGTTTTAATAGCAGCATTGTCAACTGCGGTATTATTCGGCATGGCCGGATGTGCAGGCCAGGAAGGCGCTTCTTCCGACACACCTGATACATCCATCATCCTTACTGAAGAACAGGTCGATAAGCCGTTAGCAGGTGACCAGAATGAGGTAGGAGATAACCTCAATCCTACAGACGTCATCGCGTCCGAGAACCCTTCTGAGGACCTTACCGGAAATCCCCCGGCTGATCCTTCAGACAAGACTTCGGACAGCAAGCCTGCTGACAGCGGCGAACCTGCTGAGACCAATGCAGTACCGGGTACATGGCAGACCAATTCGATCAGCACTGAAGAAGGAACCGCCGGCCCCGCATACTACATTCAGTTTACTTCTTCTGACATCAAGTACGGTCACATGAAGGACGGTGCATTTGTCGAGGAATATTCTGATAAGATCTCGCATCTCGAAAAGACTGTCGATGGCAAGTTTTTAGTCCAGGCAGAGTCCAAGAGCGGCGTCAAGTATACATTCAAGACCAGCGAAAGTGACGTCAACACAATGGAGTACTACGGTACATGGACAGAGGCTGAATTCGCATCAACATATTCTGCTTCGGGCTCTATCACTAAGACACCTGCTTAAGGCAGAAACAACAAAGCAAGCTTAGACACCTGAATACTAGCCCTTGGAGGCCGCCTTATTAAGTTAAGGCGGCCTCTGTGGCTTTTATAGCAGAAAAATCCGACTCAAGCCTCACTTGAATTCCACATTGAATCTTCAACTCCCGCTCGCTAAAATATTGGTGTGAATTCCTCTATTCTATGGCTGAAGGGAGGGATATCACATGGCAAAGATCACATACTACCTGATACGTGAGAGAAGACTGGGCAAGGCCCAGGAAGATGGCTATTTTCTTTACGATAACGGCGAGTGGATTGCAGATGAGAGGAATGTAATACTTGATCACCTCATGGGCTTTGATCCCAGCGATGACAGCTTCTACGGTTTTGGAAATGCTCAGATAATGGATGAGATGGAAGAGATCACTGAAGATAAAGCGAAAAGATATATGCAATGAAGGCTTTTTAGCTTAAGCAGCAGGAGGGACGAATATGAGTATCGGGAGCAATATCAGATCGTTAAGAGAAGAACGGGGTTTTACGCAAGAACAGGTGGCCGATAAGATCGGCATTACTTTCCAGGCTGTATCTTCATGGGAAAGAGATGAGTATAAGCCGGACATCGATAAGATCATGAAGCTGGCTGAACTTTTCGACGTATCGGTATCAGCACTGGTCGAAGAGCGCCAAGGTGTATTTAAGACCAAGGATGCGATCTACAACTGGGAGCACATGAAGACTTATGTGAAGACCACAGCAAAGAACCTGGGGCTCACGAATACACTTAAGGCAGTCAATTTCGCGACTGAGGCTCACAAGGGCCAGATGCGCAAGCGCTCGACGACGCCTTACATTTACCACCCACTGAATCTCGCCTGTCACGCTTTATCCATGAATATTAAAGATGATGCAATTATCGCCGCATGCCTTCTACATGACGTTGTAGAGGACTGCGGCGTTACTTATGAGGAATTACCCGTAAATGACGAGACGAAGGAACTGGTGCGCCTTCTGACGTGTTCTAAGACCACTCCGGAGAACAGGAGCGAAGTCCTGAAGGAATACTACGGCCTGATCGCCACAAATCCCAAGGCGGCCCTCATCAAGTGCATCGACCGCACGAACAATATCACGACCATGTCAGGGGGCCTTTCAAGAGAACGGATCTACCGCATGATCAAGGAAACCGAAGAATACTATCCCAGGCTGATCGAAGTCCTCAAAGCTGAGGTCGAATACAGCAACGCGGCGTGGCTTTTGAAGTACCAGATGGAGAGCCTCCTGGATGTGTATAAGAGGCTGATGTGAGCGGGCTTTTTAAATGTCGCTTTCCATTCGACAATAGCGGGCTGGATCTCCGCTATAATCCTGCTATCAACAAACCACAAAAGTGAATAAGGAGGATATGTATGTACGGTGCAATTACAGGCGACATTATCGGAAGTCAGTTCGAGTTCGACAAAGGCAATAAGAGCAGGGAGTTTGAGCTCTTCGGCAAGAGGTGCAAGTATACCGATGATACGGTTATGACCATAGCTGTTGCGGAAGCACTCATGGATGCCGGCAGGGATGCTGACGAGAAGACTATTAAGGATAAGCTGATCAGCTCCCTCAAGAAATGGGGCCAGAGATACCCTTATGCAGGTTACGGCAACAGATTCAAAGCGTGGGTATTAAGCGATAAATCTGAGCCCTATGGAAGCTATGGCAACGGTTCGGCGATGAGAGTGTCGGCGGCCGGCTGGCTTTATGATTCCATCGAGCGCACGAGGGAAGTCGCGAGGTGGACTGCTGAGATCACGCACAACCATCCTGAAGGCATAAAAGGTGCGGAGTCTGCAGCGGCAGCGATATTCATGGCAAGGCATGGCGCTGCTCTCAAAGACATCTCAGAATACATCGAAAATGAATTCGGCTACGATCTCTCAAGGACCTTGGATGAGATACGTCCCGGTTACCACCATGTTGAAGACTGCATGCAGACTATGCCTGAAGCATTCACATGTTTCCTGGAGGCTTCGTCCTACGAGGAGTGCATACGCAATATCATGTATATCGGAGGCGACACGGATACACTTGCAGCCATCGCGGGGGCTATCGCCGAAGCTTATTGGGGCATGCCTGAAGATCTGATCTGCAAGGCAAATGAATATCTGACTGATGATATAAAAAATGTCATCACTAGGTTCGAAAAAGAGATCGCGTAAGAGAGAATTTTTTCTCCGGTTTTTGGGACACATTTTTCTTCCCTCATTGATTCTTCAATGCCTGCCCTCTAAAATATAAATATCAGTCCGCACTCTTGATTTGAAGGAGGTAAAGATATGATAAACGAAGGTAATTTCCGAGAGAATATGGACAGCCTGATCAACGATCCCGATTCCTGGTCGAAGGAAGATTACTACAATGCTTTCGTCGAACTGACCGAGCGTTATCTTAATGAGATGCTCAACGCTCTGAATTACGAGAATGCGATCATGGAGAAGTTCGGAGAAGAAGACGGCGAGTATGTGATCGAAGAGATCAACGCAAGACCTGAGATCCAGAAACTCGATATGCGGCTCGAAGATATGACTGACAAGAAGGAGATCATAAAGACTCTTGCAGAATACATCGAATGTCAGTTTGGTGCTGTCATCGGATCGCGTAATGTGCTTGATGAATTCCCTTTCTTTGAAGATACCGGCGATGAAGATGACGACGGTAATGATGAGACCGGTGAGGGAAATTCGCAATAAAATTTTAAGACTCATTTTTTGCGATTTTTTGTGGAAAAATCCTGCGTAAGGATATATAATAAGGCTACGTTTGACATGAAAACGACATTAGCGATCCTTTTTTAAAAACTAAGCAGTCCGATTGGCCATCGGACTGCTTTTTTTATGCTTGATTTTGCTTATTTTCCGTACGCTTCATCAGCTTCTTTGTAGTATTGGGAGAGCTTGTCTTTCAAAGAGCGCGGCCTTAACACAACGGCCTCTTTGCCGAATCTTCTGAAGTAATCTTCGAGCTGCATTTCGGGCCAGTCAAAATAATATTTGTCGCCGTCTGTCTTCGTGACCGCAGGACGGTTTTAATTTCTTATTCACCATAAACTTCCTTGGCGGTATTAAAGATAATTAGTGAAGAACTGACAGATCTTGTCGAAAGGGATCACATCGAGGTTATCGTAAAGGTCTGTGTGGACCGCGCCGGGGATGATCATGATTTCCTTGTTGTCAGTATATTTGCTGCCTTTGATCATGTTGGCGTAGGCGTCTTTTGAGAAGTAGCATGAGTGGGCCTTTTCGCCATGGATGATGAGCACGGCACTCCTGATCTCATTCGAATACTTGAGGATCGGCTGGTTCATGAAGGATTCGCATCCTGTTACGTTCCAGCCTTCATTGGAGTTAAGTGATCTCGCGTGATAAGCCCTGTCCTTGTAGTACCCACTGTAGTCTTTTACAAAAAAAGGTGCATCATCAGGAACGGGCAAGGGGAGGCATCCGCCGGCACGCTTATAGGAGCCGTTCTTCAGGTCCTCAAGGCGCTGAGCGCACAAGGCCTGTTTCTTCGCATAACGCTGTTCTTCAGAATCTTCAGAATCGAAGTAACCGTTTGCATTAACGCGCGTCATATCGTACATGGTCGACGTGACGGTTGCCTTGATCCTCGTATCGAGCGCTGCGGTGTTAAGCGCCATGCCGCCCCAGCCGCAGATACCGATTATTCCTATGCGTTCAGGATCAACCCTGTCGTTCAGGGACAGGTAATCCACTGCCGCCATGAAGTCTTCTGTATTGATGTCGGGAGATGCCATATATCTGGGCTCGCCGGCGCTCTCGCCTGTGAAAGAAGGATCAAACGCGATAGTGAGAAAACCCATCTCTGCCATCGTCTGTGCATAGAGTCCGGAGCACTGTTCCTTGACCGCGCCGAAAGGACCTGACACTGCTATCGCAGGAAGTTTTCCTTCCTTATCTTTCGGCACATACATGTCAGCTGCGAGCGTGATGCCGTAGCGGTTGATGAATGTAACTTTGCTGTGGTCGACTTTGTCACTTTTCGGGAAAGTCTTATCCCATTCCTGAGTAAGTTCTAATACTGCTTTCTGCATTGTCTGATTCTCCTTTATTTAATCTCAAGTGTTACCGTTACATCTCCATTGGAAAGGAGTTCTTTTATCTTGTCCTCAGGCAGATCGATCTTGCCGAGTCTCGTGTAGGACCATGAATTGGAGCCATAGAAGATGACCATCTGATCGCCTGAATAAAGAACGATATCACCAGGCGCAGTGGTCGTCTGATTGTCGCTCCTTGTTATTTTCTGACCGATGGGGCCGACCTGTTCGAATCCGCCGTACTTCGACATGCTGATCTTAAGGCCGCTTGCGGCAAGCTTCTGCAGCTCTTTTACCGACGCATTGTCTTCCCAAATGACCGGTACTTCCGTGCCTGATATCTTAAGTACCATTGTGCTTTCTCCTTTTTGCAGACCAAGACTGCCGATCCATGACTTCAATTCGTCCTCAGTGACGCTGCTTCCGAATCTTTTTCCTTCGAGCCAGCTGCCGCTTCCTGCATTCTTCGCAAGGTCTTTGCCGCTGCTGCCGATGCCGCTTGAACCTGATGTGCAGAAGGGAATGACCGCAGCGGTGCCGAAGTCGTAACTCTCGACAAATGTATCCATGATCCTCGGCTCCTGACCGAACCAGATCGGATAGCCGATGAAGATCGTTTTATACCCGTCAAGCGTGATCTTACTGCTGCTGATCTCAGGCCTTGCGGACTTGTCATTCTGTTCTTTGGTGCACCTGCTGTTCTTGTCAGTCCAGTCGCGGTCGGCATCGGTATAAGGCTCTTTTGCCTCTATCTCATAGAGGTCTGCACCAGTGATCGAGACGATCTTATCTGCAACACTTTTTGTCGTTCCCGTGCACGAAAAGACGACGACGAGAGTGTCTGACTTAGCGTCGGGTTTTGTTGCTTCAGAAGTTGCTTCGCTTGTGACCTCTGTGGGCGTGGCAGCCTCGGTGGTCGTGGCGGCTTCCGTGACCGTGCTGCCTGAGGTGGTATCAGAAGCGCTTTCAGAAGGCGCCGCGCCGCACGATACTGCTGCCAACGCCATCGCTGTCACACATAATGCGCTGAGTATTTTCCTGATCATGTAATACCTCCTACTGATGCTTTTTCCTCTTTGCGCCGCTGTCGTCGCAATCGTCCCATGAGAGTATGCCGGTCTTCTGCGCAATCTCGTAACGACCTATTTTGTAGTCGAGTTTCTCGAGTGCGATGTCATACTTTTTGCGTGCCTCAAGGATCGTCTCCCTTGCTTCCTTCAGGAGATTCGCCCTGGCATCGATCGTCGTATCACCCTCCTGGAAAAGCTTCACATATTCGATGAGCATCTCCACGGGCATCCCGGCATCCCTGAAACAGATCGCGTTCTCTACCCAATCGATGTCCTGATCCCTGTAATCCCTGATGCCGCCGGCGGTCCTTGTGACCGGCGGAATAACGCCGACGCGCTCGTAGTAGCGCAGAGTATCGGCCGTGATGTTGTACTTCTCGCACACCTCTTTAATAGTCATGGTGGGTACCTCCAACCGCTTATTTGTCTAGCTGATAGTTTAATTCTACAACTTGGAGTTGACTCCAGGTCAAGGGAGGTTTTCGAGCAAGTTTGATCATTGGTGCGCGAAAATCCCGCGACGGACTAAAATGTGTTTTTGCAAAATTAGTCCGTTGGAGAACCACAATTACATTTAACATACCCCTTGGGGGTATGCGGCGCATGCCTGCTAAATAAGCAAAATTAAGGCTGCTCCATAACGGAACAGCCTTGCAAAAGAAAAGTATCTACACCCTTACAGCCATTTGGAAGCCCAGTCTTTCAGTTCTTCGACTGAGGCGCTTGCTTTGAGGCGCTCGCCGGCGCTGACTTTCGCGCCTTTGGCGAGGGCGGCAATGTTCTCACCGGATGAGCCGATGCCGCTGGAGCCTGATGTTGCAAACGGGATGATCGTCTTGCCGGAAAAATCGTAGCTTTCTGCAAACGTGTCAATGATCGAAGGCTCTCTGTACCACCACACCGGGAAGCCGATAAATACTGCGTCGTAGGCAGACATATCTTCAACTTTAGAAGCGATCGCGGGGCGGGAGGAGCGGTCTTTCATCTCAACGGAGCTCCTGCTTAGAGGGTTCATCCAGTTGAGGTCAGCTTTTGTATAAAGCTCTTCAGGAACGATCTCGAAGAGGTCGCCGCCGGTTGCTTCAGCAAGATTTGCAGCGAGCTTTTTTGTAACTCCGCTCGCGGAGAAATATGCAACTAATACTTTAGTCATCAGCCGAGCTCCTTTCTTAAGGCCTTTGCGAATTCGCGCGCTGCCTTGAGGTCTGATTCATTCGGGCGGCCCTTGTTCATGCCCTTGAATTCGCCTTTGCAGTGGAATTCCTTATCGAGAACGGGGATGCCTCTGGTGGCTGCTACGGATCTTACTTTCTTGTAAGTCGAGTTCATCATGGCGGCCGTTCCGAAGTTAACGATCTTACCGACCATTGCTTTATTAAGACCTGCAACAAAGTCTCTTACTTCAGGTGCGATCGTGAATGCGTAGTAGGAGTTGCCGAGCAAAAGCACATCTACTTTCTCCATGATGGGCGCACTGAGGGGGAGGGCTTCGACGCCGAGTTCATTTGCGATCGCCTCTGCAAGGCGCTTTGTGTTGCCTGTCTGTGTGTAATATCTGACTGCGTATGTCATGTAGATATCTCCTTGGATAATTACAAAAGTTTCTCTATTGATTCTGTTAATGTCTCAGGCTTGGCTGTGGAAGCGAACCTCTCAGCGACCTCGCCGTTCCTGTCTATAAGGAACTTCGCAAAATTCCACTCGATGCGGCCCGGTTTCTGCTGCTTAAGATACTGATAGAGAGGGGCAGCATCTTTGCCGTTTACCTTGATCTTCTCGAAACGGCGGAACTTGGTGTTGTACTTCAATGTGCAGAAGCTGTCGATCGCCTCAGCGTCTCCCGGTGCCTGGAATGCGAACTGGTTGCAGGGGAAATCAAGGATCTCAAATCCCTGGTCCTTGTACTTCTCATAAAGGCTCTCAAGGCCTTCGTACTGGGGCGTTAAGCCGCACTTGGTCGCGGTGTTAACGATCAGGAGCACCTTGCCCTTAAATTCGGATAAAGAAGCGCTGTTTCCTTTGTTATCTTTTACTGTAAATTCGTATACGCTCATGTGTTGCCTTTCTTAGGGGTTACTTATTGCATTTAGCATTTTCCATGTTGCTCAAGGCTTTGTATGTAAGGATATAAAGCATCTTGAATTCTTCTTCGTTAAGGCCTACGCAGGATGCGATGCAGGGCGGGATCTTAAGAGCCTCGTCCTTTATGGCTTCGCCCTTGTCTGTAAGGTTCAGGATGAGGAGACGCTCATCTTCGGGATCTCTCTGTCTTGTGAGATATCCGATGCTCTCGAGCTTCTTGAGTACGGGCGTCAATGTACCGTAATCAAGGTGGAGCTTTTGGGCAAGATCTCTTGAAGATACGCTCTCATGTTCCCACATGACCATCATGACGATGTACTGAGTGTAGGTAAGCCCGAGCTTTTTAAGGGAGGGAGTATATTGGCTTACAAGTTCCTTGGAGCATGCGTAGAGGGGGAAGCACACCTGGTTCTCAAGCTTTAATGTGTCGTACTTTTTAGATCTCTTCATGTCAGTCTGCCTCATTCCTGTCCTGTAATCACTTTTGCACAATTCACTTGTGTCAAAGTGATTATCTGATGAAATGCCGGCGTTGTCAAGAGGGCTTTTGGGGAGGGGGCGAAAAGAAGGAGAAGAGACAGTTCTTTCAGATTCCCCAAATATCAGGTTGTTTTGAAAATCTCCAAAAGGTATATTTTAAATAAGTTCAGATCAAGGGCAGCTTTCGGCTTAAAGGGAGAGCATATATGAACAGAGAAGAAAGGAATGCGAAAGCAATAGCCAGAGCTATAAGAAGTATCGGAGGATACGGAAAAGCTAAGGTTATCGCCGTGTGCGTCGCGATCGTTGCAGTGTGCATTGCTGCTGTGGTCCTGGTCTTCAAGATCAATTCCTCAAAGGCCAATAAGGGCCCCGGTCCCCAGGAAGTCGACGCCGTCTCAACACTCGAGAAGGTCGTAAAGAACAGTTCCCTCTCAACATACGAAGTCATATATAACGGTGTCGCAACCGTCTATAACGCCGACAAGCCCGGAGAAGTCGACTACTACGTGGCATACACCGCCACGGTCAATGCAGGCTTTGACCTCAAGAATATCGAGATAACAAAAGATGACGATAAGAAAGAGATCGTTATAAGTCTTCCGGAGATCGAAATTTTCGAACCCAAGATAAAGATTGAAGAAATGGATTACATAGTCGTCGGCAAGAAGGTCAAGACAGAGACGATCTCTGCCGACGCATACAAGATCTGCAAGCAGGATGTCTCCGAGAGAGCCAGGAAACAGGCAGAGATCTATAAGTACGCCAAGGAGAACGGCGAGAGGCTGGTAAAGGGTCTCGTCATGCCGTTCGTCGACAAGCTCGAAGAGAAATACACCGTCAGATTCGTATGGAGGGACAAGAGATGAAGAAGATCATGAATTGTGTCCTGGCATTTTCCCTCCTCCTTACGATGGCCGGCTGCAACACAGAGAAAAAAGATAAAGAGAAGAAGCCTGAGTCGACGATCGAGATCAACGAGATGCGTGAGATCGCAGAGCTTGCCACGGTCGACTGCTATTTCCATAACGTTGCAAAATCTGACAGGGAGCTCAATCCCGAATGGTACGAATTCTGGGAGAAGAAGAACATGCGCTTCTGGGTCGAGTACGAAGGCATCGTTACGATCGGCATCGACGTCTCCAAACTGAAGGTCGAAGTCAGCGAAGATAACGTCGTAACCATCACGCTGCCCGAAGCGGAAGTCCAGGACGTAATCGTCAGCGAGGAATCGCTTACTGCGGATTCATTCTATTTCGATCCGAAGGCGAAAAAGCCTAGCCCCGAAGAGCAGACAGAAGCCTTCAAGCAGGCCCAGAACGAGATGAAGAACGCCGCCGAGAAGAACCAGGCTCTGCTCGCCAACGCACGCTCCAACGCCAAGGAGCTTATCAAGAACTATATCAAGACCGTCGGCGAAGCAGTCGGTGTGGAATACACAATCGTGTGGAAATATCCTGAGGATCTCGGCAAGGTCAGCGTGACTGAGAAGCCGGAAGAGACGATGGCAGGGTGAGGGGAATGATATGAGATCCGTTAAAGAATTTATTTCTGTGATCCTGATCGCAGCGCTAACGCTTGCAGCTGCCTCATGCGGCAAGGCGCCTGAGAAGGGTAAGACACAAAGCAGTCTCCATGAAAAGCCTGAAGAAAAAGTTGTGACACAAAGCAGTCTCCATGGAAAGCCTGGAGAAAATGTTGTGACACAAAGCACGCTCAGCGCAGAAGAACAGCTGAATAAAGAGAAACTGGAAAAAAGCGAAGTGTTCTACGTTATGGTAGGCACTGATTACGATGGTAAGACGATCCGTCTCAGAAGTTTCAAGGGCGTAAGAGAAGAAAATGTAGCCTGGGTGGATCGTACAAGGGACGGCGTCACGTATAAGTACAAGACTTGCGGTGATGTCAATGCAGCCTGGTGGGAGCATGATCCGAATGATTACGAATACGGCGATATCTTCATTGCAAACGGCATCGAGCCAGAGGTAAGAGAGGAAGGAAGTTTCTACGGAACGTCACGTGAGCGTTACTTCACAAGCGATGCCAAGCTCGAAAAACTCGGCAACTGCAAAACCATCATGACCTTAAAGATACTCGAGATCGAAGATGTCGATTATGACGGCGGCGGCCACTGGAGCGTTCACCTGCTGGACCCTGAACAGGAAAAAGAATACGGCTATTATTACGGCTTCAGCGCAAATGCGATTTTTGGTGTAAATCTGGAGGGATGTGAAAAAGGCGATCTTTGCATCTTCGCCTTTATAGGTGATATTCCGATCGAAGTTGTGGAGAAGGTGGAGTAAGAAGAAGGTGCCTGCCTGTTTCACTGGACAAATAAGATATGTGAAAAGATCCAGCTCTCGTGCTATTTCAATATCTTCTTTGCTGAATGGTTGTATTGAAAACGCTCTTTTCGTCTTTGATTTAGAAATAAAAAGGCTTTGGAATCACCAAAGCCTTTATATTGCTGTATGAATTAGTATGGTTATTATGGTATCGATAACAATTATGACATATTACTGCTGATGTTTGAACTATACCTACGTTTCTGGATTATAAGGAATTGCT
>JAEEGG010006080.1_pt1 | contig 28419 bp, 20 predicted proteins | sample 9134161 | NCBI WGS metagenome assembly JAEEGG01 (sample SAMN16246543, study PRJNA631951) | gut metagenome | biome: gut microbiome; feature: rumen; material: CR-attached | host: Bos | place: Iran: Karaj | collected 2018-10 | reverse complement strand
TAGTGAAAGCGACAAAGACTGCCGCAGATTTTACTGTACCGGCTATAGTTAAGGACGGAAAAGATATTTATGCTGTGACGGGAATTGAACCATATGCATTTATGGGTATTAATACATTAGAAAAACTTACTATTAGTGATAATGTCACTTCTATCGGTGTTGCTGCATTCCAGAATTGCGGTAATTTGAAGGAGGTTGTGATACCAGGAAAGGTAACTGTTATTGGCGAAAAAGCATTCGAAAACTGTAACCGTCTGACTCTTGTAGTCAGTCGCATTGAGAAACCGTTTGCTATTAGCAATGATGTGTTCCCTGCAGTTTCTGCTAAACTAAGCGTTCCATTAGGCACAGCAGATCTTTATAGAAATACTGATGGATGGGGTAATTTCGCAATGATATATGAAGGCGAAATGAAGGAAACAGAAATCGATGGAATGAAGTATGCTTATACTACTGGTGATAGAACTGCGAAATTACTCAAGGGAAGTAGTACTAAGGAGAAAGAACTGACTATTCCTTCAACCATCTCTGTTGATGGCGTTGAGTATTCGGTAAAAACAATAGGTGAGTCTGCCCTTGCCAATGCTAATTCAGTTCAGATATTGATTATTTCAGAGGGAATTAGTGTAATTGAAAGCAATGCCTTTACGAATTGTGCAAATATTATTAAGGTGTCATTGCCATCGACACTTACAAAGATTGGTGATAATGCCTTTAGTAGGTGCGACAAGATCGTACATATAGAAGCATCTATGAAACAGCCATTCGACATCTCGGAGAACGTGTTTACTGAGACAACATATGCTAATGCAACGTTATATGTTCCAGTAAATACTGCGGATAGATATGCAGCTGCAGAGGGCTGGAAGGGCTTTATGTCGATGGTTGAAGGAAGCATTACCGAGGTGAAGATTGAAGGAATGACTTATGTTTGCGTTCCTCAACAGAAGATTGCTAAATTGACCAAAGGATTGGCTGATGCCAAGGAAGTAAAGATACCTTCTAAGATTTATACTGGTGGTATAAGCTACTATGTAGTTGATATTGAAAGATCTGCCTTCTATGGCTTCAACACCCTTGAGAAAGTCGTAATACCGGATAGTGTAAGGACGATAGGTATGGAAGCCTTTAAGAACTGCTCTAAACTAAATACTGTAGAGTTACCTTTGGCACTGGTGTATATTGGTGAAAAAGCTTTTGAGAATTGTTCGAAACTGTCATTGATAGTATGTGCTTCGGAAACTCCTGCTACTATTTTCGAGAACACCTTCCCTGTACATGCAATTACCATTGGTGTGCCTCAGGGAACTAAGGATGCATATATGAATGCACCATATTGGGGAAATGAAAACTATTCATTCTTCGATTCTATGTCATCCATCTCAGAAGGTGATGAAACCGAAGAGGCTCCTGGTATCTACCAGGTTCTAACGGATGATAATAATATGGCGACTTCTGTTGCAATTGTTGATGATGTAGATGTAATAGGTGATTTTGCAATTCCAGAAACGGTCGTGCATAATGGGGTAGAATATCCAGTGACTGCTATTGCTCCAAGCACATTCGAGAAGAATATCGGTTTGACGAGTATAACAATACCAAGTTCTATCGATTTCATTGGTGAATATGCATTTGCAGGTTGCTCTAACCTTAAGTCCATAACTGTTAATAGGAGCGAACCTATAGATCTCGCAACTCCTGCGTCAGTTCGTGGGTTACAGACCAGATCTGATGGAAGCACGGTGTTTGAGGGTGTAGACAAGGCTACTTGTATACTCTATGTGCCAAACGGAAGTGTTGACGCTTATAAGGCTGCAGAAGTGTGGAAGGAGTTCCAGATTATTAAGCCTATTAGCGAAACGGGAATAAATGGAGTTGTTTATGACGGTGTTTCGTTCGACGTTTATGATTTGCAGGGCCGTAAGGTAAGGCAGAACGTTACAACGCTAAAGGGACTGCCATCAGGCATCTACATTGTGAACGGCAAAAAAATAGCAATTAGATGATAAAAATGATGGGGATCGATTTCGATCCCCATCATTTTAGTTTGTAGTACCTTCGTAGACAGCGTCTTTAAAGTATTCTACTCCATTATACTCAAACCTGAATCGGCATGTGACAGGTAAGTGTATACCCGCAACTCCTATAGTTATGGTATAATCAACTGAAGTCCCGGCTTTAACTTCCTTGTTTACATTCATCTCGTTTCCGGCCTCGTTTGTTTGGCCATCAATAAGCTGTAGGCTTTTCAGTGTGACTTTATCTGGACTGTCATTGCTGAATGTCCATTTTAGCTTGCTGCCATTTTGTACAACATTATCGACAACAGCTACACTTCCTCCAATGTTAAATACATTTATAAGATCCTTAATATGGAAAACTTTTATTGGACAGGTAGCAGAGTGCTTGCCATCGGCAGTTTTTGCGGTGATTGTCGCGGTACCTTTGCTTTTGCCTTTTACTATTCCATTATTGTCAACTGTTACTATAGAAGGATTGCTACTGCTCCATTCAATGTTTTCGATATTTGTATGATTGATAAGAGATAGTTTTTGCTCTTTGCCAATTAGAATACTGATATCTGTTGTTCCAAAATAGAACGTGTTGTTCTGCTTGATGGTGATAGTCTTACTAAACTTCAATTCATCGTTAGATATTGTAATAGAACCTTCTCTACCTGCGCTATCATCAAGCGGATCAATCGTAAATATATGTTCGTGAGTTTCTAATCCACGTGTCTTTGATGTCTCCTTAATCCAATCGTCATTGATAGTGGTCTTGTAAGCTACATTCGAGTTAACAACGACTTTAACTGTGCCGCCAAGTTCATCAACGGTGAAACTAGTTGTTGGTATATCTATTACGGTCTTTGCTCTTTGGATAATAGTTATTTCTTCAGATGCAGAACTGTTTTTGTCGTAAAGCTTGATCTTGGCAGTTCTGGATTCTAAACTATCGTTCTTATCAACCGAAAGTTTTAAGAGTCTGCTAGATACACCACGCGTTTTAGCACGTTGGTTTATCCATGTTGTACCCTGTAAATCGACATCGTAATCGAAGTTACTCTTTACATCGATGTCAAGATTTTGCTTATCGCTACTTATAGTATATGTGGTAGAATCCAGGGTGATTATCGCTCCTATAGATGCTTGATTAATAGTAATCTCCTCGGATAGTTTCTTGTTATTGTTGTCGAAGAACTTAATCTTTGCAGAGCGGGTATTGTAATCATCATTCTTTGTTACCTTGAATGATAAGTGATGTGATGACATTCCGCGTGTTTGGCTTTTATTCTCCTGTAGCCAGTCAACCTCAGGCATAGCGATGCCGAAATCGAAGTTACTGCTGATGTCAACAGAAAACTCTTGCTCGCTACCCGTAAGGTTGTACTCGCTTTGCGAGAGGACGATTTTGCCTTCGCCTGCCTGATAAATGGTTACGACCTCTTCTTCATCTCTAGATGTGAAGTAAATTTTACCCTCTCGCTTTTCGTATTCTTCACTGGGATCAATCGTGAACAATACATAGGATTTGTCTAACAGACCACGAGTGCTGTTTGGTGTAATATGTATCCAACTCTTATAATTCTCTGGAATTGTTATATCATAATCGGCAGAATGATTAACTTCTACACCTACATAGCCACCATCTGCTGGAATTTCAAATTCATCTGATGTTAGAGTAATCGCTTCCAGTCGTTTCTGGTTGACTTTTATATTGCGGATAGTGTCTCCTGCAATAAACTGAACTATCACGCTACGATCTTCGTAAGTTGGATTCTCTTGTGCAGTAAAGGTTACTTTATTACTACCTGAGCTGCCTACAGTTTTGTCAATTGTTAACCACTGTACTCCATTTTGAGTCTTGGTTATCTTCATGTCCCATTTTAGATTCACGTTGAAGGACATAACAATATCGCCACCTTCATAACCGAAGTTTATGCCGTTTTCAAAGTAATCTACAGATCCATTCGGAATCGTGACTTCGGATTTCAAATCACTACCAGTAGGCGGGTTAATACAGGAACTCAGGCTCATGCCTAAAAATGCAAGAGCAACATACATCTTGAATAGGTTTTTTGTTGCCATATATATACGATTTTTTATTTTCATGCTGCAAAAGTAGTCTTTTTTTTTAATATGTCCAAGTGATAATCATAAAAATGCGATAAATACATCATTCCAATCATTACAAAATCAAGTTGCGTTTCCTTTCTCGTAATTTGAATCTATTTTTATCTTTATGTATTAATAAAAGTTAATTATGATCGGTTTGTAGTGGTAATATTTGTTTTAGGGAGTAAAATTTAGTATTTTTGCCGAAAGAATACAATTTAATCGATTAAATTTTGACGCTTATGAAAAAGTTGTTATCAATTGCAGTTTTAGGATTAATTCTATCCAGCTGTGTAAAAGGTGTTGAAGGAATGGAACCAGAGCCAACGCCAACTCCAGAACCTACGCCAACCCCAACAAACAACAAGGCTACTCAGGAAGAGATCAATGCCAACGTTGCTAAAGTATTTGGAACAACCTTCAGTCCCAATCAGGATTGGAGTTCTACAACTAAGCATACTGTTACAATTACAGCAGATGCTCCTATGAACGACATTGCTAAAGTTCAGATTCTGACAGAATCCCCTTATTTTAATGAGGATGCAAGAGTATTGAACGAGGCAACAGTTTCTAAAGGCCAGTCAGTCTCAATCACATACGATTGCCCATCAGAACACACAGATTTGGTTGCTGCATGTGTTGATAGCAAGGGAATCTACTATGTAGCAGGTTTCAAGGCCGGTGACAATAGTGTCAATTTCAAGAAGGCTGCCCAGGCCCGCACAAGAGCAGAATACAGCTTACCAGAATTTCCTACTGCCAGTGGCTTGAAGATGAAGTACAAGAACTCGCATCTTTCGTTTAATGCGATACGTGCTCAAAAAGCAGGTCAGGAAGGATCGGCAGCCAGTATTGCTCCTTGGGAGAATAGTAATTGGGACAATGAGCGTCTCTGGATGCTTAGTAACTCAGGGGGTAACAGTGCTTGGAAAGTAGAAAAACAGACTATTTATCGTAGTGTTACAATAACAGAAGAAGAAAAGGCGGGCTTGCAGACTGTCTTGGAAGCTGTTGGTGGTAAGGATGCACATGATGCAACTCATAAAGCAATTAATTTGACTACTATTCGTAATTCTCCAGTATATCAGCTGACAAACAACTACTTGGTTGCCGACGGAAAAGCACCTATCACAGTGACGCCTGTTCAGTTACAAACTACGGATCATGTTTACGACAATTTGTATTATTACTATTTTAATCCAAGCAAGTTGACTGGCAAATCGGTAGATGAGCAGATAGCTTACATAAAGAATCTGCCTAAAATTAAATGTGTTGATTGTAAGTTGGTTAAGACTGCAAGCGGTACAGCTGTTGGTAGTGGTGATTATTTTAAGGTTCACGAATATGTTCTACCTTATTACGGTGATTTGGAGAATTTTACAACAAATGATGTTTCGGTGCAGGACTTTACTATTCCTGAAGGCTATTATGTAGGTTTTATGCTGAGAAAGAGTAAAACTAATTACCTAGACTCCTACACTGCAGATAATGATATCTATTCTGGTGGAACAAATTATTCTAAGAAGACTTATGAAGGAGCTGAGGATGGCGAGGTATATGCTGATGGCCGTTTGAACAATCAGATTAATCAGTACCCGTTTTTTCACCAGGCAGTAGATAAAGGTATGGAGCTGGGTGACCCTCGTGCAGCAATCTTTGGCGCTAATCAAAAGGCATATATTATGTTTGAAGAAGGATGTGACGTTAATTATATGGATCTGATCTGTGAAATTAATGGAGGCCTGTATGCGGTTGATGCTGCTCAGGAGATTAATAATAATGTATATACCTTCTGCTTTGAGGACCGCAACCTAGGCGACTACGATATGAACGACGTTGTAATCAAAGCTGAGCGCCTGAATATCTCGCAGGTTAAGTATACCCTAGTAGCATGTGGTGCATACGACGAACTTTATCTCCGCAATATCAATGGCCAGACATTGAATGAGTCCACTGAAATTCACGCTCTGTTTGGTGTTAAAAACCTCTCCACATTCATTAATACCCAAAGCAAGAACTATAATCCAGTATCAGAGGTAATCACAGTCGATCCATCATTCAGCTTCACTGATTTCTCTAAACAGATTTACATATATAACAAGACTGTGAATTATGATGTGAAGATGTCACAAAAGGGTGAGGATCCTCATGCTATTATGATTCCAAGTGACTTTGCATATCCAAAGGAAAAAGTATGCATCAAGGATGCTTATGAAGGTTTTAACAGTTGGGGGCAAAATAACGATGTAACATCTAATGGTTGGTATTTGAATCCAATAGAAGAAAAAGTTATGAATGTGTCTGTGGAATAACTTTCTTCTTTATATTGATATGAGGAGCGTGTGCAAATGATTGCACATGCTCCTTGTGTATAATTAATGTTAATTATGGTGGATTTGTAGTTATTTTTTTCTTGTTAATAAGATAAATTTGTATTTTTGCAAAAATATAACAATATAATCAATTAGATATTTGACGTTTATGAAAAAGTTACTAACATTAGCTGTTCTTGGATTTGTATTATCCAGCTGTACAAAAGGTTTTGAAGGTATGGAACCAGAGCCGACGCCAACTCCAGAACCAACCCCAACAAGTAACAAGGCAACTCAAGAAGAGATCAATGCCAATGTTGCTAAAGTATTCGGAACTACCTTCAGTCCCAATCAGGATTGGAGTTCTACTACAAAGCATACTGTTACCATCGCTGCAAACGCTCCATTGAGTGACATTGCTAAGGTGCAAATTCTTACTGAGGCTCCTTATCTTAATGAGGATGCTAGAGTGCTGAATGAGGCTACTGTTTCAAAAGGTCAGTCTGTTTCAATTACATATGATTGTCCTGCTGCATATACAGAATTGGTTGCAGCTTGCGTAGATAGCAAGGGTATCTATTATGTTGCAGGTTTCAAGGTTGGTGATAGTAATGTTAATTTCCAAAATGCAGCTAAGGCTCGAACAAGAGCCTCATACCATCTAGATGATTTGCCCACCCCAACTAATCTTAAAATGCAATATAAGAATTCATACCTGTCATATAATGCTATTCGTGCTCAAAAGGCAGGCCAGTCGGGGGAGAATGCCAATATTGATCCATGGAAAGATAGTAATTGGAATAATGAGCGTATCTGGATGCTTGACAACTCTGGTAGTACTACTACTTGGACAGTCAATAATTCTACTGTTTATCGTTCTACTTCTATCACACATGGAGAAATTAGTGGCTTGGAGACTGTTTTTGAGGCCCTTGGTGGAAAGAAAGCAAAGGATAATAAGAAAGTGAATCTTAAAACTATCCGAAATTCTCCAGTTTATGTACTAACGAAAAACTATTTGGTTTCTGATGGTGAATCTCCAATCACAGTCACTCCTGTTATGATGTTCTCTGGTGAGATTGGTTTTACATCACTTTATTACTACTATTTTAATCCTGAAGAACTTGATGGAAAAACAGAAGCGGAGCAAATTTCTTTCTTGAAGAATCTGCCTAAGTTTAAGTGTGTGGATTGTGATATGACTAAGAAAGCTTGTGGGGTCGCTGATAACGAATTCTTTAAGGTACATGAGTATGTTCTTCCATATTATGGTGATGTAAAAAGTACTGATGTTGCAGATGTGACAGCTAAAGGCTATATTATTCCAAAGGGGTATCGCATTGGATTTATGTTGAGAAAAGCAAAGGTTGATTCGGATGATTCGTTTACTGAAGATAATACAATTAATGCAGGTACAAATTACTCAAAGAAGTCTTATAATAAGACTAATAATGGGGAGGTTTATGCGGATGGACGTTTGAATGTTCAGATAAACAAGTACCCAGACTTTAAGTCGGCAGTAGGATTTGGAATGTTAGAGGATGATCCTCGTGCAGCAATCTTTGGAGCTAACCAGAAAGCATATATGCTTTTCGAGGATGGTACAGATATTAACTATGTAGATTTGGTTGTTGAAATCCAAGGTGGCTTGGTTGAGGTTGATGCTGCCCAGGAAATTAATAATAATGTATATACATTCTGCTTTGAGGATCGTAACCTTGGTGATTATGATATGAACGACGTGGTAATTAAGGCTGAGCGTTTAAATATGTCGCAGGTCAAATATACTTTAGTTGCTTGTGGCGCATACGATGAACTCTATCTTCGCAATATCAACGGCCAGACATTGAATGAGACCACAGAGATTCATAAACTGTTAGGTGTTGATAACCTCTCGACATTTATCAATACCCAAAGCATGAACCGCGAGCCTGTATCTGATGTGGTTACTGTAGATCCATCATTCAGCTTTACTGATTTCTCTAACCAGGTTTACATCTATAATAAAACTGTGAATTATGATATTAAGATGTCGCAAAAGGGTGAGGATCCTCATGCTATTATGATTCCGTGTGATTTTAAGTATCCTAAAGAGAAAACCTGTATCAAGGAGGCCTATACCGATTTTAATAGCTGGGGTGAAAATCCAGTTTCATCTACTGACTGGTATGAGAATCCTGTAAGCGGTAAGGTTTTTGATAAATGATGTTTTCTTTGATTTTTAAATTAATCGTGTAAGTGTAATAGCTTACACGATTTTTGTTGTAATATTCAATGCTAAATAAAGAATTTCTTGTGATTATTTGTTTGTTTATGGTAAAATAGTTACTTTTGCAAAAAAATAGTGAATGTTATATGAATGCAAAATAAAAACAGAATAGAATGGATTGATGTTGCCAAAGGATATGGTATTATTGGGGTTATAATTGGGCATATTACTACTCCATATATAACGGTATGGATATATACGTTTCATATTCCTTTGTTCTTTTTCTTGTCTGGATACCTGTTTCGTCCCAAATGTGGCTTTGTAGAATTCTGTAAACGAAAGTTAAAGACCCTGTTAGTTCCGTATTTGTTTTTATCCATTCCAGTCGTATTAAATGAGTATTGGTTTCACTATGGTAGTAGTGGCGATTGGATTATATTCTTGAATGAAGCTTGTAAAGTGCTTGTTCAAGAACGTTATACACCATTATGGTTCATCAGTAGTCTTTTCCTTTCGAATATTATATTCTATTGGGTCTATAAGACCATAAAGACTCAACAGATGAGATTGATATGTGCATTTTTGTTTTTGATGTTGTGTTATGCATACTGGAAATTAGGAGGAAGACCTTTACCATGGAATTTGGATATTACAATGTTTATTATGCCTTTTATGGCTCTTGCAAACTATATTCATCAAGCAAATAAGTTTAAAGCTTATGTAAACCGTAAATCACTATTATTTTTGTTTGTCTTTCTTTTGGGGAATATAATAATTGGTTGGGAGAACTATCATCTAGTAGGAAAGAAAGTAGACCTTTTTTATGAGAGTGTAGATATATTAATTCTTACTTTAGTAGCTGCTTTATGTGGAATTTCCTTTATCATTATGCTCTCTCGTAGAAAGACTATTAGTATCCTAAATTATTTAGGTCGAAATTCTTTGTTGATATTTGCGTGGCATTTGATCGTTTATAATTGGCTTGGTCTGGTATATGACACGCTGAGGATTTTTCAATCTCCAGCGTCATTCTATATGATATGTGTACGCGATTTTATATCACTTTTTATCATATTGTTAGTATTAATTCCATTAAATGAACTTATCTTGAAATCACGACTGAGGTTTATCATAGGTAGATAGTTGTTGCACTTACTTCTCTATCACCAAAGATGACATAATCTCTTTTGCAATGGCGCTATCAAGTTTGGCGTACCCTTGCTCGTTCAAATGAAGTCCGTCATCAAGATACATATGTTTTAAATCGTAGGAATAGTTATTGTTCCATGTTTGGTACTTGATGACATTTATCTTGTCTTGGTAACCATTCTCAATAATCACTTCCTCAAGTGCATCACGAAATAGCTGTTTGCAATTCATAGGTGTGTTTGTTACCCACATGGATATCCTGCGTATAAGTTTTCTTGATGGACTTTGGTCTTGAAACGCTTTCTTGATGTCATAGTCTGGTATTTCAAGAATGATAGGTCTAATGTGGTTGTAAAGCATGAATTGGATGATACAATTCATACTCTTTTTATAGTTCTTAATCCCCATCTTCTTGTTGCAATCATTGATACCAGCTGAGATAAAGCAGTAATTGAACCCTTTGTCTTGTAGAAAATTAATGAAGTTGTTATTTAAATGTAAATTTTCATATATTTCTTTGCTTGTTAAACCACATACACCAAATGAATGTACCTCTATGGGCTGATGAGTTATTTCTTTGAGAATATGTGTGATTTTGCATTGATGTCTTTTATGCATGAATGCCCAACTATCTCCGATATATGCAATTCGAAGTGTATCAATATCGTTACATAACTTGTATGGAGGCATGTAGTTTGGTGGGGCATAATATCTTGCTAATATGGTTATCGCGCAAATGACGGAAAAAAGCGCAAAAACTATTGAAATGGTGATGACTATCTTTTTCATCCTATTCGTTTTCAATTAATGCAGGAGCGTTTGTCTTATCGAATGTTGTATGTATAACATTTTTTTTATAATTACCGAAATTGAATATAAATGCTTTGAAGCCAGCCACAGCATAAATCGTAATTTGGGTTCAATTTGTTTGTAAGATAGTATTTTTCTGTTCGTCTCAGGATAAACTCGGAGCCATATTTTATAATTATTTATATTGTCAAAACTACTAACCAATGCTAATTTTGAATAAAATTTGCGATAAATGATTTCTTGTTCATATATATGGTATAGATATCTTTCTTTAAGGAAGTTTTCTATTAATCCAGAAATGGCAATGTCGCTTAGTATGGATTCCATAGAACGACGAACACACACTGAATTCTCACTATGTCTATAGTGGTAAAAATAAGATTCTGAATTAACAATTTTATTCGCGTATGAATAAGCTTTTACGTTAAATAAAAGATCTTCACCCATATTAAGATTATCGGGGAAGTATATAGAGTTATTTATTATGAGTTCACGTTTAATTATGGAAGACCAAAGTGAAGGAAAGATCTCTCCATTTATTAATCTTCTCATATTTTCTTCCATATTTGTAGAATAATGTTGATTGTAATAACTAGAATGATTCTCGTATTCATTGACAAAACTGCATGCTGCAATATCTGAATCATAGTCTTTGGCTAATTGGTATAGAGTTGAATATGTTTCAGGTTCTACCCAATCGTCGCTATCGCAATGGGTAATGAATTCTCCTTTCGCCATTTTTAGTCCTGTGTTCCTGGCATTAGAAATTCCTTTATTTTCTTTTAAATTAATAATTGATGTGTGCTTGTCTGGATAATTGCTTAATAAATTATTAAGTATCTGAAGACTGCAATCGGTAGATGCGTCATTAACAAATATATACTCAACATCAGTAAGAGTCTGCTGCATTAACGATTCAACACATTTCTCAATATATGTTGCAGCATTGTAAATCGGTATAATAACTGATACTTTATATTTAAAATTCATTTGATCCATTGCTTAAGTTTTAGTAACATCGTTCCAATTGAATAGAGTATTCTGTCTATTGTATAGCTTTTTCGCAAAAGTGGAGTTAATAATTGTGTTTTACATTCTGACGCTTTCATATGTTTGTAATCCGCTAATACTCTTGGTGGAAAGATAGAACTGAGATAATTGTTTTTTTCTTCTTGCATAAGATCTTGACTTGTTGAACTAATACCATTGATGTCATATATAGCAATGTACTCATCTAAATAACGAATAGAGCAATTGTTAAGTATTAAAGTCTGTACAAAGAACTTCCAATCTGCGGCAATTCTTAAACTCTCATCATAAGGGTATTTCTTTAATAATGAAGTACGAATAAAAGCTCCTTGGTGAGGAATGGCACCTGAATATAAATGATACAAAGATAATTCGCGTATTGGTGGTGGTGACATTATCATTCCACTTCTGTTAATAGATACCTTACCAACAATAACATCTTCTTCTGCATTAATAACATTAATTTGCTTTAATACGTTATCGTCGTAAAAATAATCGCCAGAATTCATGAAAATACAATATTCCCCTTGGGCATGTATTATTCCCTTATTCATAGCATTATATATCCCATTGTCTTTTTCTGAGACCCAATATGTTATATTGGCAGTATATTGTTTTATAAGCTCCACGCTACCATCTGTGGATCCACCATCAATAATTATGAATTCATAGTCAATAAAAGTTTGGCTTACTATGCTTTTGATAGTTTGACTCAAACCTTCTACATTATTGTAGTTGATGGTAATAATGGAATACTTCATTGCTTTTTGTTTTTGTGCAAAAATACATAAATAATACGAAAAAAACAAGCATTACATAATTAAACAAATAAAAAAGCTTGTTTTTTTTTGTGTATTTCATTTAAAAAGCGTATTTTTGCAAAAATGCAATAAGGAAATGGTGTGAATAATTGATGGTCGTTCATAATAATTATATAACCATAGCAAAATCCATAGGTATAATTCTTATGGTAATTGGCCATTCTGGATGCCCATCCTTTTTGTTTAAATGTATTTACCTTTTTCATATGCCGCTCTTTTTCTTTTGTTCGGGTTATTTCTTTAAGGAGATTACAACATATTCAGATTCATTGTCGCTCCTGAAAAAAAGACTGGTAAAATTGTATTTTCCATTTGTGAAATGGTCGATCCTGTTTTTGCTTCTACATAATTTGTTTTTGTATGTTGGTATATATAATCCATCTTATGGTTTCTCGGGCGGCTCTTCTTATTATTCATTGACTGAAATTTTATGGAAATTTCTTATTATAGTTTTTTCTATGCATGGTTATGAGGAATTGTTAGGTGGATTTTGGTTTATTCGTGCTTTATTTATTTCTTCGATATTAATTGCAACTATTTCTATGGTATTTAGAGCTAAGACGAAATATAAATATGAAATATTCTTCATGTTCTTCCTCATATTGACAATTATAATCAGAAGATTCGCTCCTGATATAGAATTGTGGCGAGATGTTTCAATGGGGGCGTTGGGGGCAATGTTCTATGTGTCTGGATACCTTTTTAAGCAATATAAAAATGTATGGAGAAATAAGTATTTTATATTTTTTAGTTTTTTGTCTTTGTGTCTTTCTTGGTTTTATTTCAAAGATGGCATTTCCATGGGATGTGGGTATAATAAAGTATTGTTATTCTCTGTTTCTGCTATTTCTGGCTCATTAATAACTATTTGTTTTTCATTTTATATAGAACAAAAAGTTACTTTTGTAAGAAAAGTATTGTACTATATTGGAAATCATACATTGGTAATTCTTGCTCTTCACTTCTTATGTTTTAGATTAGTTAGTTTTGCTGGGTGTTTATTATATGGGCTGGATTTTTCTCATGTTGCAGAACATCCCGTTATAAACAAATTCCCAATTGTAAATTCTATATGGTGGATTATATATACTATAGTAGGTATAATTTGTCCACTATTAATAAATCTATTTTGGAATTATATAGTTATTTCAGTAAAAAGATAAATTTGTATGCAAATGAATTTTACAGTTATTATTCCTCATAAGAATTTACCGTTATTGTTGGAACGGCTGCTTAAGTCTATTCCAGAACGTGACGATTTGGAAATTATTGTGGTAGATGATCATAGTGATAAAGATGTTGTGAATTTTGATTGTTTTCCAGGTAAATGTAGAAAGAATTTTCTTTTATTGTCAAATGAAGGGGAAAGAGGAGCAGGTCATGCACGTAATTATGCGTTACCCTATGCAAGAGGTAGATGGGTATTATTTGCGGACTCAGATGATTTTTTTAATTCTGGGTTTGATGCATTTCTAAATGATTATATGAATTGTGATGCTGATATAGTCTACTTTAATGCAAATAGTGTTGATACAGAAACATATGCCCCAAGTGATAGGGCAGATCATGTGCACGATTTTTTTTGTGAATATAACAAGAATCAGAAAAAAGGTGAGCTTATCATGCGTCATATGTTTACAGAGCCGTGGTGTAAGATGATAAAAAGAAATTTGATAGAATCTTATTCTATATCCTTTGATGATACAACTATTCATGAAGATGTGAAATTCGCCTGTATGATTGGATTATATGCGACAGCTGTTATTATTGATAGCCGTCAGTTGTATTGTGTTACTTCAAGATTAGGCTCTTTGTCTCGTACCCATACTCATGAGTCTTATTTAGATGAATTAAGGGTCTTTGCATGGTGGAAGAAATATTTGGTTGATAATCATATTCCATTAGAATTAAAAAAGTTTGACTATCGATTGTATGTGTTTACTCGAAATATGTATAAAAACAATCTGCTTTTCCGAGAAGAGTACAATATTCTTAGACAAGCAGGTTTTGGGCGTGCTTACATTATCGGGCAAATTTTGAAGTATTTATGGAAATCCATAGGTTATAAATTTAAAATAGGATAGGATTTCGTTGTTTGTGTCGCAATTATATATTTGTCCTGGGAACATTATTTTGATGTTTGAGAATGAGGAGTTTTTTTAGACATGTAATGAGGTAATTTATTATAAGAGGTAGGCAACACCCAATAATTGTATAAATAATCCAGAAATAAGTGTTATTTTCTGCTATTAATGCATATTCTGGTAATCTTGATAATGGGTAATTGAATAATAGAATTTTAATTAAACTTCCAAGTTTAAATGCAAAGAGATGCCAAATTAGAATGACCATAGTGTTGTTGCCAATATAATATAGCATCTTGCATATGTAAAATCTGGAGGCGACTTGACTATTTTCTATATACTTTGCAAAACAAATTATCATATAGATGCCAATAAGTGCTGCGCATATATAAGTAGGTACATCTTGGGAATTGTAACTTAGCATTTCTATCTTCCTATTTAATAGGAATGTTAGTATTATTAATATGCAGAAGCATAATCCTCCTCTTGATATGCTAAATCTAATTTTGCATATGTATTTATTTGATATTGAGCCAATATAAAAGAATATAGTACTTAATAATACGATAGAAACATCCTCAATAATAGGAATGGTAAGATCTGTAGATTTAGTAATTATGGTTAGGGAAATCAATGCGAATAATGATAAGTAAGGTTTGTCTTTTAATCTGTATTTATAAAGAATATATGAAAAACTACATATTAGGACTGATGACAATAATAGTTGTTTAAGAAACCATAGTTGGAATACTATTGGTTCCTGGTTTGACATGGATAAAATAATAGACAGCACCCTCTGAACAAAATCTTTATTACTATATAATGATGTTTCCTCTTGACAATAAATGTTATATTCATAAAAAAGATTATGTAAAAGGAGGAATATTATGTTCCATTTTATAAATGGCCAATACAATCTTTTCATTCGATGGTATAAATACTGCTTGAATTTATGATAACTTTTGGGCACTATAAAGAAAATACCTGAACAAAAGAAAAATAAAGGCATGTGAAATAAATATATAAATCTAGATAATATATCTGGACAAACCGAATGACCTACTACCATAAGTATAATACCTAGGGCCTTGGATATTGTGAAGAAATTGTTGTGTGTAGGCATTATAAATAATATTTGGTAAACTTTTTCTTTTGTGATATGGCGTATTTCGCATACCTGAAAACAAAAGAAATTGTGTATTGGTTTCTCTCGAATTTTTCTCCAGTTGTTCCTGATACCCCTTCAATGTCTGGCATGTAGATAAATGGTGAGTAAGGATATTCTGGATGGCTTTTTATCGTCTCAAGAAGAGCATGTTCAAAATAAAACCCTTGGGAATCGTCAATGTCTTTTTTTTTCTTTAGGAAGCATTTGTAAAAATCTTGTTGGGCTAGAATAATGCGACTGTCTGGAAAAGAAAGATCAGAATTAATAGAAAAAAAAGTAGTGTTTTTACAAAAAAGAAAACTATGTAAGTTGACAATTGTATTTATATTTCTAACGATGTGTCTTCCTGTTATTTTTACTATACGCTTATCGTGAGCAGAATGAATAATGTTAGAATGGGCAAATGCATATTCAATTATTTCGCATTCGCCATATCCTTTACCTCTTTTCTTATTATTGTTCCCGATGAAAGTGAGACACTCCAATCTATTCTTACTTATTTTGTCAAAATTGAGACTAAGGTCAGTTCCGGAATTCTCCACAAATACTATAGGATATTTTGTTTTTGACAGATAATAACAAATAGAATTTAAATATTGTTTTTCCCTCTCCTTTGAATCATTTAGAGAGGTGAAGTCCATTCCATTTGGATTAACGCATCCTGTTAGTAATAGTATCATAATGGTGAATTATTCATGTCCTCTAGTCCCATAAACCCACAACTGTCTTGATTCATGGTTCTCCCAAATCCTTCTTGAAATCCTTCACATTCCAATATGCAGCAGTTTGGAGCTTTAAAATAATATTCAACCATAGGATGATGAATATATAGGTCAACATTAATTATCCCTTTTGTCAAAATATTGGGTAACATTATTTGTTTATGTATTCTGAAACGTCCTTTTGATATATGCTGAATGTCACCCATATAGTGTCCTTTAGCATAAGTGGCCATTGGTATACCTTCTTTGGTTTTTAATACCATCATGATATCATATGTCATATTCTCCTCAGATTCCCCTTCAATAATTAAATCTAAAGAATTCTGGCCGTTTTTGATTTGTGAATACGATTCTTTGGTATTGTTTATTTCTATATTGCAGATATTTATAGTGGCCTTCTTCCATTTAATATTATTGATTATTAACTCGTCTTTTATTCCGTCATCATCCTTTAAGTAATGATCTAGGGTGTCTGGTATATTACCAACATAATCTACATTACCATTCTTAAGCATAACACCGCGAGTACATAGACTACGTACTGCTGCCATGTTATGACTTACGAAAAGAACAGTGCGTCCTTCTCCTTTACTAACATCCTGCATCTTACCGATAGCTTTTTTCTGGAATTCTGCATCACCAACTGCCAATACTTCGTCTACAACTAGAATTTCCGGTTCAAGGTAGGCAGCAATGGCAAAGCCTAAGCGAACCATCATACCAGAAGAGTAGCGTTTGACAGGGGTGTCAACATACTTTGCAACACCAGCGAATTCTACAATTTCGTCGAATTTGCTTCTGATTTCGGCTTTTGTCATGCCCATGATAGAGCCATTCATGAAGATATTTTCACGACCAGTCATCTCTGGATGAAAGCCTGTACCAACTTCAAGCAATGAAGCAATGCGGCCTTTGATTTTTATATCGCCGGTTGTTGGCGAGGTTACACGCGAAAGGATTTTTAATAGGGTTGATTTTCCTGCGCCATTTTTTCCAACGATACCAACGACATCGCCTTGTTCTACTTTAAAGTTGATGTCTCGTAGTGCCCATACGAAGCGACTATCGCCCTTTTGGGTTCGATCATTGGTTTCGCCAATTTTTAAATAAGGGTCTTCCTTCCCTCGAATGTTGGCCCACCAACGATTTAGGTCTTGGCTTAATGTGCCGGTTCCGATGGAACCAAGAATATATTGTTTTCCAACGTTGTTGAATTCTATAACTGTGTTGCTCATATTGTTAAATATTAGATGACGTCCATGAAGTTGCGTTGCACTCTATTGAATATGATAATGCCAAGCATGAGAATTACAAATGTGAAGACAATGCTATAGCTCAGATAGAACCAATTGAACTCACCAACGCCAGTGAATGCATACTTAAAGGTTTCTAAGATGGCGGTAAGAGGATTGGCAACTAAAACCCAAATATATTTTGGATAGGTTTCTTTCATGACAGAAAGAGGGTATATAACAGGAGTGGCATACATCCATAACTGAACGCCGAATGTAATAAGGAATCTTAAGTCACGGTATTTTGTAGTCATAGATGATATAATCATACCGAAACCTAAACCAAGACCTCCTAACATAACAATCAGTAATGGCACTATGCAAATAGTTGCATTGATATGGAAGTCAACTCCTGTTGCGAAGTAATAGACGTAAACGACTAAGAACAATGCGAACTGAATTGCCAATTTGATGAGGTTGGAAATAACTATTGAGAGTGGTACCACCAATCTTGGAAAATATACTTTACCAAAAATAGCTTGGTTTGCATTAAATGTATCTGAGCATTTGCTAAGGCAATCCTGGAAATAGTTCCAGCATACAAGTCCTGCCAGATAGAATACTGCCTGTGGTATTCCGTCTGTAGAAATGCCGGCAATGCCACCGAATACAAACATAAACATGATGGTAGTGAACAGCGGCTGAATCACAAACCACAATGGTCCTAGGATTGTCTGTTTATAAAAGGTTACAATATCGCGTTTGACATACATTGCCAGAAGGTCTCTATATCGCCAAACTTCACCCAAATCTATATTGAATAGGCTACTTTTATTAGTTATTATAATATCCCAGTCTTTAGTCATATTTCCTAATTTTCTGCAAAAATAGGAAAATATATTGAAATTACCAAATTATCTTTGCATTTTATAGATAAAATCGTTTTTTATTCTTCGATATGTAGCTCTGAAGTTGTTAATATTTTGGTTGTCATCAACCTCATCTAACGGCATAATTAGTGGTATGCTCTTTATTCTGAGATGATGATGCTCGCAGAATACATTGATAAGGCGTTCGCTCATATATCCATATATGCGACTTTGGATTGGGTCGTCAATAGGAGGTACACGTCTTTCAACTTCGAAAAGAATATCGAATAACCACTTAGAATAAGCATCGAAATGCTTCCAATGTGTGACAAACATGTTATAACCAACAGACTTGTTGCTATAATCCATTGTATTTTCAAATGCAAGTAAATAATCCGGATGCCGTTCTTTTATAATTTGTCGTAACATCTCCCAATCTTTGGCGATATGGTAATCTCCATATTGTTGTGTATTACTAACACGCCAATGGCGAGCAACAGGGAGGATTATGTCGTATTTTGATAAAAGAATCTTTAGGTTGGGGAATTTATACTCTTGTTTTAAGAAATCTTCTGTAGCTATGAAATGTTTGTCAGCAGAGAACTGTGGCCATTTCCTCGTGAAGTCGAAATAACGACGGTAGTGATTTAGACCAACAATATCCACATTCTTAAGGTTCTTCCATACCCAGTAGTGACATGTTAGTTCACAAAAATGAGGATTCTTTATTGAAATATTATCTCCTTCATCATCTGGTTGGTAACCATTGATATGCTCATGAAGTGCAGCTCCCGCTTGGATTGGTAAGAAATAGGGATGCTTAGGTAGGGGCACTTCTTTATGTGCGCAGATAAAAACCTTTATGTTACTCATAGGCTAAGTAGTATGCTCTGTATGAATGAAATCTGTATTTTTTCTATCCATGTGGAGAACGTTTTTGAGCATGCGGAAGACTAGGGCGGGGATTGTTAATACCTTTGAGAGGGAACGGAAGCGGATTTCGCTTGGAATCGCAACGAATAATGATAGACCTAATATGGCTAGTGTTATCCACCATTTTTCACACCATGATGGCATGGCAATAGTCATTAAGATAGAAATGGCTGTTAATAGTACTATCAGTATAGACCTTGGAATTAAGGCTTGCTGGATTGTTTTGTCGACGAAGTTTATTTTTCCATGAACTAATGCTCCTGGGATTTTGGGGAGATTACTTATGAGACTCTGGACCTGAGCTGTCATCCAACGCATGCGTTGCTTTTGGAAATTGTCTTGGTTGCTAACTTTTTCGTCGAATACATGAATGTCTGGCGCGTATTTGATGAATACTTCCTGATGGAGTAGGAGTGCTTCCATCTCGCGGTCTTCACCTGCTGTAGATAGTTGGAAAACATTTTTTTTGAAGAGCTCGTAATTGAAACACATACCAGAGCCAATCAGAGCAGAAGATAACCCTAAACGATTGTGGGCCTTACGGAATAATGTGTTGTTGATCTCTTCGCTGGCACCGTCAAGTACAGCAACATCGTTATTGGCGTTCTTTGCGCATCGATGACATTGAATGGCGTCATATACAGAACACAAAATGTTTAATTGTGACAAAAACTCTGGACGTACAACATTATCTGCATCGAGTACTACCACATTATCAAATGTTTCTGGTATCGTGTTAATTGCGTATTGCATGGCCTTTGCTTTTGAACTTTTTTCAAAAGTAGGAGTTAGCAATGTAATTGGGAGCGTGCGTAGATAGTCGTTTGTTTCTGGTTTCATGTGGTCAGAAATAACGGCTACAGTATACATGTCAGCAGGGTAATCTTGTTCCAAGAAATGTTCTACGGCATTTATTATGACACGATCCTCGTTGTAAGCTGGATATAGTATGAGAAACTTTGTCATACGATTGGTTAGCGCAGCTGCATGTATGGCTACGCGGTCTTCTTTCTCGTAGAATAAAGAAATAATAGCAAAAAAGACCACGTAAGCTACAGAGCCTAGAATTATAACCCAAAGGGTAATGTCAATTATATGTAAAATTTGCCAAATCATATTTGTATTGTAAGTTTATTTGTTATTATTTTTTCTTGTGGAATAGTTTAGTGCTAATAATACCCCATAAAGTGACAAATGGTGAACGTAGGAATGTGCGGTCCCACATTTCATCAACGAGGTAGTCTGGGGTTGCTAATGCAAAGAAGAATAGGGCTAATGAACTAAGTATCCACCATTTAATTACCATAGACATATATATAAATGGAAGAACTATGCTCATTACCATCAAAATACCAACCATGCTGGTACGAGGTATTAGCATCCACTGGATTAGTTTGTCTGCCCAGTCGTATTGTTTGCGTAAAATGGCACCTGGTAGATATCTGATATTTTTAAGCAAGTTTTGGAACTGTTGCAATGTCCAGCGGCTATGTTGCTCATTCATTTTACTAGTAGTTCTTTTCTTCTCACCATATAGCAAGATGTTATCAAAATAATCAATAAAATAGCCTTGTTTCAACAATAGAGCTTCTAATTCTTTATCTTCTCCTGAAGTTCTAGCTTTCATGACATTTGTTTTGAACCATGTGAAATCGTAGGCTGTTCCTGAACCTGCAAGTGCTGCAGAAATACCAAGATTAATGTGGCCTTTACGGAAGATGTTATTGTTGATTTCTTCAAAAATGGATCCCATACGTGCAGCTGCAGTATCTCTGTTACGGGAGATACGATGTAATTGAATGGCTTTAGTTGCTGCAGTCTCAAAAGCATCATTAACTTTGGTAAGAAAGTCTTGTTCTACAATGTTGTCTGCATCTAGCACTAAGGCTATATCGTAGATTTTGAATTCTGGAAGTTTTAGAATCGCATATTGAAGCGATTTAGCTTTAGTACTCTCAGCAAAGTCAGGTGTAAGCAATGTGATAGGGTATTGAGCTAAACGCATATTTGTTATTTCTGATTGGTGATCAGAAACAACAACAACGTCAAACAAGCGCTGTGGATAATCCTGGCTTAGAATAGAAACTACAGTCTGTTCAATTACCTTGTCTTGTTTATGAGATGGTATGATTACTGCAAAACGATTTTGTATCTTTGCAGTGCTTTGAACTGTATCTCTATTAAATAGGGATGCTATGGAGAAAATACCAAGATATAAAACTGTTCCTGCAACAGGTATAAATAGTATCCAATCGATGATATATAGTATAATCCAGAAATCCATATTGTTCAAATTAAGAATTTAGATGGGAGAAGTTAGAGTTTCTAAAATCACGGAGTCCCTTGAGTACTGCTTTTAAGAGACCTGGCTGTTGGATAAAGGTGTATTTTAGTATATCCCTTAGCCCAACAATTCCTATAAGATATATATAAGATAGGTATTTGTTGATACCTGTATAGTTGCGTTTTACTAGCAATAGTCTGTTGCGAGTGATGTAGTATGTACGGAGGGGGCTATTTTGACCAGTCGTCTGGCTTTCTTTGTGGTAAACGGTACATGCAGGATCGTACCAGATTTCGTAGCCGGCACGGGTAAACATCATAGACCAGTCGATTTCTTCGTAATAAAGGAAGAAACATTCTGGCATAAGTCCAACTTTCTCAAGTGCTTCGCGTTTTATTAGCATCGCTGCACCATGAGCATAGGGGGTTGGGTGGGCAGTATCGTATTGCCCATTGTCTTCTTCACCAAAACCTATAGCCCAATTTCTAACTGTTATTTTTGATAGGGGGGTGTACCCAGCATATTGAATAGGATTACTTCCCCAGGCAAAGCGAAGCTTGGGACATACAATACCGATCTTATCTGATGATTCAAGTTTTTCAATGAGTGCATCAATATTGAAGTCCTTGAAGTATGTGTCGTTATTGATGAGAAGAATATAATCTCCTTTAGCTTCATTAATACCCAAATTATTGCCGCCGGCAAAACCATGGTTTTGCTCACTATGTATGACTTTGACTTGGGGAAAACGTTTAGAAATTACGCTTACTTCGTCTTGTTTTGAGGCATTATCTACTACTATCACCTCCATATTGTCGTTGAAGGGGATTGAATCAATTAGTTCGCAGGTGTCTTTTAACCCATTGTAATTGATTGTGATGATGGATATTTTACACTCGTTTTGCAAGCTTCTTTATTTTTTTTAATCTTTTTTTTGCTTCTTGTTTGTTTAATCGTTGTTGTTCGTACTCAATCCATTCTTTTTCAAAATATGGTAGTACATATACAATAGCTAATCCACCATAAAAAGTTAATCCATTAGGATATTGGAATAGTACTTGGTTACCATATGCCCCTAATTGTATAGCAACAAAAGCGCTACATAATCCACCTCCAATTCCAATTAATGAAGGGCTATGTAATTTCGTCATCACAGTCCAGCACGCTCCTAGCCACATAATAATGGTACAAAAAATAAAAACGGAAATCCCAACTATACCTGTATGAACCCAGATATAAACATATTCGGAATCAGGGGGAATATCGGATAATTTACGGAACTTGTTGTTAGCAGGTATGTTGGCTTGAGTGGAAGCAAGGCCTATGCCCCAAGGTGCATCCTGAAGATATTTTTTCATGGCAGTTTGATTAATATCTCTGACGTTAGCAGATGCGTCTTTTTTATCAAATGCTGAACGCATTCTTCGTATTTGTTGATTTCCATTTCCGATTTCAGTAAACATTAAAAAGGCCATAAATAGTCCAAAGAATATACCGAATGGAATGGCTATTTTAAATGATTTTGATAATACCACGTACACCATAAATCCTGCAGCCATACAGAAAATTGCAGTTCGTGTGCCGGATTGAAACATTCCCCAAATAACGCATATACTTACAATTAAGAAGAATAGTTTTTCCCATTTTATTTTGCTTGTTATAGCAATTATTAAAAATGTAACGGCAGAAGCGGCTGCATTACAACCATAGTTCGCTGCATCACTGAATGTAGAGAAATACCTAATTAGCGTACCACCATTCAAAAGATGAGTTACTGAGCCAGGACCATAATATAGCCATGCGTATTCGTTAGGTGTAAAACCGATATTTTTTTGTTTCCAAACCCAATATGCGGCAAATAGTGATAAAAGAGCCCAAATTCTTAAGTAAGTTAGTAATATTTTGGGTGTTGAGATATATAAACAAAAAACTAATAGAATCCATACTAGTTGTAATGCCATTAAACGTGCACTTGTGAACCATGAAGATACATTAATCCCCAAAGAACATGTGTCGTTTAAAACCTCTAGTGTACAGAAACCGCACCATATTAAAATTGCTAATAACATTAAATTAACACATCTTTCGAAATGAGGATCTTTACGTGCATCAATTAATGCCATGGCTATAAGTGTTAGCTCTAACATTTCATCCCAAAGGGACATGGGGAGGCTGATATAATGAATAGGAGAATCCTTCATTTGTAGGAAATAGTTTATAACGACTAAAGCCCATAACGCAGCCATCCTCCAAGTAAAAACACAGTAAACAGCTATAATTAGGATTGGAGATATGCATATAATTGCATATATACTAAATCCACTATTTAAAAATTCATAAATTGCAAGCAAAAATAGGAGAAAGAGTAGTGCTACTCTTCCTCCATTTTCATGGGCGTATTCATATGCTCTATTTGAATTAACTTTATTTACCATTATTTCGCATGGCTATTTTCAACAGCTGTCAGACCCATTTGTGACATGCGATAGATGAAGTTGTTAAAACCAGTATATGGTGGTAACTGACCCACAAATTCTTCAACAGCATATCTTTGACATTCTGTCAAGTACATGAAGAGAGAGTTTTTGTTTCCTAATCGCTCATTTAATTCTTTGAGCGCTTTTTGGTCAACATCCTTCCATGTGCGGTTGGCACGAGTTACCATCAAGTTTACTGTTCCCATATTGAGTAGTGCTGGAGGAATAGAGTTGTCATCCAAGTTGGGATATTCGACGATGGCAATCTCGTTTGGTAACAAATCTGGGCAGATGTCTTTGATATCTTTTGCCATAATGAATCTACTATCTTCTGCAAGGTAATCTTCATCATATGTGATACGACGAACTTGAAGACCAATTGATATCCAATAGTTTTCTAGCTCTTGGGCAATATAACTCTTGCCATTGGCTGCATCTGTAGAAAGCAAATTGAGTACATTTTGTTTACCTTCTTCAAAATGAGGAAGCAACGCCTTACTGAGTTGACGAAGAGCCATGTCGGCAATTGTTTTATTGAATCTGCGGTATCGTAGATTGCTTTCCTTTGGGAAGCAACCCATCACTGGAATCTTTGTAATGCGTTCTGAGCGCATACGATCACGTAGAGTCCTGTCTAATAATTCAATAATAAAGAAGTATAAAGCTGTAAAAACAAAAGCCATCATAAATGCACCTAATAATGTCATCATGCGATTTGTCGGTTGTGCATTCATGGGATACATTGGAGGGTTTAGAACTCGTAAGGTCGCTGTTGACATCTGTAAGTTTTTCTGACGGAGACGGGCTGCGTTTAATGCCTTTAACATCTCCATATAATTACCTTCTATGAAACTGATGTGACGTTCTTTTCTAGATACTGTCGCTCCAATTGGTGCATAATACATAACCTCTTTATCGATTTTCTCACGCATAACATCTTGTGCACTTTCATGTGCCTTGGTTTCCTCAAGCTTAAGAACCTGTTCAAGCCATCTGTCCACCATATTACTTGCCTTTACTCCAGCCTCTGTGTTATAATTACCTGCTTCAATGTCTTTTACTAGACCTTTTACGTTGTTTGAAGCAACTTGAAGCATATTTTGTGCTTTTGCAAGTTCTTCCTGAGTTTCCATTCCACTTGCACTTCCTTCACTACTCATTAGACGAAGGTTTGAAATGCGGGATTGAATACGAGAAATATCTGTAACTTGGTTTGTAAAATCTCTATTTGCTTTTATTACTTTAGCTCGATCGCCTAACTGACGTTCCAAATAATTCATTAATGCACGAGTTGTCGTCCTATCTATCATCAAATTGTTGTCTGTCGTTTTCTGTGTAGCATCCATTCCAGATAGCAATTTGGTTTGTTCACCATAGTTTATGATGCGCTTCTCAACGTTATAACGAATCAGATCATCTTCGGCATTTGTTAGAATACGATATAGACGAGCAACTTCTCGCTCAAAAAATTTAATTACGTTGTTGGTTTCACCATAACGCAATAATGCATATTGACGAGCAAATACATCGTTTAGGATGTCTAAAGTGTTATATGCTATACCAGCATCATTCGCAGAATAGCCTATATCAATAATATCACTTCTTTGAAGTTGTACTACTTTTAATCTGCTAGTAATACTATTTATTCCGAAATATGGATGATAGTTAGTAAGACCAAAAACAAAGTTATCTGCAGATGGACGTTCGTATGCTTTTAGATTTGCATAAGTGGCATTTTCGCTATTGTGATTAATCAAAGCTTTAACTTCTGCCGGCACACTATTGTATAATTGGCGATAATGCTCTGCAGAAATATAATTGTTATCCTTGTTGGCATTGCCATACATCATACAACGGGCAAATAAACGCAATGAAACCTCATGAATAGTGGCATCCGTTGTTATTAATAACATTAAGTTTGTCATGTTAGTTTGAGCTTGACCTCCAGCAGTTCCAATGGTCCCCTCAATGTTATAACCTGTAATCATACCAGTATAAATAGTTGTATTGGTATCATAAACACGTTCCATGTCACGTGTAGAGAACCATGCCACGATTAATGCAATCATTGGCAAGATAATTAAATACCATCTTATTTTAAACAGGAATCTTACAATATATCTGAATAAATCCATAGTTGCAAATGTTATTTGTTTTTTTGCTTTTTGGCGGCTTTGGCTGCAGCTTTTTCAGCTTTGGCTTCTGCCTTTTCTAATTTTTTTTCTTTATCTTTTTCTTCTTTTTCTAATCGTTTTATACGCTTTTCATTAATTTTGTTTTCTTTAGCTTGTTCTTTTGGCGTCTTACTAATACTTTTATCAAGTGTGATTTCTGTTGTAGCATTAGTGATGATTGGTGTATGTGTTAAAATCTCTAAAGTCAAAATATCAGTGACAATTTCTGTTTGAAGTGATTGGTATCCTGAAACTTGTGCACTCTCTTGCATTTTTGTACCTGCAAAAGCAGAAATTTCCATATTACCGTTTTCAAAATCTTCACGATCTAATGCTCCAGCTCCCTGATATGCAGCAGCAGCTTCACCAACTGTTTTGAGAGAAACTAAATTGTTGGTTATTTTAATGAAGAGGGTGGCAATTTGTAACTTTAACTGATCGTATGCGATGTCTTTTCTTATAACAGCATCTTCGACTTCAATTCTTTTACGTCTTACAGATGCTGTTAAATCTAAAATGTCTTCAATAGGTATTGCTAAATTAACACCAATATTCCAATAGGCTTGCTTTGTTCCTTGGTACTGATATATGGTTTGTGAATATGCTGAGGAATTGTTTCCCCACATGTCTCCAATGCCGTAGCTATAGCTTGCGTGACCAGTTACGTATGAGAATATATGTCGCTTTTGCTTGGCAACTTCTGCTTCTGCCAATTGGCGCGCCTTTTCTAATGAGAGTATCTGTGGATTCGTTTTGGCATTTTCGAATAAAACTGCCAATGGCGGAAGGTGGAATTCAGAAAAGTTGATGTCTTTTTCGTTGCTGGAATCAAAGAAACCGGCACTTATGCCGCTCTCGTTGAATTGGGCTAGGGCGGGTGTGGTCGTGGTTGCAATGGCCAAAATGAATATCAGTCGTCTGAATCTGTTCATAACGTAGGAATTTAGTTATACATTCTCCTTCTGAACGAAGGCAAAGAAGGTACGGAAAAGTATCTTCATATCCAGCCAGAAGTTGTAGGTCTGGCCGTATTTGATGTCGAGTTGTTTGCGCTCCTCAGCTGACATCATGCCACCCTTGCCGCGCTCCTCAACCTGCCAAAGACCTGTAAGACCTGCGGGAGCCATGAAGCGGTCGATACTGGTGTCGATGGTGAGTTTCTCGGCCTCGTAGAGTGGTAGAGGACGGTTGCCGACAACGGACATGTCGCCTTTGAGGATATTGATGAGCTGAGGAAGCTCATCGATGCTGAACTTGCGGATGAACTTGCCGACTTTGGTGACGCGGGGATCGTTCTCGATCTTGACGAAGGCGTTTTCGATCTCTTCCTTCTTCTCCTTGCTGAAGTCGGTTTCGGAAATGACGAAGTCGTCGCCTACGAGCATTACCTCATCGTCGCTGATCATCATATCGGTATCGTCGCCAATACTCATCATCATATCGGCCTCCATTCCAAGTCCTGCCATACCCATAGAGGGCTTGTCCTGCTTCTTGTTCATCTCGGCATACTGGTTGCCGGCTTCCTTGGCTACCTCCTTGAGGCGCTCTTCGGCATCCTGATACATTGAGCGGAACTTCAAGAAATTGAAGATGGTATAGTTGGCACCAACTCGCTTTGACTTGAAGATAACCGGGCCCTTGCTCTCCAAACGGATGGCAATGGCGGTAAGGATGAAGATGGGCGAGGTGATGATAAGCGCAAAGATGGCAAAGAATACATCGAAGATTCTCTTCCAAACGGGAATCTTGAAGCGCAGCATGCGATATTTTGCCTGCTGATCGTCGAACAGCATGTTCTCGCGATCGGAGATGAACTGTATCTTCTTGTTGAGTTCGGTGATAGAGGCATTGGAGTCGAGAGTATCATTGATTCCAGCCTTCTGATATCCCAAACGGTCATCAGTAGATAGTTCCTTGGTGAGCAGAATAATGTAGATTCGCTTGTTCTTCTTTTTTAAATAGGTGATTGCATTAATGTCGTCGGTTGTGTCGCCTTGCTCATAAAATAGTATAAAATGCTCGTTGCGGACG
>JAEEGG010006076.1_pt1 | contig 28427 bp, 18 predicted proteins | sample 9134161 | NCBI WGS metagenome assembly JAEEGG01 (sample SAMN16246543, study PRJNA631951) | gut metagenome | biome: gut microbiome; feature: rumen; material: CR-attached | host: Bos | place: Iran: Karaj | collected 2018-10 | reverse complement strand
TGTCAGCATCAGAAACAATAGTATGGATATGTATGCGTCCTTGATTGTCTGATTTGAGATAGCCGAACACGTTATAGCCACCTACCCATATACGGCCTCTATCGCCTTTTGCCAGTCGTGTCACTCTACTGATGCCTGGGGTATGGATTTTTCTCCATGTGGCACCATCGTAGTAGAGAAGTCCCTCGAAATTAGCAACGAATACAGTACCGTAGTCATCGCAGGTAATATCGTAGTTACGATTGTGTGCCAAATATTCCTTCGATGAGAAATTACGGAAGAAAGGCACACCTCTACCGTCTGCCATTACTTCAGAAAGAGGCAAAAGACAAAAGACAAGAGGCAAAAGACCTTTGACTTTAGACTTTAGACTTTCGACTTTTATCATTTCCCACCTCCTTTCATGAATGTGCGGTAAGGCACGGATTTCCCGATATAGTAGTTCCACTCATCCTGTGTGAACTCGCGACGCAATAATGCCTGTGTGGCAATTGCATTCTTGTTTACGGAGGTACAGAAACGGTTCATGCCTCCAGCCTCATTGCCTATCCAAATCATCTGTGATTCATCGTCCACGACAAATGATAGAGGCCAGGAGTCGAAGCGGAACTCTATTGACTCGGCAATAGATGCCATGCTGGCAAACGACCAGAAACGCATGGTATGGTCATAGCTGGTGGAGACAATAGAATTGTTGACTGCCTTTATAGATGTAATAGCTCCTGTATGGCCGGTCATGGTGCTTATGATATGTCCGTTTTTGTCTGTGACATATATCACACCAGTCTCTGTTCCAAGTATGTTAGTACCGTTATGCTTGTCATGGAAGAATGCAGTCACAAGCTCTTTTACTCCTTTAATATCTGAGCGCTTACATTTGTTTGAGTTTGAAGCAGAAACTACGTAGTGCAGCCCGCCTGTTCCGAAGATGTGGAGCATACCGGTTTCTTCTTCAAATCCAAGAGCATGAAGTCCAGATTCAAGTGAGACAATATCTTTGATTGCCATCAACCTAGTATTTATCCATGTAAGAGATTTATCACTTGTCGCAACAAGCATATCCTTACCGATGAAACAGACGTCTTTCCACACACCGGTTCCAAGTCTTATCGTGCCCTCCACCTTCATTTGCGGAATGCGTGCGCCACTAAACTCCAGAACCACTACCATGCCGTCAGATGTCATAGCAGCCATTCTGTTGTTGCTAAGCATAGCCATACTTCGGAAAGGAACATTTTCAACAGTAAAGTACCTAAGCTCTCCAGCATCGTTGCACAGAATAATCTCTCCGTAGTCAGTCATGCCAAGAACCCAGCGTGCACCATCTATCTTTATGAGATCCACGCATCTAACGTTACCCTTGAGAGCTGTGTTCAGTTTCTCCATGGAATTAGAAGAATAGAGAAGTGCCTTATATACATTATCCGAGTTCTCATGACCGCCATACTGCTTGGTATAGTGCCATGAGGCGTATGAGAGAAGGCGGGATATATCCGTAGCCACGCTTCCCTTGGCGAGAGCTGACTGCGCAAGAGAGTTACCCATTGACAGATAGAATAGCGTATCAGCCATAGCACGGGCCTTTTCCGCTTCCATCATATTCTTTGTGGCAAGTTCCTTCTGGTCCACAGCCATGATACGCATTTGGTCTGCCTGTTCAGCTGCCAGCACAGCCTTTTTCTGAGCCTGTTGTGCAAATCCTCTCTCTATCTCAGCCTTTCCACGCTCCATATCAGCTATACGCGACTGCCTCACAGCCTCTTCACGTTGCTTGTCTGAGATATCCTTCTGTTGAAAGGCTATGTCCTCCATCTGCTCGCTGACACGTTGTGTTACCTTTGCCTGAAGCTCTTTCTTCTGGAGGTCGGATATCTGTTCCTGAAGCTCGGCTGTCCTTGCCTCGTACACCTGCTCACACACAAGATAGGTAACACCGCAACTGATTGCTGCGACGCTTGCTAATACTCCGTACTTTCGGCCGAGTAATAGCATCCTCTTTCGTATGGTAGCAGATTTATTCGTAATTAATTTCCGTTTCTCTTTATTGCCATTATCGTGATGTCGTCACTCTGCTCTGCGCCATTGGCATGAGCATTAACAGCATTGTCGATAGCTGTGGTAACCTGTTGGGCGTTATAGCCTCTAAGCGTTGCAAGCAAGGCTTCAAGACGCTCTTCACCATATAGGTTGTTGTCAGGGTCGCAAGCCTCTGTTACGCCGTCGGTAAAGGTTACGAGCATATCGCCCTTATCCAGTTTCAAAGTTCTCTCCTGATAAGGGAATCCCTCTGTCACTCCCATGCATATATTGTTGGATTTAGGCAGTACGTCCACTCTGCCGTCGGCTTTGATGATGTATGGGGGATTGTGTCCCGCATTAACATATCGCATCTCACCTGTGCTGATACAATATACGCCATAGAAGACTGTAACGAACATAGAGTCGAAACTCTCCTTTGAAAGCATGTCGTTGGATTCTGATACTGTGGAAACAGGTGTCAGGCTCTTTGTTCCCGTGAAGCGAAGCAAAGTATAGCTCATGGTCATAAACAAGGCTGCAGGTACTCCCTTACCCGATACGTCTGCCATAACAAAGCCTAAATGATCATCGTCTATACGGAAGAAGTCATAGAAGTCGCCTCCAACATCCTTTGCCGGTTTTATCGTGGCATGTATATCTACGTCAGAAGCCACATCGGGGAAAGGAGGGAACTTATTAGGCAGAATAGCCAACTGCACCTCGGCTGCAAGACTGAGGTCGGCTTTTAGGTCTTCAAGCTGCCCATGCTCTTTTTGTGACTGCTTGACAAACTCAATCTCCTCACGTGCCTTCTCAATGGTACGCTGCAGGTCTTCAAGGTCAATAGGCTTGGTGGCAAAATCGAAGGCACCATTATTCATTGCCTGACGGATATTACTCATTTCTCCGTATGCGCTCACCATAACCACCTTCAGGGCTGGGTTGTTGCGGTCCTTTATTTTCTTCAGGAGTGTAAGACCGTCCATCTCCGGCATGTTGATGTCGGAGAGCACTATGTCAATATCTGGATGCTGCAGAAGCATCTGCATAGCCTCTACACCATTGTGCGCAAAGTAAAACTCATATTCACCCTTGCGGATCTTTCTGCGGAAAAACTGGGTTAGCAGGAGCTCAAGGTCAAGCTCATCATCCACACTTAGAATCTTAATCATAGAATAAAGTATAAGATAAATTTACGGTTTTATGCTGGCAAAGATAACAAAAGTATGTGAATAAACCAAATAAATGACAAGAAAAAAGAAATTTTTATTGTAACTTTGCTGGCAAATTGAAAATAGGAACTTGCTTTAGCTTGATGAGCTTTAGCGAAAAAATAGTAAAATCACAAATAAATTTGATAGACCGCTGCTATATAGAGATAACCAACGTATGCAACCTGAGTTGCGATTTCTGTCCGAAGCATAACAGGGCTGAAAGACGTATGACCGCCCAGGAATTTGACCTTATCACAGACAAACTGCGTGGTAGGGCCGTCTTCCTGTATTTCCATCTCATGGGTGAGCCTATGCTTCATCCTCTCCTGCCTGATTTCATACGTATGGCACGTGAAAAAGGCTTCAAAACCATTCTTACGTCTAATGGAACTTTGCCTGTCAAGGCGATGCGTCTTCTCTCTTCTCTTCCCCACAAGGTACAGCTATCATTACATTCCCACGAAAGTAATGGCAAGGGCATACTTGCTGAGTACATAGATAAGGTGATGCAATTTGCAATTCCTGCGGCTGAGCAAGGCACTTGTATTGTGCTGAGGCTCTGGAATCAAGGTGGGCGTGAGAGTGAGAACGAACAGGTCATACAACTTTTGGAGAAATACGTACAAAAACCTTGGCATGAGCGTCCTGACGGCTATCGTCTATGTGATAATCTCTATCTTGAGTTTGACAGGAAGTTCAACTGGCCAGAGGTAGAGCTGCCCACTCAAGAGAGTCGGAGGGGGGCCGATGTATTCTGCAAGGCTCTTCATAAACAGATTGGCGTTCTTGCAGACGGAAGTCTGGTGCCTTGCTGTATGGATCATAATGGCGATATCACGCTTGGAAACCTCTTTACCCAGTCGCTTGATGAGATTCTTGAATCTCCACGTGCAAAGGCTATGACAGAAGGTTTCCGTCATCATAGGGCTACGGAGCAGCTTTGCCGGAATTGCGAGTCGGGTAACGCTCGTAATAGTTTTCGAGGAAAACCGAAGAGTTAGTTCGTTTCAGAAAAACATAAATTATATGTTAGGGCTTATATACATTTCATTTGTATATGAGCTCTTTTTTTGTGTGTTGCATTCATTTTTATGAGGGTGACAGGGGCTTAGAGTGTTGCAAATGAGGTATTGAAGAGATAAATAACGACTATTTGTAAGTGTTTGAATGATAGTAAATTATAAATCTGTAAAACGTAAAATAGTATTGCAACACCCTCTGAAAATAAACGAAAAAAATCTTGCAAAGAAAAAAACTCCTATATAACTTTGCTCTCAGAAAACCGAAGTATTAACCCTTAAAAACAATTGAATTATGACACAGATTGATCTTATTTCAAATGAATGGTCAGACCTTTTGTTTGAGAACCGCAACAAAGAGTATGGAGCTTATGTTCTCCGTCACCAGACAAGTAATAGAAACATCGCTTCTATATTGGCAATATTAGTGTTCGTTGTAGCTATGGTTGGTTTGCTCATCGCTAAGAATGCGTATGATGACTATAACAGTAAAGTTATTCATGCATATGATGATGCTGTTGTTGTCTCTGTGCTTCCTGACAAAGCTCCAGAGGTGAAGCGTGCAGAGCCTATAAAACAAGAGAAAATAGAGGAGGTCGTGGAGAATGTTAAGAAATCTATCAGGTTTACTGCACCTGTTATTAAGAATGATGATGAAGTAAATCCTGACGATGAAATGAGAACTCAGGATGAACTTATGAAATCAAAGATTTCTATTTCTGCTTTTGATGTTTTAAATGGTTCAGAAGAAGGAGAAGTGCTAAAGGCAAAGCAAATGCTTGCAACTGAAATTGTCAAGCCAAAGGAAGAAGAGCACAAAGTGTTCGACGTAGTTGAACAGATGCCTTCTTTCCCTGGCGGACCAAATGCTTTGATGCAATATCTGAGCAAAAACATCAAATATCCTCCTGTAGCAGAGGAAATGAACATTCAGGGACGTGTGATATGCACTTTCGTGGTAGAGCGTGATGGTAGTGTAAGCGATATCCGTATTGCGAAGAGTGTAGATCCTTCTCTTGACAAGGAAGCTATGCGAGTTGTATCTGCTATGCCTAAGTGGATTCCAGGCAGACAGAATGGTCAGATGGTACGCGTGAAATATACTCTTCCTGTTACTTTCAGACTTCAATGATCTGCCCAAGTGAGGTTGTTGCTTGTTCGCTCTTCCTCCGAAGATACTCCATCGTTACTCCATATCAACTCCATATCAAGTCCATCGTTTCGATGGAGTATCTATGGAGAATTGATGGACAAGCGATGGAGAAACCTATGAAAAGAAGCTAAGGATGAAGGGCATTTCGGAAGAAGTGTTTCCTTGTGATTTTTTGCTCACGCAAGAAAAACTTTTAGCGTTTTTCTTTGGGGAAATGGGAATTTTTGTTTACTTTTGCCCTCACTATAAAATCAATGAGAAAATTCATCGGCATATTCATAGGACTCATGGTCATCGCCTTCCTGACTTGTTGCAAGGATCGGGAGGGGGATGATTTTGCCGTTTATGAGCAGAGGGAGTTCCTTCTGACGAATATATTCAAGGACACCTTGAAGAGATATGTCGTTCTTACTCCTCAGTTTGCCGATAGTCTTCTTGATGCAGCCGTTGGGACAAAGAACAGGGATGCTATCTGTGTGGCTATCAATGCCGTTATTGATTCGCGTGATTCAGCTTCTACGGAAAAGGCAATTCTTGCGGCTATGAAGAAGTATTATAAGGTGACGGATGAAAAGGATAAACGTCCGTCCCTGAAGACTATTCTGGCAAGTATGGCGGCAAAATATGCCTCTAAGGGTGATACTGCAAGGGCGAGGAAATTCCTTACGGCTGCTATGAAAGATACTATTCCTGGGAAGGAAAAGGTGATGTCGCATCTTGATGACAGATGCAAGAAACTGACGGCTTCCTTGTTGGAAGATGGACAGATTGCTTATGCTACAAAGATATACCATCATAACCTCGTAGCGTGTGACTCGATGAGATATACTATCGGGAAAGGGCATTTGGAAGAGGTTAGAAAGATGCGCTCAAGTATTGTTAATATCCTGATTATTGTCGTACTCGTCGTTGCTATCATCTGTTTGACGGTTTATCTTGTTCGTGCGAAGCAACAGGACAAGGAATATGTGTATGAGAGCGTTACGTCAAGGTTGCAGGATTCAATAGACGAGTATCAGCAGATGCTTGATGAACTTCAGACATCCAATTCTGACAACAAACGTGAGACAGAAATGCTTCGTCGGCAGATAGACAGTATTCAGGCACGTTTGATGGAGAGAATGCAGAAGGGTAGGGCGATATATATGTCGCTTACAGACGGGAATCCTATGCCTTTTGATGTCAAGGATGCTGATTCTTATCTTATTGACTATGTAATGCTTTTCTATCCGGCAAAGTATAGGCAATGGACGGAACAATACGATAAGCTTACCCCAAGGGCCTTTACATACCTTATATTGTGTGATATGGGGCATAGTGATATAAAGATTCAGGAGATACTGAGTATTAGCGCTTCAAGTGTTCGTTCTATTAAGTCTCGCCTAAACGCAAGGAAGAAGTAAAATATGAAAGTTTTCGTTGTCTATTGTCATCCGTCAGAGGATTCCTTCACACGACATGTACGTGATTCCTTCTTGAAAGGAGTTACGGATTCTGGTCATGAATATGAATTGTCGGATTTGTATCGTATGGGTTTCCGCACGGATATGTCTGAGGATGAGTATCTTCGTGATTCCAACTATAATACATCCCCCAAATTGGCAAGTGATGTGTTGGATGAACAGGCGAAAATAAATTCTGCAGATGCGATTGTCTTCATATATCCAGTTTTTTGGACGGAGGCTCCAGCCAAGTTGGTGGGGTGGTTCGACCGTGTGTGGTCATATGGCTTTGCATACGGAGACAAAACCATGAAGATGCTTGATAAGGCGTTGTTTATGTGTACGACAGGGCATGATCTTGTAACCTTAGAGCAGTTCGGGTTCTTGGAAAGCATGAAGAACGTGATGCTTGGGGATAGGCTTGCCAAACGGGTAAGGAAAAGTGATTTCGTGGTCTTCGATGGTATGTCTAAAGAAAAGATATCACGTCGGGATAACTGGGAGAAGTACTTGGAAGCGGCTTATAGGAAGGGTAGAACCTTGTTCGAGGAACCAAAGGATGATTTCTCGTTAGATGGTCGCTATTTTGTTGCTGTTCAGAATTCTGAATCAGGTGAGGTGTCGGAACAGACAGTCTTCGCCTATCATCAGAAGGATAATGCCGTATGGGCGGAATATTCGGGTGGTAGTATTGTAAAGGGTTTTCTTATAGGCACAATAGATGAAAATTGTTGTCTGAGTTTTTCATATCAGCATTTGAACATTCATGGAGAGTTAAAGTCGGGCTCTTGTCATTCACAGCCACGTGAGGAAAATGGAAAACTGCGTTTTTATGAGGAATGGCAATGGGTTTCCGGCGAAGCTGGTACATCGATTATAGAAGAATTGTAATAAAAGGTATTTGTATATGAGACGGTTATATTATCTTGACACATTAAAAGTTCTGCTGACCATATTGGTGGTTTTTCATCATGCGGCTGAGGCCTATTCTCCATATTCTGCATGGGTATATAAGCCAAGCAATAATGACGAGATGATGCCTTTGATATGGCATTTCAACTCTGTTAATGCTGCTTTCTTCATGGGATTGTTCTTCCTGATAGCTGGTTATTTCGTGCCACGAAGTTACGATAAACAGGGAGTATGGGCGTTTGTGAAGAAGAAACTTCTTCGACTTGGCATACCTGTCGTGCTTGTTACGGCATTTCTTACCTTTGCCACAGGACAATTGGAAGTGGGGCATTTGTGGTATGTGGAGAGTCTCTTGCTGTTCTGCCTTGTTTATGCGCTTGTAAGGAGATTCGTTTCGCCTATTCAGGTGAAGAACGATATTTCGCTTGTGGGATTGTTGGCTGTGGCTCTTATAATGGGAATTGGCGGATACTTCATCCGACAGGTAAGTCCGCAGGACAACTGGATATGGCTGTTAGGTTTTATTCATATAGAGCCTGCACATTACCTGCAATACGTGATTATGTTCGTGTTGGGTGTCCTTGCCTATCGTGGGCAATGGCTAACGAATATGAAAAACAGCACAGGCGCTATATCTCTACTGATAGGTTCTGCTTTGGTTATTGGCGACTGTGTGCGTAATGATGGTGCTTGGAATAATTTTGTTTATCAATGGTTTGGTATCTATGAGTCTTTGCTATGTGTATTTTTCAGCTTTGGCTTGCTGTGGTTGTTCCGCGAGTTTGTTAATGGAACAAATAGGTTACAGAACTGGTGTTCACAACAGGCCTATGGGGCTTATGTCATCCATTTGTTTGTGCTACTTGCCGTTCAGAATGCCACCGATAGTATAATGCTTCCCGGTATTGTCAAGTTCTTTATTATCGGTATCGTGGCAAGTATAATTTCCTTTGTCATTACCTATCTGCTAAGATTAATACCGGGGGTGAAGAAAATATTATAAAACTCTAACCCCTACCTTTTTCCCGCTCGGGAGAAGGTAGGGGTTAGGCTTGTTTGTCTTTTATTTTGTCTTTTATTTTTTCTTTTTAGTTGTTGTAGTCTTCTTCTTGGTTGTCGTTGTCTTCTTCTTTGCTGTTGTGGTGGTAGTTGCTGGCTTGTAGTATTTCATAGCCTCTGGAATAACCTGTTGAAGAGCTGCGATACGCTTGGCGTCACTTGGGTGATCGCTGAATATCTCACTCTGGTTAGAGGTTGAAAGAGAAGCCATGCGTTGCCAGAATTCAATAGCCTTGTTAGGGTCGTAGCCTGCCATTGCTGCAAAGACAAGTCCTATACGGTCAGCCTCAGTCTCGTTGTCACGACTGTATTTCAGATTGGCAAAGTTGAAACCTAATTGTGATGCCATATTGGCTATTGATGTCGTTTGCTCGGATGCACCAGCCATTCCGAGAAGAGCACCTCCTATTTGTACGGCTTGTTGTTGGCGTGCCTGCTTTGACATCTGTTCGGCAGAATGCTTGGCTACTGCATGGGCAATCTCATGGCCAAGTACGATGGCAAGTCCTGCTTCATCTTGTGTTACAGGCAGAATACCTTCGTACACCACAATCTTGCCTCCAGGCATACAGAAAGCATTCACTTCGTCGCTCTTTACGAGATTGAATTCCCATTCGTAGTATTGCAAATCATTGGCAGCACCATTCTCTCTGAGGTATGACTCAACAGCCTTTGCGAGTTTCTCGCCAACTCGTTTCACCAATGCCGTCTTTGTGGCATCTTTTGAAAGGGTTGACTTCTGGATTACCTCGCTATACTGCTGCTTGCTGAGACTGAGGATTTGTCCGTCATCATACAGGAGAGTATGTTTTCTTCCTGTAATAGGAACTGTAGATGTGGTGCCGCATGACACGAGCATAAGTGCTGCTACAGCACCGAGTAATGCTTTCTTGATATTCATAACTAATATGTTTTATTTGGATATTTTGCGGCAAAATTACTAAAAATATTTACATTAAATATTATATTAACATGAAAAACCTACTATTTTTAACAATGATTATACGTTTGCGTGTAAGAAATATTTTTGTTGTTAAGAAGGTGATGGATTAGTTTTGAACATCAAGAAGTAATAAAAAGCGATGTTTTGAAAAGTTTTGTCCTTTTACAATTGTCCCCCAAATGGGCGAAGATTCGTTATAAGTGTAAAAAAATACCTCTTATATTCTTTTGCGCTTATTTCCATCCCGAAGAATGTGCTTTTAGTCCATTCTAATGAGTTTTTGTGAAACAAATAAAGAAATTGATGTAACAGGAGTTGTAACAAAAAGAAACAATAGCATAACAAAAAGTTACGCCTGTTTTTTATAATATTAATAAATTTAATTACTTTTGCACGTTGAAAACAGAACGGCTGGAATACTACAGCCTTTCTGCTATCTAATCTATAGACGCATATCATGCGCTTAGGTTTAACAGCCACTCAAGTTTTTTTCTTTAAGAAGGATTTTCTTGGGTGCTGAGATCAAGGAGGATTAATCCGACTGACCGAAATCTGTTTGCATGGCTCGTCAGTTCAGTAGTACTACCTGGAAACATGTATTTTAGGAATCGAAATTATGGAGGAACTCAGATGTTTTTCTATTTTATTCCAAAAGCAGTTGACTGTAAGATACCCTGGCACAACCTAAATCTTTGTAAGGCTCAAAAAGCTGCGCAATAAAACTGATAATAAAACAAACAAATAATAACCTAAATCCAAAAAATGACCAAAAAACGGAAAGAGATCTTAGGTCTTGCTATACGCAGGATGTTGTCAAAGACATCGGTTGCCGTGTTGCTCATGATGGTCTTGGCGGTTCCCGCATTTGCTCAGGAACTCGTCAAAGGTACTGTTGTTGACAACAATGGCGATGCTGTCATTGGTGCAACTGTCGTTCAGAAGGGCGACAAGCAGAATGCAACCATTACTGATCTTGATGGTAACTTCTCGTTAAAAATGCCGGGAGGAAAGGGATCTGTTGTGATTTCTTATGTCGGCATGAAAGAAAAGGAAGTAAAGGTTGCTTCAGACACCTTTGCCAAGGTGACTATGGAAGATGACGATTCCCAGCTTGAGGAACTTGTCGTTGTCGGTTACGGCCAGCAGAAGAAAGTGTCTTTGACTGGTGCGATTACGCAGACGACGGGTGAGGTTCTTGAGCGTGCAGCGGGTATCGGTAGTGTGGGTGCAGCCCTTACGGGTAACCTTCCTGGTGTTGTAACTATTGCTTCAACAGGTCAGCCAGGTGAAGAGGATCCACGTATTTTCATTCGTGGTGCAGCAGCTTGGGGTGACGAAGATGCTCAGCCGCTTATCCTTGTAGATGGCGTGAAGCGTGAAATTAAGGCTGTTGACATCACATCTGTAGCTACGGTGTCAGTACTGAAAGATGCATCGGCTACTGCAGTCTATGGTGTGGAGGGTGCTAATGGTGTTATCCTTATTACTACAAAGCGTGGTGTGGAAGGCAAGGCAAGAATTGATGTTGGCTTTAATGCTACATTGAAAGCTGTGTCAAAGCTTCCACGCAAATACGATTCATACGATGGCTATATGTTCCGTAATCAGGCTATCGAGCATGAGCTTGCATTGGCAGGTGAAGATTCATGGGCATACTATCGTCCGCAGACATTCATTAATAATTTCCGCAATCAGGATTATAGGGTAAAGCCAAACTACAATGCTGCTGGTGACTATCTGGGTGATTATAGTCAGGCAGAACGCTATCCTAATGTGGATTGGCAGGAAGAGATGTTCAAGGATTTCGCATTGTCATATAATACAAACCTCAATATCTCTGGTGGTACCAAGTTCGTGAAGTATTTCGTGGCATTCGACTTCCAGAACGAAGGCGATATGACAAATGTATGGGAGAATCATCAGGGTTACGAAGGAGGTTATACATATAATCGTCTGAATGTACGTTCAAACCTTGACTTCCAGATTACAAAGAGTACTATGTTCAAGGTGAACCTTGCCGGTTCAAATGCTCAGCAAAAGACTCCACGATATTATTATGGTAATAATGGCGAGTGGTTCCAGCAGCAGAACTGGGCTGGTGCATACGGCATGGCTCCAAACCTCTTCCCTGTGCAGTTCTCAGATGGGTCATGGGGCTATTATCCTTTGGTTTCAAATATCTCGAACTCTCCAAGGAACGTTGCAAATACTGGTTATGAGTTGAAGACCATTACTCGAGTATTCACCGATTTCTCGCTTGAGCAGAACCTCGATTTCGTTACAAAAGGCTTGATTGCGCGTGGTACAATCTCATGGGATAACCAGTTTGATGAGGCAGAGCGAGGTATTACTGACCAGCACACGACAAAGAATGCTTATATGCTTCCGGAGAATGGCATGCTTCTTTATGAGAATAAAGTCGATAAAAATACAGGTTTCGACTTCTATGAAAGTCGTGACTGGGATACTCGAGCTGGTAGTGTAGGTAGAACTACTCGTGCAACAGAAATGTCGCTCCAGCTCTTCTGGGCACGCCAGTTCGGAGAGCATAGTGTCAGTGCCATGGGTAACTGGAAACGCCGTAGTGATGCTAAGGGAGCAGATCTCGAGGAACGTCGTGAAGACTGGGTGTATCGTGTGACATACGATTTGAAGGGCAAGTATTTCGCTGAAACCAACGGTGCATACAACGGTTCCCAGAAGTTCTCTCCGAAAAACCGTTTTGCTTTCTTCTTCTCAGGAAGTGCTGGTTGGCTTATTTCTGAGGAACCATTCATGAAATGGCTTAGAGATAAGAGAATTGTTGATATGCTCAAACTCCGTGCTTCTTATGGTGAAGTGGGTGATGATAAAGGAGGTTCACGTTTTGCTTATGCTTCTGACTGGGCAATTGTAAACCGTGACAACACCGATTACTATTTCCCTCTTTCCATAGATGGAACCAGGAGTCCTTTCTTGAGCTATTATGAGAATCGTGAAGCTAGTCCTGACCTCCGTTGGGCAACTGTGAGTAAGAAGAATTTCGCTTTTGACTATGCCTTCCTTGGAGGTATGTTTGCTGGTAGTTTCGACTACTTCATTGATGATCGTCATGACATCTATATCAAGAGTACAGATCGTATAGCTATACCAGCATATTATGGAGCCAAAAACAACCCGGACATCAATCAGGGTGAAATGAGAAACTATGGTTTCGAGTTAGAACTTCGTTTCAACAAGGTATTGGCAAATGGTATGCGCTTCTGGGCTAACACCAACTACACATTTGCGCGCAACGAAATCAAGTTGAAGGATGACCCTGCATTGATGCCAAGTTATCGTAAGCAACAGGGTTATGGTCAGGATCAGTATCGCTCTTTCATAGACAACGGCTTTATCGGCACTTATGATGAACTTTACAGTTCTCCTGAACGTGATGCGAATGACGAGCAGGTGCTTATTGGTGACCATTATATCGTTGACTTCAATGGTGATGGTATGGTGAATGCAAATGATCAGGCTCCTGTAGGCTATACAAAAAACCCAGAGCACACTTATAATGCAACAATAGGATGGGAGTGGAAAGGCTGGAGTATGTTTGCCCAGTTCTATGGCGCATCAGGTGTTACACGTGATGTCGGTCTCGCATCCTTCAATAACAAGCTCCTTACGGTATTCGACAATGGAACATGGTGGAATACGAAAGATAAAAGTGGTGATGTCGTAGTTCCACGTTTTACCACACAGGTCTCTTATAACGATGGTACACAGTATCTCTACGACGGTTCATATTTCCGACTCAAGAACGTGGAGGTCGGTTACACATGGACTAAGGGCTGGATCAAGAAGATAGGTTTCTCAAGCCTGAAGGTATATCTGAATGGTAATAACCTCTTACTTATTACGAAGATGCCTGATGACCGTGAGAGTAACTATGGATTTAGCGGTGGCGGTGGTGCCTACCCAACAGCCAGACGTTATAACCTCGGATTTAAGCTTTATATGTAATATAAGGTTTATGGGTTGTAAGGTTTTTAGGTTTTAGGTCTTTGCGATATGACCTTTTTACCTCATAACCTCCAAACCTTCTAACCTATAATTAAATTTGTAATTAATAATTATGAAATATAATAAATACATAAAATCCCTTTTGTTCAGTTCGCTGCTCCTCATGGCTGGCAGTGCCTCCTTAACATCCTGCAAGGAATGGCTCGATAAGGATCCGGAGTCTATTATTTCGGAGGATGAGGCGTTCAAGAACTATCACAACTTTCAGGGATTTATAGAGGAGATATACGACTGTGTTCCTGACAAGGAGAAGGTCAACTGGTGTACCTCGTGGAATTTTGGTGATGATGCAGTTCATAATCCTGAGGGCTATGGACACATGGATCATCAGGTTGACCTTGGTAACTATCGTAGTTTGTGGGATAATGGCACGGGCTCCCCTAACGGTCTGTCTTGGTTACATGGTTCAGGAACAGATGGAAAATATGCAGAAAGGTTTTCTCTCTGGAAAGGTGGATGGTACAGCATTCGTAAGTGTAATCTGGGTATTTCAAAGATAAAGACTCTTGTCGGAACTGATGAGGAACGTGACCTGCTGCTCGGACAGTTGTATTTCTTCCGTGCATGGTATCATTTTGAAATGATATGCTATTGGGGCGGTCTTCCATACGTTAAGGATGCATATAGTTCCAAGAATATTCCACAGCTTGAGCGTCTTTCTTTTCAGGAATGTGCAAAATGCTGTGCAGAGGACTTTGAGAAAGCAGCCGACCTTCTTCCTATGGACTGGGATGAGACTCTTGCAGGTCAGCAGACACCTAACAAGAACGACCTCCGTATCAATAAGATCATGGCTCTCTGTTATCTTGGCAAGTGCTATCTCTGGGCAGGTTCACCTCTTATGAAGGAGTTTGAGAAAACCAAGAACGGTGGTGTAGCCCAGCTCTTGGGGGCAAGCTCCAACGGAAAGACATATGACTATGATGTGGAGTATTGCAGAAAAGCAGCAGAGGTGTTTGGCAAGGTTCTTAATATGGTCCGTAAAGGGCAGACTCGCTATAAGCTTGCTGAGTTCAAGTATTCAAACATCTATGATCACGAGCGTGATGTTAATGCTGAGACCTGCTATTCAGATATTTTCTATACACATAAGCAGAAATGGACTATGCCAGGTTCAACGGAGGCTATATTCCGTGGTATGTATCCTGGAGCAAACTCTGCCAACTGGAACTGTGCAAAGATTTTCGGTCCTAAGGTAGCCGGTCTAGTGGAGCATGACAACATTATCCACCACCCGACGGCAAACCTCATCGACCAATATGGTATGGCTAACGGACAGCCTATATATATAGTAAAGAATGGTGTCTATGTATTGAATCCTGAGTCAGGTTGGGATCCAACCCATCCATACAAGAACCGTGATCCACGTTTCTATCACGATATAGTATTTGATGGTTTCCACTATGTCCTACAGACAGAAAACCTCAATGCCGATCAGAAGAAACTTGACTATTGCTCGCTTTATACAGGTGGTGCAATGCGTGCTGTTGACAATGGAAGCAGCACAGGCTACTTCATCCAGAAACTCGTACCGCATCAGTGTAATGTTGGTGACAACTGGTATGATTATAATGATGAGTTTCAGGCATATATTCCGTATTTGCGTCTTGCTGACGTCTATCTGATGTATGCTGAGGCACAAGGAGTTGTGGGTGGTCCAAACTCAATGGCAACCACATGTAATTTGACTGCAGTTGATGCAATCAATGTGCTTCGTGACCGTGTGAACTCCCTCGATTATCCTATGGAACATGTTCAGCCTAATTTCCTTGACACCAAGGAACACTTCATTGATGAGGTACGTCGTGAGCGTGCTGTGGAACTTGCCTTTGAAGGCTTCCGTTGGTGCGATCTTCAGCGTTGGCTTCTCCTTACAGAGGCTCCTTATACAGTGAAGTATTCCCATGAGTTTGAGCGCATGGAACCTGACAGTTGGTATTTTGATGCGAATTCTCGTATGCCTAAGAACGATCCGAAGGACGCACAGGTGGCGAATTTCCGTAAGAAGGAGCTTATCACACGCCATTTTGATTCTAAGCATTACTGGTTCCCGCTTCCTGACAAGGATACCTATTTGTATGAGGGTTTCCCACAGAATCCTGGATGGTAAAGGCAATGCAATTGACAATTGCTAATTGATAATTGATAATTGACAATTTTATGAAGAATAAAAGAACAAATATATTTCTCCTTGCCTTGCTCGTAGCTTCGCCTCTGACGGTTAATGCTCAGACTACAGGTGATGCAGATACCATCACGGCAAAAAAGAAGGTTCATGTTGCTTTTCGTGACAAGAATGCCGACGAGCTTCTTGGTGGCATTTCTTATATTGACATGGAAGAGCTGCAAAAGAAAGATCATACAAAAAACAGTCTTGAGGACTTGTATGGTCTTGTCGGCGGATGGAATGGCCACAATCTTTGGGGAATGGACAATTACCGTCTTGACACTAATGACGATAATAACCTTCCGCTTGTTATTATTGATGGAGTGAAACGTCCGTCAAACAATGTGCTCCCATCTGAGATAGAGCAGATAACATTTCTCAAGGGCGCACAGGCTGTTGTTTTCTATGGTGCCAAGGCTGCAAAGGGCGCAATCCTCATTACCACCAAACGCGGCAAGGTAGAAGGTCTTCAGATTACAGCCAATGCCAATACCGGTTGGCACGTAGCAAAGGCTTTCCCTGACTATCTTGGTTCGGCTGAATATATGACACTCTACAACGAGGCATGTGTGAACGATGGTAGCGCTCCAAAGTATAATCAGCAGGACATTTATAATCATGCCTCAGGTACGAATCCTTATCGTTATCCAAATGTAAACTACTATTCTGATGAATATGTACGCCGGGCATACAACCGTTCTGAGGGTACTTTGGAGATACAGGGTGGTAGTACCCGTGCCCACTTCTACACTAACATAAACTACTATCGCCTTGAGGATTTGTTAAACTTCGGACCTGCAAAGGATAACTACACCGACCGTTTCAGCGTGCGTGGTAATGTGGATCTCGTAGTTAACAAGTCAGTAAAGGGATTTGCCAATGTAAGTGCCTCATTCTATAATGAAAATAGGAACAAAGGTGATTTCTGGAGAGAAGCTGCTACCATGCGTCCGAATTACCCGGAAAATGCAGCACCATTGATTCCAATTGATATGGTTGACCCGAATGCAACTAAGGCTCTTTCAATGCTTGACAAGTCTCTTAATCTTCTCGATGGGAAGTATTTTCCGAGTGGAACAAAAAACACGCACCATAATGCTATTGCGGATTGCTATTTCGGCGGTAAGACAACTGCCGTAAGCCGTCAATTCCAATTTGATGCAGGTATTATCTATGACATGGACAAGTTTGTAAAGGGATTGTCATTCAAGACACAGTTTGCAATAGACTATGCCGCAAGCTACAATTACGGTTATAACAATGACTATGCCGTTTACGTTCCTACATGGAGTAACTATAACGGAGAGGATGGTATAGTGGCACTTACCCAGGTGAACGACGAGAAAATTGATGGTCACATGGTAATGAGTGATGGTAAATATCGCCAGACGATAAGCTGGAATGGACATTTAGACTATGACCGTACATTTGAGGGCAAGCATCATTTCACTGGTATGCTACTTGGAAATATGTTTACTACTCCTGCCAGTGGAGAATACCATCGCTATGCTAATGCTAACTTAGGTCTTCAGGCTGGTTATGACTTTATGGGACGCTATATTGCTGATTTGTCTCTGGCTGGTGTTCATTCTGCACGTCTTCCCAAGGGAAATCGTGAAGCTATCTCTCCTTCATTCTCTCTTGGTTGGAACATTTCCAAGGAGAACTTTATGAAGAATGTTAAAGGCGTTGACAACCTGTTGGTTAGTGCATCGTATAGCAATCTGAATGAGGATGCTGATATATATATGATTGTAAACGGCAAAGAAAGATATTATTATAACTACGTAGCATTATGGAAGACTGCTGATGGTAGTTTCACATGGAACGATGGAACCAGTACAAATCGTACCTATTCTACAGCAGGAAATAACCCTGCTCTCGATTTTATCCATCGTAAGGAATTCTCAGTAAACCTTCGTGGCTCGTTCCTCAACAAACTGATTACCACAGACCTCACATTCTTTAATACAGATATGACGGGCTATATCGCCGAGAAGCCTACAACATTCCCTTCACACTTGCAAGGTGGTCTTTCTGGCGGTACTTTAAAGTATGCAATCAATAATGACATTCAAACCCGTAGGGGTATTGACTTTAGTATTACTGCCCAGAAACAGTTCGGGCAAGTTCATGCTACTCTTGGCGTTGTTGGTACATACCTCTATACCAAATACTCCAAGTATGATGAAATCGTAGATGACGACTACCAGAAGAAAGAGGGTAGTCCTATTGATGGACTTTGGGGCTACAATTGCGTAGGCTTCTATACTGACGATGATTTTGATATATCCAAGACTGAGGATGGCACGTTGAAGTACGACCTGAAAAAAGGACTTGCGGTTCCAGAAAATCGTGCTACAATCCGCCCGGGAGATTTGAAGTATGAGGATGTGAACCACGATAATATCATTAATTACAAGGATACGATATGCCTTGGAAAGACGGGTGCATTCGGTGCTCCGTTTAGCATGGGAGTAAACCTTACTCTCAAATATAAGAATTTTACTCTCTTCATGCTTGGTGATGCTCAGATTGGTGCAAGCGGAATGAAGAATAGTTCATACTATTGTATGTCTGGAAATGACAAGTATTCCATAAACGCTCGTGGTCGTTGGACACCGGAAACGGCAGAGACCGCAACTCATCCACGTCTCACGACAAAGACTTCGTTTCATAATGGTGCTGCATCAAGCTTCTGGTTTTATCGTAAAAACTATTTCAGGCTTGATAAGGTACAGCTTACCTATGACTTCCCAGAGAAGATGTTGAAAGGTAAGGTTGTAAAGGCTCTCTCTGTATATCTTTATGCAAACGACCTGTTTACTATTGCAGAGGAACAGGAACTGTTGGATTTGAACGTTGGCTCTGCGCCGCAGACCCGTTTCTACAATCTCGGTGTCAAGGTAACTCTCTGATGGAAAGTGTAAAGTAGAAAATATAAAGTAGAAAGTGAAAAGAAAATGAAGATACGAAACATTATATTATATTTCATAGGCAGTCTTGCAATATGCTCATGTGACGATATGTTTGAACCTGCAATTGAGAACACTCGTACGTTGGATGCCATGTCTGAAGAGTCCAAGTATGCACATGGACTGCTGATGTATGGATATGACTGTCTTCCTTATATAACGACAACTCAATCGGATGTGGCAACAGATGATGCTACAACCAACATGGTTAATGATAACGCTATTGATCCATACTATCATATTGCAACTGGAGCTTGGAGTTCTGATTCGAATCCATTGTCAATGTGGGATGGATGTAAGGATGGCATTCAGTATGTCAACCTCTTCCTGACGATGGTTGATAAGGTTAAGTGGGCTCCCAGTGCGGTCTCAAAGCAGCAGATGTTTATTGATCGTCTGAAGGGCGAAGCCTTTGGCCTTCGTGCTCTCTTTTATTATTATCTCCTTCAGGCTCATGGTGGCTATGCTGATGACAATGTGCTATATGGTGTGCCGTTGCTCACACTGCCGGAAGATGTAAGTTCTGACTTTAATCAGCCACGTGCAACCTTCGCCGCATGTGTAAAGCAGGTCTTTGCTGACTGTGACAGTGCAATGGCTCTACTTCCTTTTGACTATGCAGATGTAAAGACTACAGAGGGAATTCCTGCAAAGTATCTCAGTCTTGGAGCACAGGTAACAGGCTTTAATTTGGTGTTCGGTGATGCTTCAAGGGGATTGATGTCTGCTAAGATTGCAGAGGCTATCAAGGCACAGACGGCACTTCTTGCTGCAAGTCCTGCTTTCCGTGAACAGAGTGGCGTAACTTCTGTTGAGGCAGCTGCTCTTTGTGCGAATGTGCTAAAGCGTATTGGCGGATTGGATGGTTTTGACATGACAGGAAGCACTTGGTATAAGAACAAGAATAAGCTTAAGCCTGGAGCAGCGGAAATGCCGGAGATTCTTTGGCGTGAAAGCCGTTCGAAGGATTCTAATCAGGAAGAGCAGAACTTTCCTCCATCTATGTATGGTCTTGGTCGCGTAAATCCTTCGCAGAATCTTGTTGACGCATTCCCTATGCGTAGTGGCAGGCCTATCACAGACCCTAATTCTGGTTATGACCCGCAGAATCCTTACGCTAACCGTGACCCACGTCTTGACGATGACATAGTATATAATGGTATGCAGTTTGGCGTTTCAGGTCATATTGTCATAACAGGTAATTATCCAAATGACAATAATGATGATAATGATAATGATAATGATAATGAAATGCTAGACAACCTTAATAATGATAATGCTACGCGTACTGGTTATTATATGAAGAAACTACTCCGTAACGACGTGAGTACGACAAACGGTTTTAGCAGGCAGGATCACATATATCCTCGTATTCGCTATACGGAGATTTTCCTTGCCTATGCAGAGGCTGCTAATGATGCATGGGGGCCAAAGGCTGATCCTACAGGTATCGGTTTCACTGCATACGACGTTATAAAGAAGATTCGTGAACGTGCAGGACTCGCAACTGATTTTATGGGATTGCCACTCACTGAGGGTGACGCATATCTCGAAGAGTGTGCTAATGATCAGGCAAAGATGACAGACCTTATTCGTAATGAGCGTCGTATAGAGCTTTGCTTTGAGAATAAGCGTTTCTGGGATCTCCGTCGTTGGTTGTTGCCTATTGACGAGACTGTCATGGGTATATCAATTGATCGTAATAAGAAAACAAAAGAACTCACATATAAAGTTTTTCCGGTAGATGAACGTAAGTTTGACAGCTCTTTTCAGTATTACGGACCTATACCTAAGAGTGAGGTTTTGAGGTGGAGTAATCTCAAACAGAATAAGGGTTGGCAATTACATTGATTGAAACAGATATAATTATGATGAAATTGAAGAAATATATATATGGTGTAGCCTTGGGAACAATGGCTCTCACATATAGTTCATGCAATAATGCTGATCATGAGTTCCCTGACTATGAAGGAGGTACGACAGCCTACTTCGCATATCAGTTCCCAGTACGTACACTCGTGCTTGGCAACGACATCTATGACAATACTCTCGACAACGCCCACAAGTGCCAGATATGGTCAACAATGGGCGGTGCATACGGAGGTCGTGACGCATATGCGGATATTGTCGTTGATGAGTCGCTTTGCGACAACCTCTATTTTGTAGATGAGGGTGGAAATCCTGCTGCTCCTGTGCTTCCTATGCCTTCTTCATACTATAGCCTCGCATCAAATCAGATTGCCTATAATGGCGATTCACGTGGCTATGTGGAAGTGCAGTTCACAGATGCTTTCTTCAGCGATCCTAAGGCAATAGAGAATACATACGTCATTCCGCTTGTGATGACGGGTGTAAGGGGGATTGACCAGATTCTTACTGGAACACCGCTTGAAGGCCAGTCTCCGTCTCGTACCGATACAGAGAACTGGGGCGTTCTTGCTAAGGACTATGTGCTTTACTGCGTGAAGTATATGAATCCATGGCAGGGTAAGTATATCCGTCGTGGTGTTGACAATGTAACTGAAAAAGGAAAAGTTACGCAGGTTGTCCGTCAGGATTTCTCTCTTGTGAACTCAGACCTCGAGCATCTAAAGGAGAATCCTGTTAATGCAAACGACGAGGTATGTGGAATCACCACAAAGAATATGTCTCAGGCTATCTTCCCTGTATCATTCAAAACCTCTGGTGCATCATTGTCTTGTAATCTCATTCTGTCATTCGATGGAAATAAATGTACTATATCCACTGATGATGAGAATGTAACGGCTACTGGTTCTGGTGAGTTTATCGCCAAGGGAACAGAGAAGAGTGAATACAAGGATTTCCAATGGGGAAGTAACAATGGTGAGCTTGTTCAGCGTGATATCCTTCGTCTGGCATACGATGTGAACTTCAGTAAAGATAATGTTCAGGTATCAACAAATGATACCCTCGTAGTTCAGACTCGTGAGTCAAACAAGCGAGTGTTCTTTACACCAAAATATGTTAAACAGTAATAGGAGGCTAAGAATATGAAAAAGATTTATAGAAACGGTCTCTTAATGTTGGTAGCAGGAGCATTTGCTGCTTCTTGTGCCAACTATGACATAGCAGATGACTTTTGTGCTTCGCCAGATCCGAGTTATTCAGAGCCTTACAAGGACTATGCTCCTGTGAAGACATATATTGACAGAAGTAAATATGCCAATATGACACTCGGTGCGACTCTTAAGGTTGCCGAGTTCAACAAACAGGAATTGGCTCATGCGGCTGCCATGACAAACTTTGATAATCTCGCTTTCGGAACCACTCTTATGTCTGGTACTATAATTAATGATAAGGGTATGATGAACTTCCTTGATATGATGGATCTTCTTGATCATGTAGAGGAAGTAGGAGGTGAGGTGTTTGGAAGTCCTATAGCTGCAAATACAAATCAACCTGAGGGTTGGTTGAACACGCTTATCGCTCCTATAGAAATCGAAGTGAGCACCATTAAGGATAAGGATGTTGACTATACCACAATGGATGAGTTCACTGGCACGTATAAGGAGGATGGTCCGAAACCGGAAATAGTAAAGAACTTTGAAGGTAATCAGAATGCTCTTATGTGTCCAAAGAAATCGGAGCTAAACATTGTTGAAGGCTTCGATGTGGATTTGTCTGGTTCTTACACCATCACTTTCTATGCAAAGTCTATCAAGAATGAGTCTCTTTTCTGTACATTCGCAGATAGTCTGGTCAAGGAAAAAGATGCGGATGCAATTGGTAAGAAATTTCCTCTCAAACCTGGTGAGTGGGCAAAAATCGTTGTAGAGGCAAAGCCTTCAAAGAATGCAACTACAGGTTATCTGAAGATTTCGAATATCAGGAACAATATTGTATATATTAAAAATGTATCGGTTGTTCACACTCCGGATAATCATCGTCCACAGACTGCGCAGGAGATGAGAGATACTGTTAGCTATGCCTTCAACGCATGGTGTGACGGTCTGATGAAGGTAAACAAAGGACGTATCACGTCATTCGATCTTATTGATGAGCCAATTGATGTACAGGCAACTCTTGAGAACGGATATTATGATCTCAAGCACTCGGAAGCAGGTTTGTTCTGGCAGGATGTATTCGGTGGTGAAGACTATGCGCCAACTGTCTCAAAAATAGCAAGTGAGACATACCAGAAGTATGAGGGCGATGCTTCCAAGTTGAGGTTCTTCATCAGTGAGAATGGACTTGAAGACCAGAAGAAGTTTGAGAGTCTCAAATACTGGATAAATATCTGGGACGGGAAAGGTGCAAAGATTGACGGTATCAACGTAAAGTTGAATCTCGTATATAGTGAGAATAGTGACAAGCAGGCTGCAAACGAGACTTCTCTTAACAATCTTTTTGACAACCTCGCATCTACAGGAAAACTTATTCGTCTCTCCGACTTCGACATCAAGTATCAGAATGCCTCTGGAGCAAATGTATCTGCAAAAAGCATTACGGTCGAACAGCGTCAGAGGTTGGCAGATTATTATGGACATGTCATAAAGAGCTATATGACCAAGATTCCTCAGGATAAGCAGGCAGGTATCTGTAAGGGAAATATGGCAGACACATCAGATCCTGTAGGTCTTTGGACTGTTGATGGCAAGAGCTGGATTCGCAATGCGACTTACAAGTCATTTTGCGATGCTCTTAGTGGAAAATAGAATGTTAAAATAAAGGGAAATTTCGTATAAAAATATACGAAATTCTCCCTAAAACGTCATTTTTACACTTTATTGCCTAATAATTCTAAAAATATATCTGTTTTTTGTTGTAATTTTCAAAAATAAAGATTATATTTGCAGTCAGAAATCTATTATGTTGTCCCGCACCTCATAAATTGGGGTGAATAGTGGATAAATTTATGCGTATATTATAAAAATTTTATCTATTTCTATTATTAATCTAAATTATTTCTATTATGAGGAAATTATTTACTCTCGTTGCTCTTATGGCAATGTTCCTGGGAGCAAATGCAAAAACCGTCATCGACGCAGAGGTTGATTTCTCGAAATTCGAAGACGGTGATGCAAGCACAATCAAATTCTATGGTTGGGGCGCAAGTGATGAAGCAAAAGCTCGCCTCTCTATTAAGAATGGTTGCCTTCACTTCGAAAGTACAGAAGCAACCACTAATAGCTGGGATGCCCAGTTCCATCCTATTGGTGGTGTAGTGGCTGATGAGGGCACAGTCTATACCCTCCACTACAAGGTTAAGGGTTCTGTTGAAAAGAACATCTCTGCCCTTGGCTTTGGTATTAACCCTTATGGTCAGTTCCCTATTACTACAGAGTGGGTAGAAGGTACTTTTGACTATGAGGCAGGTGCTAACCCAAGCGGTGATATCCTTTTCCAGTGTGGTGACTATATTGGTGAATGGGATATCGCATACTTGAGAATTACACATGAGGAAGTAGCTGGAGCAGAGGAAAAATACAAGCAGATGCTCACCAATGGTGATGCTGAGACTCCATGGGCTGATCCTAATGTAAAATGGAATGATGAATCAAAGAACTTCACTATCTGTGCTTGGGGTAAGCAGAAGGGTACAAATGTGAATATGCATGAAGATGGAAAAGAAGGTTCTGATCCATTCCCTGCAACAATCGAGGAGGATCCTGACAAGCCAGGCAATCACGTATTCGTAGTTCATGGAGCTATAGCTGATACAGATGGTGATGCTGCAGCATGGGACAACCAGTTCTGGATTCAATCTCCACAGTCTTGGAAACAGGGCTCAAAGGTGAGGGTTAAGTTCCGCTACAAGGCTTCACAGGCTGCTCATACAAATACTCAGATTCACCTTCAGAACCCATCTAACTACCTCCACTATGAGGCTGTAGGTGATGTTGACTTCACTACTGAGTGGCAGGACTTTGAAAAGACATTCGTATTCTCTGACAAGCAGGCTGGTGGTTGGTCAATTGCATTCAACTTAAATCCTGAGAATCAGGCTGCAGTAGATTTCTATTTCGATGATCTCTCTTGGGAGACTGTTGTTCTTGAAGAGGGCTTCTTTGTTACTACTGTTGATGGTTCTACACCTGACTATGCTAACGCTACCCCATTTAAGGAAGAGGATGGTGAATATAAAACTACTGTAGGTACTGATGATAATTATGTTTCTGAAATTATGATCTCTACCGCTTATGGTACTCTCGCTTCATTCAAGGGCGCTACTATCCGTCCAACCAAGCTCGTAGAGGGTGAGTTCGTTGACTATGTAGAGGCAAGTTCAGCTATTATCAAGCTCCCAGGTAAGGGCATATGGGAGATTACAATTGATCCAGGTTCTAAGCAGATTGCATTTGACTTGAAGAAGGGTAATTTGTTCCAGAAACTTGACATCAAGGCTAATCCAGCTGAAATCACTTTGAATGGTAAGGATAAGGTTGCTGATCCATGGGACAACCAGATGTTCATCCAGGCTAATCGTGTTCTTAATGCTGGTGAGATAACATATATTGAGTTTAAGTATAAGGCATCTCTTGATGATGCTAAGACAACTACACAGTGTCATTCAACACCTGGTGGTTACATCACAACTACTTGTATTGGTGAAGAAGAGGGTTCTAACGTTATCAACTTCTCTACTGAAGAGAAGACATTCAAGATGACATTCACTATCCCTAATGATTGTGCAGGCAAGGATATGCGTACTATCGCATTCAACATGGCTGAGATTGAACAGGCTTGTGACTACACAATTAGGGACGTTATTTGGAAGCTTGCTGACGATACAGAGTCTCTTATCGACGAGACTGGTACTAAGAACTTCTTCGTTAAGGCTGTTGGCGATGCTGGTCCTTACGAGTTTGGTACAGATCCTAACCAGACTGGTATCAACAATGTTGTAGCTAAGAAGAACAACTCTAACGTTAAGTTCAACATCGCTGGTCAGCGTGTATCTAACGACTATAAGGGTATGGTTGTTGACGGCAACGGCAACAAGTATCTCGCTAAGTAAGAAATTCTCATCTCTCTTGTAATATAGAGAGTAATATAAGCTTTCGTGCGTCACTTCCCGGCATTTGTCCGGAGATGTGGCGCACGATTTTTTTGTGCCTTTGTAGTTACTACAAGAAAATCCCCCTAAATCGCTTTTTCATGCCCTTTACACCTTAAGAACCTTTGCTGTATGTCCGCTATCTGTCCAATCTATAGGAACGGCTTTGAAGCGGATTTGAAGCGAAGGAAGAGCGGAGGTAAAGCGAAAGCATAGGAAAAGATGGTTGGAATTGGAAATAGACTTTTTTGTTTTTCCTATTTTGCGTTCAGAAATAAAGTTTTCCAAAAACTCATCACTCATCACCCGTAACGTTGTAAGTTGTTGTTGCATTGTGGCTTACAGCGTTGATTCACCCTATACCACTCGTCACCACACTCATCACCCAAATCGTTGTATCTTGTTGAGTGCGTGAATGTTATATGTACAATTTACCCTATCCCCACTCGTCACCCTAAAAAAGGTGACAGCTGAATCGTCTTTGCAATTTGTTCTATATCAGGAAGATATGCCACGTGAGGGTGATGAGTGGGTGACGAGTGCCTTGAAATGAATCACCGCTACAAATCTCTGATATATAAAGATTTATATCGCTCAGGGTGACGAGTTGCAGAGTCATGTAAAAATTCTATTTGTATGTTTCTCTGAAGTATTAAGAATTTGTCATAAAAAAATAAAGGAGCCAGACCCAGTTTCAAACAACTAAGTATGGCTCATTTTCCCCTTTTTGTTGTGACATTGTTATATATCTGTCACTTTCATAAATCTTACACTTATTTCCGAGTGCAAAGTTAATACATATTATTTGTGTGTGCAAATTTAATGAAGACAAAAGTATTGCGTTTCCGAAGATGCAACGATTTTTACAATTCCGCAATAGCAAAATTGACATAAAGTGCCATATTTCTGCTATATTTACAAATATGCAATATTGCAAAATCCCATGTTTCTCATATTTTTGCTGCTTTTTGAGTGTTTTCTCTAATTTGTGAGTTGTTTGCTTGATTTATATCAAGAATGTATGCTGTACACTAAATATTATAATATATTGTTCGCTTTTGTGAATTTAATTGCTTAACTTTGCAAAAAATGGGATTTGTCATATAGCGATATGAAAGTAACTAATATTCCTAAATTTATTAATACATTTATTTCCAACATCTAAATTATTTTATTATGGAAAAGGCATTCTATCTCAGAATGATTATTACTATGGTAATAACCATGGGTTTAGCGACTGTAGGTAAGGCTGATGAGCCGAGTACATTAAGCGTGGATGGCACCGCATATTTCGTATGGAATATCGATGGCAATGGAACACTTCACGTGGTTCCACTGGAGGCTTCAACCTCTCATTTTGACAAATCTCCTTTCTACAAGTATAGAAAGCAGATTAAGAGCGTGATTATTGAAGATGATTTTTATTGTGACGAGGGCTTCGAAGTCATAGGTGATAATCTTTTTAAGGGCCTTGACAGATTGGAGAGCGTTCGTTTTTCAGATAAAGTACGCAGTATTGGAGAGAGTGCATTTGAGGGGTGTACAGCCCTCAAGGAGATAATAATCCCTTCAACAGTAGAAAGTATTGGCAGAAACGCTTTAAAGGGCTGTTCTAGCCTCATATCAGTGTCTATTCCTTTCCTTGGCTATAATGGCGCTATATGGGTTGATCAGACAGATAAGAATGACCTTTCATGGATATTCGGAACAAGCACAGGCAAGGAATACTATAATGTATCTCACATGATTGGTCGTAAGACCATGAAATTCTCGCTTCCTGTCAGCCTCAAATCTTTGGCTGTAAATGGTGGTGTCCTTTGTAGCGATGCATTCGAAGATTGTAGCAGTCTTGAGAATATCAGTCTTGGTATTTCAACCAAGTCTGTACCTTCTGCTCTTGTTGCAGGTTATTATGGTGATGCCAAATTGTATTAACGAAATAATTTGTAAGACCCACTTTTAGAAACAAGTTTTATCATATTCAGTAAAAGTCATCCCCCCATTTGGCTCTATTGCAGCGGCAGTGGAGTGGGGGGGATTTTTATTGGTATTTAGAAAAATATGCACTTAATACCACTTATCGCCATATAGGCGTAGATTATTTTCCTTAGGATAGGTAATGAAATTCTCTTGAAAACATAGCTTCCGAGTATTGTACCAGCTATGACTCCAATTATTCCGAGGCAATAGTCGGTGAGTACTGTAGTGGTCAGGAATCCGTAATAGGCTCGGTATATCGTCATCATGATATTGCCTATAAGGAAATAAGTCTGAGCCACAGCCATGTATTCCTCCTTGGTTTCTGTGGTCTCAACAAAGTATAGGACGGCAGGAGGACCTTGCATTCCGAACAATCCGCCCATAATTCCTGAGAGGGTGCCTAATATCGTTTGTGTAAACCTGTTGGGCTTGATATGCACCTTACCGGCAAATAGGGAGAACCATAGGCTCGCTATGAT
>JAEEGG010006075.1_pt1 | contig 28430 bp, 18 predicted proteins | sample 9134161 | NCBI WGS metagenome assembly JAEEGG01 (sample SAMN16246543, study PRJNA631951) | gut metagenome | biome: gut microbiome; feature: rumen; material: CR-attached | host: Bos | place: Iran: Karaj | collected 2018-10 | reverse complement strand
CCACTGGCTGCGCTTCACGAGATAGTGGTCGAGGGTCTGCAGCTCCTTGTTGACGGGGCAGCCGGCAGCAGCAGCGGCGGCAATAGCCTCGCGCAGCTTCGGAGCAATCTCCTTCGTCTTGTCGGCATCTTCTTTGTTGGCAATCCACTCCTGGGCGAGAGCCTTGTACTCCTCAGTGCACTGGGGAGCCTCGCAGGCCTCGGCAAGCAGCTTGGCCACGCGCTCCTTCATCTTCTTGTTACCGAGAGCCATACCGAGACCGAACTCGCAGAAGTCCTCGAACAGGGAGTTGTTGAAGCATGGGCCCTGGCCCTTCTCGTTCTTCGTGTAAGGAGTAGAGGGGATAGAAGCAGAGTAGATGGACGAGCAGCCCGTAGCGTTGGCAATCATCTGACGGTCGCCGAAGAGCTGAGAGATGAGCTTCACGTAAGGAGTCTCACCGCAACCGGAGCAAGCGCCCGAGAACTCAAAGAGCGGCTGAGCGAACTGAGAGTTCTTCACGTTCGTGCGGATGTCGACGAGGTGCTGCTTCGAGGGAACCTTCACGAGCTTGTCCCAGTCGGCTGCCATCTTCTTCATGTCGGCAGCATCGGGATTGAACGGAACCATCGTGAGGGCCTTGCCAAGCTTCGGATTGCCCGGGCAGATGTCGGCGCAGTTGCCGCAGCCGAGGCAGTCGAGCACTGAAGGCTCGATGACGAAGTGCATGCCCTTCATGGCGGCGGGAGCCTTCATGTCGAGGGTCTCCAGACCGTCGAAGCCAGCCAGCTCGTCGTCGGTCAGGACGAACGGACGGATGGCAGCGTGAGGACAGATGTAGGCACACTGGTTACACTGGATACAGTTGTCCTTGTTCCAGGCGGGAACGAAGGCTTCCACACCGCGCTTCTCGTAAGCGGCAGTACCCACCTCCCAAGAACCGTCGGCAGTGCCGAACTTGGCGAAGGCGCTGACGGGCAGCAGGTCGCCGGCCTGGGCGTTGATGGGACGAACCACCTCCTTGACGAATGCGGGAGCGTTGTCCTCCTTCTCGACATCGTCGGGCAGGTTGGCCCACTCGGGCTTCACGGTCAGCTGCTGGTACTCACCGCCACGGTCGATGGCGGCGTAGTTCTTGTCGACCACGTCCTGACCCTTGGCACCGTAAGACTTCAGGGCAGCAGCCTTCATCTTCTCAACGGCCAGCTCCACGGGGATGACGCCGGTGATGCGGAAGAAAGCACTCTGCAGGATGGTGTTGGTGCGGTTGCCCAGACCAATCTCCTGTGCTATCTTGGTAGCGTTGATGGTATAGACGGTGATGTTGTTCTGTGCGAAGTAGCGCTTCACCTTGTTAGGCATGAACTTCTCCAGCTCGTCGGCGTCGAAGATGGTGTTCAGCAGGAACTGGCCGTTCTTCTGCAGGCCACGGGTCACGTCGTACATGTGGAGGTAAGCCTGAACGTGGCAAGCCACGAAGTTAGGCGTGGTCACCAGATAGGTGCTGCGGATGGGCGTGTCGCCGAAACGCAGGTGAGAGCAGGTGAAGCCGCCCGACTTCTTGGAGTCGTAAGAGAAGTAAGCCTGGCAGTACTTGTCGGTATTGTCGCCGATAATCTTCACGGAGTTCTTGTTGGCACCTACGGTACCATCGGCACCCAGACCGTAGAACTTAGCCTGGAACATGCCGGCACCGCCAAGGGCAATCTCTTCCACCTCAGGCAGCGAGGTGAAGGTCACGTCGTCCACGATGCCAATGGTGAAGTGGTTCTTCGGCTCGGGCATAGCGAGGTTGTTGAACACGCTGATAATCTGAGCGGGAGTGGTGTCGTGAGAACCGAGACCATAGCGACCACCCACAATCAGCGGACGATCCTCTACGTCATAGAAGGCATCCTTCACGTCGATGTACAGAGGCTCGCCGGTAGCACCGGGCTCCTTTGTGCGGTCGAGCACGGCAATCTTCTTCACCGTCTTGGGAACAGCAGCAAGCAGGTGCTTCACGCTGAACGGACGATAGAGGTGAACAGAAATCATACCCACCTTCTGGCCCTGAGCGTTCAGGTAGTCGATGGCCTCGCGGGCAGCGTCGGTAGCAGAACCCATCAGGATGATCATGCGGTCGGCATCCTCAGCGCCGTAGTAGGAGAAGAGGTGGTACTCACGACCAGTAATCTTAGAAATCTCACCCAGGTACTTCTCCACCACTTCGGGAACTGAGTCGTAGTAGGGGTTGCAGGCCTCACGGTGCGTGAAGAAGGTCTCGGGGTTCTCAGCGGTACCGCGTGTGATAGGACGCTCGGGCGACATGGCACGGTCGCGGAAACGCTTGATGAACTCTTCCTTCACGAGGGGACGGATGTCCTCCTGGTCCATGAGTTCAATCTTGTGGTATTCGTGAGATGTGCGGAAACCGTCGAAGAAGTTCACGAACGGTACGCAGGTCTCCAGCGTGGCCAGATGGGCCACAGCGGTAAGGTCCATCACCTCCTGCACGCCACCTTCGCAGAGCATGGCGAAGCCTGTCTGACGACAAGCCATCACGTCCTGGTGGTCGCCGAAGATACAGAGTGAATGGCTGGCCAGCGTACGGGCCGACACGTCGAACACGCAGGGAATCAGCTCACCGGCAATCTTGTACATGTTAGGAATCATCAGGAGCAAGCCCTGAGAAGCGGTGAATGTAGTGGTGAGGGCACCAGCCTGCAGCGAACCGTGAACGGCACCTGCAGCACCAGCCTCTGACTGCATTTCCTGAACACTGACGGTCTGGCCCCACAGGTTCTTGCGACCACGGGCAGCCCACTCGTCAACATGCTCCGCCATAGGCGAAGACGGGGTGATGGGATAGATAGCAGCTACCTCCGAGAACATATAGCTCACGTGAGCCGCAGCCTCGTTACCATCACAGGTAATAAATTTCTTTTCTTTAGCCATAATAAACGTTTATTGGTTTTTAATTATATAATTATGTATCTATATCATTAGCAGTCTACAACTGAGTTCGATAAAACTTAATCTCCATTAAACTAATAAAGGAAACCATACATCCAGATAGGAATCTCCTGATTGGACCCTTTACGGATATTTGAACGAGCGTAAATAACCTCTGTACTGCGACGCTTGGGTTCTTCGGTAACTATACGGAAACGAAGTTTGCCGTCCACCAGGAAAGTACTGCTCCGATCGCCCATATTGACCTCGTGACGCCCCCAAAGAGCATTCTGAAAAAAAGTTTCCAGCATCTCCTGCTCCTGCACACCGTCAGGCGTCATGACGTACATCAGATTTGTGTTATGCATATGCAGGCATCCTGGTTTCTTGGGAAATGCATCACCACGACGATAGACCATGTTGATGAGCCGAGCATCGCTCAAATATTTGATATAATTCATTACTGTAGCGCGACTGGTTTGCAGATCAGAAGCCAACTGAGACACATTAGGAGCACCTACCCCACCCACAGCTAACAGATAAAGCAGTTTCTTAATCTTTGTCAGGTACTTCAATTCAATCTGCTTTATGAGGAGGATGTCAACTTCGATTATCATGTTCATCGTCTTAAGCAGCGTCTCCGAAAAATCCCCATGATCAAGATAGAAAGGGAAATAGCCATGACGAACATAGTCCTGGAAGTGAGGTAAAGGATCCACCTGAGAGAGAATCTCATCAGAAATGCGCTCATGACGATTGAGAATCTCGCTGATACCATAAGGGCGTAAAGTCAGCCCACACTGAATATTGAGATACTCTCGAAAAGAGAAACCTCGTAAATTGTAACTGACTACAATGCCATTCAACTCAGGGTTTTCATCTTTGAGACGCATCACGCTACTACCAGTGAAGATCACGTGCAAATGGGGACAACGATCATATATAAGACGCAACTCATGGCTCCAATCTGGTTGTTTGAATACCTGATCAATAAGCAAGACGAGTCCTCCGCGATGCATAAATTCCAAAGCAAACTGGAAAAGAGTTTTGCCTTGAAAGAAGAAATTGTTCATGTTGATGTAGAGACATCGACGATCGTATGGCCCAAAGTTTTCTTTGGCGTATTGGAGAAGGAAAGTAGTCTTGCCAACTCCACGACTTCCTTTGATACCAATCATACGGTCACGCCAGTTTATCTCATCCATCAAAGCACGACGAACGGGAGCCTGAATACGCTCTACCAAATACTGATGAGTGCGGAAGAAAGTCTCCAACATACCTTAAACAATATGATTTCCTGTGCAAATTTACTCATTTTACAGTAAATTGCAAAGTCCAGTTAACAAAAAGTGAAACTTTTTATGTTATTTTTGAGGGAAAACGTCAATATGCTTCATTTGCTTCATAATGGCAGTCTGACGCCGAAGCATATAAGAAGACGGATTCTGGCTGCTGAATTTAATAGGATTAGGCAAGGTGGCAGCAATCAAAGCACAGTTGGGCCGGGTCAAATGAAGTGCAGAACGAGAGAAATGGAGTTGGGCTACTGCTTCTGCGCCATAGATGCCATCTCCCATCTCTATACTGTTCAGATAAACCTCCATGATACGCCTCTTACCCCAAATCATTTCTATCAAACAGGTGAAATATGCCTCAAGCCCCTTACGAACCCAGCTATGACCAGGCCAAAGAAAGACGTTCTTTGCGGTTTGTTGACTGATAGTGCTGGCTCCACGATTACGCTTACCGCTACGGCTTTCATTTATTGCAACATGTATTTCTTTGAAATCGAAGCCGTGATGGGTCAAGAAACGCTGATCCTCGCTGGCCATCACAGCAACTGGCATATATATGGACATAGAGTCCAAGGACACCCAATGATGACGCATACGGATGGTCTCCCCACGACTAACTTGCTGCACACAACGAATTGCCATCAAGGGTGTAACCAAGACAGGACACCACTTGTATAGACAGACAAAAAAGATTGTGCTCCCAAAAAACAGGAGCACAATCCATTGTAAAAGTCTTTGAATCTTCCGAAATATCTTCAACGTAGGAGAAGATTTAAAGTGCTATCAGAAAAATTACTGAAGAGTGCCTGCATTAGCAGCCTCAATCATGGCAGCACTTGCATAGAGATAAATCTCAACACGACGGCTTGCAGGACGATTTTCCTTGCCATTAGCATCGTAAATCAAATAGTTGGGATCCTCGCCATAACCAGTTGTGCTAGCAATCTGAGAAGAAGCAACTCCACAAGAACCTGTCAGATAATTCTTCACAGCATTTGCACGATTCTGACTCAGAGTCAAATTGGTAGCATCAGAACCATCGCTAGAAGCATAACCATAAATGGCAACGTCGCAATCAGTATAAACGTTCAGAACATTCGTGGCAAACTTCTTAAGAGAAGCCTGAGCAGTTGGCTGCAGAGCATACTTACCAGTAGCAAACAGAATACCATTATCGAGGGTAACCTTCACTGCCTCCAAGCCGTTAGCGTCAGTAGTAGAACTTACTTCTGCATCAGCCAAAGCAGCAGCAGCAGCAGCCTTTGCCTTATCCATCTTCTTGCCAATAAGAGTTCCAGCTGTCGTACCTGCAGCAACACCTACACCAGCACCAATGGCAGCACCCACCTTGGCACCACTCTTTCCATTAACCAACGCACCGATAGCAGCACCTATACCCGTTCCGGCAGCACCACCACCAGCAGCACCAATAAGTGCACCCTTGCCCTTGTTTGACATATTACCACATCCACTTACCAACATGGCAACAACAAGTGCGCCTACAATACTTTTTACTTTCATAGCCTTATCAATTTTGTATTCTAATAAATTTTGTTGTTTCAAAAAACAATGCAAATATACACATTTTTCAAGACACCAAACAAAAATCAAGGTTTTTTTCGTAAATTTGCACCAAATTTAAAATAATTAAACAAAGTATGGCAAAAGAATTGGAATTCCTGACAAAGAGAAGTGAGGATTATTCAAAATGGTATAATGAATTGGTTGTCAAAGCAGATTTGGCAGAACAGTCAGATGTGCGAGGATGTATGGTGATTAAACCTTATGGTTACGCAATATGGGAAAAGATGCAGCGTATCCTTGATGACATGTTCAAGGAGACAGGTGTACAGAATGCATATTTCCCTCTGCTCATCCCCAAGAATTTCCTTTCCCGTGAAGCAGAACACGTGGAAGGCTTCGCTAAGGAATGTGCAGTAGTGACCCACTATCGGCTAAAGACTAATGAAACCCATGATGGGGTGGTCGTAGACCCTGCCGCAAAATTGGAGGAAGAATTAATTATACGCCCCACCTCGGAAACCATTATCTGGAATACCTTCAAGAACTGGATTCACAGTTATCGTGACCTACCACTATTGATTAACCAATGGTGTAATGTTATGCGATGGGAGATGCGTACCCGACTTTTCTTACGTACGAGCGAATTCCTCTGGCAAGAAGGTCACACAGCACACGCTACACGCGAAGAAGCTGAGGCACGTGCCCAGCAGATGTTGAAAGTATATGCAGACTTTGCTGAGAATTATATGGCTGTACCTGTCGTGCAAGGTGTAAAGAGTGAAACAGAACGCTTTGCTGGAGCTTTAGATACCTACACCATAGAAGCTATGATGCAAGACGGGAAGGCACTCCAAAGCGGCACAAGCCACTTCCTTGGTCAAAACTTTGGCAAAGCCTTCGATGTACAATTCCTCAACAAGGAAAACAAACCAGAATTCGCATGGGCCACCAGTTGGGGTGTAAGCACTCGTCTGATGGGCGCTCTAATCATGACCCACTCTGATGATAATGGTTTGGTATTACCACCTGCATTGGCTCCCATTCAAGTAGTGATCGTTCCTATTGGGAAACCTAATCAAATGCCAGAGTTGGATCAGAAGGCTAATGAGATTGTTAATAATCTGAAGGCATTAGGGGTCAGTGTAAAATATGACAATAGCGACAACAAACGACCTGGTTTCAAATTTGCCGATTACGAATTGAAGGGAGTACCCGTACGTCTTGTATTGGGTGCCCGCGATCTGGAACAAGGACTTATCGAGGTAATGCGTCGCGACACACTGGAGAAAGAAAACATCGATATCGCGGGCATTGAGCTGTATGTGAAGAACCTTCTGGATGATATTCAGAAAAACATCTTCAAGAAAGCCAAGGATTATCGTGACGCTCACATTTACGAGTGCGAGAATTACGATGAATTCAAAGAGCGCATCAAAGACGGAGGTTTCTTCCTTTGCCCATGGGACGGCACTCCTGAGACTGAAGCTCAAATCAAAGACGAAACACAGGCCACCATCCGTTGCGTGCCATTCGGTGTAGAACAAAAACCTGGTATTGATATGGTCAGCGGAAAACCATCAAAAGCCAGGGTCTTGATAGCGAGAGCATATTAAGGAAACCTTATCGGAATGAAATCACGTTGGACTTGGGTTCCCAGTCTATTTGCTGCAGAGGAAATACCTTCTGCAGTAGTGATTTTTGTAGCTTTATTGATGTTCCTGCAGATGGGTTCTTCATCAGCTGAAGCCACTTTCCTCACATCTCTTCTTACCCTTCCATGGATATTCAAGCCTTCCGTTCAGAGTTGGGTAAATAAGATAGGTCATTTCAAACAGATTCTACATGTAATAGAGCTCCTGCTTTTTATTGGTTTGATAGCCATTGCAGCAGCTTTCTCGTGTGGACGAGGATGGATTTTCATCTCTCTCTTCATAGTCAGCATGCTATGTGCTTGGCATGAACTCACAGCCCGAATGTACTATGAGCATGTGTTCAATCCGCGTATCCAGCGGCTTTTCAATGGACTACGAATGTTCTCTGCTCAAACAGCTCTCGTAATGACCTATGGTGCACTTATTATCGCAGTAGGTGCTTTAGAAATATATTTCCGACAAATTCGACCTGCGTGGTCAATGGGGTGCTATATCCTAGCAGGCATATTCCTCCTTTTTGCACTATATCACATGCTTATTCTGAAGGATTTTCCTAAAGGGAATCAAGGTACATTCAAGCAAAGAGCAAAAACATTGGAAAATGACACGATCATATTAGAACGCACAAACAAGCAACGAGGGAGGTGGCATCCAGTGATTACACTATTCTTGCTGTTGCTTCCCCAAAGCTTGATGTTCCACACAAGAGTACTTTTCCTTATCGATCCAAAAGAAGCAGGAGGTTTAGGTTGTACCATTCAAGACATCGGTTTCGCACAAGGCACTGTAGGCGTAATTGGATTCAGTCTAGGTATTACGCTTGGATTCAGGCTGATGAAAAAATATAATTCAGAACGTCTCCTATGGCAACTTGCCATTATGTTGGGAATTTCTCCTTTAGTCTACGTTTGCATGACCTACTTTCCACCCAATAATCTAGGGATGCTCTGTGCTGCAACTCTCACAGCTCAATTTTTCTTCGGAATGGGACTCAACGTATGCAGAATACCTGTGCGCCAGATTTCTGGGGAACAATATCGTAACAGCATCGACATCCTCAGCATTCCCATCATATCAGCTTGCATGATTATCCCTATGGCTATAAGTGGATTACTTTCCACACAATTGGGATACAAAACTTATTTCATGATGGATCTAATGACTGCTCCAGGAGGATGGTTGGGAGCATATCTTCTTACTTCATCTCACAAAGAGGATTAATAAGAAAAATTAGCGTTCCGTATACTTGCCATATTTCAAAGCTGGGAATCCAAGGGCCATAATAGCATACTGTTGATGCTTCTTAGGAAGATGGAGAAGACAAGAGGCACGGCTGGAACTCATGTATTTAAAAGCACTTTGAACAAGTCCCATATAAACTTGGGAAACACCATGAGCCTGTGCCATCAAAGATGCATTCTGATAGGCCAGATTACAATCTTGCCAACCAAAATCATATCCTTTGGGAGCACTGAAAACAAGTAATGTAACTGCATTGCAAGTACAAGGCCGTTCTCCTGCTTTCCATCGTGTCTCAAATCGTGACAACTCGGGTGCCTCATGATACAAATTGGGAAGGCATAATCTGGTAATTGGTCGGATTATAGGATTCATCAGAATACGAGACAAACGAAGGAAGAAATTCATAGTGGCATCCTCCACCAGTTGTATCTGTTCAGCATGAAGAACCGAAATCTTCACTTTTCGAGAATTCTCTGCCGTAGGAGCATAGCGTGCTGCCTCTAATATGTCTTGTATGATTTCTTTAGGAATGGAGGCATCTGTAAACGTGCGATTAGAGCGACGACTACGAATCAATTCCATCAACGAAGATGGCGTAGGAAGCAGACTATAATTGATATAATGAACCTTCTCTGCAGGAAAACTCCCATGAATAAGGGCATTGGTGGAGCATACGTCCACACAATGACCACACTGGATGCAATACTCAGGACGTAATACCTGAATAGCAGAATCTTTCGTTCCTGAAAAAACAGAAGAAGGACAAACCTGAACACAACGACCACATTGAGCACATCGCTGAGTATCTATATTTATGGCAGGAGTCATTGGCATAAAGGAAAAGGTAAAGGGAGGAACGATCATCAGAATCGCATCCTCCCTTTACCTTATTATTATATATACTCTTCAAAATTAACTGTATCTGAGAATCTGACCAGGACGCAAGACTGTTTTTTCAGAAATGCGATTCAACTTGCACAACTTCTTCACCGTTGTATGATGCTTCTTGGCAATAGAGGAAAGACTCTCACCCGACTTTACCTTATGAACTGAAGAACGACGAGCTTGTTGGCGCTCAGCAATCTTCTTTTCCTGGAAAGCATGACTCTCGCGAGCCTTGTCGTTGATTGCTTGTAACTCCTCAGGAGTAGGCTCATTGACATCATGAGCAGCAAGCAGTTCACCACGACCAGTGGAACGGAATACATAGAAGTCTGCCAACACATCCTGAGCCTCAAAGTTGAATAACTTTTCTGGGTCGATAAACTTACCTAACAGACGAGTCTCAAAATGCAAATGGGAACCCGTACTGCGACCTGTATTTCCACCCAAACCAATAGGTTGTCCTGCTTTTACCATCTCGTCAGGATGAACGATCTGACGGCTCAAATGACCATAAAGAGTCTCCAAGCCGTTGGGATGACGAATGACGATATACTTACCATAACCGCCACCATTGTAATCAACAACGCGAACCTTGCCATCAAACGCTGCGTAAATGGTATCGCCCACATAAACTTTAAGGTCAGTACCATAATGCTGGCGACGGAAAGAGCGGCGATAGCCGTAATGGCTCGTTACCAAACGACTGGTAGTAGGCATGCAGAAACCACGTAAGTCAATCTTATACTCACCTGGAAGATCCACTCCATATTGGGTAGTATATTCGTTGCTCCAATCAGGATAGAGATTATCGGCTGGATCACCAAAAAGTGCTTCTTCGCGTATAAGTTCCCTGAGTGCCACACTGTCTATTGCTTTCAATTTCTTATCCACAGGAGCCATGTTAGCCAATTTGTCCTGTGCAACAACTGGTATACTCAAGCAAACTACGCTTATCGCGACAATCAATTTAGAAAAATATCTCGTTGTTTTAGTCATATCTTAGTTAAGAATTTTCTTCGTTGAGAATTTGGTTAGAATTCATCCACAGCATAAAGGCGATCCATGTTGAGGTCTCCCAAATCGTAGATTTCCTCAGGACGGAAGAAACGCGCCAACTCCACTACGGCTGCCTCAGGAGAGTCTGAGGCGTGGACGATATTCTGTTGATTGCTCATACAATAGTCGCCACGAATGGTTCCAGGATCTGCCTTACGTCCATTGGTATAACCTGTGATATAGCGTACAACTGCAATAGCATCGACTCCCTCGAGGCACATCGCTACAACTGGAGTCTTCATCATTGATGCTTTGAGAGAAGGAAAGAATGGTTTTTTGAGCAGGTGGGAGTAATGATCGTTGAGGATTTCTTCATTCAACTGCATCATTTTCATACCAGCGATACGAAGACCTTTTTTTTCAAAACGACTTATAATTTCTCCGATAAGGGCTCTTTGCACCGTACTTGGTTTGAGCAAAACAAGGGTTCTTTCCATATTAATTCTTTCGCGCATAATGCTGTCTCGGAATTACATATTTGCACTAATCGGCGACAAAGATATAAAAAATAGCTCGAAACGCCAACCTTTTTAACGTTTTTTCCGATAGAAAAAGGGATTAAAGGGGAATTAGACTGATTTTACTCTAACTAACGGTTAAATATATTTAATTTGAGGCACAAAAACAATCCTTTCAAGAAATCACGCTCCAATCAAATTCATGCTGGTGGAGTTCACGTAATTGCTGCCAAAGAATGGCATTCTGAGCAAGGTTCTGGTCAGGATCGTTTTCAAGAACATAACTGGCTGTGTCTCGAGCCAACTGAACTATCTGGCCATCACGAGCCAAATTCGCAATATGCAAATCAAAAGCAATACCACTTTGCTGCGTTCCCTCTAAATCACCTGGCCCACGCAATTTCAAATCTGCCTCCGCAATCTCGAAACCGTCGTTGGTTTCCGTCATGATTTGGATACGCTTACGCGTCTCTTTGCTAAGTTCATAATTCGTCACCAAAACACAAAAAGACTGGTCTGCGCCACGCCCCACACGTCCTCTCAACTGGTGCAACTGCGAAAGTCCAAACCGCTCAGCATTCTGAATCACCATAACGGAAGCATTCGGCACATTCACGCCCACTTCAATTACAGTGGTCGCTACCAAGATCTGCGTCTCGCCAGAGATGAATTTTTGCATCTCAACCTCTTTGTCGACAGGTTTCATTTGGCCATGTACCATACCTACCTTAAACATGGGGAACACCTTCTGCATATGTACGAATCCCTCCTCAACATTCTTGTACGACAAACGTTCGCTCTCCTTGATTAATGGGTATACCACATAAACCTGTCTGCCTTCTTGTATCTGCTGATAGATACCTTGGTTGATGAGGTCAGGGTTGTTGTCATACATATGGATAGTCTTTACGGGCTTTCTGCCTGGAGGAAGCTCATCAATGACAGAGACATCCAAATCGCCATACAGGGTCATCGCCAGTGTTCGTGGAATAGGAGTTGCCGTCATTACAAGCACATGAGGCGGAATGATGTTTTTCTCCCACAATCGAGCCCGTTGAGCCACACCAAAACGATGCTGTTCATCTATTACGACCAAACCTAAGTTCCGAAACGTCACGTTGTCCTCGATAACTGCATGTGTGCCAACAAGTATGCTGACCTCACCCGATTTCAGTCCCTCCAGGACAGATTTGCGTTTCTTCCCCTTTACAATGCCCGTCAGGAGTTCCACCCTCACATGCATATTGCCCAGCATGGAGCGGAAAGTTTCGACATGTTGCTCTGCCAAAATCTCTGTGGGGGCCATGATGCATGTCTGATAACCGTTATCGATACCTATTAGCATCGCCATCAGCGCCACCAAAGTTTTGCCACTTCCCACGTCACCTTGCAACAGACGATTCATCTGTTTTCCTGAGCCCATATCCTTACGCATCTCGCGTATGACACGTTTCTGGGCTCCCGTCAATGGGAAGGGAAGATACTGATGAAAGAACGTGTTGAAGATCTCTCCGACATGAGCGAACACATGACCTCGACTGTGACGTTGTCGTTCACGTGAATAGCGAAGGATAGAAAGTTGGATATAGAAAAGTTCCTCGAATTTAAGCCGGAACGTCGCTCGCGAGAGCTCATCTGCCGTTGTTGGATAGTGAACGCAACGAAGTGCCCGATCGAGCGGCATGAGGTTCAGCCTTTGCAGGATATATTCTGGCAAAGTCTCAGGAATCGCGAGATCAAGTTGCAGGAAGAGTGAACTGGTGAAATTCTCCAACGAACGGGAATTCAATCCACGCTTCTTCATCTTATCAGGGATAGAATAATAAGGCTGCATGCTCATCTTGCTCAGCACAAGAGAATCAGCAGAGTCTACATCAGGATGGGAGATGCTGATACGGCCATTGAATTCGGAAGGGCGACCAAAAACGATATAGTCGCGATGAAGATGGATGTTCTTGGAAATATACTTAATGCCATTGAACCACACCAGATCCATGAGCATGTGACCATCCGTAAAATGACCTGTCAAGTGACGCTTGCGCCCCACTCCACTCTCCTCGAAACTCAGAAACTGGCCTTTTACCTGAACAAAAGGCATATCAGCCGTAAGTTCCGAAATGGAATACAATCGACTGCGATCGATATGTTTATAGGGGAAATAATAGAGTAAGTCGTGCCACGTGTTGATGTTCAACTCTTCACGCAATATCTTCGCTCTGGCAGGTCCAATACCTGGCAGATAGGTGATGTCGGTATGCTTCAAGTCGCGTGTCACTCTGTAATTTCTCGCTTTATTCAGAAACCAGCATTTCTGCAAACTTCAAGTCTGCTGGCGTGGTAATCTTGATGTTTTCCCGATTTCCTTCCACTAAGGTGATTGGGTGTCCCATTGCTTCCACAACGGATGCGTCATCCGTAAAGAATGATTGATAAGGTTGGCAATAAGCCTCCTTGAGGAGCTGAATCTGAAACGTCTGAGGTGTCTGCACCAATCGATAATCATCACGATTCACTGTCTGACTGCTCCCGTCAGGCAGAATCTGGCGAACAGTTTCCACCACAGGAATCACAGGCACTACTGCGCCATGCTTCTCTGCAACTTGATAACATCGATGTATTGTCTCTATAGAAACAAAAGGACGCACTCCGTCGTGAACCCCCACGACACCTTCCGCATCCAGAGGGATTCGAGAGAGTCCATTCTTTACAGAATGAAAACGGGTCGCACCACCAGAGGTAATCTCCACAGGCTGCTTGTAGTTGAATTCCCTACACAGCTGATGCCAATACTCCTGTTGCGATTCAGGCAGAACCAGAATGATGCGGATCGCTTCGAAAGCCTCCACGAAAGAATCGATGGTCCGCATCAAGACTGGGCGTCCGCCAATGGGCAAAAACTGTTTGGGAACTTCGCCACCCATGCGCGTTCCCTTGCCACCTGCTACCAGAATAGCATAATACTCCATCAGCTTAGGAGTTGGGCGTACATCATGCCCTGACGAAGAGGTTCAGCAGCACCTTCACCCAAGAAGCATTCCACAATCTGGTAACCAAACTCGAAAGCTGCAGCTGGTCCTCGTCCTGTGATGAACTGGCCATCTACTTCTACCATCGCGCCCGTATAATTTGCTCCCTCCAAGTGGCTCTCCACGCCAGGATAACACGTAGCATTGCGACCATCCAGGATTCCCAGATGACCAAACACTTGGGGAGCTGCACAGATAGCAGCCAAAGGTTTACCTTCCTCGTATAGTTTCATGATACCTTTTCGAAGAGACGCGCAGGCATCCAGATTCGTGGCACCAGGCAGTCCGCCAGGCAACACTATCATGTCTGCATCATCGAAATCGATGTCTTCTATATAAGTATCAGCCATGATTCCCACTCCATGAGCACTCATCACGACAAGCTCGCCTGTAATGGAAACCGTCTCAACTGCGAGACCTGCACGACGCATTATATCCACGGGTGCCAATGCTTCAATATCCTCGAAGCCTGTGGCTAAAAACACATAAATCATACTATTACTGTTTTTTTTGGTTTAATACATGCTGCAAAGTTAGAAAAAAACATTAACTTTGCCATCCAAAACAGGAAGAAATATGAACAGACGACTCAGATTTGCTCTTTTCGGGAACACATTTCAGGCAAAGAAATCCACCTCTGTCCAGAAATTACTGGTACTTTTAGAGGAACGCAAGGCTGAAATCCTGATTGATCAGCAGCTGTATGATTTTCTGACCAAAGACATGCAGATCTCTGTTCACCCCACGGAACTCATCACGGGAAACGATTTCCAGGCTGACGTAGTAGTAAGCATGGGAGGCGACGGCACTTTCTTGGAGGCTGCACGACGCGTAGGAGACAAAGAGATTCCCATTCTGGGTGTCAATATGGGACGTTTGGGCTTTCTGGCTGATTTCTCTCCTGAGGACATCAGTCTTGCCATCAATCATATCTATGCTGGTGGAATCCGCACAGAACCGCGCTGCGTATTGGAATTGGAATATTCCCAAGGCTCACCAATGGGTTATCCTTTTGCCCTCAATGAAGTGGCTGTACTGAAACGCGACAACAGCAGCATGATAAGCATCCGAGTGGATATCAACGGCGAGTACCTGACTACCTACCAAGCCGATGGACTCATCATCAACACTCCCACGGGGAGTACTGGATATGCCCTCAGCGTTGGAGGACCCGTCATGACTCCTGAAAGCCAGGTCATAGGAATGGTTCCTGTGGCTCCACACAGTCTCAACGCACGTCCGATCACCCTTTGCGACGATATGGAGGTGAGCCTAACGGTGGAAAGCAGAAGCCACAATTTTCTGGTTGCCATCGATGGGCGCAGCGAGAGTTGTCAGGAAGGAGTAAGATTGACGATACGTAAAGCTGACCACCACATATACGTGGTCAAGCGTCCTGATGGCTCATTCTTCCGCACACTAAGAACGAAATTGATGTGGGGAACTGACGTCCGCATTGATAGTTAAGACCTGAAAAGCAGAAATCATGATCAGCGCAACAAAAATCCCAGCATGGATTTGGAAGACCTCGAAAGGGCTTCGCACGCAAGCCATCCTGAATGCCATCGTGGAGGTCCTTTTGGTTGGACTGGATTTCACATTCATCTGGGCCACCAAACGGGCTGTGGATATTGCCACAGGACGACTGGCAGGAAGCCTCTTCTGGACATGTGCTGTCCTGATTGCCATTATGGTGTGCAAGGTGTTCATCTCCTTCGTCCGTCGATGGATAGCTGCCATCCTGGGAGTCCGCTCCCAGAATCAGATGCAGCTCCGACTCTTCGACCGCCTCATGCGCAGCATCTGGAGTGGGAAAGAGACTCACCATAGCGGAGATGTGCTCAACCGTCTCGAGAAGGATGTGAGCGATGTGACTTCCATCATTACAGAAACCATTCCTGCCGCATTTGGAGTAATTGTCCGTTTCCTGGGCGCATTCATCTTCTTCTTCCAAATGGATTCCACGCTGGCATGCACCGTTATCTGCATTGCCCCTGTCTTCATCCTCCTCAGTCGTTTTTACGTGCGCCGCATGCGTGTACTTACTCGTGACATACGCGACACGGAGAGCGAAGTCCAAAGCCTACTTACTGAGTCCGTCCAACATCGAGTTGTCTTGAAGTCATTGGAGCAAGGGCCCACGATGGTAGACCGATTGGACAACATCCAGACGGGACTGCGTTCCCAAGTGCGCCACCGCACCGTCTTCTCCAGCGTTTCTGCCACCCTGCTCAACATAGGTTTTGGAGCCGGCTATCTGACGACCTTCATCTGGGGTGTGCATAGCCTTCAAGCTGGTTCTATCAGCTACGGAACCATGATTGCCTTCATCCAATTGATTGGCCAGATTCAAGGTCCTTTCCGCGACATGACACGTTTCGTCCCCATGTTCATTAGCTGCATTACCGCCAGCGAACGCTTAATGGAACTGGAAGCCATTCCTTTGGAGCAAGAAGGTGACCGCATCCTCTTTTCCAACGGGGCTGGAATCCGATTCCGCAACGTGACCTATGCTTACGAACAAGACAAACGCCACGTCCTGAAGAATCTTACCTTCGACTTCCCCATCGGAAGCACTACAGCCATCCTGGGCGAAACGGGAGCTGGAAAGACCACCATGATTCGACTGATTCTGGCTCTGCTTCAACCCACGCAAGGAGATGTGGAAATCTACGATGAGACAAGATGCGTGCCAGCCAGCCCCATGACTCGATGCAATCTGGTCTATGTCCCCCAGGGAAACACTCTTTTCAGCGGCACCATCCGCGAGAACCTCCTGCTGGGCAATCCTCAGGCAACAGAAGAGCAGATGAAGGAAGTGCTCGAAACCGCCTGCGCACATTTCGTGATGGAACTCCCCAAAGGTCTCGATTCACGATGCGGAGAGCTTGGAGCAGGCCTCAGCGAGGGACAGTCGCAACGTATCGCTATTGCCCGCGCTTTGCTTCGTCATGGAAACATCCTGCTACTCGACGAGGCCACCAGTGCTTTGGATGCAGAAACCGAAGAACAACTGCTGCAGCGCCTCAACAGCCGGACAAAGAGTCGGCAGACTGTCATCTGCATCACCCACAGGCCTGCCGTCGTCGAGTATTGCTCTCAGGTGCTCAATCTGAAACGTCTGACAGTCTGAACCATCGGGATTTGCCTAGGTCCTGCCTCTCCTGTGTTATCAGAATCTTCCTGCCGGCGTAGATGTAAATGCATCTTTTTCTTTTACTTAATTGATTTCGCAGTCAAAAAGGACTCTATTTTGTTCTCGTTCATTTTTTTTGTTTTTATCACAGAAAGTCTGAAACTTTTTGCCCCTCTTTTTATACCTTCAATAGCGATTTTCCATAGAGAGCAGTGTGCGGTATTTTATAATTCGTTGATTTGCAACAATTTCCAGTTTTACTTTGCTCGAATATTTTCCATAGGCAACTGATACAGATTTCAAAATAACGCCGTAACTTTGCAGCCGAGAAATCATGAAAAAAAACGATAACGATGTTTATGAGATCATTATACATAGTTATAATAGGCGTTCTGATTGTTGCCTGCAGTAAGCTACAGTAGGACTCAAACTCACAAACGGCAGTACGTTGTCTTGAGAAAGCTGAGACAGCATTGGCCAACGATAGCATTCTTCAGGGTGAAACTTTGCTCAGAAAGGCCATACAATTGTCGGAAGAGTCTGAGGATTGGCACACCAATTACATCGCGTACCAACGACTCGCAGAAGCATTATCGCAGAGCAACCATGAGGAAGCATTGCGACTGATGAAGACAGCCCTGACCATATATGAGCAGCATCCCGATGATGAGCGCAACTATGTCATATTACTTGACTACGCAGGCACATACGCCGCACAAATGGCTTTCAACACAGAAGGTTCATACGACGAAGCACTTGATTTCATCCACCGCGCATACAATATCGCGTTGAAGAAGAGGTTCCACACCCTCCTTAGGATGCAGGTCACTATGTGTCCACAAGCCAATCTCTACGCCTTTGGAACGGGCATACTCGCCAAACTCGCGCAAGTTCTGCACGTTGCCCTCCAGGCTTTCCGTCTGACCGTAACCAGCTCCGTAACCATCGTTAGGCAAGAACCAGCCCAAAGGATAATCGTTGTCCAAATAACGGTCAAGAGCTGCACGGGCACTGAACTGATAATTGCCTTTCTCGCCGTTCAGGCTTTCACGAATGCCTCCGTTGTCCTTCTGACTCTCGTTGTAAGTCTTCCCGTCCTCGTAGATCATGAAACCTTTCTTCCCTTCCTCAGCAGGTGTCCAGTAATCACGATTGTAAGCATTGAGGTGCCCTTCGTAGAAGCCGAACTTGGGCAGCAGAACAGGATTGCCGGTAAGTTGATAGAAATCGCTAAGCAGCGCTACAGCCCCCTTGCTGACCATGATAAAAAGATCCAGATAACTGGTTTCATGAGTCAAAGTGGTCACTGAGGGATTCGTTTTGCCAAAGTCATACCTTCCAGAGCTGAAAGTGTACCACATCACACCATATCCGGCTGTGCTCCAATAGAAAGGTGCAGGGCTTGCAACACCGCCATCCACCCAGTTGTTGGTATTCTCGATCAGGATTTCCTCACCTCGATGGCTGAAACGTCCGTTCTGTACGCCACCTCCAAAGAAATAGTCAGTAGGGCTTTGAGCGAAACTTAAGGACATCTTCTTGCCCTCACAGGCAGCAGGAGCCGTTTGCTGCACGACAAGCTGGCCATCACGCAACACGTTGAGAAGTCCTTTCTGGGCATCCACTCGAACCTCTATCTCCAGAGTCTTCAGCACATTGCCCTCGAGAGTCATGCTGACCTCACGGCGAGGATTCTGAACCAAGATCTCAGCAGGCGGCTCTGCTTTTGGGTCACGAATGATGCCTCCTTCAGGATCATAGAACACACGAAAGATATGCGGACCGTAGAAGTCCAAATACATTTTCTGTCCATCAGGCAGATTCACTTGAGCCGTAGTTGGATTCAGCATCTCCAAACTCTGGGCAGACAGGCACAAAGTACCCATCATGACGTATATGCAAAGCAGTACCTTCTTCATAGTATCTGTTTTCAACTGGAACATTCCATATTTCCCCACAAAATTACACATTTCCCTCAATCCCACAAATTAATCTGAGTAAAAAGTTCCAGCCCCTTCTTTGTCATTCCCATAAGATATCGTGACTTTGCTCAATGAGCATCACAAGCCACATTACCACCCGGCACCGACGGCTATATGCGCATCGGCAACATAGAAATCTACGGCACGCATTAGTTTATGCACAATGTACATCGCACAATGTTCCGTATTCTATGTACTATTAGTAGGCTATAGTACCTTGGAAAAGAGCGTCTGGCCGTCGGCATCCACTACACGGAGTGTGATTGTCCCGTCCCCAATATCCAAGCGCAAGGCGGAGTTGTAGCCCTGGACGATGGTGGGAAAGGTTGAGCCCTCGGCAGGTTCCTGGAACGTGTATGTATCGGGATGGAGATGGCCACACACCATGAGGTTCACATTGGCACGGTTCAGAATGGGCACCATGAGGTCGGAAAAGAACTTGGCTCCTGCTTGGGCAGCATCCTCAGAAGTGCAGGGGATGGGCAGGTGGCTGATGACGATGCGATAGCGGGCTGTCTGATACTCAGGTGTCTGGATAAGCTGCTCCAACCAACGGGCTTCTTCTTGACGGTAGGGATTGTAGAGGGCCAGAGTGCTGGAAAAGGCGGTGGGGTCGTCGTCGGGCAAAGCCTCTCCCCCATCGAGCATCACCACTTCGAGGTCGCCCCAGCGGTAGGCATTATAGTTCTTGCCGCTCTGGTGAGGGAAATATTTGCCGAAGTAATCGGCGGCATCCCCCTTTGTTTCGTGGTCACCTCGTAGCATGGAGAAGTCCTGCCGTGTGGCAAAGAGCTTGACGCTGCTGTTGATGAACGAGGCGTACGGTTCCTCACGAGGCGCTGCCGTACTGGAAACGGTGCCCACTTGCATGTTGTCCATCATATCACCGGCATAGACGATGTGGGAGGCCGTCGTGTAGTCGAGTGCAGTGAGGAACTTCTCCAGCACATCGGAACGGTTATGCATGTCGCTCATCACAAGCAGATGATGCTCCGTGGCCTTGGTGTCAAGGGTGGTAAACGTGTACCAGTCGGAGGCATACTCGGTGGAGAGTTTGGCACTATAGGGTTTCATCTGATCGATTTTCTGTGCGCAGACACGATATTCGTAGGTGGTTTTCTCGTTGAGGCCATTGATGCGTATCACGAAGTTCTGGACGGGAAGTGCTACGGAGGGTGCCTGAATATAGTCATAAGCCTGATGCTGTCCCTCTACCTCGTGATAATATTTGGTAACGGTGGCCTGCCCTTTCTTGCGCAGCTCCACCCATGCGAAGGTGGGGACGGTGTTCTCGAACACTACCGTAACCCCATCGTGGGAGAGTTCCTGCAAATATGGCCCACCGCGGAAGCACGTTGTGGTTGCCGACAAGAACGCGGGCATGAGGAAGTGAAGAAGCAAAGAAGTGAGGAAGAAAGAAATATGTGAGGTTCTCATTTGTTCAGTATCTTTTTGTTATTGACTATTATAATAGGACTCGTATGACCAGAAGGCAGTCGGCGACCAGAGAGGTCGTAAATGGTATCGGTACCTTGACGCTTTAACCCTGAACTTTGAACCATCTCAATTCCGTTTCCAGTATTTTGCAATACCCTGAAGGTTTCCTGACCTTCGGAATAGGGAATGTAGGCCGAGCCAGCTGCAACCTGCTTCGATGTAGCTTTCTGGAAGCCCACCTCGCCGTTTCTCACCTTCAGCAGGGAGATGGTGCCAGAGACAATGTTCTTCTTCTCCTCGCAGCAAGCCACCAATACATTTTCCTCGACAGGCGCAGCTGGCTCCACGGTGCTCCAAAAGTTGTAGGTGCCCTTGGGCGCATGGATTATGACGGCTGTGAGAGCGGGAATCACTGGCTTCGTGTATGGTTCGAGAAAGAGTGTTCCGTCCCTCTCGGCCACGGTATATATCTCCACGCCCTCTGGTACCTTAGCAGGAAAAGAGACACTCAGCACGTTCCACCCTGAACTCTGAACCGTCACCTGATGGTAGGCACGCTGGAGCCGCCACGATGAACAATAGCCGGGATAGAGGTAATCCTGCCCCGAGGCGATGACGACATCATCGGTCTGTTTTCCGTATGGACTCTTCTCGCTTCCTGAAGGGTTGGCAGCCGAGAAGAATTCTGTTGGCGCAGAAGCATCCGCCACCGTGAACATGCCCTCGGTGTCGTAGGTGAAGACCTGTGCGGCACCCGCATAGTCGGTCGTTATGGGTATGGTGAGATTGGCTGACGGACTTCCCACCCACCGTCCCAAATAATCCTGCATGGCGATGTGCTCACCGATCGTGGTCAGGTGGAACGCCGTGGAACCATCGTTGATGGCCGCATCGTTCCAGCGCAAAACGAGCTGTCCGTCGACTTCCTGCTCGCGCATCACCTTCTGTTTGTCTTGTCGTAGCTCGAAGGCACGGTAGGCACTCGTCAGCCAATAATAGCCATCTGTCACAGGGTTCAGGGATTCGGCTGCGGTTGCCTCGTAGGTCTGCGTGGCCTGCGCGAGACGTGCCGTTATCTCCTCGGCCTGCGCGGCTGTGGTGTTGCGGTCGTCGGCCAACGCCTGTGCTTCTTCTATACATGCTCGAAGGGTGCTGCTCAGCAGCGGCGCCACCTGCCCAGGATTCTCCCCGCAAGGGTAAAGTGCCAACACGCCACGGGCATCGCCCAACGCCCTGCGGATGACGAGAGAAGGCGTTATTTTTGCTGTGTCTATCGGCGTGAGCACCTGCAAGGCATCAATGCTCGCCCCCGTAGTGGCCAGGGGTTCAAAGTTGGCGGCATTCTGTACCTGTTGCATGATGTATTCGCCTTCCGGCCAGGGGGATGAGTCGTCTTGCGTACGTATGTGGAAACGGTGCCGAGGACGGGCGCTGTGTATCACCAGATGGCGATCATAATGGGCCACATCGAGGTAGGAATATGCCTCTCCCGAACAACTCTGAATGATATAGCTTCCATCGTCGGTAGAGGAGAAATAATACGTCTTATTTGCTTGGTTTGCACTTGTCTCGTTCACGAGATACATATAGGCAAACTCGCCGTTTCTCCCCATCGGATTGCTGTAGTCGATAGCATTGCCGTATTGGTCGCGCAAAGCATTCGTGTCATACGAATACAGGTAGCCCATGCCGTCCTGTTCCATGCTACTCAGCATGTAGTAGCCGTCGGGAACTACGGGTGTCGGCTGTGCCCACATGGCATTAGCCATCATCAGAGGAATTATCAGATTTATTCTATTCATTTCATTATTCCTCCAGCCCAGTAGTGATATAAATCAGTTTTTTGTCTGTCTTTCCATTTTTTACAGTCTTTTCCAGGAGGACTTTCCCCTGTGTGGAGACAATCTTCATGTGGATGGAACCGTCGGCAATATCTATGCGCATGCCGCTATGCGCACCGATATTGTATTCCTCAAATTTGTTGCCCTTGTTCTTATAGTTCTTATCTACATAAGTATAAGTGGCGGGATGATAGTGTCCACTTATCAGCATGTCAATGTCGCATTGTTTGAGCAGCGGCAGGATAAGACTGATGAGCTGGGGGTCACCACCAAACTCGTTGGTGGGCAATCCGTCGTCCAGCAACAGAGTGAAATGGCAGATGACAATGCGATACTTGGCCGTCCGAAACTCATCGGTCTGTATCAGTTCCTGGAACCATCGGGCCATCTCCTCGCGGTAGCTGTAGAAGGAGGCCATGCCATAATACTCCTTGTGGCTGTCCAGTTTGTCCTCGCCGCTGTCCAGAAGTACGATTTCCAGGTCACCCCAGCGGTAGGCATTGTAGATGTGTCCGCTCTTGTGCGGAAAATAGTCCATGAAATGGCGCGACATATTGCCACGCGTCTCATGGTTGCCGCGCACGATCTCAAAGGGCTTGTGCTGTGCAAACAGGTTTACGCTGGCATCGATATAGCCGCTGTAGGGTTCGTTGTCGCCATTTTGCAGGTAATTGGTCATGTCCCCGTTGTAGATGATACGGTCGCAGGTCTTGTAGTCGAGCAACTTCAGCAACGCCACCAACGAGTCGGGGCTGTTGTGCATGTCGCTGGTAATGAAGATATGGTGCTCCGTCTGGTTGGGGTCTTGTGTGGTAAATGCCTTCCACGAAGAGGCATACATGTTGCTCGCCCCCATAAGTGCTTTCACACCATTCGAGTCGTGCGAATGTATCTTGTGGGCCCTCACGCGATACTCGTAAGTGGTGCCCGGCTTCAGTCCTTCTGCCCTGATGGCAAAGTTCTGCACAGGGACAGCCGAGTTCTTGGTGCTCAGTATTTGGCTGTAAGTCTTCACCCTTCCGTTCACCGTCTGGAAGTATTTCGTGGTCTCTGTCTGCCCTTTCTCGCGAATCTCTATCCAAGATACCGAAGGGATGCCATGTTCAAATACCACGGTAACTCCGTCTGGGGTGAGTTCCTGCAAGTACGGGCCACGTGTAAGCCATGTCTGTGCCTCGGCCTCGAACCAAGCAAAGGCGAATAGCACAATGGGTAAAACAAATCGGTTTCTCATTCTCGCTTTATTTTGGTCGTACAAAGATATACATTATACTTTATTTAGAGAGTCACATCCCCCATTTTTTTGAAAAACTGAAAAAAAGGCATAAAAATTATCGCAGGAACAATATTATTTGTAACTTTGTAAGCCAGAATCATTCGTTAATAACGAGAAAAGAGAGCATAAATCTAGATAACTCACAAACTCTAAAAGAATCTAAAACAATGAAAAAGAACATCATTTCATTAGCATTATTGCTTTTGGCTGGTTCCGTTTGGGCCGACGATACTACCGTCAATTCGGCCGAGGACTGGCAGACAGTATGTTCCAACGCCGAGGCATACGCCAATGGGACCATCACGTTTGGCGGCGACTTCGACGTAACGACAGCCTTTCCCAGCCCATTCACAGGTACGCTGGACGGACAGGGACACACCATTACGTACAACCTTACCAATCCTGACAAGTTTGCCCTGATTAGCTCCACTGGCGAGGGCGCGGTAATCAAGAACCTCACGATTGCCGGCTCCATCGAAGCAAGCACGGGCGTGGCTGGCGTGGTTTATACCGTAAACGGGCCAACCACCATTCAGGACGTAAAGGTGAGTGCCGACATCAGCTCCAGCTCTTATCCTCTGGGTGGATTCGTGGTGGAGGGAAAGAGCAAGCTCGTAATCACGGGATGCGAATTCAGCGGCACCCTCTGGTGCTATGCCTCGAAATCGGCTGACTGTGCAGGCTTCATCAGCCGTCTCACGGACAATGGCGCCTTTACCATCAGCAACAGCTGCTTCAGCGGTACTGTCAAGGAAGAGACTAAGAACAACACAGCCGGCTCGTGGCGTGCTTCGGGTTTTGTGAGCACGGTAGAGAATATTGCTGAGGCCGACGACTGCTTCTTCAACAACTGTTCCTACACAGGCACCATCCGCCAGGGCAACGGGAGCGTGCGTCTGGGCGCTTACGTAGGCAGCGCCAATGCCAGCAATATCAATTATTATTTCAAGAACTGTCTGATGGCTGGTTCCGTAGAGCATTGGAAGAGCAACAGCGACCCCACGTACGATACGGATGCCAACAACATCATCGTGGGTGCCACGGGCAAGGCGGGCAAGTTCTTTAGCGAAAACTGCTATATTGTTCCCTCGCTCTGCCTCATTGAGAGCTACACCAATCCGCCCGCCTTCACAGCCGTCACCCCGGACCAAACGGCCAGCGGTGCCCTATGCTTTGCGCTCAACGGGAATCAGGAGGAAATCAGCTTCTACCAGACGCTGGGCACGGATGCCCTACCCGTATTGGACAAGACACACGGCCAGGTATTCGCCAGCGGACGCAAGCATTGTAACGGCGAGGACTACGAGGGCGTTACCTATAACAATACAGCAGGCGAGACACAAACGGACGACCACAACTTTGTGGATGGCGTCTGCGACTACTGCAGCCAGCTGAAAATCGACGAGAACGGCTTCTTCCATGTAGCCAGCCAGAAGGCATGGGAGACGGCTGCGGAACAGATTAACTCAGGAAATGCGGGGCTGAACATCAAGCTCGAGACGGATGTCGAGCAGCACAGCACGCTTGCCAGCGGCTACTTTGGTATTCTGGACGGCCAGGGACACACCATCGACGTAACGATGGGTTCGGAGGACAAGACAGACGGCACCATAGGCAGCGGCAAGGTTTCGCTTTTCGGTACTATAGGCAACGCCGCCATCCGCAACATCGTCTTTACGGGTACGCTTACGGGATCCTCGAACACGGCGCCTATTGCATGTGGTACCAATGGCGAGGTGACCATAGAGAACGTGGTATCCAAAGTTACCATCATTCAAACGACTACGGACGATGGCAACTGCTCCGGCATGATTGGTAATGCCTCCAACGACACGCACTTCAAGAATTGTGTGTTTGCCGGAAAAGTGAACGCTACGAAGGATGCTGGCGGTTTCCTCGGATGGTCGAACGGGCATTCCCACAGTCTGGAGAGTTGTATCATGATTGGCGATGTGGCCATCAACCAGGGTGCCTCGTCGGTCTTCTTCCGCATCAAGGACAACAATACGGTCAATATGACAAACTGCTTCTATGCGCCCTGCACTCCCACCATCCTGAACGGTAACGGCAAGGAGATAGCCGGCAACGCCCAGCAAATCGAGACGGAGCAGATTGCCAGCGGCGCGCTCTGCTACATGCTCAATGGTGACCAAAGCGCAATCCGCTTCTACCAGACGCTGGGCACGGACGAGTTCCCTGTGCCCTTTACCGACGGGCATGCCCAGGTGTTTGCCAACGGACGCAAGCATTGCAACGGCGACGACTACGAGGGCATCAACTATAACAACCAGAGCGGCGAGACTGTCCAGGACGACCATGACTTCGTGGACAACGTGTGCACCTATTGTGGCGCTATACAAACCGATGAGAACGGCATCTTCCACATCCTGAACGAAGCTGGGTTCGTGGCCTTCTCGAAGACTGTGGCCAAAGGTAATTCCAAGCAAGCTGCGGTTCTGGAAACCAACATCAGTCTGAACATGGGCAACGGTACGGACTGCCCGATAGTGGGTGCTGCCTCTGGGTATGAGGGAGTCTTCGACGGACAGGGCCACACCATCTTCGCAAATGTGGATGGAGGCAACAGCATAGGAGGCATCTTCAGCGTTGTCAAGGGTGCCACCATCAAGAACCTCGTTGCCGAAGGTTCCGTCATTAATGCCACCCAGGCAGGATTCGTGGGCTCCGTCGATAGCAAAGATGCCCTTCTGGAGAACGTTATCGTCAAGATGAACATCGAGGGCACCTTGAATGTGGGCGGCATTGTGGGCAATGGCAATAATCTTACGGACCACACTCTGACGTTCCGCAACTGTATGTTTGCCGGTAAGGCCAAGTATGTGGGAGCAAATGCCAAGAACGGTATAGGAGGCCTTCTGGGATGGTGCGGTTCGGGTGCGAAGTTCGCCGTGGAGAACTGTATCATGATTGGCGAAATCGACCTGGGCAACATACCTGAGAAGTCGGCCCAGTTCGTACGTGCCAACAACGGATGTACGATAACCGTTAAGGATTGCGCCTACGTGCCCGCTCCCGACATCATGTATGTCAATGGCCATAGTTCCGAGGCCAATGCCAAGCCCGTTGCATGCGAGAATGCCACCGATGGCCAGCTTTGCTATGCAGCCAACGGATACAGCTTCCAGGCTCCCGTATGGTATCAGAACCTCGGAGTGGACGACATGCCTTCGCTTGACAACACGAAGGGCATCGTCTATCAGTCCGTCGAGGGTTATTCGTCTAATTCAAAGGAGGCATACGCCGAGATAGCAACCGACCTCCTGGCGATGGGCGAGGCATTCGTGAACCTCGAAGAGCATCCTGCCCAAAAGTCGCTCACCGATGCCTATCTGGAAGCCATGGAGTCCTTGAAGACGTGCACCTCCTTCGATCAACTCGTGGCCGCATACTATCCTGCCATCGAGGAACAATACCAGTTAGTGGTGACCAGCCAGAAGGCATACGCCGACTATATCCAGAAGGCCGAGCAGACGCGCCAGTACATCGAGGAGAACGCAGCCGACTTCAGGGGCGGACCTGCCTATCAGAAACTGGAGTCGTATCTGAGCGATGAGCTGACCGACCCCTCCGACGACGGTTTCCCCAACGGCTCGCTTGCTTATATCATCGACCCCGAGAACCTGCTCCTGGACGCCGAGGGTCTGAAGGCCGAGATGGAGTTCATCGACAAATTACTGAACGATGCCCTGAACGAGGGACTCAACCCGGGTGCCGACGCCACATCGTTCATCGCCAATGCTGACTTCTCAAATGGCTTCACGTCGTGGGAAGGAACACGCATGACCACCGCTGCCAAGAGCGAGAGCTATGCGGACTTTTATGTGGCCGAGAGCTGGTCGGACAATGGTTTCGACATGCACCAGACCATCACCCTGCCCGAGAACGGTGTCTATGAGCTCACCCTGAACGGCGCCTACCGTATCAATGAACTGGGCAACAGCCATCAGCACTCGGCAATGGTTTATCTGAATGACTGCAAGAACTATCTGCCTTCCGTCTTCGAGGATATGCTTCCCGCTGCCGACGCTCAGGACAAGGTGAACTGCTGGCTGACAGGCACCAGCGACTATGCCATCAAGGATGTGCTGCAAGAAATCATCGGCTACACCACCCATGGCCAGCAAGGCGCAGCCTGCGCCTTCAATACGGGACGTTACCCCGTACGCATTCTCGTGAATGTGACGGACAACACCCTCACCATCGGCTTCCGCAACAGCCACGTGCTGACCTCCATCAAGGAGTGGGTTGCCGTGGGCAATCTGAAACTCACTTATCTGGGCGAACTCTCCCAGGCTGGCGAGGCGCTCGATGCCACGCTCCAGAACATGAAGGCGCGGGCCGAGTACATGCTGGCTCAAGACCCCGCTCTGGAGAATGCTGACGAGACAAAGTACTATCCCAACTTTGATGCCCGGCTGCGCACGGCCCTTCAGACCAAGGTGGATGCCATCGACACTACGACAGAGGCTGCTGACAAGTATGCTCTCATTCAGGAGATAGGCGACCTCTTCGAGCAAATTGTGGAATGCAAGGCCAACTACGGCAAGCTGCTCCAGATGGCCGAGGCCTTCATGGACACCGTAGCAGCGATGGAGGGAACTGGCGACGTGAGCCAGGAAGAAGGCAAAGCAGCATACGCAGCCATTATGACGACCATGAACGGCTACACCGACGGCCTCTATACCA
>JAEEGG010006073.1_pt1 | contig 28439 bp, 25 predicted proteins | sample 9134161 | NCBI WGS metagenome assembly JAEEGG01 (sample SAMN16246543, study PRJNA631951) | gut metagenome | biome: gut microbiome; feature: rumen; material: CR-attached | host: Bos | place: Iran: Karaj | collected 2018-10 | reverse complement strand
GCCCACAAGGGCATTACCATACTTTCCATTTCGCGTACAAAGGTACGAATTATTTATGACAACGCAGACAACAAAGACAACTTTTTTTAGTGTCTCGTAGAGACACTCAGCGAATTTGCTGCCCTTTCCGCCTGCTGACACGTGTCGGCAAATGTTTTACACGGCTATAAACATTGGTTTCATCCACGTGGTTATGCAGGTGACCCAATAATTCCCGAAACGTGCAAGCTTTTCGGGAATTATTTGCAGAATATCTGTCAAAATCTATTGATTTGCGGCTTTACAACTTATCAATATCTTCCTTTGTCAAGCCTGTGGCCTTTGCAATATCAGCAACAGGAAGGTTCATCAGTTTCAGATTCCGAGCAACTGACATTGCCTTTTTCTGTTCTCCCTGAGCCATGCCTTGAGCCATACCATCCTTTACGCCCCTGTTATACCGGGCCAGCGCGATACCCTCCTCATCGGTGAGGTTTATCCAATACTTCTCGTATGAATTGAGCTGGGCCTCGCTCATGGCTGACCTCTCTACGATGCTCAGTGCCTTCTTCGTCAGCTCGTTCTCCAACAGTTCTGCGGGAGCACTCTCAGTCGTAAGATTAATCTCCGTCAAGAAGCGTAGCCACAATACAGCCATCTTCTTCTCGGCAATCGTCTTGGGCTTGAATTTCGGCAACTCGACATATACAAAGCGCAAGCCTTCGATGATGCGGTCAGAGTGTTCTACGTTCACAATAGCGTAATCGTGATAGAACTCATCAGGGTCGCTCTCAAAACCGATGTCGTTCACTAAGTTCAAGCAATAAACGGGCTGAATCAACTTGTAATTCATGCCTTTGTCCAATTGCCTCACCACGGCTTTTGAAGCATTGAGAAGTACGCGCTGCTGGAAGAATTCGTTCCAATAAAGCTGCATCTCAACGATGAACTGACGTCCCCGTTGGTCTGTGCAGCGTACGTCAACCACGCTGTCCTTCTTCCCTGGATTCTCTGGCACCAGTTCTGATGGCCAGTATTCCACGCTGATAATCTGTCCGTCCTCGTCGAGTGGTAACAATGCATTCAGCAGGCTCATCACCAGATCGGGATGTTCGCCAAAGACCAGCTTGAAGGTCAGGTCTGCCTTAGGATCCAAATACTTGCCACTCATTGTCACACTCTCATTGGTTTTCTTTTCGTTAATGTTCTGCATAATACTTTGATGTTAAAGATAACTGATTTCGAGGGCAAAGGTACAAATAATTCTCGAAACTTGCAAGGAATATGGAAATATTTGTAGATTTATGGAGTTTATATCCCAAAAAATATGTAACTTTGCAGCGTTAACGTTAAGTGATATGAAGAACAAACCGTTTGGAGAAGCTCCGCTGTTGCGCTTGGCCGTCTGTCTGATGGCAGGGATTGTCGTGGGAGATAACATAGGAAATTGTAATTGGTTGTTACCAGCCTTCGTAGTGATGGTTGTGGGGGCCATGTTGCTGTGGCGGCACGCCGTTGTGCAATCAGCGTCTATTGCGGTGTGCTTCGTATTACTGGGCTGGCTGTTAGTCCAAAGACAGGAAGCGTCTTTACGAGTATCATGGCCTGAACAGGAGGTGATTTATGAGGCTGTGGTACTGAGTGAGCCCGTGGAGAAAGCAAAGACGATAGCGGTGGATATCCTGTTGACGGAGAGTGAAAGGAAGCTGAAGTGCTATTTTTATAAGGAGGGAAGGAGAGAAGGAGTAAGGAGAGAAGGAGATAGAAGCCGCACTTTGAAGATTGGCGACGGACTGAGGATCCAGTCACGTATCAGGCCCAACAGCGAATGGCGAAGGGGAACCTTTGACTATAAGCGGTATTTAGAGGTGCATGGGTTCTCTGGGCAGACGTTTGTATCAAGCTGGAAGTGGCAGAAGGCACAAGTGTCGCTGAAAAGCCTCTCACGATTAGAACGTACCAAGCTGTATTTCCTGAAACTCCGCAGCCGCCTACTTGCCCGCATCATGACTGAAGGAGCTGACGGTGATGCCGTCGCCGTTGTGGCTGCAATGGCACTGGGCGACAAGTCGGTCCTCTCGCAAGAACTCCGTGAGGTCTATTCCGTCACAGGAGCCTCGCACGTACTGGCCCTGAGCGGTTTGCATCTCGGCATCATCTACATGCTCCTGACCCTCCTTCTGGGCGGCAGCCGCTTTTTCACCTTTTCACCTTCTTACCTTTTTACCTTTACCACCGTCTGGTCCTTCGTCTTCCTGGTAGGCATGCCAGTGAGTGTAGTCCGTTCTGCCACGATGCTCACGGCCTATGCACTCTTGTCGTTAGGCCATCGCGACCGGATGTCAGTCAATACGCTGGCCTTCACAGCCTTGTTAGTATTGCTCGTAAGTCCGCTGTCACTCTTCGACATCGGTTTCCAGATGTCCTACCTGTCCGTGTTCGCCATCCTCCTGATTGTGCCCTTGTCCGAACGCCTCTTCCCTGTGGGCTATCTGATGACGCACCGGGTCATCAGATGGCTCTGGGGGATGGTAGCAGTATCGTGTGCTGCCCAGATCGGTGTGGCACCCTTGGTCGCCTATTACTTCGGACGCCTGCCAGTTTATTTCCTGCTGACGAACTTCATCGTCATCCCGGCTGCCACGCTCATCCTCTGGCTCTCGCCCTTAGTGTTCCTCTTCCCTTCCCTCGCGTACCTATTATTATATATAGTGTCTATCCTGAACACCCTGCTCTCCACCATCGCCTCTATTCCCGGAGCAAGCATCGACGGTCTGCACCCCACAAAACTACAAACCACGATGACGTATGTGGTCATCGTGGCTTGTTATCTGTTGGCGTTCCGGTTCTCCCGGAGAAAACGCGACTACATATAGCCCAGCCAGCGCAGGATGTCGTTGAGGTTCGCCACCACCATCAGGAGGATGAGGATGCCGAAGCCCACGTACTCTGCCCGGATCATAAAGGTCTCAGAGGGTTTGCGACGCGTGATCATCTCATACACCAGGAATAGCACGTGTCCACCGTCGAGAGCCGGAATGGGCAGGATGTTCATGAAGGCGAGGATAATCGACAGGAAGGCAGTCATCTTCCAGAAGAGGTACCAGTCCCACATCGGGGGGAACAGGCTGCCGATGGCACCAAAGCCACCCAATGACTTCGCACCGTCAGCCGTGAACACATACTTCATGTCACCCACATACCCTGCCAACACGTTCCAGCCGTATTTGATACCGGCAGGGATGCTCTCGAAGAACCCATACTCACGCGTGTACGGCTCATACAGCCCTGCCAGGCTCTTCACATAAAACCCGAGTTTTAACTCTGGGGTGAGAACCACTGTGGCAGTGTCTTTGACCGCGTCGCGGTCAAAGACGATGGTGGCAGTCCTTACCTTCATGCTATCCTCCTTGGTCATCGCAGCCGTCATCATATCCTCGAGGATACCAAGCTGATCCGTAAACTCATTATAGCTGTCGATGGCCTTGTCGTTGATGGCCACGATCTTATCCCCCTTCTGCAAGCCGATGGAGGCAGCTGGACTGTCTGCCATCACACTGTCCACTTCTGCAGGAATCAGCGGCCTTACGAACGAAGGTTCAGCCTTCAGCATCCCCAACAGGTTCAGGTTGCCGGGGAGTCTCAACGTCATCTTCTTGCCATCGCGGATCAGATCCACACTGTACGCCTCACTGAGGTCACGGTAAAGGTCGGCTGAGAAATCCTTAAACTCGCCCTTGTCCGTGCCAATCAGGATATCCCCGTCCTCGAAACCCAAGACCTTCGCCTCGGTGTTGAACTTCATACCCAGCGTCATATCCTTCACAGGGATATACGTATCGCCCCAGTGGAAAAGGATCATCGAATAGATGAACAGCGCCAGGAGGAAATTCACCAGCACACCGCCGATCATGATCAGCAATCGCTGCCAGGCAGGTTTGGCGCGGAACTCCCACGGCTGTTCGGGTTGTTTCATCTGTTCGGTATCGAAGCTCTCGTCGATCATACCGGCAATCTTACAATAGCCGCCAAGAGGCAGCCAGCCCACGCCATACTGCGTGTCGCTGCCCTTGGGCTTGAACTTAAACAGGCTGCCGTCCCACTTCCAGATGGAGGGGTCGAAGAACAGGTAGAACTTATCTACGCGCACACCGAACAGTTTGGCGAAGAAGAAGTGTCCGCCCTCATGCAGCAGTACCAGCAGGCCAATGGCCAGCATGAATTGTAACAGTCGAATTAAAAATATTTCCATTATACAATCTTTTCTTTCCACAACGGATTTTACGGATTAAACGGATTATATTGTGCTTATTAATCCGTGAAATCAGTGCAATCCGTTGTTCTTTATTAATTCTTGATCATTAGTTCTGTGGCGATGCGACGGGCCTCACGGTCTGTACGGATGAGGTCATCGTACGACGGGTTCGTGATGATGGTCGTGCGCTCGATGGTCTCGGCGATGATGTCCCCCATCTGGAGGAACCCGCACTTGTCCTCGAGGAATCCCCGGTTCACAATCTCATTGGCAGCGTTGAGGATACACGGCACGTTGCCGCCACGCCCTATCGCCTCGAAGGCCAGTGCCAGACAACGGAACTTGTCCAGGTCGGGTTCGAAGAACTCCAACGGATGGTTAAACAGGTTCAGTCTCTCCCCGGAGAGTGGCAGGCGCTTCGGATACGAGAACGCGTACTGGATGGGCAGGCGCATGTCGGGCACACCCAACTGGGCCTTCACGCTGCCGTCCTCAAACTGCACGGCACTGTGAACCACGCTCTGCGGATGCACCAGCACCTGTATCTGACTGGCCTCCACGCCGAAGAGCCACTTCGCCTCGATCACCTCGAAGCCCTTGTTCATCATCGATGCCGAGTCGATGGTGATCTTCGCACCCATATTCCACGTCGGGTGTTTCAGGGCGTCATCCTTCGTCACGTGGGCAATCTCCTCCATCGACTTCAGACGGAAGGGACCGCCACTGGCTGTCAACAGGATCTTCTCGATGCGGTTATGGTCTTCGCCGACAAGACTCTGGAAAATGGCCGAGTGCTCACTATCTACAGGCAATATCTGGGCGTGGTAGGCGATGGCGAGGTCGCAGATCAGCTGTCCAGCCACCACAAGTGTCTCCTTATTGGCCAGGCAGATGGTCTTACGCGCCTTGATGGCATGGATCGTGGGCGACAGTCCTGCGAAGCCCACCATGGCTGTCAGCACCATGTTGATCGGTCCGGCCTCCACAATCTCGTCAAGGGCCTTCGCCCCGGCATACACCTTCACCTCGGGCATATCGCTCATCAACTGCTTCAGCTCGTCATAGCGCTGTTCGTTGGCTATCACGACGGCAGCCGGCTTAAACTGATGGGCCTGCTCAGCCAGCAGCTCCACCTTGTTGTTCGCTGTCAGACAATAGACCTCATACAGGTCTGCATGTTCCCTGATGACCTCCAGGGCCTGTGTTCCAATCGACCCCGTAGAGCCGAGAATGGCTATTTGTTTCTTCATATCACGATTTCATTTACGACGGTCCTATCGCTTTCATTCTTCGGGGTGCAAAGGTACGAACTTTATTTTATATGTGCAACTTTTCCCCCATTTTTCTTTTTTTAGGGTGTACCACAAATTGGGCATTTTTAGGGATTTCGTACAATTTTAGGCATATAAATTATGGGATTCCAGACAAAATCTATAGAAAATATTTGGGGATTCCAACAATTTTTCTTAATTTTGCCAACAAAAACCCAATATATCATGCCCGATTACCGTATATTCAAGAGAAAAATCTACGACAAGATGCTCCAATGGAAGCAGGAGCGTGCCGGTTCAACAGCTCTTCTTATCAAGGGGGCCCGTCGTGTTGGCAAATCCACTATTGCAGAGGAGTTTGCCCGTCGTGAATATAGGAGTTATATCGTTGTTGATTTCGCTGATGCCCCAGATGCTGTCTGGGAAGCCGTTGCCAACATCTCCGATCGCACTCACTTCTTCACCCAACTCCAGTTCATCTATGGAGTACGACTCTACGAACGTGAGTCTGTCATCATCTTCGACGAGATTCAGAAGAGCCCCGAAACACGGCAGGCCATCAAATATCTTGTGAAGGACCACCGCTATGACTATATAGAAACCGGTTCCCTGCTCTCCATCAAAAAACACACCAAGGGTATTGTTATTCCCAGTGAGGAGACCCGCCTCACGATGTACCCTATGGACTACGAGGAGTTCCGCTGGGCCATGGGTGACACTGTGACAGTCCCCCTCCTTGGCGATGCACTGCAAAACCGAAACTCCCTCGGCAATGCCGTAATCAACAAACTCATGCGCGACTTCCGGCTATATATGCTTGTCGGTGGTATGCCCCAGGCTGTCAACACCTATCTTGAAACGACCAATCTCACTGAAGTAGACAAGAAGAAACGTGAGATTATCGAGCTCTATCTCGACGACTTCCTGAAGATTGACCCGTCAGGCAAGGCATCCCGTCTCTATATGGCTATCCCATCCGAGCTCAACAAGAATGCGTCCCGCTATCAGGTCACCAGTGTCCTTGGCCGCAGTGAGAAGCAGGACACGATGGACGAGCTTCTTCAAGACCTCGAAGACAGCCTTACCGTCAACTTCGCCCATCATGCCGATGACCCGAATGTAGGTATGCCGCTCAATGCCGATTACAGTCAGTATAAATTATTCGTTGGCGACACTGGTCTTTTCGTCACCCTCGCCTTTTGGGATAAGGACATCACAGAGAATATTATCTATCAGAAACTCCTATCCGATAAACTGTCGGCAAATCTGGGCTATGTCTATGAGAACATTGTTGCTCAGGTACTCGTTGCTGCTGGCAATAAGCTATTCTATCACACTTGGCCATCCAAAACCTCCAATCACAATTACGAGGTTGACTTCATCCTTTCCCGGGGAAGCAAGATATGTCCCATTGAGGTCAAATCATCTGGCTATAAGACTCATAAGTCACTTGATGAGTTCTGCAAACTATTCTCCAATCGCATCAGTAATCGCTATTTGGTCTACACAAAAGACTTGCGTAAAGACGAACAGGCTCTCCTTGTTCCAGCCTGTATGGTCATGCACCTCTGATTTTTCAGAATGGGGTGATGTGACAGTTGGCACTGGTGGTTCCTCGCCCCCATACCCCTCGGTGTATTAGCATGGTATTCGATTATTTGCGCCAGCCGAGAAAGAATCTATGGCTCACCCCGTTCGCAAGAGAAAGTAAGAAAAAGCCTACGTTTCGTAGGAAGTAGAAAACAAAAAAGTCAGCTGCAAGGCTGACTTTTTACAAGATAGAAGTTATTTTAGCCCACCGGGCCCTGCCCCTCGTGTGCTCAGGCCGCTATGTCTTGCTACCAAAGAGACGCAAGAAAGGTTCGAACATTATTTAATGGGCAATGACGGGTTTCACCGAACAGTAATGGTACGGTCAATCCGTATCCGTTATTTGTTGGCGTCATCGCCAAAGAACTGTCGAATGTCATCTGCTGACAACATACCACTTGACAATATCAGTTGCCTGACCTTAGTCAGATCGGCCTCATTAAGAAATCCACAATATCTGACATTTTCCTTCATGAAATGTTCAAAACCGGCTTTAATCGGTTGGGCACAATTGGCATAAGAATCATGCTTGAGGAAATCAGCTCAACGCAGCTTCCAACGCAGAGAACTCATTGACACACTCTATCTCTTCAGCGTCAAGGCCTGCCTCACGAGCAATATCCTCCCATTTGATGGAGAAATCCCTGGCTGTTGAACGCCAAGCCGTATCATGAGACTTCTCTTTAATCTCATCATACGACAAGGACGCGTACTTATTGATCGCGTCATCCAATGCTTCTATTTCATTCTTCGTCAATTTGTTCAGATTAGCGTCCTTCTGAGGGATGACAAACATCCAGTTGTCCACTTTGAAATATTCAGCCAGGCCTTCAGTATCTGGCAGATAAGAATCTCCACGCACCATCTTCAACATATCATACATCCTTGAAGGCACAGGACCTGCTTCCATGGCAATATAAGTATCACCAGTAATAGGCTTCCCCCAATCTGCCAGATGCTGTCGCTCGGCAAAATAGATGATTTTGAAGATCTTGTGAAAGTCCTTCCTCTTAACCCGATTAGCCACGTAAAGCAGCGCATTCAGGGCTTTTATTTTGTCAAACTGTACATTCATTAATCAGAATCTTTAGTATTTCGGGGACAAAATTACGCTTTTATTTTGAATATTGCAAGAAATTCCCGATTTTTCTTCTTCCTCCCCTCTTCTCCACGCGCCAGCCGATAAACTCACCAAGCCGTGTCCCGGCTTTCCTGCATGGAAGAACTGACGGAGCAGCGAGAGGAGAGTCAAGCTCGCTTAGGCTATCCCGAGTCGTGACGGAAGAAGACGTAGTCAAAGGGGTTTGGGGTTAGGGTTGAGGCCCATTCTTATGAAGAAGGGGGTGGGGTTGATGGAGACCTTAGGTAAGAGGGGCGGGGTGTTGTGAAAAGTCTAAGGCACCGCCATCCTTCTCTATGCGCCAGCTTCTCAAAATCACTATTACTTATCATACCTTTTATACTGCAATTTGGTTTAGCAGCGCCGCTCGGCTTTGCCGCTTATTCGAGCTTGCAAGTCTTAAAAAAAGGAACATCCTTTTTCTCAAATTACTCTGTCACACTTTTGGACACTTACCGTCAGAATCGGCTGCTTACAAACCACTTTTGGACATTTCTGAACTGTTATACCAACTAAATACTACAACTTGTTCATCTTGTCCTCAATATCATCCATCAAAAGCGTGTAAATGCTTGTAATGGCATGCAACATATAGACAAACCACAGATAAAACAAAGCCATCATCGTAGATGACAACACGATGTTTACCTGTAATCCATGATAGCACTTATCTACAATGGACAAAATAATCAGAGCGATACTAAGACAAAGAATAAATACCAATTGCCTCACAAACAATCGCGTATAATTCCCTAATCTTGTCAGATAGCCCGTGACCGTTTCATGAAAAGAGGGATTCTTCAAATCCCCGGACACCCGAACAAGTTCATGCCATTTATCATTATACCTTGAAGTGAACTTGTCCGTTGCTATAAAAATGACTTGAAAAACCAGCACAACGAAGATGGAAAGGAATGTCACAAAAGCAGCATTCAGATCCTTGTCCATACGGAAATCAAAATTCCATAAACATCCAAAGATGCCTATTGGCACAAAGACATACCATAAGACCAATTTGGCGAATGGCTTCTGATTGCCGGTGTTTGCATCATACCCTACCGACAAGAATCCCTTTTTTATCATTCTAAAAAGAGTCAATAAGAATGCACTCATTGTATTTTATTTGGCTTATAACCTATTTGAGTCTTGATTTCATCCAACAATTCTTTAGTATATATATTCATTGCATCAGCATCAGCCATCTGCGTATCCTTATTCTTCAGGCTATCAGGTAATGAGATTGTTGGCATAGCGCCCTCTAAATTATCTAATGACGCATGAGCCTCTTTACCTGCCTCATCCCTATAGAATACAATTACTTTATCAGTTATTGGATTATACTTTTCTACAACATTTTCAATCTGTCCCCTTAACTCCGACTCATAATTATCCATCTGAAACAAATCCTTCATCTTAATAGACAACCGGGACAGGGTAGTTTCTTTTCTCACTTGACTCATAGATGCAAAAACACCTTGTGCATTTGTCTGCTGAGGTTCATACTGAACCTTAATCTCATTGATTACACTACTTTTAAGGTATCTATCAACGAAGCCCTTAGGTATCAGCCTATTCCACATTGGCCGGTATTGAAGAGAAATGAACAAGTTCTCCATTTGCTCCTTGAATGATGCCACGCACCCCATATTCGTATAACTCTGAATCATTAAAATACCATCATCCCAATCATATGGAATCCATAGCTTATAGAAATAGTCGATTGACGGCACATCATCTTTCTCTATCAGTTTAATGTCATTCAATGCATCCCTTTGCCTGTAGACCTTCCTCTCCATATCCGTTTCACCACCTTTGAAAATTCCCCAGATGGTGCATTCTCTTGAGCCAAACTCCACCTTATCCTGACTCGTGATGGATACGGCCTTGTTACCTTCTGTGCCCAAAAGGAACTTATTATCAAAGAATTTTAGAACCTTAGCAAATAACACTTTCATATAATTGTATTCATCGGCATTCGGGTCAAATGATTTTACGAAGTCACCGAATAAGGTCGAATCATCCTCTGTATCATAGAAAGTTGCCATCTTGCCACTCATTTGCCTCTCGTACTGACGAAGTATACGATAGAGACTAAATCTGAATATGTTCAATTTTAATGTATATGCCATCAGTTTTTTATATTATTATTGGTTCGAATACGTATGCAGCCCCTTCATAATTCCGGGATGCAAATATATGGAAAGCATTCGGTTAAACGTTGACTGTTCATTGCGTATTATAGAGAAGTATTCCTCTTTCTTTGACTTAACATTGACGTTGTAGATAATACCTAACCGATACAACAAGTCCAACAACTCATTAGCGCTCATACCTATACGATCCTCATATTGCGAATATTGAGTACATGCATCATTATAAGTAATAAACCTATCACCAAGGTTGCGAAGGTAGTCATAAAGCGAATGTTTTGATTTTACAAATGGTCCAAACTCATTAGAAACCTCAGAAAGAAGCCATGTAGAGTAAGTTTTTTCTGAATCAAGTATATTTTGTGTATTCAAAGTCTTCCATTTGACAGAGTCGTCTTGTATCTTTTTGCAGAATTGGATTAAGTCTCTCGGACGTTGGAAAGACTTCCTAACCATGTATGACAACACGCTTATTTCATTTTTCTTTCTTGTAGAGAATTTAATTTCATTAAATATATAACGAAAAGGACTACTATACTTGGCCAGTTCCGGTATACTCCAAACAATTCTTCTATCTAACATTTTCAACAAATGCGGGCAATTCCAATCAGAACGATTAATAATTGCCCAATTAAGGTAAAGTTTATGCATATCCCAGCGAGCACTTTCTGCATCATAGTTGTTTATTTCATAAAAAATATCCGATCTCAAATATCCTATTATCTTTACCGGTATTTCAACCTGATAAAACGACTGATTAAGATCATATATGACTTTAAATAGGCTAATTATAGATTGAAAATATTCGTTATTTTCTATGTATATAGTATAATTATCATCCAACTGATCAAATTGAATAATGTAAGGAACCGTATTATGCAATTTCAGATAATCTTTTATCAAACATTCCAAGCGCGTGTTAACCATTGTAATGTTAGACAAATCATCTTCTATCTCGCGTTCGCTAACAGAAGATGTACCCACCCCTGTACCTTTTACAAATAGACCAAGATCAGTTTTGAATGTTTGTTTAGTAACTTTCTTATGTAAGTCTGTTAAATCCTTCCCGAACTTTAACTCTACATAAGAATGTATTTCTTTGTAAGTGTCATCCGGACTGGCATTTTCATCACACATAATCAACTTAGCTATCTCCGAGAGAATGATATTACGCCAGACACTTTGATACTGGTTCGGTTTGCTAAAGTCGTCATCTGCCAATTTCAACAATTTTTCAAAAGGGAAATTTTTGAATGACAAATTAGAGACCAGAACATGTTTATCTGCCTCATGCAGTTTTACCCAATTATAAATAGCAGATTTACCTGTGCCCTTCCGCCCTATTACAAAAAACTTCCTTCCCTCGACTAACTGCTCCCAATAATTATTGTCAAGGAAATACTCATTTATATTTTTATCATATAATCCATCAATATCACCGAAGTCAACATTACGGAACAAGTCATATGCAGATATTTCTTTCATAATCACCTTCCTTATCGTTATTTTTTTATTTTGCAAGAATTATTAAGCTCTCACGCAAGAACTCAATATTACCACTATAACGAGTTTTGCGTTTGCGAATCTTTCTTAATTCATTCACAGATTGCAATTTGAAACCCACTTTTTCACCAATCTTTCCAATAATAATATCAACAGGGATTTCAATCCCTGCATAAGCAGAAGTGGAAACAACAAGCCATACCTGTGCTCTCTTACCTGCTTTATCATACAACGCTTCTAATACCATATAAATATCCTCAAAATAAGCCTGGACCATTTGAGGAATCTTATGATGCATCAGTAATTCTGTATGTTTGTATAGATGCTTCATTACACTATTAAACTCTCTCCCAAAACGCATTCCGACAGGAGCTGCCCAATTAGCTTGAATATGAGAACGCACTGTTTTCATTCTTAATCGATACAAGTCATCATTGCTTTCAACGAATCCGCCCATAAACAATTCTGGGCGATAAATATCCGTATAATCAAACGTATTCAAATAAGGTGGAGAAGTGATACACAATGAAAATGGTTCTTGAATGAGACTATTAATTCCAGCTCGAGCATCTTGGCACACGATTCTTGGAGCCATCGGAACTTGTACTTTCCCCACATCCTCCACACAACATCGAGCTTTTTCTGTGAACGAACTCAAGAAAGATTCTCTACCATATCCAAGATTCATCCAATGTCGCTTGTATTTCAAGCATTTACCATCACGTCTTGCGTTAGCATTTGCCATTAATGCAGAAATCAGTGACAATTTCAGAATATCTGAGACTTCACCATTCGCATAACGCCGCAAATATTGTAATCCCGTTTCATAAGAATTGATTACTTCTTTATTGAACAACCATTTTTCAAGACCGGCTTTCTCCGTAAATGTCGAGAAACCTATTCGTGGAGACTCGAACTCATTCTCCTGGATATAAGCAACTAAATCTTCCGTCTTCCTCAACAAAAGCTGTCCATCCGCATTCAATGATTTTGTATTAGCAATAAAAGCTGTAAAAGGATTTACCTCAATACCAAGAGACCTCACACCTCGCATAGAGCAAGTCAATGTTACCGTACCGCTCCCATTGAAGGGATCAACCACAAGTGAGTCTTCTGCTATACCTAAATCATCTATTGCCTTGTTAACTAATTCTGGAGAGAATCCTTCTTTATAATAATACCACCTATGTCGCGGTAGATTTATAGTATCTACGGCGTTCGAGGCATTCGTATCCTTTAGTAAGTAAGATTCGTTAATCAAAATAGGCATCTCTATGGACTTTAATAAAGAACCGATATGTTTCTTTGTAATCTTTCCGAATCCGTTTATAGTCTGGTTTCATTTTTAGTTCCTTACAGGAATAATAGTCCCCATTCTTCCGGGTAATCATTTTTCCCGCAGGGTTATTATTCTTTTTTCTTCGCAAATCATAAACAACCAAATACCCCACAGTTGTCTTACCCGGGAAGGATTCTTTATTGGCATCAATATAATCAACCAATTGTTTAGCTCCCACATTAGCTCTTGAATCAGCATACTTGTTAGAGAAGCCATCCTCACTCTCATTGAGTGATTTCCCGACCCATTTGATTTCAATCAGTGCAATATGATTTGTGGATTTAAACGAGACTGAAATATCAACGGGATGAGTTTCGTCAACCGTAAATTCTCTCTTAACGGCGGCCTTCTCCCTTAACGTCGCAGTCAAGTACTCATATAGTGCTTCCTGTAACAAATCCTCTGGAGCATTCCTAAAAAACAATCTATTCTGTCTCATTGCTTCACACAGAGCTTTCCCTTTTGCATCCAAAGCCATAGAGTCTCTATAGAAAATAAGAGCTTCATCAAGATCTTTATACGTCTTAACAGCGAAATAACTTAACCCATTTGCACACGGATCATCACTATATGGTATTTCTGTCCCTTTGACAATAAACACATCCGTCACTCTTGCTTTCGGATTCCACTTATAGACAAACGAATCATCTGAGATTAATGACATATCTATTGTTTCGGCACAAACCTCCACATAACCATCATCAAGGAAATTTACAACCAATTTATTGGCACAATGCTGATATACATTATCCTCCAACACCTTGACCCCACCTCCAACTTCAATATGTCTATAGATTGCAATGACAGAAGAAAACTGCGATAAGTCAATATGACGATAGAGATTCCTCAACCTTTCAATAAAGATCTTAAAATCCCGAATGATCTCCTCTCCATATGCCTCCTGAATTTTCAACAGGATGTCAGTCTGTAGCAATTTTACAATTTGATCTTCTGATGTCATCTTCATTACTAAGTTTTAAGTACTGAATCCATATATGTGCAGGCACAAACAGTTCTCTCTGTAATCCCACTATTTTTCTGATGATATCAAACTGAGAATGTAGAGATGCTAACGAGTCATTGTCATCACTATTTAGCATTTTAAGGGAATGGACTGTTGATTCTTTGATAATAGGGTCAAGAGATAATGTTGACGCTAACGAGACGATGGAGTCAGTCAAAAGACAATCGCACGCCGCATCTAAATACCTCATTCTTTTATTTAGAAGAGAGAATCCCTTATATACCTCTAAACTGCATTCGCCATTAGGCATAATTCCAAAATACCTCTCATATTCCTTCATCTCACCACTCTCCGACAAAGCCGTTACTGCCTCTGCGATTGCAGACGATACGGGAGCGCCATCCTTGTTCTTATAGAATGAATATCCCCATTCTGCCGTGGGATTTCCATCATATAATGACATCAGGCATGCAAAATACGACAAGAAGTTCAACTCATAGAAGCCCAGATCAGGATAACTGCGCTTCGTTGAACTTGCAATATACAAAATGTCGAAAGTAGCGGAAGAGTTAATTAACATGACTTGACAATCTTCTTTCAATATCATCAAAAGCACCCTCTATACTACTCTGCTCCTCCTGCTGAACGACAGACAGAATTGTCCAATCCGTCATCCGTTCTATTTTCATTCTTTCTTTTCCACATTTCTCAGCCATCCTAAGCAAAAGGTGTGAAGTATTTATATTTGCCGTCATAATCACTGAATATCCTTTGGAAACAAAATCAGCGAACATCTGTCCTGCACGGCTTTCATATGCGATATCCAAAGACCCTTCTGGTGTATCTATTAACATATAAGCATTCTTGGATTTCGTATATTCTATCAAAGCAAATCTAAGTGCAATATCCAAGAAGTACTGTTGGCTTTCTGATAATTGGAACCTTTCCCGTCTGTCCGAACCATTCACATTTAGAACCATACTAGTAATTCCCCCCACCTCTTTCATATCTACATCTATATCCATTCCAATAAAACTCTTAGCATAGTTCTTAAAACAAGGAATAAACTCAGTTGATACAGTAGCAAATGAACACTTCAGTTCTTGCTCTAACGGGAGCAATTGTTTCAGGCTATTGTTTCTGTTCTTCTCGGCCTCATCCTTTTCTTTTTGCTTTTGTTCTATTGACATTTTTAGGGAATTCATTTCTGAAATGAGTTGCATAGACTGCTGTATTTCCGGCGTTCTCTTTAATATAGAACTATTGCTCTCCAAAAAAGATGCTAGTTGGCTATTCAATGTATTTAGTTCAGTCCTTTCGCGTTGTATGTTCGCCAGTAAACGGTTCTCTTTGTTAACAAGATCTTTAGAAAGATTATCGATTTCAACGATTTGCATATCGAGATTTTTAAGTCTGGCTAACAAATCTTCTCTTTTCTCTGTCTTTTTATCCTTGATTGTAGTGATAATAACGCTCTTAAGACCATCCATTAAATTTGAAACATCTGCAGCTTCATCATCTGTCAATGTTACAATAATCCGTTTTACTTGTTGTAAGATATTTCCATCTGCCTCAATTTCCACCTTGCCCTTATATAAGGTAGAAAAAGACGCATCATACTCGTTTTTAAGGGAATAACGCCTTATCGCACAGTCAGCGATTTGTGTCTTCACTCGCTTTAGATCTTCTTCTGTCGAGGTAGCTTCTTCTTTTTTTGCATCAATTAAGTCTCTAATCTCCTTCTCCTTATTAACAGCATCCCTGATACTTCTTTCGTCCTCTTCTGAAAGCATACCCTTGTTAGAAAGAATTGACAATTGTTTCTCCGATTGTGATATTTGCCATTGGATATTGCGCATATATGACTCATAACGCTTAACATCCTTACGCAGTATATCTGCATGTTGAGCTTTTTGCGGATCAACAGAGAAAAACAAGTGCATCACACGATTCATAGAATCAGAATCCCAAAACAGTAACTTTTTACTTTCATCAAAGGTCAAGACAAATCCTTGAATAAACACATATTGGTCAAAAGATGCGAGATCAGCATCTTTCACAAAAAATAATTCATATTGATCCGACAAGGGTTCATTATCTTTTGCCGTGTTTATACCATCTGCACCAATACGACTAAAAAATTCAAGACCTGAATTATCAAAAAAGCCTCTTGTAATCCTATAATTATATCCTGCAAGTTCAAATTCCACAGAAACTTTTGCCAAGTCTCTTTCTTCCTCATCAATCCGTCCGTCAAAATACTTATAGGCAAAGCCTGAATTATTTTTAACGAACATTGAAATTGAGTTATCTGACTTAAATTGCTTTCCTGGTTGAATAACATATCCTGTCATCGCATAAGATACAATGGAGATAAATGTAGATTTCCCCAATCCGTTTGCTCCAGCAAGGCAAAAAACCCCATTAGCAAGATCAAGCGTTATCTGCTGCTTGGTTTTATAAAGAGAGAAATGGCTAATAACAATTTTGTTTATCTTTGGTAGTTGCATAATATATCATAGTTTATCTAAAAATTCAATAACTGTCATACCCAAATCCTTACTTTGCATAATCTGAAAGGAAAAACCTTTGTTTCCAACAACAGGAACATTACCAGAAAATAGCACAGCGAGACCCGGCCCCAATGTGCTTGTTAAAAAATGACTGCTTGCGAGTATGTTCATCTCGCCATCTTGCGGGTCTTGTCAATTTTGCAATATTTCTTCAAGTCATCAAGCTTTAATTCGCTTAATCTAAAATACCTCTCATTAAAATCATTTCTCGATTTTCTCACAATGTCATCATAGTACTCTTAGGATGGTTTCACATTGAATACCACTAATAGAGAGCCCGGGACGCAATACTCTCTTAAGATACCAGGGCAAAGTTTCATACAGATAGAACCTTTGTAGCAAAACCGCACAGCGGAACCTGGCCCCCGGGTGTGCTATAACACATGCATAAAAAAGATCAGATACGCTAATATCGCTAATCCGATAATTTCTAAAGCTAAAAGGCCATAGGCCATGAAATGTCTGCGATTCATAATAAACAGCGAGTTACTTATACATTAATTATTTCATCAAGCAGCCTACCAACATTTTTCACAAATTGTGCTTCTGTGAAATTATCCAGCACTCTCTGTCTGCCTGCTTTTCCCATATTCTCTCTTAGAACTGCATCGTTTGCCAATTTGCTCAATGCTCCGGCATAGGCTGAGCTATCGCAATTGGGGCATTCGATACCCGTAATACCATCCTGGGTTACATAGTTTACCCCACTGCCCTTTATCGTGAATGTTACTACAGGTTTTTCATAATACATTGCCTCTGCCTGAGCCAGTCCAAATCCCTCATTACGCGTTATTGAAGGGAAGCAGAATATATCACAGGCGTACAGATATGACCTCCACTCGGAATCCGTTACACGCCCGACAAACTCAACCTTTGGATCATTTGCCGACAAGCGTTTTAGCTCTTCCGTCAGTTCACCTGTGCCTGCTATTAAGAAATGTATTTTATCACCATCGATTTTTGAAGAAGCCTCTATCAGATAGCGCAAGCCTTTATATGGGACATGCCTGCCAATGAAAAAGCCCAGAACCTTACCTTCATATTTCTTCCTGATGTCTTCTGCCCTTTTCTTTTCTTCATCAGAGATAACCAATCGTTTCTCGTCAATAGCATAAGGCAAAATATATTTCTTATTCCCCATAACTTCTGAATAAGCGGATTCATTCACATGGACGGGAGTTGCCCCGAGAATCTTCGATGACCGGGCTATCAACTTCTTGTTTTGTCCATTAAATAGATGCTTCAGGACTTTTTGTTTTGTTATATCCAAATGCCAATAAACAGCCAATTTGCAATGAGGCTTGATGTATTTCAGCAGATAATATGTCACAAAAGGATTGGGGTAGTGAAGAATGATCAGATCCGGATCAAACTCATTGATTACCTTCTTCAACTCACGGCCATAAGATGTTGACAATGCTTGTGAAGCATATTTTGCAACATACCCACATCGAATGACCTCAACGCCATCTACTTCCTCTTTTACTGTTTCTTCATGGTGATTTACATAACCATCCAGTTTTGCATCCTCATTGAAACAAATGATTTTCTGCTCAACATCTTCATAGTTGTTCAAAGCCTTTGCGATGTCCCTGGCAACCTGTTCTGTACCTCCAAGGAACGGGAAATAATACTTTGATATCTGCAGTACTTTTCTCATGATTATTTGCTCATTATCTATTAACTAAAATATATCATTTTTAATTCACACTCTCTTCGATTCTTTTTCAAAGGTGACACCGACAAAGAGAAACGTGAATTTTGGTGTATTAGCCTCGCCTCCGAGGAATTGGGATCAGCCAGATTATTATGTATTATTTGGACCCTCCCCTCGGGTAATACCTTACCCAACCAACATAAAAGGGAAAACACTGAATGTGAAAGATAAGCACTTACACATAATACAATATCATATCCTGATATTTCATCTCTGCTCTTTTGTAATACTAAGCTTATATTCTCCTTATCCCAACAAGGAATGACAAGAAGCTTAGAATTCTTATTATCCAATACCTTATGGCAAGCTGCCGCCAACTCATATTGCCCACTCTTGAGGATTGTCAATTCTTCAGAGGAGAAGCCCCAATCAGCTCTCATAGCTGGCCATAGCCAATAAGGAAAGCCTGTATAACTGACAAACAAGGGTTCAGATTCTTCAGAAAAGCCACCATCACAATAAAAAGCGGCCATATACAGCAAGCTGTCATCAGATGGTTTCAACTCCATCTTATTCAAGATATCCATATTCAAGAGATAATACCCATCCTGCTTTAATGGGATAGGAGGACGGTAATTCTCCAGTTGGACAAAGGACCCTCTGACTGGCGACTCTACTGTGATGTCCTCATAATTGATCTTTTCCAATCCAAAATGGTTGGCAAATTCAAGATAATCACATTGCCTGACGAAGTCAAAAGATATCAGCGTTGACTGATCATTACAAACGACCTCATCGATTAACACCAAAACATTCATATTATCTGAATGAGAAATCACAAACTATAGGGTTATGGTCTGAGACATCAGAATGAGGAACAGAGACATTAACCAATCTCAAATCCTGACTTGAATATAACATATGATCCAACCGGAATCTTAACCCCATCCCGTGAAAAGTGAATCCAAAGCCGAAGCCACCCTTCCACCATACATCAGAAAGGCCGAGCTTCTGTATGAGATTCAAAGGCGAAGAACCACTGACATCATTGAAGTCTCCACAGATTAATGTTGACATACTTGAATCAATGTGGGAACCTATCACCTTTGCCTGTAGTTCACGAGCCTGACTGCCAAAGTCCATTCGGTGCAAAACAGGGAAGATGCCTGCAAATATGCTCTTACCTTTCTTTCGGAGATTCCTGATTACAACTGAATAGTTATTCGACATCAGGTGGCAGTTGAATATCTGTACCTGTTTATCCCTGACTCTCACTTTCAACTTGCAGATGGGCAACACCTCCATATCATCATACTTCTTCTTGCAATAGATAGCATTCTGGAATAGTTCAAATTGCGGATCATTGGCATCCACCATCAACTGTTCACATGATTCTATGGGAAAATGAGAGAATACAGACTTAAACCTACTGGTGTTTTCTGTACCACAGCCAAAAGGATACATTTTACAAAGCCTCTCTTGTACTTCTGGATACAACTCTACGTTATATTCCTGAAGAAGCACCAAGTCTGCCTTTTGCCGAAGGATGAAGCTGATCAGTTCCTCTGTGGTACCCTTGTTAACAGAAATCTCATGAGCTCTGTTAACATTATAGGTCAAAACTCGGAAATCAGGTTTTTCTTGTCTATTTCTGAATAGATGCAGCGCAAATGTCTCGGTCCGCCAATTAAGAATGATAGCGAAAGCCAATACAATGGCTGCACATATCCATAATCCCGATAACAGCAGCAAAACCGCCGCTGCGATCAAGAAAACAATCAATAAAGGTACAGCCAGTACTAACTTGTTCAACTCTCAACTCTTAACTCTATATTCACGACCATATTAATCATGCCACTCTTTGATGCGCTGCTCTTCACTCAACTGGCAAATCAGCAGCACGTCATTGTGCTCTGCCACGATACAGTCTTTCAGTCCCTGAATGACTACCTGCTTCTGCTTTGGCATACGAACCATACAACCGGAGCACTCAACCATCTTCACGCCATCGCCCACGACGGCATTCTCCTGACTATCATGTGGCGTCAAGGTATGAAGCGAGCCCCAGGTACCTACATCGCTCCAGCCATATTCGGCCGGCATCACGTATGCCAGTTCCGTCTTCTCCATCACGGCATAGTCAATGGATATCTTCGAGCACTGGGGGAAGAGTTCGTTTACTTTCTCCTGTTCCTGATCAGTAAACATCACTGGCTCAATCTCATCCATGATAGCAGCTATTTCTGGCGTATGCTTGCGAAGTTCACTGACGATGGTTTTCACTGACCAAAGAAACATCCCACTATTCCAAGTGAAGCCACCTTGCTGCAAATAGCTGATAGCAGTCTTCAGATCTGGTTTCTCTCTGAATGACTTCAACATAAACACTCCATCGATACATTTCTCACCCTGCTCAATATAGCCATAGCCTGTATCAGGACGTGAAGGCTGCATGCCCATAGTCAGGATGCAGTTCCTCGAACTCACGAAGCCCAAGCCATCAGAGATGTATTTCCTGAAAGCGTCCTCATTGAGTACCAAATGGTCTGAGGGGGCTACCACAAATACAGCCTCTGGATCCTCTTTCAGGATTTTCCAACTCACATACGCGATACATGGAGCCGTATTCCTCATACAAGGCTCCAACAGCACATGCTGTGGATTGATACCTTGTAACTGTTCCAGTACCAAATCCTTATAATCCTTGGATGTCACCACCCAAAGATGCTCAATATCAATGATACCTGCATAACGCTCAAACGTCTGCTGAATCATAGTCTTCCCGCAGCCTGTAATGTCCAAGAACTGTTTGGGGCATTGAGGCGTTGACATCGGCCAGAATCTGGAGCCAATGCCGCCAGCCATTATCACTAAATGTTTTGCCATACGATTTTAATGCTCCATATAATAGTTAAACATCTCCTTAAGCGCATCAAAGATTTTATACTGTGGTTCCCAGCCCAACTCATTTTTAATCTTTGTATAATCACAACAAATCACAGGATTATCTATAGGCCGGACACGAGCGGGATCCACCTCTACCTTGATGGGTTGCGAACAAAGAGAGATGATATAATTCAACATTTCTCTTAGAGAATGAGCCTTACCTGTCCCAACATTATAAACCGTGTCACAATAGGGACTTTCCACAATTAATCTATAGGCATGCATCAAATCTTTCACGTGTCCGAAATCACGTCTTGCCATCAAATTGCCGACCTTGATAACTCCAGGCTTACCTGACTTCTCAATCTCAGCCGCCTGCTTGCAAAAACTCGGTAATACAAATGTATCTTTCTGTCCGACTCCCGTATGGTTAAAGGGACGAACATGATAGATCTGCATACCATATTGCACCTTATATATATTGGCAAAACGCTCTTGTGCCACCTTGGAAATTCCATAAGGATTATTTGCCCTTAGAATCGTCAGTTCATTGATTGGCTTGTCAGAAATATCATATTCCTCACTGGAACCTATCAAAAGAATCTTAGGCATTGGGCGTAGATCTTTTGATGCCTCCAATATATTCAGTGTTCCGACAATGTTCACCTCGATGGTCTGCTGAGGGATTTTCCACGAAAGGCCGACACTGCTCACTGCTGCAAGGTTAATAATGATATCCGGTTTCAATTGTAAGATAATATTTGCCACAGCGTCTGCATTTAACAGATCGGCCTGATAGAAAGCCACTTCATCTTGCAATCTGTCACCTTTTACAATATCACTGCCATAAACGACATAGCCTTCATCCAGGAATTCCTGCGCTAAATATGGACCGACGAAACCGCCAACTCCAAATATTAAGACTTTTTTCATATTTGAGTATGACTTAGTTTAAAGATTATTTGTACCAATTAAAAAGTTTCTGTACACCATCTTCAATTTCCACCTTATGACTCCAACCTAGAGAATGGAGTTTCGTGACATCAATCAGTTTACGCATGGTGCCATCTGGCTTGGAAGCATCAAACTCAACCGTTCCCTCAAAGCCTACTGTCCTGATGACTAACTCAGAGAGTTCTCGGATAGTTACTTCCTTGCCAGTTCCTACATTAATGTGGCAGTTACGGATCTCGCCTAATGATGGGATGGCACCACCACGGCCAATTGTTTCGTTCCTGTCTATTACGCCATCTACTGTTGTACCGTAATGAACCGACGAATATTTCTCAATACCAATGACATCCTTGAAATCGACGTTCAACAGGACGTGCACAGAGGCATCTGCCATATCTTCGCTCCATAAGAACTCGCGGAGTGGGGTGCCTGTACCCCAGAGCACCACCTTATTATTATATATACCATACTTACCGAGTACTTTCAGAATTTCCTCTTTTGATGCCGCTCCATTCACACCTTCTACAGGGCGCTTGTTCAGGTCGATGGAAATCTTATCCCATTCCTCATCGTGGATGAGTTTGGCAAGATAGATCTTACGCATCATGGCCGGCATCACATGGGAGTTCTCCAGATGGAAGTTGTCATTCGGGCCATAGAGGTTCGTGGGCATCACGGCGATATAGTTCGTGCCATACTGCAGATTATATGACTCACACATCTTCAGACCAGCAATCTTGGCGATGGCATATTCCTCATTGGTATATTCCAGTGGGGAGGTAAGCAGGCAATCCTCCTTCATCGGCTGGGGCGCATTCTTCGGATAGATGCACGTACTGCCCAGAAAGAGTAGTTTCTTCACCCCGTGTGCGTAGGCCTCGCTGATGACATTACACTGAATCTTCATGTTCATCATGATGAAGTCTGCACGGTAGAGCGAGTTGGCCATGATGCCACCCACGAAAGCTGCAGCCAGGACAACACCTTCCGGACGCTCCTCATCGAAGAACTTCCGGACAGCCACCTGATCCGTGAGATCCAGTTCCTTGTGACTGCGACCTACCAGATTGGTATAGCCTCTTTGTTGTAGGTTATTCCAAATAGCGGAACCCACAAGTCCGTAGTGTCCCGCTATATAAATTTTAGACTGTTTATTCAGCATATACCCGATTCTTATTTGACGATTCCACGCTCCAAATACTCAGCGAGATTCATCTTAACCTCTTCACTCGCACGCTCAACAGCGACCTTGGCCATATCTGCATCCACCATAATCCTCACAAGCTCCTCAAAAGAGGTCTTTGAAGGATTCCATCCGAGCTCGCGTTTGGCCTTCGATGGATCACCCCACAGATTCACCACATCAGTCGGACGATAGAAGTCTTCACTCACTTCAACAAGCACCTTGCCTGTCTTCTTGTCTATACCCTTCTCGTCAATGCCCTCACCCTTGAACTCCAGTTCGATGCCTGCATGCTTGAAAGCATAATAACAGAATTCACGCACACTATGCTGCTCGCCAGTTGCAATCACAAAGTCTTCTGGCTTGTCGTGCTGAAGAATCATCCACATACACTCCACATAGTCTTTTGCATATCCCCAGTCACGAAGCGAAGACAGGTTACCCAAGTATAGCTTATCTTGCTTGCCCTGTGCTATTCGTGCTGCAGCCAAGGTAATCTTACGGGTCACAAATGTCTCGCCTCGCCGCTCACTTTCATGATTGAACAAAATACCAGAACAACAGAACATATTATATGCCTCACGATACTCCTTCACAATCCAAAAGCCATACTGCTTAGCCACAGCATATGGACTATAAGGATGGAATGGCGTGTTCTCATTCTGTGGAACCTCCTCTACTTTACCATAAAGTTCAGAAGTTGATGCCTGATAGATACGGCATGTTTTAGCCAAGCCACACTGACGTACAGCCTCCAAAATTCGAAGTACACCAGTTGCATCTATATCTGCTGTAAACTCTGGAGAATCAAAGCTTACCTGAACATGGCTCTGAGCTGCCAAATTGTAGATCTCATCAGGTCGTACACTGCCAATAATTTTAATTAAGGCAAGGGAATCACCCATATGCCCAAAGTGCAAATGAAAATTGGCGGTTCCTTCTAAATGAGCGATACGTTCACGGTAATCACTTGAATTACGACGAATCATACCATGAACATCATAACCCTTTTTTAATAAAAACTCTGCCAAGTAAGAACCGTCTTGGCCTGTCACACCTGTAATAAATGCTTTTTTCATAAATAAAGTGTTTATTTTACTATTTATTTTTCTTTTTATATACACTGTTAGCTAATGGACTATCATATTTGCTAATGGCGCCCTCCACATCTAATGGTATAAATCTCAGTTGCTGGCTAACGTATAGTCCTGATTCCTTAAGACTTTTTGTAATTGTTGAATTCGCACCAATAGTTATATAGTCCCCTGTAGTTACACCACTACATATTACTGAGCGAGCACCTATATAATTATTATTCCCAATCACTATATCTCCATCAACACGAACATTCCGTTCTCTTCCCATATAAAATGCGTGAGTCCAAAATTGACTGCCTGCACCAGCTATCAAAGAATGGGCACCAATCGTTATGTCACTCGTAACATCAAACAAATGATTTGAAATAACAGCGGAACCTTCTTTCATCTTGAAACATGGCAGTTTATCTGATAATTCATTTTTATACGGAGTTATTATTCTATTCATACTATGAATCCATGCATTAGAGGAGATACTAACAGACATATACCCTTTTATTATATTAAGATGCTTTATCCTCCCCCCTACAATTTTAAATTTTTCGACATTTATAAAATTCAAATGTCCAATTTTTGTGTTTTCAGAAATATGAAACTCTCTACAACGTATCCAAGAAAACCCCACTTTACAGTTTTTCCCAATATAAATATGTTTTGACATAGAGAATATAACTCTACTCCAGGATGCTGGTAGAATCAAAAGACAAAGTGAAAAAAGAATTTTACACATAGATAGCCACAATAATTAGAATTTGCTTGCCAACTTATATCTAAAACCTTCACCCAACGGAGATACAAAATGTTTGACTAATAGCCTTATGGAATAGTAACATCTAAATATAATAACTTGTACTCTATTTGCTCCATTCTTTTTTAAGATAAAGCATAACTCATTTAGACGTTTCTTTTCGCTATCTTGAGAAACGCCTCCTAATCTGAAGGTTGCGAGTGGTTTATTTATATACTTATGTATTGCTTTTTGCTGCGAAAGACGTATAAACAGGTCTATATCCATAGAGTATCGCAATGCTTTATCAAACACTCCATATTTATTATAGGCACTTGATGAGACAAATGTTGCAGGATGGGCTCCTCTCATTTTTATCGGAATAAGAGGCCAGTACATAGTTGGTTTTTCAAAAAAAATAAAATTTGTTTGATCATTCCACACTTTACAGATCCCCCTATAAACATCAATCTCAGGATCAAATTCTTCAGCTACAATAGAAAGAGCATCTTCTTCCAATTTATCATCTGAATTAATAATTCCTATTATATCACCAGTAGACGCAGCTATTCCCTTATTGAATGCATCACTAATCCCGCAATCCGGTTCAGAAACGAAATAATCTATCATTTCTTTATATCTCTCAATAATAGCAAGTGTCCCATCCGTCGAACCGCCATCAATAACAAGATATTCCTTATTCAAATATGGCTGGTTAACAACACTTTTAATACATTCTTCAATATATTTCTCTGAATTATAGCAGACCGTAATGATTGAAATCCTTGGTTTTTCCATATTTTTATTCATTTAATAAATTTCTGTACACATTTTCTGTCTTCTTTGCCATTTCCGCCCAAGTAAATTTTCTGAGTTGTTCAATCCCTTTATTCTTTAAAGCGGTCAGTCCTACAGAATCAGACATCCCTTTATCCAAACTCTTGGCGATACTATCAGGCTCATTGGGATTAAAGAAATAAGCCGCATCTCCTGCAACTTCATGAAAGCACATAATGTCACTGACAAAGCAAGGGCAAGAACATCGGAATGCCTCCAAAATAGGAACTCCAAAACCCTCGCCCAAAGATGGGTAAACAAACGCTTCTGCATAATAAAGAAGGTTATACAATTCATCATCTGTTACAAATTTTTGAAAGACCCTTTTAGTTATCCCTAATTTATTTATTAGAGTTTTTTCTTGTTCATTAAAAGGCATTCCGGTACATACCAAATTGACATCTCCCTTTAACAAGCTGAAACCACGTAAAAAGTTATGGAAATTTTTATAGCCATTTCTGGCACCAATATAAAGGATGTAAGGATCTCTCTGAATCCTATCTTTTTCCACTTTTATCAAATCTTGATTCATTCCTAAATATATTGTTACAATCTTCTCTTCTGGAACATTATGATATTTAATTAAATCTATTTTTGTTTCATCACTAATGGCTATAATCTTTTGTGCTCTAGAACACGATTTCTTCATTCTTTTCGAAACAGCATTAGCATTGGGGAGCATTGACGGGAATTTGTCAAAATTTAAATCATATACTGTTACTACGACAGGCTTATTTGTATGATTACAAAAATAAGGATTATAAAATAATGGATGGAAAACATCATAATCATCTTTATGAAGATGATATAAACTTTGAGCGATGTTTAATGCTTTATAACAATCGTATTTCCATGATTTAGAATTCGCCCCCATAAAAGAATTATGAGTCACATGACACTCCGACAAATACACATTATCTGACCATATCTTAGGTAAAATCGGTATAATATCAGGAGACAAATTATTCATAAGTTCTAATGAATATCTACTAACCCCTCCTATTCTTTGGGTAAAGCCCTGATAGTCATATAATACTTTCATATAAGCTTTTAACTATTAGATTCAACATATTCTTTTATACGACGAGTGATTGTCTCCCACTCGTATTCGTCTAAATTATAATTGAGAGTTGCTCTATCTATCTCAAGAGCTTTCTTAATCGCTTCACACCAATCATTTATATTGTAGCCTTTAACCGTTATTCCCCTGCCTTCAACAACTTCAATCATTGCCGAATTATGAGCTGTTATAACTGGAGCACCGCATCGCATGGCTTCTAACTGTGGTAATCCAAAGCCTTCATTCAACGCTGCAGATATAAAACAATCTGTAATTGAATAGAGCTTACGTAGTAATATGATATCCACATAATCTGCAAAAACGACTGCCTCACGAGGGTAGTTTGGACCATTAAACTTTTGACTCAAACTTGAAATCTTCCATCCCCTACCACCAACTACCAACAGTTTCAACGTAGGTATTTCTTTATGTATTGCCTCCATTACATTAAGAAGAAAGACCAAATTCTTCCGTGGCTCCAATGTTCCTACGAACAGCAAAAACTTATCAAATATACCAAACTTCTGCTTGATCTTTGTTTTTTCACTCTCTGAGACTGGTTCATAACGAAACAATTCTGAACATGAACATGCAACGAGAATATCTTTTTGCCGACGATCAGGGTAATACTCTTCAATCTTTTGTTTTGTATAATTAGAGATACTTAAAATCAAGTCTGCTTTTAATATACTAGCATTAAAACTTGTTTGACCAATTAATTTATTATGAAATGATTGAGAATTACTATATTCCTTAGCAACTACATCATTTACACTAACAAACTGACGTATGCCCGATGGAACGAATAATGGTCTAGAAGGCGCAGGGGACCACATAATGTCAACCTTATATCTTTTACATTGTCTAATATATTCAGTATTATACCAAATAAGATGCTTATTTAACACACGTAAAGGACATATCACTTTTATAACATTACGTCCATTTATAGGCAATACCGCCTCATGGAACTCCGAAGGAGCCATTAAATACAGCTCCCATTCTGGCAAAAAACTCTGCATGGCGATAATCATATCCGCCAACAATTTAGAAACTCCAGTTGGCCGTAATGTCAAGCACCTACAATCAACACCGATTTTCATCAGTTACAATATGAAAAAATAAAATAAAAGAACGAATATTGACTTTTGAATCAAAAAGGTCAATACACTAGTGTCTCTTAATATATGTTAATCAGATTTGAAGTCCAAATAGAGTTGCCGATCATCCGGTTTGACAGTATCCTTGAGAGGCTTGAGCAGATCATGGATGCTGTCCATGGTGAGCGAAGACT
>JAEEGG010006072.1_pt1 | contig 28447 bp, 18 predicted proteins | sample 9134161 | NCBI WGS metagenome assembly JAEEGG01 (sample SAMN16246543, study PRJNA631951) | gut metagenome | biome: gut microbiome; feature: rumen; material: CR-attached | host: Bos | place: Iran: Karaj | collected 2018-10 | reverse complement strand
GCAGGATCGTTGTAAGGTATGCGGATGAAACCAGGAGTCAAAGGACCGTAGTTTGCGTATGAATCTGGGTCGTTCGACATGGTGATGATAGTGATTGTACGTCCGTGGAAGTTGCCTTCGCAGCATACGATCAAAGTTTCATCGTTTGGAATACCCTTAACAACAGTACCCCAGCGGCGAGCGAGCTTAAGAGCTGTTTCGTCTGCTTCTGCACCCGAGTTCATTGGGAGAACCTTGTCGTATCCGAAATACTTGGTTACATATTCTTCCCATTCGCCAAGGCAGTCGTTGTAGAATGCTCTTGAACTCAATGTGAGCTTCTGTGCCTGATCGGTCAAAGCCTTAACGATTTTCGGGTGGCAGTGACCCTGGTTTACTGCTGAATATGCAGAAAGAAAATCATAGTATTCCTTTCCTTCAACGTCCCAAACCTTTGCGCCTTTAGCCTTTGCAAAAACTACTGGTAGCGGATGATAGTTGTGTGCTCCGTACTTTGCTTCCAGTTCGATGTAATCTTTTGAAGTCTTCATTTTATTAATTTGTTTTTTAGTTGTTTATGTTAATGTTTATTTTGCTTCCAATAGGTGTTTTGTGTCGTCCTCGACAATGTGCTTGTACCAGTCGTTGCCATATTTTGGCTGCTTAACTTCCGGTGCATAGTACTTGTATCCTTCTGGTACTTCGCGTTCTGTCTTAATGTTCCCGTCAACGTATTTGGTAAACAAGCTAGCAAAGAGGTTTTGCCATGTTTGCATTGTGTTTTCCGATGCCTTAGCCGAGTATTCGGTAAGTTTCTTTGCTACGTTCTGCGGATTGTTTGCTGCTTCTTCGCGAAGGTCGCCTTCAATCTTTGCGGTTTCGTCCTTGAAGCTTCTGTGAAGGTCTTTTCTAACAGATTCGATTTCGGGATACATATCGCAGTAGCGTGTGTAAGCGAAATTTGATACGAGGTTGAAAATCCAGAAAGCTGCATCCGGTTTGAATTTCATCATCGAGCCGTTGCCTTCGCGGTAAGCGTAAGGAATTTCGGTGATTGATGCGTACATAGGAACATAAACTGTTGTTGCGCAGTCGTCAACGCCAAACCAGTTGATTGCGCCAAGTACATCGGGCAAATTGCCACGCAACTGAGCTACAAACGAGAAACCAGTCTGCTGTGTTCCAGTTGCTCTTTCGTGGATGTAGTTCTTTCCGTTGTATTCCCAAGTCATTGGTCTCCAGCGATAAGGGCAGTTGAAAGGACCTGCGCCCATTCCCTTGCTCATATCGAGTTCGGTACCTTCGAGGTGGTTGCCCATGTTGTGCATTACGGTTTCGAGAGTTACAGGCTTAGCAGGCTTTACCCACAGAGGCATTCTGTTGGTTGCGTAGCCGTTTGCATCGTATTCAATCTTAGTTCCCTTTGCATATTCCCAGTACTTGTCCATTCCTTCTGCAACATCGTTGAAGAAAGCCCAAACGCGGATTTCGCAGAAGCGAGCGCCGCTGAAATCAACTGGTGCGTAGGTGTCGGAGAAGCTGAAATCTGCATCGTTGCCCTTGAAGTAACCCTTTTCGCGTGCGAAAGTGATAACATCGTCTGAGTAAACGCAAGTGATGTTCTTGTCGGTGAGGAGCTTGTCGATGTTCTTGAAAGTAACGACATCCTTGCTCTTCTTGGTTGCCTGCGGGAAAGTGGTGATTCTTGCCTGGTTAGCGTGAGCCGAAACATATCCGTCGGGAATCATTCTTGCAACCCAAACAGCACCTTTCTGACCTTTGCCCTTGCCGATAACTTCGAGAATCCAAGCTTCGTCCTTATCGACGATTGAGAAGGATTCGCCTTCGCTTACATATCCGTACTTGCTCATAAGTTCGGTCATGACCTTTATGGCTTCGCGGGCGTTCTTTGCACGCTGCAGAGCAAGGTAAATGAGGCTTCCGTAGTCGATGATGCCGTCGCCTTCCCAGAGTTCTTCGCGTCCGCCGTAAGTGGTTTCGCCGATTGCAAGCTGGTGTTCGTTTACATTGCCAACAACATTATAGGTGTGGAGAACCTGCGGAATGTCGCCGAGATATTGTCCTGTATCCCAGTTGTATATCTTCATCATTGTGCCTGGCTGGTAGTCGGCAGCTGGACGATAGTAGAGTTCACCGTAGAGTACGTGGCTGTCGGCGGCGTAGCTGAGGAAAGCGGAACCGTCGTTTGATGCGCCCTTGGTAACAATGAAGTTCGTGCAAGCGAAACTTGCACTTGCGCTGAACATAAGCGCGATAGTCAATAGTGCGAATAATTTTCTCATATCTATTTTTATTTGTTTGACCGCAAATTTAATATTTATTCCAATACCACAGCACTGCAATAAATGTTTTTTTATTTGAACAAAATCAAACGGCTAGAAACGAGATTCTGCCATAGTTAAACTCGAAACCTTTTTCATTATCTGGAATCCGATATTGCAATTCAGGCATCGTCTGTGGTCGCAGTAGTTCTTTTTGAGGTTAAGCAGAGCCTGTGAGTCGAAGGCAGATTCGCACTTTATTTTGCTTATTTCGGCGAATGCTCTTGTTTCCCTGTTGCTTTCGGCTTTGACAGAGCGTAGCATGTCAATGATTTTCTCGCTGTCGAAATTGGGGTTTGTGGTCTTGCCGTAGATGTACGAAAATGGTATCACGGTGTTAATCATGATTGTGTCAATTGCTTGCTGTCCAAGTTTTGTAGCTTTGTGTTTCGATGAGGTTTCACTAAGTGAGAAGTGCGTTTCCCAGTATTCGGAAGTTTTTAGGTTGTTGAAAAATTTTGGATTGAATCTGCCATTCAGTATGTCGTCGATGAGGATTTGGAAATTTTGCATTAGAGTAGCAAACTGAGCAAGGCGAGTTTCTGGGAAATTTGTCGGGTGCATCTTCGAGCGTTTCCACAGCGATTCGGCAATTGGCGACAATCCGTATTTCGCTTTTTGGAAAGAGTATTCGGTGGCAAGTTTTCGAGTGTATTCGTCTTTGGGTTGACCGTTTAGCATTCCTGCCTGACCGAATGTTATTGCCTCGAGAGCAAACAGATTGTCAGCATTGTGAAGCATCACGTTGAGTGGAGTTTGCATTGCAAGCATCTCGAATGGTAGTGCATTTGTGCCGAATCCGAAATTTCTTGCGATGACAATGTATAGCGTTTCGTTCCAGTTGCCGTTGGTGTGTCGTAAAATTTCGCTTATGTGTTCCGACTTGTATTCGAGCCTTTCGACAGCCATCTTTTCCATCCACATGGCAATATGTATGTCATCCACGAAGTCAATGTAGTCTGCGCAGGCAATTGGCTTTTCGTTTAGCTTGAAGTCGGAATAGCGGTTGAACAAGGTCTGCGGAAACGAAATTTCCCAAGTCGGCAAGCTGCGTCCGTTCTGCAGTGTTATTTCGCAGTCGTAGTTGTAGACGATGTGCAGTATGACATTGTCGTAGGCGTGGTCGCCATCGTGGTGGTGCTTGTGCCAGTCGGATGCATTGACGTGGATTTCCACATTGCCAACCCATATTATTCCGTCAATTTTGATTTTAGCGTTGAAAAAATCGGGACCAGAATCGTGGTTATGCTGACCTATGTCGATAATCTCGAAAGGTGTGTTGTCAGTAAGCAGTTCTGTACCTTCGATCCAAAGGTGGTTCTTGTATATGAAGTGTAGAAAATCCTCGTGCATGGCAATGTTGTTTTGTGCAAATATAGTTAACAATGGATAATTGACAATGAACAATTGATAATGAATAATGGACAATTAATAATGATAAAAAATCCTCGCATCGAAACCGATACGAGGATTTTTTTAGTCATAGTATTTGTTATTCAACAATAACTTTCTTTGTTATCGTCTTGTCTTGTAGCTTGATGCTGAAGAAATACATGCCTCTTTCCATTCCTTCGAGCGAAATCGTTTCGTTTGTAGATGTTGTGTTAACGGTCTTTACGATTTGTCCAAGAACATTCACAATGTCGATTCTTGCGTTGTCTTCTGGTAGGCTTATCGTTACATTGTCCTTTGCTGGGTTCGGGTATATGTCGATGTTGTCCATTTTTTCATCTGCTTTAGATTGTACAGACGAAACGCTTAGGTCATCGATAAAGAATGCGAATACATTGTCTGATACGCACATAATTGCAAGATACATTGTTTGTCCTGCATATTGCGAAAGGTCGTATCTGTAGTGTGTCCATTGTACAGGAGCCGAGGTGCTTGTTGACATTGTGTTACCATCAATGAATGTATAATTTTCATCGTCTGATGATATTGCTACGCGGAATTGTTCTAGTCCGTAAGTGTCATTTGCCGAACGTGCCCAGAACGAAAATTTCATTCCGCTTGTAATGTTTATTTGAGGGAGAATGAACCAGTCGTTGTTTGCTCCGTTTGAGCCAGCAGACATGCAGCAGCCGAATTTTGTTCCTCCGTGAGCTGTAAATCCGTTAGCTGTGCCGTTTTGGAATGTTATGTACGCGCCCGTGTAGCCAGAATTTGTAAAGCTTACGCCATTTATTCCGCATGTAGAATATCCGTCACCATCCCAGGTTGTGCAGGGTGAGAAATTATCCACAGCCCATGCCGTGCAAGATTCAAAGTCGTAAGAGAAGTTATTTGATGGTGTGGGAGGTGTTACTCCACCAGGATTTGCTGGGTCAAAATAGTCGCATGTAGTTGCACCGCTGTTTGTCGGGTCGAGCCATGGTTTCAACTTGTATGCATTGGTGCTTCCGTTTGCTGAGTTGTCCCAGTGGAACGACATTTTTCCGTACAAGTCGTATCTGGAGAACGAAGAAGCCGAGCACGATGAAGCACCGCCGCTCAATGTACCGAAGACCCTACCATCGGAATTGAATATCGGAGAACCTGACGAGCCACCTTCCGTAACGCCAGTCTTGTCGCTGTTGTTGTTTTGCCATACCACTTTCCAATGTGCGTTTGAAGCGCCTGTCATATCGTCGCCGCCATTGTAAGTCGCCGTAGATGGTGACGATGTAAAGAATGATATTTTCTTAATGTCGCCCGATGGATGGTGTATTCCGGCACCGCCACCAGAAGGAACCGTCGTGCTTCTGTCCCACCCGTTGTATATTGCGCCTATTTCTATAGCATTCTGCTTGGTGAAGTTTTTCAGTTTAAGCAGGAAGAAGTCCGAACCACCATTTTTTGCACCTTCGGCAACCTTAGTGCAACCTACATAGTCGGTGTAGTTGATTGAAGACTCAGATGCAGGATTTGAGCAACCCGATGCTTCGTAGTTGAAGCGGAACTTCCACTGGTTGAAGTTTGATGCTGTGGCATTTGGTCCGCAGTGGTTTGCCGTGAGAAAATATGGAGTTCCATCGTTGCTTGTATTGTTGATGAGCGTACCCGTACAGTATCCACCACTCCATCCCTCGACAACATATATTCTTGCCACACCGCGCTGCTGTATTCTCCAGTCGGCACCTACCGAACAGTTGACGTTGACCTCGCAACTTTCGGAAGAGCCAAAGCCCGTACCTGCGCGGATTCCCCTTGCAAAAGCACCTTCGTCGCGATAAACATAGCCGTATTCACCTATATTTATAATAGGTATGGTGTTGTCGTATGAAACAGAACCATCTATCGATTTGGTCATTGGAGCTACATACTCTATGGTAATGTCATTGCCTATTATGTTGCCGATCATATATTCGTCTCCATCTGGATTGTCGCTACGGAAATATGGTCCGTCAACAATTTTTCTATCACTTGTGTAAACATATACCGCAGCTCCTGCAGGAATGTCGAACTTGTCGAAATACAAAGCCGATGCCTTTGCACCTTCACTTGAGAAACGGAGTCTCCAAATGAGCTGACCGTTGTCAAGAGTTTCCCAGTTACCAGAATTTTTTATTGTTGTGTTTACGGGCATCAGTCTTGCGATTTTCAAAAATGTGCCGTTTTTCTCATCCTCTGCATCTTCGGTTGCAATCATCTCAGCTGATGGAGGGTATACTTTGATGTGGTCGATTACCTCGTTGCTTGTCTTGTGCGTAAAGCTGGGAGGCAAGGACATTTGTTTGGATTTGTTCTGTGCAAATCCGAGTAATACTACAAGTACCAATGCAATGGTCGAAATAGTTTTTTTCATTTTCGTTTATGTTTTTAATGGTGCAAAATAACTTTAATTAACTTAATGTGCCAAGAAAAATCGTGCCAAATTTTTTGCTAATCGTTAAATATATATGTGTGTAATGGAGTTATAATGTTGATTGTCAGTATGTTGTTCTTTTTGTTGATAAAAATATTTAAAAACTTTAGAAAAAATTTGTTAGAATGTCAAAAAAGTGCGACTTTTGCAGTCCGAAATTTTAAAGAGAAATAATATAAAAGAGTTATGGCACGAGTTTGTCAAATTACAGGAAAAACGGCAATGGTGGGAAACAATGTATCTCACTCGAGGCGCAGAACGAAAAGGATTTTCGATATTAACTTGAAGACAAAGAGAATCTTTGACGAAGAATCAGGCAAGTGGGTTGAAATGAGACTCACAACATCGGCAATGAGAACTATCGCAAAGAAAGGTCTTAAGGCTGCTCTCAAGGATGCCGAAAAGAAAGGTTATGTTAAATAGTTTTAGTCGGGAGGATTAAAAATGGCAAAGAAAAGTAAAGGAAATCGCGTACAGGTAATACTTGAATGTACAGAGCATAAGGAGTCAGGACTTCCTGGTACTTCAAGGTACATAACTACCAAGAACAGAAAAAATACTCCTGATAGACTGGAGATGAAGAAATACAACCCGATTTTGAAGAAGGTTACAATTCACAGAGAAATTAAATAGTTTAGGTTATGGCAAAGAAAGTTGTTGCAACACTTAAGAAAGAAGGCGGACAGGTCTTCGTTAAGTGCATAAAGATGGTTAAGAATCCTGAAACTGGCGCATACCAGTTCAAGTCGGCTATCCTGGACAAGGATTTGTCAAAGGATTTCTTTAAGAAATAGAAGTTTAATCTATCAACATTATAGCACCTGCCGCTCATAATTATGACAGGTGCTTTTTGTTGTTTTATTTAAGTAAATAGTTTCGTTATGGCATTCTTCGGTTTGTTCGGAAAAGAAAAGAAAGAAAAATTGGACAGCGGATTGGAAAAAACCCGTACTGGTTTGTTTTCTAAAATTAGTCGTCTTATATTCAGCAAATCGAAGGTCGATGATGATGTGCTTGACGAACTAGAAGAAATCTTAATCTCTTCTGATGTGGGTGTCGATACTACAGTAAAGATAATCGACATGATACAGGAAAGGGTTAAGACAGAAAAGTATGTCGGAACTGACGAACTGAACGAGCTTCTGCGTTCTACGATTGCTTCGTTGCTCGAAGATGGTCCCGACATGAAGAATCCAGATTTTACCACGCCTGATGGTTCTCCCTATGTTATTATGGTTGTCGGTGTGAATGGTGTAGGAAAGACTACGACAATCGGGAAACTTGCAAACAATTTCAAGAAGGCGGGCAAAAAGGTATATATCGGAGCTGCCGATACTTTCCGTGCCGCTGCAATCGACCAGCTTCAGGTGTGGGCCGATAGGGTAGGTGTACACATGATTCGCCAGGATATGGGTTCCGACCCCGCATCGGTGGCATACGACACTTTGGCATCGGCAAAGAAGTCGGGTGCAGATGTTGTGCTGATTGATACTGCAGGCCGTTTGCACAATAAGATAAACCTTATGAACGAGCTGTCGAAGATTAAGCGCGTGATGCAGAAACTTGTTCCTGATGCACCGCACGAAATTCTGCTTGTTCTTGATGGCTCTACTGGTCAGAACGCATATGAACAGGCAAAGCAATTCATGAAAGCAACCGAAATAAACTCGATGGCAGTCACTAAGCTCGATGGAACGGCAAAGGGCGGTGTCGTTATCGGTATTTCCGACCAGTTCAAGATTCCAATTAAGTATATAGGTGTCGGAGAAGGTATCGACGATCTTCAGATGTTCGACAAGCGCGAATTTGTTGATTCATTGTTCAAGAAGTAACATGGCATGAAATCGCTAGCCATTACATTGTGCTTGATTTTGATTTCATTTTTATGTTGTGGTCAGGTGTGGATTCCTGTTACTGCATCTGATGCGGTTTCATGCGAAAATTATTCACAAAACATAAAGAAAAATGCTTTCCACTCATCGGTGACATGGAAGGTTACGGTAAAGGATAATGTCATTTCGCGAACCAAGGTGCTTTTTTCGGAAACATTCTATAATTCAAATGGTCAACCATCAAAGATTATATATTTCAACGGAGGAAATCGACCGACTTCGTATACAATTGTAAAGTATAATTCGCGCAATCTGCCTTTTGAGGAGGTGAATTTTACCGCAGATTCTACGATGATTGGTGGAACTTTGTATGAATACAATGATAAAAATCTGCTAGTAAGCCAAATTTCATACATAGGATCTTCGGTGACAAACCATTATCGCATTGAACATACATCCGACAGCATAGTCGTTTCGGAAGTCGATTCGCTTGGCAAAGTTATTAGCAGTGGTTCGATTTCTACGATTGCTACCGACCAGAAGGAATTGGTTTTCAGAAGGGTGCAGACACATGAAAAGATTGTCGGCGATTACGATATTTTGTCAGAAATAACTCGCAAGCATATAGTAGGAGTAGCGGAGAAAAAGATTTTCATTTATGAGAACGACAAGGTGGTGAAGACCGCGGTTTTCGACAGCGATAATGAGGAGATATCAAGTGCATCGCTTGAATATGACAGGTCGGGAAATATTAGTCGCATAATTGAGCGCCGCGAGAGGGACGGTGCTACCAATGTTTATATGATTAATTATAGGTAAACGAAAAAGCCGTAGCATTGCCACGGCTTTTTTTGTTTATGCTAATTCTATTATTCAGCCTTGCCTGCGCTACCAAGAACGTTGATAATCTTGTGCATGTAAAGTTTCTTCATGCTGTCGCGAGCTGGGCCTAAGTACTTTCTCGGGTCGAATTCAGCTGGTTTTTCAGCGAATACCTTGCGGATTGCTGCTGTCATTGCAAGACGGCTGTCGGAGTCGATGTTGATCTTGCAAACTGCCGACTTAGCTGCTTCGCGAAGCTGTTCCTCTGGAATACCTACAGCAGCCTTCAAAGCACCTCCGTACTTGTTGATTGTGTCAACTTCTTCCTGAGGTACTGATGATGATCCGTGGAGAACAATCGGGAATCCAGGAAGCTTCTTTTCGATTTCGTGAAGAACATCGAATGCCAGTGGCGGAGGAACAAGACGACCTGTTGCCGGGTCAACCTTGCACTGTTCCGGTTTGAACTTGTATGCACCATGCGAAGTACCTATTGAGATTGCCAACGAGTCGCATCCGCTACGTGTTGCAAATTCGATAACTTCTTCTGGCTTTGTGTAGTGTGATTCTTCTGCCGAAACCTCGTCTTCAACGCCTGCCAAAACGCCAAGTTCAGCTTCTACAGTAACATCGTACTTGTGAGCATATTCAACAACCTGCTTTGTGAGCTTGATGTTTTCCTCGAAAGGAAGCGATGATGCGTCAATCATAACTGACGAGAATCCCATGTCTACGCAGCTCTTGCATAGTTCGAAAGTATCGCCGTGGTCGAGGTGGAGGCAAATCTGCGGGTGTTCCCATCCGAGTTCCTTTGCGTATTGAACAGCACCTTCTGCCATGTATCTCAAGATTGTCTGGTTGGCGTACTTGCGTGCTCCGCTCGAAACTTGAAGTATAACTGGAGACTTTGTTTCTGCACATGCCTGAATGATGGCCTGCATCTGTTCCATGTTGTTAAAGTTGAATGCTGGGATTGCATATCCGCCAGCGACTGCTTTCTTGAACATCTCAACGGTGTTGACAAGTCCTAATTCCTTATAACTTACCATAATGAAAATTTTATTGTTTTTTAATCGTTTATATTTTGCATTTAAAATTTCCACAAAGATAAGAATATTTGTAATACGAAAATCCTAAATAAAAATGTTAGTTAGCAGAAAAATATTGAGGTGTAAGAAAAAAACTAAAATAAATCCCAAATCGTAAATCTCAAATCGTAAATTAGTTTTACCTTTGCGCCGTTTTTTCTATATTTATCAAATGATACAAACAGACATATTGTTGTCGCAAGCCGACACCACAATTTCAGATACTGTAAAGGAAGTGGGCGAAAAATTGGTTTCGATTGATCCCAAAAGTCCCCAAGAGATTGTGAGCCAAAGTATTTCGTGGTTCGATTCTGCTATTAACTGGCTAACTACCAGTGGCTTGTCGTTCTGTGTATCGCTTATGGGAGCCTTGGCTTTCCTCTTCATAGGATTCTGGGTATCTAAGTTGATTGTTAAGGCATTGCGGAAAATGATGGCTCGCAAGAATGCCGATCCTGGACTTATTTCTTTCGTGTCGAGTCTTGTAAACATTGCCCTTAAGATAATGATTATCATTAGCGTTATGGGCATGGTCGGAATTCAGATGACCTCCTTCATCGCTGTTTTGGGTGCCGCAGGTATAGCCATTGGTATGGCTTTGCAGGGAACGCTATCTAATTTTGCCAGCGGTGTCATGATATTGATATTCAAGCCGTACAAGGTTGATGACTATGTCGAAGCTCAAGGAGTTTCGGGGTTTGTTAAGGAGATTCAGATATTCAATACGATAATTACTACTGTTGACAACAAGACCACAATAGTGCCTAACAGTGTGCTGGCTACAAACACGCTTACAAATTACTCTAAACAGCCTACGCGCAGGGTTGATTGGGAAGTGGGCGTATCGTATGGAACAGATTTCAATGTGGCGAAAGATGTTATTATGCGCATTCTCGATGCCGATGAACGGGTGTTGAAAGATCCAGCCGTTTTCGTGTCGATTACTGGACTTGGCGATTCTTCTGTCAACATTGTGGTGAGGGCATGGGTAAATTCTCAAGACTACTGGGGAGTGTTCTTCGACTTTTACAATAAGGTATATTCGACATTCAACGAGGAAGGAATCGAGTTCCCGTTCCCGCAGGTTGATGTTCATTTGAAAGGAAATAACGAAATAAATAAATAATTATGAAAAAGTATTTAATTGTATTTTTGTCAGTGTTGTTGAGCGGAACAATAGTATTCGCACAGGAAGCAGCCGATTCTTCGGCAAAGAAAAAAAATGAGAACTGGAAACTTGGTGGAGCTGCAGCGTTGAACTTCTCGCAGGTTTCGTTCAAGAACTGGGCTGGTGGTGGTGACCCGTCTATTTCTGGAAACGTATTTTTCAATGCATTTGCCAACTACGCAAAGGACAAGACCACATGGGATAATACACTTGATTTGGGTTATGGTATGATGCGTCAGGGCACAAAAAAGACTGGCATTTTGTTCTACAAGACAGATGATAAGATTGACTTGGCATCGAAGTACGGACGTTATGCGTTTAAGTACTGGTACTATTCGGCTTTGGTTGGCTTCAAGACTCAGTTTGCCGATGGTTACAAGTCGATTACCGATTCAACGAGAATTTCATCATGGATGTCGCCGGCATACTTGAACATAGCTCTTGGTATGGACTTCAAGCCGACCTTCGAAAATCATCCCAACATGTCGTTCTCATTGCTTATAGCACCGTTGTCGGGCAGGATGACATTTGTTCTCGATTCGGCACTTTCAGCACAAGGAGCATACGGTGTTGAAGGCGCGACATTCGATGACAATGGTGTGATGTTGACCCAGGGCAAGAAGTTCCGTCCTGAATTTGGTGGATATGTAAAGGCGCAGTTCAAGATTGATTTCCTGAAGGTGTTCACTTATACCACGAAGCTCGACTTATTCTCCAACTACATTGTAAAGGCGCAGAATGTCGATATGAACTGGGAGAACTTGCTTACATTGAAGATTAGCGACTGGTTCTCGGCTAACTTGAGCATTACGCTTGCATACGATGACGATGTAGATGTACCTGTTGACCGCGATGGCGACGGTATCTGCGAAGGCGTTGGAAAGAGATTGCAGTTCAAGGAATTACTGGGATTGGGCTTTACATATAAGTTCTAGTCGCAATATCTTGGTTCAAAAATAAAATGTCCTCGTACCATAGGTGCGGGGATTTTTTTTGTGGATTTGGTATTTATGTTTTTCAAAGTTTCTCTTATAAGTTTTTGGGGTATCATCAAACAACCAGAAACGAGAAACTCAGAAACATGAAACCAGAAACGTTGAACCAGAAACGTTGAACCAGAAACGTTGAACCAGAAACGTTGAACATTAAACTTGAAACGGGCGCAGCCCATGAACGGCGAAGCCCTCAACGAAGTTAACCTTTAGCTCGGCGTAAGCCAAACGCCGAAGGCATTAGGGCTAAAAGTCGAACAGACTAAAAGGCTAACAGCCAAAACGTAATAACGTTCGGCACGTTATGGCTTCGAGCCTGTGAGCCCCGAACCTTCAAACGGCGTCAGCCATAAAAACGGGCGCAGCCCATTGAAACCAGAAACTTAGAAACTTAGAAACGGGCGTAGCCCATCAAACGGCTTTAGCCATAGAAACCCAGAAACCTGAATGGGCGTAGTCCTCAACGAAGTTAACCTTTAGCTCGGCGTAAGCCAAACATCAAAATTATTTCCTTGTCAAAATCATTTATTTATTAAATTTGCAGAATTAAAGATGGATTTGCTTATGTCGCGTGAAACGATAATAAAGATGCTGACGGAAACCGCACGGAATGTTGTCCCTACGGGTTCAAAGGTCGTATTGTTCGGTTCGCAGGCGCGGGGCGATGCTAACGAGGAGTCTGACTGGGATATACTTGTCTTGTTGGACAGCCAGCGCGTACTTCTTAGCGATTACGATAATATTGCATATCCTATCCGTGCTGCGGGATGGGATGTCGATGCAATCGTGAATCCAATCCTATATACCAAGACTGATTGGCAAAATAGCAGTAACACTCTCTTCTATAAGAATGTAACCAAAGACGGTATTGTACTATGGGGCTGAACGAGACAGAAAGGAAGGTAATGGTTGAATATAAGTTCCAAAAGGCAATCAGGACTTTGGAGCAGGCAAAGGGCAATATTGAGCTGAAATACTGGGAAGTAATAGCAAATAGACTTTATTATGCTGCTTATTATGCGGTATCAGCTTTGTTATTGGCGAATAAAATTTCCGTCAAAACACACAATGGTGTAATCCAAATGTTTGGTATGAAGTTCGTTAAGACAAATATTGTGGATGCCGAATTAGGGAAACTATACAATAGGCTTTTTTCGTTACGGCTCACAGGTGACTACAACGATTCATATACATTGTCCGAAGACGATGTCGTTTCTTTGGTAGAACCAACCGAGAAGTTTATTGTAGAAATAAAAAAGTTGGTGGAATCAACACAAAACCTATAGCAGATTTAATATATTACGTTTGAATATTGCCATTCAAACGATATTTCTGTGCTCTTCGCTGTTCTCGCGCTGCGACTCTCTTTTTGCCTTTCGGGCGCTTTCTTGTACAGACGCAAAATTTTGCGTCTAAATCACTGCAAATAACCGCTCTTCATAATATATGATTTTTCATATGTTTTGTATAATATTCATATATTCTTTTTCTTCCATATACCTATTTATATTATATTTGACCGCTTATATTTTAACTTTAGACTTAAACTGCAGTTATATGAATAAAATATATACATATATTCGGTACAAAAGCGCCGTGGCATGGCACCATGCTACCGAATTATCCATTGTTAACCTTCAGCTCGGCGAAGCCAATTGTCCATTATAAATTATCATTAAACATTGAACTTTAAACATTGAACTTTAAATGAAAAACTCTATACAAATGAATAACACAACCAAAATGAAAAGATTTATGGACTCCTGTGGTGTCGCGACGTGCCACGACAACCACAAATTATCCATTATTCACAAAAAGTTTTCATATATGTAAATTTTTGTACCTTTGTATCGTGGAAAGAACCATACTATATTATAAACATTATTTTATTGACTTCTTCAATTCTCTAAATGCAGGAGCGCAGCGAAAAATGGCGTATGTGATTGATGTTTTGAAGACACAGCAGCGTCCAGGAACAAACTTTGTGAAACATATTAGGGATGGTATTTTTGAACTTCGCGTTCAGCATGAAGGAAATATATACAGGACTTTTTTCATATTTGATGAAGGAAATATTGTGATGTTGTTTAATGGTTTCCAGAAAAAGACACAGAAGACACCAGAAAACGAAATAGAAAAGGCTATTAAACTAAAAAATGAATATTATGCAGAAAAACAGCAATAACATAGGTAACTTTGACGAAGTATTAAACTCGTTGTACGGAAATCCGGGGACTCCGCAACGCGATGAATTCCGCAGGGAGGCATACGCTTATTGCGTAGGGTCTATCATTCACGATGCCCGCAAGAGCGAAGGCTTGACCCAGCAGGAACTTGCCGAGAAAGTAGGAGCAAAGAAATCATATATTTCACGCATTGAGACAGGAAGCGTAGAGCCAAGCGCAGGTCTCTTCCTCAATATACTCAATGTTTTAGGTTTAACCATTGCTCGACCATTATAAATTATCTTTGAACCTTAAACTTTAAACCAGAAACATATAAACGGCTTTAGCCATAGAACGGCGCAGCCCTCAACGAAGTTAAACTTAGAAACGTGAAACATAGAAACCTTAAACCTTAAACATTAAACATTAAATTCGCTTATCATGAAAAACATCGCATATATGAAAAATTCTACAATCCTTGGCTCGGCGAAGCCAACCTTCAGCTCAGCGAAGCTAATTGTCCATTGTACATTGTACATTGTACATTATCCATTGTCCATTGTAACAGCATTGTTAATTGCTTTCTGCCTCCTCTTTGGCGGAACAGCTTTCGCACAGAGCAATGTTGAATCGTGGTCAAACAACACGGGAATTTTTTCGCGATACCACGCAAACAAGTGGACCGAAAACGGACTTTATTCTGGTCTGACTCCTCAGCAGGAGCAAACACAATATCGTACCGAACATTCCAAAACCTTCGACAATGGTGATGGAACTTTCTCTTACATGTACATTGGCGACCTGCACTATCAGGACGACAATGGCTCATGGCAGGACATTGAAGTTTCGGTTGAAAAGGTAAACGAAGGGCAGTATAAGTTCGCAAATACTAAGAATAAATTCAAGACTTATTATTCAGATTCTCCGTCCGAAGGTATTATGATGAAATACTCGGGACAAAATCTTGTATTTGCAAAGAACTGCAATTTCAAGTTTATTGACGGGCAGGGCAATAATATAGAAGGTAATGAAAGAACTACCGAAAATGCCGTACAAGAAGATTTTAGAACCTTATCCTACAAAAATTTCTACGGCAATATCGACTACAAAATGATACAGCTTGGTCGTGGCGTTGAAACCGGATTCTTTATTAATAGCCGCAGTGCAATTGCCAACGGAGCAAAGACTGTTAGGATAAGCCAGACCGTTGAAATGCCAAATGGCGCCTACATAATTTCCAACGGACAGAAGCAGGGCAAGTCATTTAGCGCGTCGGAGTTTGAGATTATGATTCCCGGACACGAAAGCTGGATTACATTCCAGCCCGTAGTTGTATATGATGCCAATGTGGATATGGACTACATTATGAAGCGTGCCGAAATTCGTCACATAGAAAACAAGTTTGACAAGAACGGCAAGCCCATTGAAGACCCGATGGCAAGTTACTCGTACAAGGCGATGTACAATGTGGAGCAGTCGGGCAGAAACTTGACTGTTTCGTTCGACCTGCCGGCAGAGTGGCTTCTCGCTGCCGACCGTGCATATCCTCTTTTTGTTGACCCAACTGTAACGGTGTTGTCGGGAACAACTAGTGGAGGCAATTATTATGAGTTTTATGACCATTATTTCGATGATTCCAGATGGGATTTCCAGATAACCTCAACAGAACTTTCTTCTGCTAATATTACAAATGGTGCTTCGATTACTGCTATGGGGTTGCTATGTTCTGAAAAGCCAGATAGGAATATGGCAAACTCAAGAATAGAATTAAGTAATGCAGCATGGAGTACAAGCGCATGGGTTACATCTGGTTGGCAAACGTGTTATGGTGCTACAAGCATATCGTATAGCGGGCTTAGTACAGGAACATCATCATGGAACACTTATACATTTACAAATAATTTTACGTATTCAAATACTAATAATAACCTTTTGGTAAAGCTGTCAAAAGACGATAATGACTGTGGAAGTAATACGGGAAAAAACTATCTTGTTTCAGGTACTACCGCTAATACAGCAAGGGGAGGCTATAGCGATAGTTATGTTGACTATCCATTTAATAATATGCCTGCTGGTAATAGTACTTCTAATCCATCGGAAAATGCCTGTCGTCCAGCAATGCAGTTGACATATACTCCCCCAGCCACAACTCCCACCATTGCAGCAGCTGCCTCGGTTCCATATTCCTGCGATTTCGAGGATGCAACCGAAAATGGCAAGTGGGGTTTTGGAAATGCAACTGATAAATGGTATGTAGGAACTGCTACAAAATATGCAGGAAGCAAGTCGCTATATGTTTCTAATGATGGAGGTACAACTAATGCTTACTCTGCGTTTTATCAATGTTGCTATGCAGTAAGGGCATTGAATTTTTCATCGACAGGCTCATATTATGTTTCTTTTAGATGGAAATGTAATGGAGAGAGTTCTGCAGACTTCCTTCGTGCCTTCTTGGTACCGGCAACGTTGAATCCTAATTTGACTGGTTCGTCAGGTTCGGGAAGTCAAAATACGAATGGCATAACATATAATACTACTCCTAGCAGTTGGATTGCTGTTGATGGAGGTTCTAAATTAAATCTAAAATATAGTGATTGGAATCTTAGTACAAACGAGGTTACCATATCAACCTCTGGCGAATATTATTTGGTGTTTTATTGGAGGGCAGACCAGAGTGTTACTAATAATCCTCCGGCCGCTGTCGATGACATTAAGGTTATTGCAAGTTGTTCGCCTGATCCGCTATCGTTTGCAAGTTGTCTTACTACGGTTGCGCCCGGTTCAACAATAAGTTGCGCGCCTTCGTCGTCGCTTTCCGGCGGTACTTTCTCGTATTTGTCGTCTAATCCCGCCGCAGCTACAGTAAACTCATCAGGAACAGTTACTGGCGTTGACAATGGCAATACAACCATAACAGTTAATGCTACATATCCCAGCTGTATGTCAACCGCTACTCACGATGTTACGGTTATTCCAACCAATACAACTTGCTCTTCCTGCAGCGGCTGGACTTTTGAAACGGCTTCTCAAACATATTCTACAATTAAAGGAGGAACGGGTACAAGCAAAGTAAAGACAGCGTCAACTTTTGGTGATTATGAGAGTAACAAAATTTCAATGCCATTTGCATTTACCCTATGTGGCTCAACAATTCAGAAAAATGGTGACTTATATGTAGGTCCTAGAGGTGTACTTACTTTTGGAACGTCGTATTATTATGAATATCCAAGTGCTAATTATGCTCAATTGTTTGCTATGGGTATGTATTTGTATCCGACCTATTCTGGAGATTGGAATGAAAATAATATATGGTATCAGGTGTCTGGAAGTAATGGTAGTCAAATTCTGAAAATAGAATGGCGTAATATAAAAGATGCTACATCATCAGGTTCTGCGCAGAATTTTCAGATATGGTTGTATGAGTCCACGGGAGTAGTTGAATTCCATTATGGTTCATGTTCACCCAGTTCCACACGTTCTCCTTATGTTGGAATTAAAGGTGCACAAGGTTCAAACAACATATTCCTTTCTGGATCAGACTGGAGCAATCCTACCCAGAATGCTACATCGACAAATATGACTTACACTACAACTAACAAGCCTTCATCTGGTTTGGTATATAGGTTTACTCCAGGAACACTTACTGTAAATGCAACTATAAGTGGAACCCAGAGTTTCTGCGAAGGTGGAAGCACTACATTGTCTGTACCGTCGCAGACTGGCGTTACATATTCTTGGGACAACGGAGGGGATGGCAGGACAAGTTCTGTAAGTACAGGCGGTGTACATACAGTTACAGTTTCTTCAAGTACTTATCAATGTTCGGCAGCAGCAAGTGTGCTGGTAACAGAGCTTAGCAAACCTACGGTAAGCATAAGCAAGAGCCCGAACATAACGGAACTTACCTGTACAAACTCGACTATTACGCTCTCACCTTCGGTCAGCGGTCAGACAGGCTACGGCTGGTCGTCAGGCGGCAGCGGCACAGGCAACATTAGCGCAACCAGTGCGGGCACCTACACACTTACAGCAACCAACAACGGCTGTAATGCAACAGCAAGCGTAACGCTTACCTCGAACAAGACTGCGCCTACGGTAACCATCAACAAGTCGCCGAATGTCACCGAGCTTACCTGTACGAACCCGACCATCACGCTCAGCGCATCTAGCAACGGCAGCACGTACAACTGGAGCGGCCAGAGCAACCACAACAATATCAGCGCTACAGCAGCCGGCACCTACACGCTGACAGCCACAGGTTCCAACGGCTGTACCAACAGCACAAGCGTCAGCTTGACCTTGAACAAGACCGCGCCGACGGTAGGCATCACCAAGAACCCCAATGTTACGGAGCTTACCTGTACGAACCCGACAATCACTCTTGGAGCATCGAGCAACGGCACGTCGTACAACTGGGACGGTCAGAGCAACCACGACAACATAAGCGCAACAACGGCAACGACCTACACTTTGACGGCAACCGGCAGCAACGGCTGTACTAACAGCACGAGCGTCACGCTTACAGAGAACAAGACAGCACCTGATGTAACCCTTACTGGCACAAACGAAGTTTGTCTTGGCGTATCTACAACCTTGCATACCACAAGTGATGCAAACTATACTTATTCATGGTCGAATAGTATTACGACTTCTGACAATGAGGTAACCCCAAGTACAACTACAGAATATACCGTAACGACAACCGATAGCAGAAACGGTTGCCAGACTACAGGTTCACGTACTGTTACAGTCAGCACTCCCGACATTGCAAGCGCATCATCTTACGACTACATCTGGCGTGGCGGTTCAACAGACTGGAACACTGCTTCCAACTGGTATATGTATAGCGGAGGAAATTATTCTGTAGCATCTTCGATACCAGCCACTGCAAAGAACTATTTTATAGGTACAGGCGATTGCTTGCCATCCGACCAGTGGCCAATCTTCAGTGCCAATACAACTGTTGGTAACTTAATGATAGCATCAGATTCAGTTACATTGCCGACTGGCATAACATTGAGCATTGCCGGTTCGGTAACAGGAAGACTGGTAGCACAGAACGGTAGTACAATTGTATTGTGTGGTAACGATGATCAGACGTTCGCCAATGCAACTACATTTAGCAACGTTAGGTTTGCACAATCTACTGCAGGCAAGAAGATCATTGCCCCGAATGGCATTATTGTCAACGGCGAAGCTACATTCACTACAGGTATTGTCTCTGGCAACATGCATTTTGGTAATGAAGCATCGGCAAGTGGTATCAGCATTAACAGTTATGTTGACGGTGCAGTAACTAAGGAACTTGGTTCGTCTGCCTTCACCTTCCCGACAGGTAGCAACGGAGTTCTCGGTGCTGTAACGGTTCCTGCTACTCGTGCTGGTGGTTCCGCAACCATACGCTTCAATAAGTCGGCTTCGGCAAACGGTTTCACCGATGGCGATGGATATCCTCGTTGGTGGAACTACAACGATATGTGTGATGATGGCAACAACCGTTTTGACCACGTAAGCAATGCCGAATACTGGGATATAAGCAGTTCTACCGACCTTTCAAATGTAACCTTGAGTTCTGTAGCAACATCAGATGTTCATTTCAACAATACAGTCGAAAATGCGTATGAAGCAGACGATATTAATGCTGCAGCATACTATGGTGGATGTTGGAAAAATATAGGAGGAACTGCTTCTGTTGATTCTTACAATGAAGTAGAACATAGTGTCATAACGCTTACTGGTATTGAGATACCTAGCGATCCTAACCGTAGCGCAGAAGGTGTGATAATCACGCTCGGTTCAAAGAATGACAATACCGTTCTTCCAATCGAACTCACTTCCTTCACCGCATCCTGTGACGGTCGGTCAACACTCGTAGAGTGGACAACTGCATCTGAACGCAACAACGACTACTTCTCGCTTGAACGTTCCGACGATGCAATCAACTTCACCGAAATAGCTCGCGTAGCAGGCGCAGGAAATTCGATTGAGCCTATTGACTATGCATACACAGACTATGGCATTCACGGCGGCGACAACTACTATCGTCTCGTTCAGGTTGACTACGACGGCACTCGCACGGTTTCGGAAATCGTAGTTGCCAATTGTATCGAACTCGAAGTTGCTGAACCAGATGTTCAGGCTTATCCGAACCCGTTCAACGATGAGTTGACAGTCGTTCTCGACAACTTTGGCAACCGTGCAGCAACTATCGAAGTTTACGATATGCTTGGCAAGCTTATCTATACCCAGAAGGCTTCCGCACCGCAGAACAGCTACGAGACAATCTTGAATCTCAGCAATCTGCCACCGGCAGCCTATACGGTAAGGGTTAGCACAACGGATTTTGTGATAAATAAGAATGTTGTAAAACAATAATGTTTGTGGTGTATTGTAGGGTTCGGTTTGAAACCAAACCCTACAACAACCACAATGAAACAATAATCTGTAGCGGCGCAATCATTGCGCCGCTACAATTTTAATCATACACGGATGTACAGACGCAATTCATTGCGTCCCAAACGACGTGATACATATCAATCAGCGCAACTCAATTACACCGCTTTTTAAATTTTTTTGCGATTATCATTGTTTTGTATAAATTTGCACCCTTGTATTAAACTGGGATTTTTGTTGCTATATGAATACTTTATTTATGACCGCTAGCTTAAAAAACTTATATACACAGATAAGGAAGAGCCTATTGGAAAGGCAAAAAATAGTACAAATACTATTTTTGTTATTATGCACAACTATTACAACAAATAGTCTTTTTGCCCAAAGTGGGGATTCAAATATAGTATATTCCGAATCGGACTTCGATTATAGTGAAGTGCCAACACCTGCTCCGAAAGCGCTTTCTCTTGGTGGTACCACCTACGGAGATGTTACTGTTACACCATCTTCTGGTTGCTACAATGGAAGTACATCACAGACAATTTCAGCCACAGCAACAAATCATATATATTATAGGGAAAATTTTGATAATCTTAACAGCTGGTCTGTATCAAATTTTGCAACTAACTCAAGTAATTATAGTATTGATGGTAATTATGCTTATGCTTCAGCAGCTGGGGCTTATATACAATTAAGCGAGAGTATATCTACGTGGACGAATGTAAAAGTTTATTTTATGTACGAAACGAATTCTAGCTCTGTTGTAAAATTACAATATTCGACTGCTGATAATCCTGGCTCAGGAGATTGGGTTGATGTAGGTAGCTACACGGGAGATGGTGTTAATTGGAAATATTCAAATGAGGTGTCAATTAATAATAATGCAAAAAAAATAAGGTTCTATGTTAGTTCTTTTTATAATTATGCATGGATTGATAATTTCGCTATATCTGCCGATGTGCCGGCAACAATTAGCTGGACAAATACAGGAACAGCAGGAACAGCGAGTGGAAGTACATATACTGTAACCCCGGCTTCTGCTACGAATACATTTACGGCAACAAATAGCGGTTCTTCGCCTGCAAAATCGGCTTCCGCAACTTTAAATGTCCTAAAAGCAACAATTAGTGGAACAACAAGTATCTGTAACGGCAACAGTACAAATCTATCTATCAGCTTTACGGGAACTGCTCCTTTCAGATACAGGATTACTGGCGATTCTTCCGACAGGACATTGTCATCTGGTACATCAGCGACTATATCAGTAAGCCCATCTTCTACCACAACATACCAGATAACCAAACTTGAAGATGCACATTGTAGCAATGTTTCTGGAAGTATGAACGGCAGTGCAACTATAACCGTGATGCGTCCCCCGACAATAAACACAATTTCTGCACCTTCTGCTATTTGCGACGGACAGAAAATCACGGCACCATCGCTTACAGTAACCCAGAACAACGGAACATAACCGGCGTCCGGCTGGCAATACAGCGCTACAGAAAACGGACAATACACCAATTTCAACCCAACGACCAAGACATGGGCATATTCTGAAAATGGTTATTATATACGATACTATTCTACAAATCAATGTGGCACTACTTACAGCAACAAAGTTCAAGCAACTGTCAAGCCTAATCCGACAATTACGCTTACCAAGAATCCTGATGCAACGATATGCTCCAACGCAACTATGGAAATAACAGCAAGCGGAACAGGAACCTCATATTCTTGGAATTGCAGCGGTACGGCTGGTTCATCAAGCGGCACTGGCAACAGCGTATATTCTTTGCCGGCACAGGCAAATAACTATATAGTAAACTGCACAAGTTCGTTAAACGGTTGTACTTCGACAGCAACCACAAATGTAAGCATATACCCGAGCTTGGCATCGGGCGCTGGCGAAATCGAAACCGAAACTCTAATCCGCTGCGTTGGCGCAACCAATGCTACAGAACTTATAACTAGTGTGATAGACGCTGAAGGTAACGATGTTCACTATCAGTGGTATAAGGATGACAATGCTATTGCTACTAATGCAAACGGTGCAACCTATACGATACCAAGCAGCGACCTCTCAGCAGCCGCAGGCACAACCTACCACTATACCCGAAAGGTTACCGACGCCTGCTACAGCACGCCGCAGCAGTCGGATGGCGAATACACCGTGCAGATTGTTGCTCAGCCAGGCATTACCTCTGTTTCGTCGGCACAAGGTGTGTGCAACAACCAATCTGCAACACCAATTTCGGTTTCTGCTAATGGCGGATATTCATTGAATTATCAATGGTATGCAGGTTCTACGCCTGTTGGCACCAATTCACCTTCGTACACTCCGCTTACAACGGCAACAGGAACTACGAACTACCATTGTGAGTTGTCTTCTACATACGGTGGCTGCAACTCTGTAACTTCAAGCGACATATCAGTGACAGTATATAGGTTGCCATCGGTTTCGGCATCGACTTTTGCTAATTCGTGTACAGAATACGGGCTTGTTCTTACTGCCACTCCAACTGCTGGCGACGGAACAATCTCTTCGTATTCGTGGGAGGCAAGTTCGCCAAACGCAGGAACTCCGTGCGTAGCTTCTGCAAGTCCTACCTGCACCGTCACACCGACAGTGGTAGGAACATATACGTATAAAGTCACGGTTACCGACAGTCACTCCTGTACGGCTTCGGCGCAAACGAGAAGCGTGGCTGTTTATAGTAGGCTTGATGTTGATTTTTCGCCCGATGCTGCAGACGACATTTACTACGACGACGAAGCAGAAACTGGCATTGAGATAATTGCAACACCATCCGACTTCGGTAGCGGTCACTACTCGTGGTCGAGTTCGGTGATTGGCGAAACAACATCATCCACTACATACCGTCAGACTGTCACTCCAGTTACTACTGCAATATATACGGTGACCGCTACTGCCGCCAGCGGATGCTCGATTACAGGCAGCCGCACAGCATATATAAGGGTGAATACAGGTGTCGAATGTGGCGTTATGTATGTTGACAATGCAGCCTCGGTAAGCGGACAGCGCAACGGTTCATCGGCAAAGCCATTTTTAACGATAAACGATGTGTTTGTAAACTGGCCTACAGGAGCCAATGCACCGACAGCCGACCATCCATTGCACGTGCGTATAGCAGGCTCGAGTACAAATTATACTACAACCGCTCCTATATCCCTGAACAGCCATGTGATTCTTGATGGTGGATGGACAAACAACAATGGCAACTGGACCAAGGGCAGCACAAATGCAACTACGCTTATGCGTTCTAATACAGTGGAAGGCAGTGGTCGTAATGCCCGTATCGTTGCTATAGAAGGCAACAACGTTTCCGATTTCAAGATTCAGGATATGACTATTAAGACTGCAAATGCACCGACACAAACTGAAAGCGTAACGGTGCCAACATACGCTGATGTAATTGGAGAAATCGGCTCTGCGCGTACAGATGCAGCAAACATTAATGCAGTAAATGGCACAGCACAAGTTGTTACAACAGGATTTCGTCTGTACGATAGTGGCGGTTCAAGTGGTAATTACAGTAACAACGAATCGTATAATGTAATTCTATTCCCAGCCAATGGTGGTAAATTAAGAATAAGTGGAAGATATACATTAGAAAGTCTTGATTATTTGAATGTAGGTGGCAATGTTTATTCTGGCACACAATATTCGGAGTATGATCCATATAGCGAAACTTATACTTATTATTATATTGAAGAAACTTTTGTATATACTTCACCCTTTATAGGCACTCCGGTTTTAATAGCATTTACCTCTGACTATAGTGCTGTTTATTCTGGGTTTGAATTGACTATAACAGAGACTGATATACCATCTGCTTCTTCGGTAGAGTCCCGACAAACATACGGAGTTTCCACATACGCAATACATTTGAATTCTTGTTCGGATTATGGCATAATACGCTGCAACTTGCAATCAGGAAATGCAAGCAATGGTGGTGCTGGATATACAGGCATGAAAGGTTTTGATGGAATGGCTGGTAATACAGGAAAGAAAGGTAGACCTAGTTATGGAACAGATCTTGGCGGACATGGAGGTGCTGGTGGTGCTGCTGTTGGAAACGGAACAATGGCTGGAGGTGCTGGAGGTGCTGGTGGTCAAGGTGCATATGTGGAAACAACAACCTCTGCAATTTATTATGGTAAACCTGGCTCTGCAGGAACTAATGCTGCTGTAACCTCTGGAACAAATGGCGTGGCTGGTGGCGCTGTAGGTTATCCATGGACTACTAAATATGGAGATGATTATTCCACTGGGGGTAATGGAACTACAGGTAGTTCAGGTACGGTAGGAAAAGCGGGTACTAGTTCTACAACAGCAAAAGCTGTTGCATACAGCACATATTTTATACCATCGCTTGTTGGCGACAATGGTAGCAACGGAAACGGAGGCGGAGGCGGTGGCGGTGCTTCTGGCGGTCAAAATGCAAAAACCAATGCAATTTTAGGTGTAGCATACCGAGCAACAGGCGGTGGCGGTGGCGGTGGCGGAGCCGGTGGCTCAGGTGGTTATGGCGGTGGCGGTGGCTACGGAGGTGGCTCATCGTTTGGACTATATCTGTACAACACAGATGCGTCTGGTATTTCTGAATGTATAATAGCATCTGGAAGTAAAGGCAATGGCGGTTCTGGTGGCAATGGCGGTTCTGGTGGCAGTGGTGGTAGCGGTGGCAATGGCGGCGACGGAGGAATAAATACGACAGGAATTACTACAACTGCCAAAGGTGGTACGGGCGGTCGTGGTGGTTCTGGTGGTGCTGGAGGCCGTGGCGGTAACGGTCAGCCAGGTGCCGATGGCGTATCGCTGGGAATAGCTGTGGTGCCAGCAGGTACAAGCAGTACGGCAGGAACTTCCACGGCAGGCTGCGTAGCTTCTATCGCCCACAATCTATCATCGGCAAACTATGGTAATGAATATGTTGCATACGGCTGCGCTCATTCACAGATTGAGGTAACAAAGGGCGGTGGTTCGTGGACTACTAGCAGTGGCAATATAGCCAATGTAATAACCAATGCAGACGGCGAACCTATGTATTCTACTTCGGCATCTACTGCTGTGGTAGCCTACGCAAGCCCTGGCGACTATCAGCCCGTAAGTGGCGACAGCAGGATTTTCGTCCTGCGAACTCGCTCGGACATTGGCGCAAACAGTCAAATAGTCCCTGCTGATGGCGAAGATGTTGCTGTATGCGAAGGTACAACAAAGACCTATAAATACGACCCGGGCGCTGGCGCATCATTGGAAAACGGAGAGGTTCTGCTGTGGACATTGTTCGATGATAGTTATACTACTCCTGCTCTTGGAAATGCAACCGAGGTTTATAGCGGTTCGCCATTGGAAGGCTATCCGCTCCCGACAACTCTTACCGTAGGAACATACTACCTAAAGCTTGAAATCAAGAGCAACTGCTGTGGTATGTCGGAACCGTTGTGGAAGGAAATAACCGTAGTTGCTGCACCAACGGCTGAAATAAGTGGTGGCGGTGAAATATGCTATGGCGGAAGTATTACGTTAAACTTGACATTTACGGGTGTGGCATCGTTCAACTATGAACTTAGTGACGGCACAAGCGGCACTACAAGCGATAATCCCGCAACGGTAACATTGTCGAACCTCACAACTTCTCACAACTATACAATAGTGTCGCTCTCTGATGCAAACGGATGCGACGTACCTCCCGAAAATATTACTGGCAGTGCTGAAGTAAATGTCTTCGATGAATTTGATGCAGGTGAAATTTCCTTGGAAGGCGAAACAATATGCTTTGGCGAAACACCTTCCACAATTGCAAGCAATCGTGATGCTAGCGGTGGAAATGGCGCGCCTATATATAGATGGCAGTATTCTACCGATGAAAGCAACTGGAACGACATCGCTTCCTCAAACACTGCTGCATATAGACCAGGTGCATTGACACAAACAACTTGGTTCCGCCGTCAGGCACAGAACGAAGCCTGCAACACTGGTTGGGTCAATTCCGACAATACATACAAGGTTACGGTTTCAGTACCTGAACTGAATGGAATTGCAAGTGGCGATATTGTATGGTACGGTGCAATGGGAACCAACTGGTCAACTGCTGGCAACTGGCTATCATACAATGGTTCTGCATATTCGGTTGCAGCTTCTGCTCCGTCCAATTCGACAAATGTATTCATAGTTTCGTATGGCGACAACTGCGTGACAAACAATCCAGTCCTTACAGGTGCTTCCGCATCAAAGAACCTTACTATAGCATCGGGCAGAAGTCTTGGAATTGGAAACTACACTCTTTCCGTTGCAGGTAATTTCGACAATGAAGGCGGTACTTTTACATCGGGCAACGGAACGATTAATATCGAAGGCGACCTTACTAACAATGGAACTTTTACTGCAGGCACAGGTACAGTGGTGTTCAATGGCGGTATGCTTCAGACAATTTCTGGTTCTGCGCTCACATTCTACAATGTAACCTTCAATAATGCCAAGAACTTCATGCTTGATGGATTAACACCTATAGTCAATGGTACCGCAAGGTTCACAAGCGGCATCGTAACTGGCAATATGTCATTCGGTGCTTCGGCAAGTACAGCAGACGCAAAAATCGCCAGTCATGTTGATGGTACGGTTACAAAGCTGGCTGGAGGAAGTACATTCACATTCCCGACTGGAAATGCAGGTGTGCTTGGAACGATAAGTGCTAGTGTAACTTCTGATACTTGGGTGCGTTTCCACAATGTATCCTCAACAGGTTCGCTTCCTGCTGACTATCCGCGCTTCTGGAATCCAAATAACAACTGCGATGGCAACAATCCTCGTTTCGATCACGTTAGCAACATCGAGTACTGGGATATAAATAGTCCTGGCGGTCTTGCCAATGCAACAGTTACTGTTTCTGCAACAAACGCCGCCGCGCACTTTGGTTCTACTAGTTCGGCGCCTGTAGGTAGTGACATCTATGGTGCAATATGGCAAGGTTGCTGGAATAACATCGGTGGTTCTGGAGAAGTGTCGGATGGTAATAGAACAATAACGGTTGAAGGTATTTCTATACCGACGGTAACACGAGCTGGTACACCATACTTTACACTCGGTTCCAAGACACATGAAACTCTTCTTCCAATCGAGCTCACTTCCTTCACCGCAACCTGCGATGGTAGTTCAGCTCTCATCGAGTGGACAACCGCTACCGAGAAGAACAACGATTACTTCTCGCTTGAGCGTTCCGACGATGCAATTAACTTTACCGAGATTGCACGCGTGGCAGGAGCAGGAAACTCGATTGAACCACTCAGCTATGCATACACCGACTATGGTATCCATGGCGGCGACAACTACTACCGCCTCGTTCAGGTTGACTACGATGGTACACGCACCGCTTCGGAAATCGTGGTTGCAAACTGCATCGAACCTGAAGTTGGTGAACCAGATGTTCAGGCATACCCGAATCCGTTCAATGGCGAGTTGACATTGGAACTTGACAACTTTGGCAATCGTCCTGCAACCATCGAGGTTTACGATATGCTTGGCAAGCTGATTTATACTGGCAAGGTTGCTGCCCCGCTGAATTACTATGAGACCATATTGAACCTCAGCAATCTGCCTCCGGCAGCCTACAACATTAGGGTTAGCACATCGGATTTTGTAATAAACAAGAATGTTGTAAAACAATAAATAATGTTTGTGGTATTTTGTAGGGTTCGGTTGAAACCAAACCCTACAACAACCACAAAAAAATAGAAATGATTTTGAAGGGTTTTAACGAAATGGTACGGACAATTTCCTTGTTTTTGCTGATTTTTTCAG
>JAEEGG010006071.1_pt1 | contig 28449 bp, 25 predicted proteins | sample 9134161 | NCBI WGS metagenome assembly JAEEGG01 (sample SAMN16246543, study PRJNA631951) | gut metagenome | biome: gut microbiome; feature: rumen; material: CR-attached | host: Bos | place: Iran: Karaj | collected 2018-10 | reverse complement strand
CCTAGCAAACCTCAAGAACGACGGAAAGGGCGGGTTTGACGAATCCCTCAACTATGCCGTTGGCCAGGCCACCGAACCGGGAAGCGTGCTCAAGCTTGTGACCCTGGTGGCAGTGCTTGAAGACGGAAAGGAAACTCTGGAGTCTATGGTTGACGGCGGAGGCGGAACCTGGACCTATATGGGACAGAAGGTATCCGACAGCCATGCCGTGGGATTGCAGACTGTCAAGGGGGCCTTCGCCCACTCTTCCAACGTATGCTTTGCCAAGTTGGCAACCAGAAACTATGAGAAGAACCCGAAGGAATTCGTAAACCGTATCCAGAACATGAAACTGGGAGAAAAGTTCCGCCTGGATATCCAGGGAGAAGGCAATGCAGTCATCCATTCTCCGGACTGGGAGGGTTGGACTCCTGGACTTCTGGCTTCCATGGGATTCGGCTATGGACTGCTGATCACCCCTCTCCACACCCTCACCTTCTATAACGCCATCGCCAATGACGGAAGGATGATGAAGCCATACTTCATAGAGGGTTACGAAAAAGACGGCAAGGTCATCAAGACTTTCAAGCCGCAGGAAATAAGCGGATCCATCTGCAGCAAGAAAACTGCAGAGCAGGCAAGGGAAGCTCTCAGGGCCGTTGTCACAGATGGTACGGGAAAGATGATGCGCAACGAGCCTTTCCACATCAGCGGAAAAACCGGAACCGCCAGAATCGCCTTTGAAGGTGGCGGTTACGAAAGAGGCGGAATGAGAAGATACCAGGCAACCTTCTGCGGATTCTTCCCTAGCGAGAATCCGGAGTATTCAGTAATCGTCGTGCTGTACTCCGGCAAGACGGCCGGCAACTTCTACGGAGCCACCCTGGCAGGCCCTCCGTTCCTGCAGATTGCGCGTTTCATCTACGCCAACACTCCGCACTGGAACGAGAAACTGGACGGTAGCCAGAAAAACAACCGCCGTTCAAATCCGGACATGGCAACCGGAATGGGACAGGCCAGCAGCATCGTCCTCAAGAACGTACCTGTCACCAACGGCAGGAGCGTAGCCTCCCAGATAGGAGACAACAGATGGGTTACCTTCTCCTCTGATACCACAGCGGTTACGGCTGAGGGCATAACCATAGAGAGAGACTCGCTGGCAAGCGTAAAGGGAATGGGACTCAAGGATGCTCTATACATCCTCGAGAATCAGGGATTCAAGGTTGAATTCAGCGGACACGGAAGAGTCAGGGAACAGTCTCCGGCTCCAGGCACCGCGGTAGAGAAAGGACAGGTTGTAAGACTGACATTGGGAAACTAGAAACAATCGATAAGATGAGATTAGGTCAATTACTGAAGGGAATAAGGATTATCAGGGAATTCCAGGGAAGAGAAGAAATCTCCCCGGATACCGCCATGTTCTCCGTAGTCAGCAGCCACGATGTCAAGAGCATCAGTGCAGACTCACGCAAATGCTCCCGCGGCAGCCTTTTCATCGCCGTAAGAGGCGCAGCCGCAGACGGAGGCAAGTACATCCGCGATGCCATTGAAAGAGGTGCTCAGTACATTGTGTGCGAGAATATTCCTGAAGATGAGGAAGCCCCTATCCGGAATGGAGACCGTGACCTTGTCACTTACGTTATAGTAAAAAGCAGCCGTGAGGCAGAGGCAAAGATTGCCGTCAACAATTTCTGCAACCCTTCCGCAAAGCTGAAGCTCATCGGAGTGACCGGAACCAACGGAAAGACCTCCATCGCGACCCTTCTCTACAATACCTTCACAGCCCTCGGATACAAGTGCGGCCTTCTGAGCACCATAGCCAACTATGTGGGAAGCGAGAAATATCCTACAATCAACACCACACCGGGTCCTCTGGAACTGAACAAGCTTCTGGACCAGATGGTTAGCGAGGGATGCCAGTATTGCTTCATGGAGGTAAGCTCCCACGCCATCGACCAGGAGAGGATCACGGGAGTGAAGTTTGCCGGCGGCATCTTCACCAACCTTACGCACGACCATCTGGATTACCACAAGACATTCGAGAACTATCGCAACTGCAAGAAGGCTTTCTTCGACAGTCTTCCTGAAGATGCTTTCGCCCTTACCAACATAGATGACCGTAACGGCGAGTTCATGGTCCAGAACACAAGGGCACAGGTACACACCTATTCCACCCGCAACGTGGCCGACTTCAAGACCAGGATAATCGAGCAGAGCATAGACGGAATGCAGCTGAATATCAATGGAACAGAAGTATGGTGCAATTTCATCGGGGAATACAATGCGGAGAACCTCACCGCCATCTACGGCACGGCCATCCTGCTTGGCGCCCCTCACGATGAGGTAGTCAAGATAATGAGCGCCCTTCGCAGTGTAAACGGAAGGCTGGAATATTTCAAGGGAGACGACGGCATCATCGCCGCTGTGGACTATGCACATACTCCGGACGCCCTGGAGAACGTGCTCAAGACCCTCAAGGCCCTGAAACCTAAGGGAGGGCTGATATGCGTATTCGGCTGCGGAGGAGACCGCGACAAGACCAAACGCCCTAAGATGGGAGCCATAGCAGGAATGTACTCTGACCGCATCTTCGTAACCAGCGACAATCCAAGGACTGAAGACCCTATGGCCATCATAGACAACATCAAGGCCGGAATGGATGCCGACTCAGTCCTTAAGGCCAAGTTCATCCCGGACCGTATCCAGGCAATACAGAATGCTGTCATGACAGCCCCTCCTGACTCCATAATCCTGGTTGCAGGAAAGGGACACGAGGACTATCAGATAATCGGCACTGAAAAGCGCCATATGGACGACAAGGAAACCGTAAAGGAAGCCTTCAGGCTCCGCGAATACGGCAGACAATAAAACAGAGAGTTAAAGATTATGTTATATCATCTTTTCAAATGGTTTGAGAGCATGGGATGGGACATCCCTGGAGCTAACCTGATGAACTATATTACGTTCAGAGGATCGGCCTGCGTCATCCTGGCATTGGTCATAGCCTTCTGGATCGGTCCTAAGATCATTCACCGTCTGCAGAAAAAGCAGGTCGGGGAAACTATCCGTGACCTCGGCCTGGAAGGGCAGCTTGCAAAGAAAGGCACCCCTACGATGGGAGGACTTATCATCCTGCTCAGCATATTGATTCCGGTTCTTCTGTTCTGCAAGCTTAACAGCATATATGTCCTGCTTCTGATATTCACCACTGTCTGCCTTGGATACATCGGTTTCAAGGACGATTCTATCAAGGTCTTCAAGAAGAACAAGGAGGGTCTGAAGGGAAAATACAAGGTATTCGGCCAGTTGGCTGTGGGAATCGTGGTTGGAGTAACCCTTCTTGTAAGCAAGCAGAATGTCATCCGCCTTTACAGCGACACCCCTAGGGAAGGAGTCCAGAAAGAGGTTGTCAGCGGCATCGGAGACGAAAAAGTCATTTATTATCGCGATGTGAAAAGCCGTACCACCACCATCCCGTTCCTCAAGCACAACGAGTTCAAATACTCTTGGCTGGCTCCGGGCGAAGGCCGTTTCAGAGATTGGGCTACCAATATCATCTACGTGATAATCATCACCTTCATCGTGATAGCTGTATCAAACGGCACCAACCTTACAGACGGAATGGACGGTCTTGCCACAGGAACATCTGCCATAGTGGGAGCCACGGTGGCCATACTGGCCTACCTGAGCGGCAACGCCATCTTCGCAGACTACCTGAACATAATGTACATACCTAACACAGGAGAGATCGTGATATTCATGGCCGCCTTCGTGGGAGCCCTCATCGGCTTCCTGTGGTACAACACCTACCCTGCCCAGGTATTTATGGGAGATACCGGAAGCCTGGCGATCGGAGGCATTATCGGAGTGGCCGCCATTATGATAAGGAAGGAATTCCTCATCCCTATCTTCTGCGGCGTGTTCTTCGTGGAGAGCCTCAGCGTGATAATACAGAGATATTATTTCAAATACACCAAAAAGAAGAAGGGAGAAGGAGTCAGGGTGTTCCGAATGACCCCGTTGCACCACCATTTCCAGAAAGAGAATCCGGATGCCCTCATCCAGTGGCCACACCACATCACCCCTGAGGCGAAAATCACCGTACGCTTCTGGATTATCACCATCGTGCTCGGAATACTCTCTGTAATAACATTGAAAATCAGATAGCAAACAGATATGGGAAAGAAAAGAATAGTCATCCTCGGAGGCGGAGAAAGCGGAGTCGGAAGCGCCGTCCTGGCAAAAGTCAAGGGCTTTGACGTGTTCCTCTCCGATGCCGGCACAATTAAGCCGCAATACAAGGAAACACTCTCCAAATTCCAGATTGAATATGAAGAAGGAGGACATACCGAGGAGAAAATCCTCTGTGCAGATGAAGTGGTGAAGAGCCCGGGCATCCCTGAAGAGAATCATATGGTTCAGAGCATCAGGGAATACCGCATACCTGTAATCTCCGAGATAGAGTTTGCGGGAAGATATGACCGTGCAAAGAAGATCTGCATAACCGGAAGCAACGGAAAGACCACGACCACTTCCCTGATCTACTATATGCTGAAAAATGCCGGACTGAACGTGGGACTGGCCGGCAACATAGGAAAGAGCTACGCCTACCAGGTTGCAACCGAGAATTTCGACTACTACGTGATCGAGCTCAGCAGCTTCCAGCTGGACGGGATGTACACATTCAAGGCAGACATCGCCATCCTGACAAACATCACCCCTGACCATCTGGACCGCTATCAGTTCAAGATGCAGAACTATGTAGACGCTAAATTCCGTATAGTCCAGAACCTTACAGACAGGGAATGCTTCGTCTTCTGCGCAGATGACCCTATCACCGCCAAGGAACTGGACCGCATAGTCCTGACCGCAAAGAAACTTCCGTTCACCCAGAAGAAGAAGGTGGACCAGGGAGCTTTCATAGACGAAGACCGCTTGTTTGTCCGCTATGAGGATGACGAGTACTCTATGTACCTGAAGGAACTTGCCCTCCAGGGAAAACACAATGTCTACAACTCCATGGCGGCAGCCATCGCGGCAAAGGCCGTGAACATAGACAACAAAGTCATCCGCGAATCGCTGATGAACTTCCAGGGAGTTGAGCATCGCCTTGAGAAAGTGCTTTCAATCAAGGGGGTTATGTACATCAACGACTCCAAGGCAACCAATGTGGATTCTGCCTGGTACGCCCTGGAAAGCATGACCACACCGGTGGTATGGATAGCCGGAGGAAAGGACAAGGGAAACGACTACAGTCCTCTTTACAAGTTCGTCAAGGACAAGGTGAAGGTGCTGATCTGCATGGGACTCCACAACGAGAAACTCCACGAATGCTTCGGCGATAAAGTTGACAAGATAATAGACGTGACCAGTGCAAAAGACGCGGTCAGGGTGGCTTATGAGAATTCCGTCCCTGGTGACACGGTGCTCCTCAGCCCGTGCTGCGCCAGCTTCGACCTTTTCAAGAGCTATGAAGATCGCGGAGAACAGTTCAAGAAAGCTGTAAGGGAATTATAATGACAGACAAAGAGAAGGACATAAAGGACAGCGAAAGGCAAGCCCCTCAGGAAGAGGTCATGAGCCGTCTCCACGGAGACAAGGTGATTTGGGCAATATTCTTCCTCCTGAGCCTGATTTCCATCGCCCTCATATATTCCGCCAGCAGCAGTCTGGCATATATGAAGGGCAGCACCAACTTTGCCATCCTTATGAAACAGATAAGGTTCGTAGTGCTTGGTGTGGCTGCGCTGTTCATCTGCTACAAGATCCCTCCGAAATGGTACAGGGCCGTGAGTATGCTCACTCTGCTTGTGGCCATAGTCCTTCTTGTGCTCACACTGGCTGTCGGAGTCAAGACCAACGATGCCCAGAGATGGCTATCCATCGGAGGTTTGCAGTTCCAGCCGACGGAATTCGCCAAGATAGCCATTGTGCTCTATCTTGCCAGGGCCCTGGAAATAATGAAGATAGACACCTACAAGAGCTTCCTGCTGAAAATTATCGCCCCTATCGGAGTGTGCATAGTTCTGGTTCTTGTGGGTAGCGTTTCGGCAGCCCTTTACCTTGCGCTGATCTGCTTCATAGTCCTGTTCATCGCGGGCATAAAGCCATCGTACCTGCTCAAGACAGTGGGACTGGGAGCTGCTGCGGTAATCCTGCTGATCGTGGTGCATCTGGCAAGCAAGCCTTTTACCTCGGAGCACAGGGGAGTATTCCCTAGGATGGATACCGCGATTGAAAGGTTCAACCGCTTCTTCAGCAGCGACGAAGACATAGATGTCTCCAAGTTGGACAAGAGAGAACAGCAAAGGCTTGCAGACGAAACCCTTCAGGCGGATATGGCACAGATTGCCGTAAAGGAAGGAGGTCTTCTGGGCAAGGGGCCGGGCAAGAGTACTCAGCGATATGTGCTCCCTCACCCTTACTCGGATTACATCTATTCCATAATCCTGGAAGAATATGGACTGTGGGGAGGATTTCTGGTGATGATGCTGTATGTCTGGTTCTTCTATCGTTGCGTACTGATAGTGAGGGGATGCCGCACGGTGTTCTCCGCCGTTACGGCAGGAGGACTGGGCGCGGTTATCCTGGTTCAGGCGATGCTCCATATTTTGGTTAACGTGGGCATATTCCCTGTAACCGGACATACCCTTCCGCTGATAAGCCTCGGAGGAACCTCCTTCGTGATCATCAGCTGCGCCTTCGGAATCATTCTCTCCATTTCCAGGACCAAGGAAGATGCCGAGGCAATGATACAGGAAAGGGAACGGGAGGAAAAGGAACAGAAACGGCTCGAGCGGGAACGCAAGAAAGAAGAGGAACGCAAGGCTGCCCAGGCTGAGCAGGAAAAGCAGGACGCTATGAGCCAGGAGGAAAGAGACGAATACCTCAAACAAAGATATGCGGACCAACTGGGTCCTGACGAATAAAACCGTGTTATGGATAAGTTAAAGGTAATAGTAAGCGGAGGAGGAACCGGGGGACACATCTTCCCGGCAATCTCAATAGCAAATGCCATCCGGCAGCAGGTTCCGGATGCTGAAATCCTTTTTGTAGGAGCCAGCGGAAGAATGGAAATGGAAAAAGTTCCCGCTGCGGGTTATCCTATCAAGGGAATCCCCGCAAGAGGACTCCACAGACCGCTCTATTCACTCTCCAACATAGGCGTAGCCAGAGATTATCTCAAATGCCGCCGCCTGGCAAAGAAGATTGTCAGGGATTTCAAGCCAGACTTTGTTGTAGGAGTCGGTGGTTACGCCTCAGCAGCCGTAGTTTCCGCTGCTGCAGCTCTCAAGGTTCCGGTACTTTTGCAGGAGCAGAACTCCTTTGCCGGAATCGTTAACCGCAAGAACGCATCCAAGGCCGCCAAGATCTGCGTGGCCTATGACAATATGGAACGTTTCTTCCCTAAGGACAGGATTCTTCTGACCGGCAACCCTATCCGCAAGGAGATTGTCCGCTGCACCCCTGAAATGAAGAAAGAAGGAATCAGTTTCTACAATCTCGACCCTGGGAAGAAAACCGTATTCGTGGTTGGCGGAAGCCTGGGATGCCGTACTCTTAACAACTGTATGAAAAAAGCCATACTGGAAAACCGCATCAAGGGATTCCAGGTTATCTGGCAGTGTGGCAAGGTCTATAAGAAAGAGATAGACGAGTTTTTGAAATCTAACCCTCATGAGTGTGTCTGTTGTACGGATTTCATTAGCAGGATGGACCTTGCCTACGCCGCTGCCGACATCGTGGTCAGCCGTGCCGGAGCCGGAACGATATCCGAGCTCTGTGTAGCGGGCAAATGCACCATATTCGTGCCTAGCCCCAACGTTGCGGAAGACCACCAGACACACAACGCCATGGCCCTGGTAAACAAAGGCGCCGCATTGATAGTCAAGGATGCCGATGCCGAGCAAAACCTTATGGACTCCGTAGAAAGCCTCATCGCCGATGACTCCAGGAGAAAGACCCTGGAAGAGAACATTCTCAAGCTTGCAAAACCGGATGCCGGAAAGGAAATCGCGGACGAGTGCCTCAAGCTCTGCAAGGGAAAAGATTTCTCAGCGAAGGCTTCCGAGCCAAAGAACGTATACTTCATTGGAATCGGCGGAATAGGAATGAGCGCCCTGGCCCGTTACTACAAGAGCCGCGGATGCAACGTTAGCGGATATGACCGCACGCCAAGCCCCCTGACAAAGGCACTGGAAAGCGAAGGCATCGCCGTCCATTACGAAGACAACCCTAACTTCATTCCGCAGGATAAGGATAATACCCTGGTAATCTACACCCCTGCCATACCGGCAGATATGGGGGAGCTCGTAACGGTCAATGCCAAAGGCTATAAAGTAATTAAGAGAAGCCGCGCTCTCGGCCACATCGCCGAGGGAAAGACCTGCCTTGCTATCAGCGGCAGCCACGGCAAGACCACAACCAGCACCTTGCTCGCCCATATATTCCAGGACAGCGGCAAGGGATGCAACGCCTTCCTTGGCGGTATTTCACGCAACTACGACAGCAATCTCCTGCTGGCAAAGAACAACACGGTTGTTGCCGAGGCAGATGAATTCGACCGTTCCTTCCACCAGCTTTTCCCTCATATCGCAGTAGTTACCGCCACTGATCCGGATCATCTGGACATCTACGGAACGGTTGAGAACATGAGGGAGGCCTATGCAAAGTTCGCTTCCCAGGTGGATGCGGACGGATACCTGATCGTAAAGAAAGGAGCCATACTGGATACATCCAAAGTCAGGGCAAAGGTTTTATCCTACGCCTTCAAGGCCGGAGAAGGAAAGGCTCCTGACTTCTATGCTTCTGACATAGAGCCGATAAAGAAAGACGGAAAGGAAACCGGAATGTTCCGTTTCACCCTCAACTGCCCTCCTGGGATCGGAAACGTGGAGGGATGCACCGTAGGAGTTCCCGGATGGGTTAACATCGAGAATGCCGTTGCCGCCTCTTCAGTAGCCCTTCTCGCCGGCATAGACAAGGAAAGCCTGAAGAAAGCCCTGGCATCCTTCCGTGGAGTCCAGAGGAGGATGGACATTCACGTAAATACTCCGAAGGTGGTGTATATAGATGACTATGCCCATCATCCTCAGGAGATTGCAACCACTATCAGCTCCCTCAGGGAAGCCTTCCCGGACAGGAAGTTGACCGCTGTCTTCCAGCCTCACCTCTACACCAGGACCAGAGACCTGGCGGACGGATTCGCACAGGCTCTGAGCACAGCGGACAGCGTTATACTGCTGGACATCTACCCGGCCAGGGAACTCCCGATAGAAGGAGTCAGCTCCGAGTTGATTTTCAACAAGATGAACCTCAGCGACAAGATGCTGATAACCAAGGAGGAACTCCTTGACACAATAAAGAACAGACTTGAAGAAGGAAAGATAGACCTTCTGGTGACTTTCGGAGCCGGCAACATAGACCGCTTCGTGGAGCCACTGGAGAAAATGCTGAAATGAAACCGGTTTGGAAAAACATATTGGCTGGATTGCTTTATGCCGTGCTGACCGTGGCGGCGGGAGCCTATTTCTGGTTTGCCCGCGGCCTTAGGGAAAGCGGCAGGAAAGACGAGATTGTAAGGAGCGTAAAGGTAACCTTGCTGGATAGCTCCCTGAACAAGTTCGTCACCAAGCAGGAGATTGTGGACATCATCAACCGCTTCAACGGCAACGTGATAGGAAGAAGGATAGACAGCATCCGCCTGGGTCAGATAGAGCAACTCCTCAACCACCGCAGCGTGGTGAAAGAGACTGAGGCCTTCGTGACCAGGGACGGTGTGATGAGCATAGAAATCCGCCAGAGGAAACCTGTCATAAGGATCCAGACCGCGGAAGGAGGATTCTATATGGACGAGACGGCATTTGTCTTCCCTCTCATAGAGAACTATTCCTCATACGTCCCTGTGGTTACGGGCAAAGTGCCGCTGGACGTGCTTATGGATGAGCATCCGCAGAGCAAGGATACGACTTCCTGGCTCGGAAAGATTCTCAACCTTGGAAACTACCTGGAGAAACATCCTTTCTGGAATGCCCAGATAGAGGAGATTTTCTTCAACGACGAGGGAGACGTGGAACTTATTGCCAGAGCCGGAAACCACAAGATTATCTTCGGCGACCTGGACAACATCGCCGAGAAATTCGACAAGCTCCACTCTTTCTACAGTTACATCATCCCGAAGGCAGGATGGGACAAATATTCCTGCGTAAACCTTAAATACCGCGGACAGATAGTCTGCACCAGGAAGAAATAAACAAAATAACAGATACACAAACACTTAACCAGTAACAACATTAGATATGGAAAATTTGATTGCTGCCATCGATCTCGGAACCACTAAGGTATCAGTGGCTGTGGGAGAAAAGACCAACCTCGGAGTCAGGGTCGTTGCCTTCGGCGAGGCTCCATCAAAAGGCATCAAAAGAGGAAGGGTTGAAAATGTAAGGCTTGCCACCCAGGCATTGAACAAAGCCCTCAAACAAGTTGAAGACCAGATCGGCAAAAAGGTAAACAAGGCCCTTGTGGGAATCGCCGGCCAGGACATCAAGTGCATCAAGCCTGAGCCTCTGACCGTGCCGAGAGAGAATTACAACTCGCTGATAACCCAGGATGAAATCACCAAGATAACTATGAACACCTACCACACTCCTCTGGACGACGGTAACAAGGTACTGTACTCCGTCCCTCAGGGCTACAATGTGGACAACTATATGAGCGTCAGCGAACCGGTCGGTATGCTCGGCCGCAATATCCAGGCGCGGTTCAAGCTGTTCGTAGGCAAGGAGAACTCCAAGATGATGATCGAGAATACCCTGAAGATGGCCGGAATCGAGCCTATCGAGGTTGTACTCGAGCCTATTGCATCAGCCAAGGCAGTCCTTACGGAAGACGAGATGGAGGTAGGAAGCATTTTGGTAGATATCGGAGGCGGAACCACTGATGTCATCGTCTTCCACCACAATGTCATCCGCTATGCTGGAATCATTCCTTTCGGCGGCAACTCCATCACTGAAGATATATGCATAGGCTGCGGTATCTCCAACGACAAGGCTGAATACATAAAGACAAACTACGGATGCTGCTTCAGCGATTATGCCGATGCGGACAAGAGGATCCTCATTCCTACAATGGGTGCGAACGGAGGAAAGGAAGTTCATCTGAAAGTTCTCTCCAGAATAATCCAGGCCAGGATGGAAGAAATCCTGGAAGCTGTATGCTGGCACGTGGAGCAATCTGATTTCAAAGACGTTATCCGCAGCGGAATGGTTCTTACCGGAGGCGGTTCAAAGATTGGAAGCCTTACAAACCTTGCCAATTTTGTTACTGGTTATGAGGCAAGGCTCGGCAGTCCTAACGCATTTGCAATCGATCCTTCTTCCTGCGACCAGGCAAAGGAACCTACATCCTCAACGGCAGTTGGAATGCTCATTCACGCATTCCAGAGGATGGAAGACGAAGGCTTCGTCTACACCAACTGTGTATCCAGCATTTCTGCGGCTCCGGTCCAGCAGTTCGTTTCCTCTCCGGACCCTGTCCTGATAGAAGATCCTGTTCTTGAGGAGGCCGAAGCATCAGCACCTAGGGAAAAGGGCACGCGCAAGAAGCTCTTCGGTAAACTCAAGGGACTCCTCAGCGGAGAAAGCCTCTTTGGAGATCTCAACAACGAAGTATAACCACCGTCAAACCACAAACCATGGAACTAATAGACGACAGCATTAACGATTATCCTATAGACTTCAACGAGTCCAATGCCATAATTAAGGTAGTGGGAGTCGGCGGAGGCGGATGTAACGTAGTCCAGGAGATATACAAGCAGGGTATCAGCAACGTTGACCTGATGATCTGCAACACAGACAAGCAGGCTCTGGACAGCAACCGCGTAAACGAGAAGATAATCCTCGGACCGAAAATCGCCCGCAACCTCGGAGCCGGATGCGACCCGAAGAAAGGAAGGGAAGCTGCACTTCAGAGCAGGGAGGAAATCTCCAAGGCCCTGCCGGACAGAATCGAGATGGTTTTTGTAACCGCCTGTCTCGGTGGAGGTACCGGAACCGGAGCTGCTCCTGTAATCGCTGAGATTGCCAAGCAGAAAGGCAAACTTGTGGTCGGAGTCGTGACCATTCCTTTCAGAGATGAGGGAAAGGCCTTCATGACCCGTGCGATGGACGGACTGAGAGACCTTCGGCAGTATGTGGACAGCCTTTTGATCATAGACAACCAGAAGATATACGAGGCCTTCGGAGACCAGAACATGATGGAAGGTTTCAAGAGACCTAACGAAGTGCTGGTTACTGCAGTGAAAAGCATCTCAGAAATCATCACCCTGGACGGTGAGATAAACGTCGATATGAACGACGTCAGGATGGTAATGGAGAACAGCGGCATGACCACCATGGGCATCGGCGAGGCGGAAGGAGAAGGCAAGGCCCAGCAGGCTGTTGAGAAGGCATTCGAGTCTCCTCTGCTGAATGACTGTGACCTGAAGAGTTCTACCGGACTTCTCATCAACATTGTCTGCTCCGGAGAGAACTTCACCATGGCTGAGTTCAAGCAGGCCCTGGAAGCCGTCAAGAGCTTTACCGGCCAGCCTCTCAAATACAAGCGTGGACTTGTATATGACCCTAACCTTGGCAATAAGGTAAGGGTAACGGTAGTGGCCACAGGATTCGACGTACTCAACCTCCCGGATGTGGACGGACGCAACATCGTTATCCCTGGCCGCAACGGAGAAACCTCTTACCGTCCGGATCCTATCAGGCCGAAGAACCAGGATGAGGCCAAGATGCCTCCTGTCCTGGAATTCAAGCCTGAAAAGAGGGTTGCCGGAACCAAGCCTGTACTAGTAACGGACGACGACAACGAAATCATCCAGCTGGAAAGCATTCCTGCCTATGAGCGCAAGAACCGCAAGAACAGCCCCGGAATAACCACTAATAACATAACCCTGTCTGTAACCGAAATCGGAGACAAGCCGTCTTTGACCACAAACAACAGATACCTGCACCAGACCCAAGACTAAAACACAGAAAGCAATGGAGACAAGAGTAAGGTTTGCACCGAGTCCTACCGGCCCCCTTCATATGGGTGGCGTAAGGACCGCGCTCTACAACTACTTATACGCAAAACAGAAAGGCGGAAAATTCATACTCAGAATAGAGGACACTGATTCTCAGCGATTCGTGCCGGGAGCCGAGGACTATATCCTGGAATCCCTGGCCTGGTGCGGCATAATGCCGGACGAGGGAATCACGGAAGTTGACGGCAAATTCACCATCGCTTCCGAAAAGAGCGAAAAGAATCCACACGCCCCTTACCGCCAGAGCGAACGCAAACCTCTCTACCGCCAGTATGCCGAGCAGCTCATTGCCAACGGTTATGCCTACTACGCCTTTGATTCCGCCGAGGAACTCTCAAGGCTAAGGGCGGAAGCAGAAGCCGCAAAGCAGACATTCATATACAACTACGAAAGCAGGAAGACTCTGAAGAACTCTCTCACCCTCCCGGAAGAAGAGGTAAAGAGGCTCATCGCCACCACCGATACCTGGACCATCCGCTTCAAGATTCCCGAAGGCCAGACGGTGAAGATGAACGATCTTATCCGAGGAGAAATGGAGGTAGAAACCAACACATTGGACGACAAGGTATTATGGAAGGCCGCAGACCAGCTCCCTACATACCATCTTGCCAACATAGTAGACGATCACCTGATGGAAATCACCGAGGTTATCCGTGGAGCCGAATGGCTTCCGAGCCTCCCTCTCCACTACCTGCTCTACAAGGCTTTCGGATGGGAAGATACAATGCCGAGATTCGCTCACCTGAGCCTTCTCCTCAAGCCGGACGGCAAGGGTAAGCTCAGCAAGAGAGACGGAGACCGCCTGGGCTTCCCGGTTTTCCCGCTCAAATGGACAAATCCTGAAACAGGAGAAATATCAAGAGGCTATCGCGAAGACGGATACTATCCGGAAGCTTTCGTCAACCTGCTCGCCTTGCTGGGCTGGAATCCTGGCACGGAGCAGGAAGTTTTCACCCTGGAGGAGCTCATTCCGGCATTCAGCCTGGAAAGGGTCATAAAGTCCGGAGCGAAATTCAACGTGGACAAGGCAAAATGGTTCAACGAGCAGTTCCTCAGACGCCGTACCCCGGCCCAGCTGGCCGCCGAGTTCCGCCCTATGCTCAACGATGATTTCAAAGACAAGTTTTCAGACAAGTATCTGGCGGAAGTATGCGCCCTGATCAAGGAAAGGGCCCACTTCGTAAACGAGTTCTGGGATATCAGCAAAGCCCTCTTTGCCGCCCCTTCTGCATACGACGAGAATGACGTCAAGAAATTCTGCACTCCTGACAACCTCAGCCACGCTGAAGAACTCCACACCCTCATCGCAGAGAATTCTTTCCCTACATTCACTGATGAAGAGACTCCGGAGAATTACAAGCAGGAATGCTGCGAGAAAATCGAGGAGCTTCTGACAGGCTATATCAAGGCAAAGGAATGGAAGATGGGTCAGGTTATGAACACCCTCAGGCTGTTCTTCACGGGCAACACCCGTGGACTCGGGATCTCGGACATCATCTACTTCATCGGCAGGGAGGAAACCCTATGCCGAATCCGAAAAGGACTTGACTCTATAAGATAACTTCCATCGTGGTCTGCTGGATTCCCATCCCCATCTTCTCGTAGAAGGCTCGGGCTCCGGGATTCCTGTCCCACACATGAAGTGTAACGTTATGACATCCTATGCTCTTGGCAAAACCAAGGGCATAGTCGTATAATAACTTCCCCACTCCCTTTCCCCTTGCGGATTCGTCCACGCAAAGGTCGTCAATATAGAGAGTTGTGTGGTCGAAAATACATTTAGACCCAACGGTTTCCTGGAGAATGCAGAAAACATAGCCCAGCACCACTCCGTCTTCCTCGGCCACAAACACCGGGGTCTTGGGATTCTGGAAAATCTCCAGAAGCTGAACATCCGTGTACTTCTTCTCTCCGGGCTTGAAAAGGTCCGGCCGCCCTACCCTGTGGATATCCTCCACCTGATACAGCAGCTTGTTTACAATCGCAAGGTCAGACGCCCTTGCCGCCCGGACAATTATGTTGCAATCGCTCATATGACAAAGTTACGGGAAAAGTATTACTTTTGCGCGCCCAAAAACAGAAACATCAAAAGAAATGAAACTCATACCGGTATATACCTGGAACAAAAGCGTGATAAACCTCGAGACCCGCGGACGGAAATTCACCAAGCAGCCGTGGGCCCAGGGAGTGATCCTCATAACATTTGTAATCATTGCAATGCTGCTGGCCAACCTGCCCTGGACAAAGGACGCTTACCATCACATCCTGGAAACCGGTCTTTCCATAAACATCTCGCATCCGGGTGGAAGCACCATTACCTTCCCGAGAGAAATGACAGTGGAGAAGTTTATCAACGATATCCTTATGGTCGTTTTCTTCTTCACCGTCGGCCTGGAAATCAAGCGCGAGGTCACAAACGGAGAACTCTCATCACCGAAGAAAGCCATCATGCCGGTAATAGCAGCTTTCGGCGGAGTTGCCGCTCCGGCCCTGATTTACAGCCTCATCAACCATGGTACGGCGGCAGGAAGCGGCTGGGGAATCCCAACTGCGACGGATATAGCCTTCGCTGTCGGAATCCTGGCCATACTCGGCAACAAGGTACCGGTATCGCTGAAGGTATTCCTCACGGCCCTGGCCATCGCAGATGACCTTATCGCGATACTTGTCGTGGCCATATTCTATGGTGGAAGCATCAACCTGGCCCTTCTGGGACTTGCAGTGATTCTGATACTTCTCATCCTTTTGATGAACAAGCTCGGGGAAAAGCGCCCTTGGTTCTACTTCATTCCGGCCATAGCCGTATGGGTGCTCTTTTACTATTCCGGTGTCCATGCCACTATGAGCGGTGTGGTTATGGCATTCCTGGTGCCTTTCACCCCAAGATACAGTAAAGAGTATTACCGCCACAAGAAAGAAACTTACGCAAGGAAACTGGAAGAGTACGACGCCGTAGAAGAAGAATGCGGCTTCCCTAACGGACCTCAAAGGCACGTGCTCCGCCAGATAAGCTCCACCGCCAAGAACAGCATCGGAATGAGCTACCGTCTGGAACACGCCCTCAGCCCTTGGGTGAACTTCATCATAATGCCGATTTTCGCCCTGGCAAACGCCGGAGTTACCATCCCGAGTCTGGAATATTTCAACATCTTCAAGTTCAGCCCGGAACTCGGAAGCGTAAGTCTCGGTATCGTGGCCGGTCTGGTTATTGGCAAACCTGTGGGAATCACCCTTGCCAGCTTCCTGGCGGTCAAGAGCAAGGTTGGAGCTATGCCGGCAAAAGCCACATGGCCAATGCTTTTTGCAGTTGCCTGCCTGGGTGGTATTGGATTCACCATGTCCATCTTCGTGGATACGCTTTCCTTCGGAGATTACCCTCAGCACGCCGCCGTCCTCAGGGATATGGGCAAGGTCGCAGTCCTTATGGGATCGCTCATTGCCGCCCTGCTTGGTATATTCCTGGTGAATATTGTGCGCAAAAAGAGTTGAATTGAACGGTTTTTGCAGTAAATTGCATACGTAAAAACCTACTGCAATGAAAAAGTCATTCATCTTACTTGCAACTCTCCTCTTTGCTGCCACAAGCATGTCCGCCCAAAGGACAATCAAGAACATGAAGTTTGGCTCCCAAACCCTCAACGTCACTGAAGAGAGTTTCGTGAAGAAACTGGAAAAAGCCGGCTGGACAGCCGTTGAAGCTGAGAACACCACCCTTGAGGGCAGAATCAACGGAATCGAGGTTACCGCCACAATCACCCCAGACAAAGAAAAGGAAACAGTAGGCAAGATAGTTTTATTCACCGATGCCGACTCCACCCTCAACGCCACCCGCTACCAGGTTCTTAAGAGCTGGTTGGAAGACACGTACGGGCATCCTACTGTCAACGATCTCAAAGACGAGGACGGAGACATTTCCTGCTACTGGGGGGATTTCAAGAAAGGAGAAAGGGACCTGCATAGAAATAATGTCTGCTTAACCACCGCAGAAGGCCATGTTACAATCGTAACCATGATCAATATGGAGAATGCCCTCGACGCAACTATGAACAATATCGGTGACGCTGTAGAGAGCTTCGGAGACAAGGTTAACCGCACCGGCAGGAAAGGCTGGGAAAAGGTTAAGGAAAAGGGCCAGAAGATCGGCGACAAGTTTTCTGACAGGGCAGAAAGGATAGCAGACAAGACCGCAGACGAACGTCAGGCCGTAAAGGAAAAAGGCAAGGAAATCGCAGACCATACTTCCAGTAAGGCTAAGAGGATTGCAAAGAGTGCAGCCAACGGAGCCAAGAAAGCCTGGAGGGCTATAAAAAGTGCCTTCAGCAAGAAAGACAAGGAAGATAAATCCAATCAGTAACAGTCCTAAGACTCAAATAGATTTCTCGGCGATCTGAACTGCATGGCGGACACAGTTGTCGCATGAGCACAGCACTTTCTTTGTCTGGACTCCCTTGATATCAGCGCATCGCAGAGCCCCTACCCGTTCCTTGAACTCCGCGCTCATCCGCCTTGTTTTCAATACCGCAGGATGATCTCCGTCTCCATTCAGCAGACCTGCAACCATTCCGGCACCCACCAGTGCCCCGCATGTTGCATCCATACCACCCATTCCACTCCCGAAACCACTTCCCAATGCCATCAGAAAGTCTTCATCTCCACCTTTCTCGTTCCAACTCTCCTTCAGTTCATCTGCAAAGGCCAAAAGCACTGCCTGACAGCAGTTGCAACCAAGCCTGTGTTTCCGTTCAACAGCCAAATCACATCTTTCCATATTGAAAAAAATCCTATTTCTGTAAAGGTAATGACCTTTTTGTTATCTTTCGCAAAATATTTAACACCATAAGACAATGAAACTCTTCAGACTCCTTTCAGTTGCAGCAATATGTCTGCTCTTTACCGCAGTAAGCTGCGCTCATGACAGAATCATTCCTGTTACTCAGCTTCCTGCTCAGGCTCAGACCTTTATCAAGACCCACTTTGCTGATAAAACCGTTGCATATGCAAAGCAGGACGGAGCAAAGTATGAGGTTAAGTTCAACGACGGCGCAGAGGTAGAATTCACCCGCCGTGGCGAATGGGACAAAGTAGACTGCAAGTTCTCAGCTGTTCCTGACGTTCTCGTTCCAGAGTTGATCAAGAACTATGTAACCACAAACTTCCCTGGAACTATGATCACCAAGATTGACAAAGAGCGCCACGGATTCGACATTGAGCTTTCCAACGATCTGGAACTCAAATTCGACCGCACCGGCAACCTTATGTATATTGACGACTAGAAACAGAAGGTTTCAGGTTCACCGCCAAATGACGCTATAGTAGCCGTTGCGTTCTGGAAATAGAGCACAATCGTATTATCGTCATTCTCGTTATACATGCTGCGCAAGGATTCGTTCTTGTCCAGCATGTCTTTTTTTGCCTCCACCCTCTCGTCCGGCACCAGGGTTCCGCTTATCCTTATCCACTTTCCGTCTTTGAAAGCGCAGATCTCAACCAGCGGATTTGCCACAATCTGCTTGTAGACGTTCTTCTTCTTTCCTGTCTGGATGTAGAGCTTTCCTTCAAAAATCTCAGCCGTTCCGAACGGCCTTACCCTCGGCTGGTTTCCCTCTACTGTAGCCAGATAATAAACCCCGGCCTCTTTCAGAAACTGCTGGGCCTTGAGGGCATTCTCAGGATTAGGTTCAATCTGCTGCATAGCTTCAGTGTTTTGTGTTTCATTAGCAGCTTCCTTGCCTGCATCCTGCACCCTTTTCGGACCGCAAGAACACATCATCAGCACCGCCGCTGCCATAAATAAAAACTTTTTCATATCGCGATAGTTATCATATAGTCAAGCTACCCAGCTAGTACAATAGCAGGAGATATCTTCAGTTTTGAAGAAATAACTCTAGCTTGCTCAAAAGTAGGATTCACTTTTCCAGAGAGAATTGCGCTTAATCGCGGAGCCGTCATACCAAGCATAGCGGCCAATTCCTTTTGGGTGATATTATATTCTGATAATCGTGCTGAAATAGTTTCAGATAACGTTGGAGGCTCTATCGGATAATGCTCCTTTTCGTATTCTTCAACGAGTTCAGATAGAAGGTCAAGTTCAACAAGACGAGGATCATCTGAAGGAGTATTCTCCCCTGTCTCAAAGAAAAGTGAATCAATTCTTCTCATAATAGCAGCATACTGCTGTTCATTCTTTATCTGTGCCATAACTCAACCAATTATATTCTTGAAACATCTATTTTTTCATATTCATCATGAGTTCCAACGAAACGTATATAAATCAACTCCGGGGTGAATTTAACTGCAACAACCAACCTATAAGAATTCCCTTTTATGTTGAAAACATAACGTTGGTTCCCCACGTAATCAACAGAATTGAAGTCATTTCTCATATCCGCTAAATTTTTCCAGTGAGCATTGCAAACTTTCACATACCATTCACTCAACGGCAACTTAGCATCAGCATGTACTTCCCAATACTTCTTCAATGTGGATACAGCAATCACTCTCATACGAAACAAATCTATGAATTATTAAATTAATAACAAAATTATTTATTTGATAATTAAATCATCCCCATTCAAATAGCTTCCGCAAATCTACACCTTCCCGACCTCCTCAACCAAACCATCCGGTAAAATTTACCCTGGACAATCGTGGAATCGTACGAAAATGACAAAGAAAAAGCACCACGTTCAATTGGGCACACAGTGTATGCCCAATTAAATTGCGAACGCAGTGCGTTCGCAATTGGATGCCTGCGGGAAAACTGCGGCAACGATGGCGGCTATTGCACCTCGGTGAGAGCGCCGGTAACAGAATCGATGATGAAGCCGCGGACAGTCACGTCCTTCGGCATTAGCGGATGGGAGACTATCGCTGACACGGTCTTGCGAACAGAAGCCTCAGTATCGTGGAACCCCTCCAGCCACTCCCCTATGCCGCGGCCTTCCCACTCGGAAAGCGTCTGCGGGGAAACTCCCCGCTCCAGCATGTGAGGCCGAAACTCCTCGTAGCTCATGTGGCACGCTCCGCAGGTGGAGTGATGCACCACCATTACCTCCTCCACGCCCAGCTCGTAGATAGCCACCAGCAGAGAGCGTATTGCGGAATCCGTCTGGGAAAGCACCAGCCCTCCGGCATTCTTGATGATCTTGGCGTCGCCGTTCCTCAGCCCCAGCGCCTTTGGCAGAAGCTCTGTAAGCCGAGTGTCCATGCAAGTCAGCACCGCTAGTTTCTTGTTCGGGAACTTGTCCGTGACATACGGCTCAAACCCCCGCTCCTCCACAAACTTCTTGTTGTACAAAAGAACCTGATCTATCATAGTTTTCAAACTTCCTTTCACAAATTTAAGCAAAAAAGGCCGCCTGGGACGCGACCTTTAGGGCTCGAATCAAGTTTCCTTGAGAGGGTTGTCATCCCTTCGCACCGAATTCCCTGCGACGATTCCGTTGCAAAGGTAAAAACAATTCCAATGTTAGCAATAGAGTATTATCTTCCGCTAACCAGGAACTATTTTGGTTGTAGTTGCCTTAGCTCTGCTTGGTCTTCAGCCGTATGCAATGGAGTGTCCTGTGATCTTCCTTATCCTTGTAGTTGCACACATTCAGCCTCAGCGAGAAGGCCGGCACATCCACGCTCTCCGCCAACTCCTGCAGCCGCCCGGCATCTACCCTGGCATCCTTGTCCACCCGCCCCAGCGTCACGTGCAGCTTAAAGTCCGCCTCAATCACGCAGCCAGCCGCTTCCAGATCCTGTCGCAGAGCATCCACCATCCGCAGAAAACTCTCCGGCACAGATGTACACGTCAGAAACACCACACCCCCGCCCGACCTCTTGCCAAAAGCATCCAGTTTGTCAAACGTAAGCTCCGGCGCCTCAAACGATGCAAGATGCCGGTTCATTATCGCGATAACCTCCTCTATTGAAGGCACCTTCTCCAAAAACGCTAGCGTAATATGATAAAACCCGTTCTGCCACCTAACCGGCACATAGCCCTCCTTCATCGTCTGCTTCAGCTCTCCCAGCCACCCGGCCGACTTCCTAACCGGCACCTCTATTTCTATATACGTCTCGCCGATGTCGCGTTTCTTGTGTCCATTCCCGTTCATACTTCTGTTGTTATTAATAATCATTCAAATCCGGACTCCCGTATGGAAACCACTTCCCCTTCCAAAGCTCTATCATATACATCAGAACTCTGGAATCATACTCGATGTTTTCATCAGCCAAAACTCCGGAAACATCTCCTTTCGCCTTTGCCTTATCATACCACTCGCAGAAACTCTGTAAAGAACCCGCATATAAGTCTATCACAGACTTTTCAGCAATCCGCCAAAAACCAGGACCATTCTGTTTTTCCAAAAAAGAATCCTCTGGATCAGGCTCTCCCGGCTTATAATACTTACATACTTTCAGAAGACGCTTCCTGTTTTCCGCTGTCTCTTCAGCGATTAATTGTTTGTGAAACAAATCCTTCAGCCTCTTATCAATGATCTGCGGCTGAAAATACCCTTCTCCTAATATCTCCCTCAACAGATTTCGCCCCTTCTCCTTTTCTGTTGTATAATGCTCCGCGATGTGGTAATATCCGTCTTTCCCCTTCTTATACCTAAATTTCTTCAACCAATAACCTGACCTGGCAATATAAATCCATCCGCCAAGCATATAAGGAGCATACCTGCAGTCAAAATCAGGATCATACCCCTTAACCAGTGACATCATCTGTTCTTCCGTCAAAGGAATGTCAGCAATATCTTCCTTCTCCCACAACGGCGAATTCTGAATCTTGAGCAACAACGACCTATGCAATCTAGCCATCGCCCAAGTATCTCTGTCTGGACGTGAAAAGAACAAAGTATTCTGTTCGTTATTCATATTCAAAACTTTCTCATTCCACGCGGATCTTGTTTCCTGCTTCATAATAACGATTGCGCTCAGCGACGGCAGCCATTAACATACGATTCTATGTCAAAATTCACAAGCCCGCATTGTGACTTAGCATACAAAGGATGTCTTGGATGCCCCTGCTTGGTCAGGCCTTTTTCCCCTCCTATCCGGAGCCAAGTGCAATGTTTTGACAGAATGTCGTAAATATCCAAGAAACAACTGTTTATATATGATCTACACTTAATATTGTTCCCAAAAGCAAGGAGGATATCAGCTCTTGGATATTTGTTGCTTAACAAAGTTATTTCCTCAAGATTCTTCTTATGCATATCCTCATTTAGCTCCTTAGCCATATTATTGGGTGATGTTGAACGCTGCGAAGAGAGATTCATCATCACAAAGCCATCGTAACCGCACGTATTCACAAAACGAAGCACACTACGCATAGTGGCATCAGGCTTATGTTCGTCTGCTGTACTTGGATTTAATCCTATAACAAACAGCATTCTCTCACCACTCTGCTCAAGTGCAAAACGATGATTTGCCTCAGAAATGCATCTCGGATTATAATCAATCATTTACAAAGAGAAATAATACTTCTTTAGTCTTGCGGCAATTAAAGCGCGTCTCTTTTCAAGGAACTCATTATATCTATCGACTGTCATATCTGCCAATTCTAATGGTATGCAGCAATCATTCAAAAGATTGTCTGAAAGAACCTCAAAGGACGAGATTGAACCGTATTTTGCGTCTCCTCCCTTGCACTGGACATCTCGAACATAACGCAAATAATCATTCGGCGCTTTTTTGCCTATCTTGATATTAATCTCTGTCTGAGCATAGACATAATTAGCCACCTGGTTATACATAGAACGAGGGATATTGCAGCTCTTTAAGTACTCTTTCGGGAAGATATGATGTACATCACCCTTTTCTTCAATCATATCTCTTACAGTAATTGCCGTTGAAAGGAATCCTTTTCTGTTCTCCTTGCATTGAGAGGCCAGGAAAACATTGAAAATTGGGCTACTTGCAACAGAAGTATTTAACTGCTGTACCAAGCCGAAAGACCAGAAAGCATCGGAAAGTTCCGCAGCTTCCATGTTACTGAGATACTCGCCGAAGTCTTTCCCTTCGCCCACTTGTTTTATATCAAAATCGAAGGCACTTTCTGGAGCTGAACTATAACGGCCTCTTAAAATAGAGAAGACAAACCATCTGCGGACATATTTTTCAATTAGGGCCGGATCATATTTTTGCTCGCGCAGTTTCAAATAGAGGATATATGCAAAGTTCAAAGCATTATGAGAACGTATAAGCTTTGGAGAACAAAAGCCTGCCGATCTTATAATCATCACAAAACGCTTGAAATTAGTCTCATTGATAAAAGCTTTAACACCTTCGGCCAATCTAAAATATGTATCTTCTTTTATCTTCTGTTCAAACTCTCTTGTTTCAAAATTACGACCGGAGAGCAAGCTTACCAGGTCACTCATTCTTCCCCTACTGAATTTCGAGGTAAATGCTACTCTCAAAACATCAACATATGAAGGGTCATAAATATCCTCATTGTCTTGTTTAAGCCACTCTATTTGACTGCAATAATCCGATTTGGCAAACTCCTCATCGTTCTTCACAAGAGTAGGATAAAACTCTGGACGTACAGCAAGTTCACTAAAGTGGTCTATACACTTTCTCAAAAGCGGGCCGCCAAGATCTTCGTTCGCCGCAATCGTTGACATTACAAAGTCAGCCTGATTCAATGGCACACCCTCACTATTGATACGAATAAAAATCTCAGTTACCTTTTCTATATCAAGTCCTCCAGAGAGTTCTATAACACCTATTTGTTTCTTGGAAATGTCTTTTAAAGAATCAATAATCTCCTCGATATCGTCTTCATTAATCTCAGGGTTTAGCTTGCAGTACTCCCTCCTCATAGCACTGGCCTTTATCTTTCCGTTGAAAAGAGGCGCAATATCTTTAATCCATTTTCTATCTTTTCCAATGGCAGGATTATATGTAGCAAACCTGTTTTCCAGCGGATTATAAGCCACTTGTATCGGGTTATCTTTATAGTCTTTATTCTTGACAGTTTCACCCATTAACGCAGCTCTAAGAGCCGTTATTCTTTGCTGTCCATCTATAATGATTTTCTTCCCTTCTGAAATCGAACCATTCTTCAATCTGATATTCGGGCCCTTCCATGTAACGATATAACCGATAGGGAATCCGCTATATAAACTGTCTATCAGCTTCGTTACCTTATCCGGCTCCCAGACAAATGGCCTTTGAATTTCCGGTATGGCAATTTCTCCTGTTTGTATAAAGGTCAGCAAGTCCGTTACCATATAATGGTTTACGGTATACATTTGTTCAGATGTGTGATTCCCTGATATTCTGATGGATCCAGGCTCTATTTCAATTTCACCTTGCTCATTATCCATATCATTCTTCATATTATATTCATCACACAATTTACCCATAGCAGAAAGCGGATCTTCACTCCCACATGCTTGATACAAAAAGGATTGCAACTCAGAGATAGGCCTATTTTCAACGTCAGCCATACCCAACTTATTAGCAAACGATTTCAGCATTTGTTCACTATAAACCGGAACTATGCCCGTGCTTGAGTACATATACGCTATTTTCCACTTAACAACAGTGCCAAAATAAATATCATCTATCAACGACAACTTGCCCTCATTCGCATATTTTGCAATTCTATAAACACGATCTCTGACTATTTCATATACTTTATCCCTGTCCGTTCCTACGCTTTTAAGCCACGCATATTTGTCATCACATAAAAACTTGCCGCCGACAAACTCTGGGCGTTTATTGTATTCGAAAATAAAGAACTTATATGACGAGCCTCCACCAATTGCGCCAAGTCCAGGTGTCAAGAATTCTAGCCAATGACAAAAAGAGTTTCTTTTTCGATTAGCATATTTTTCTATTGGCATAGTCTTTAAGGACTCCAATGGGAATTCCTCTATAAAACTCTTTTTTAGATCTTTTAGTTCTTTTAGCTTTTGACTATCCATAACCCTATTGTTTTTTCTCAATATCTATTCTTGTTCCATGCGTGAACGCAAATCATCCAAAACTTCTCCCTTATACGAAAAGTATTTTGCGCCCTGATATGCTCCAGAAGTATTTCTCTTGTTCTCGGGCATATATGTGCCTGCAAACGGAGACAACTTGAATATTCTTCCTTCATATTCTATTTGGTCATCACTAGCAACCTTTACCTTAACTCCAGTCGGAATAAATACAAGCGTTGCACCTATTGGAATATTAACCATACTGAACTTAAAGCGTGGACGATGCTTCTTGGGCTCATTACAAGACTCCTCACCGTCTTCCTTTGCTTTAATAGGCTGATTCTCCTTATACAAAACTATCTCAGCATCATCCAACACCATAGCCTCATCCTTTAGAATCTCAAGAGCCAATTCTGGCTTGATATTGAAGAATTCTCTGTTCTGGCGAATTCGCAAATCTGTCAGCCTGTCAATTGCCTTGTGAATCTTTTTCTCAACGATTTCATACTTAGAAGTCTTCAGTGTTGCGAAAATTTCAAAAGGAAGCGGCACTGCTGTATTGTCAAGCTCTTTAGACCTGATATTTACGGGTCTTGAACTTTTGCCAATTTTTACCCAATCTTCCTTGAATGAGGGGTTTGTAAGGATATAAACATATCCAAGATTGTTATCCATATCGAATTTGTTTAAAATCTATCATAAATATAATCTTTTTCCTTGGTACTAAGACCTTTTCTTACCTAAATAACTTGCTCATAACATCCACACATTTCTTTTTCTGTTCAAGGTTTGGATGGACGTAAAGATTCAGTGTCGTGCCGATATTGGAGTGACCAAGAAGCACGCTGACAGTTTTGTAATCGCATTTGCTCTCTATGCAGCGAGTGGCAAAACTATGTCTAAGTCCATGAAATCTCATCTTTGGAAGCCCCAATTGCTGAAGAAGCTTATTGAAATAACACCTGTATGTTCGTGGCTCTGTTGGCTTAGCAGCATTAGTAAGTACATAATAATCACCACGTACCACTTTCTTTATAGGCCGTACTAAAGCCAGTAATTCTCTTGTCATCGGAATCTCCCTTATTGAGTTCTTGGTCTTAGGCTTATCCACAATAAGCTCTGTGTATTTTTCTTCTCCATCAACCAAATAGATCCTCTGGATGGTCTTGTCGATGCGTATTACACCTGATGCAACATCAATATCATCCCACTGGAGAGCACAGACTTCACCGATACGTAGTCCTGCATTTAGGCAGATATAGATGCCTAAATTGAGGAAGGTGATATGCTCTTTCACATAACTCATTAGCTGACGCTGATTTGCCAGTGTCAACACCTCTATTTCCTGCTTCTCTCGCTCCGTTGGGAAAACAATATCCATCTGGTGAATAACCATAAGCCCATGCTTTGCTCCATACCGCAATATCATCTTGAGTACCACGAGAATGTCTCTGACTGTCTTTTGACTGAGCCCAGAGGCAAGCTTTCTATTCACCAAGTCTTGCACATTCTCTTCCAGAATATCATTCTTCTCTCCAAACTCTGGGATCAGATGACTTTGAATGAGCAAGCAATAAGCTGCATAGGTTGACTTTTTTACATACTGTTTCTTGTCGGCTTTCCATAAAGCAACGACTTCTCTAAATGTTGTGTTCTTTTCCATAATACTTGAAATTGGGTTAAAAACACAAAGTTCTGGCTAAGCCATAAGAACCCCCAACTATATCACTAAAGTCCCGAATTTGAGATTCCCAGGATTTGAGGGTGAATGGAAGGAAAGTACATTTGGAGATTGCTCTACTGGTTTCGAATACGGAATGAATGCAGCTTCAAAGCCGTTTGACGGGGAGCACAAGTACATACGAATAACAGATATTGATGAGAATACTTCTGAGTATAAGGAAGACGGAGTGGTCTCACCAGATTCAGAGATTGATGAACATTATCGCGTTAATGAAAACGACATTCTTTTTGCACGAACTGGAGCCAGTACAGGGAAGACATATCTGTATTCCCCAAAAGATGGACGACTCTATTATGCGGGCTTCCTGATTAGGATGAATGTTTCACCACAGAACAATGCTCGTTTTGTTTTCTATCAAACTCAAACGTTACGTTATAAGAAATGGGTACAGATTATGTCGATGCGATCTGGGCAACCGGGTATTAATTCACAAGAGTACTCTTCTTACCGTTGTTATTTGCCAAAACCTGAAGAGCAGCAAAAGATAGCGGATTTGTTAACCTTAATAGACCAACGAATCTCCATCCAAAACAAGGTCATTGAGAAGTATGAATCCCTTATTAAGGCAATAACGGACAAGATTGTTGATGACCTTTTGAAGGAATCTATAGTTTCATTCTGTCAGATGTATAAAAAGGCTGGTGAAGGTGGCACACCGTCAACATCTGTAGATATGTACTATACTAACGGGTCTATACCATTCATCAAGATAGATGATTTATCATCAAAATATCTTGTTAATAACAAAGACTATATCAATGAACTTGGCTTAAGTAAATCGTCTGCGTGGCTTATCCCATCTAATTCAGTGATATATTCCAATGGGGCGACCATCGGTGCAATCTCCATAAATACCTATCCAGTAAGCACGAAACAAGGCATACTTGGAGTTGTACCAGCAACAGGGGTCAATACTGAATACCTTTATTATCTGATGAATTCAAGATATTTTAAAGAGCAGGTACAGCGTATTGTAACGGAAGGAACGATGAAAACAGCATATCTTAAAGATATGAATAAAATTCCTTGCCCATTGCCGACTCCAAAAGCACAACTACGAATTGAGACGGGGCTATCAGTTCTTTCTTCTAGGCTTGAGATAGAAAAAAGTGCATTAATATCATACGAATCAATTAAGATGTATCTTTTAAGGAACCTTTTTATATAAACATTGCGTTAAGGAAAAACACTTTTTGTTTGTATAACTTATCTAAAAGCCTCTGTTCTAGGGAAATCTTATTCTTTAAAGATGAAATGCCTGAACTGATTCTCCTTTGTTCCATTAACGATGGCATCGGAAATGTTATTTCCAGAAAGGCATCGATATTGAGATTGCGGCGGACTATACTTGCCCCCTGTTCTGATACAAGTGAATATCTCCATAATGCTCTTTTAGTTTTGAGCATAAATGCAACATACTTCTCGTCAAATGACTCGCTTATGGAAAATGTCTTATAAGAAGGAGAAACAAGTCCTATTTCAAATTGATCATTATAATTGATATTCCCCATCCATAGGTTTTGTGGGCTCAGGACCACGTCTCCTCGACGAATTACTTTGTACCCTGTGTTGTCTACACTTGCAATCTCTTTGTTAAAGTACTCTCTTTGGCTAAAAATACCGGAAACAGTTGAACTCAGGACTTCGTATTGGTTTCTCTCCTTGCTTTTTTCTACTCTTTCTATCAGAATATCCCCTAAAGGCACTGGCTTACCATGAGA
>JAEEGG010006068.1_pt1 | contig 28458 bp, 28 predicted proteins | sample 9134161 | NCBI WGS metagenome assembly JAEEGG01 (sample SAMN16246543, study PRJNA631951) | gut metagenome | biome: gut microbiome; feature: rumen; material: CR-attached | host: Bos | place: Iran: Karaj | collected 2018-10 | reverse complement strand
AGGGAACTGGAGCTGATGCGCCAGCACCTGGAGCATATCCGCGATGAGAAGCAGGAGGAACAGCAGAAGCGCGACGCCCAGTTTATGACGATGGCGCAGGAGGTGCTGGAGCGCAGTGCGTCGAAGTTGAAAGAGTCGAACAAGGAGACGATGACGGGCATCACCCAACCGTTGAAGGATGCTATCGCGAACATGCAGAAGGCCATCAGCGAGACGCAGAAGGAGAGTGCGGCACACTCGGCCTCGTTCCGTGAACAGATCCGCCTGATGATGGAACAGACGCAGCAACTGGGTGAGAAGGCCGAGGGGCTGACGAACGTGCTGAGGCGTGACAACAAGGTGTCGGGCAATATGGGCGAGATCATCCTCGGCGACCTGTTGGCGTCACAGGGACTGACGGAGGGCATCCACTATGAGGTGCAGGCCCGGCTGAGAGACGAGATGGGGCGTCCGCTGAAGAACGACGAGACGGGTAAGGAAATGCAGCCCGACGTCGTCCTGCACTATCCCCAGGGACAGGATGCTATTGTCGATTCGAAGGTGTCGCTCGTGGCGTATGAGAAGTATGTGAATGCAGAGTCTGCGGAAGATAAGGAACGCTATCTGCAGGAGCATATCAAGAGTGTGCGGCAGCATGTGAACGAGCTGGCCAGGAAGGACTATTCTAAATATATCAAGAACGGGCGCGAGACGGTGGACTTCGTTATCATGTTCGTGCCCTTTGAGTCATCGTTGCAGTTGGCGCTGGCGAACGATCCCACGCTGTGGCGCGAGGCGTTCGAGAAGAAGGTGTTCGTCACGGGTGAACAGAACCTGTTGGGTATCCTCCACATGATACACATCGCCTGGGTGCAGAACCAGCAGGCGGAGAACCAGCAAAAGGTGTTCGGACTGGCCGAGCAGTTGCTCGACCGTCTGGGGGATTTCATCCAACGCTACAACGACTTGGGCGAGAAGATCCATAAGGTGCAGGAGGCTTATGAGAATACGAACAACAAGCTGATCACAGGTCGCCAGAGTGTGGTGCAGAAGGGTCGTGAGCTCGTGGATTTGGGGGCGAAGGAGAATGCCAACCGTAAGATTCCCATTCCAGAAGTAGGATTAGAGTAATGTTTTCCCCTCCTGAGTAGGAGGGGTAGGGGTGGTCTGAACAATGATATATCTTAGCGAACATATCTGGGATTTCGATCTCCCCTCGGCTTTAGAGGAGATATCGGAGCAGCGGAGGGAGCAGGCTCTTAAGTTCAAGTTTGAACAGGGCCAGCGGCTGTGTGTGCTGGCGTATCAATTGCTGAAACAGGGACTGCATGAGGAATATGGTATCACTGAGAATCCCGTCTTTGAATATAATGAACACGGTAAACCCTCGATAGTAGGACATCCGGAGATCTGTTTCAACCTGAGCCATTGCAAGGAAGCTGCTGCCTGTGTCATCTGTGACCATCCTGTTGGCATCGACGTGGAGAGCATCCGTGAATACAAGGACGGGCTGGCCCACTATGCGATGAACGACGAGGAGCTGCGACAGATAGAGGATTCTGACAATCCTGCCGCTGCCTTCATCCGGCTTTGGACGATGAAAGAGGCGACGCTGAAACTTGTTGGCACCGGCATCAGCGATGACCTGAAGACGGCCATCGATACCTCTATATATAAATATACCACTGTCGAGCGACAGCGGTATATCTATACGATTTGCGAAAAACTTACTTGATCAGGTTGCCGAGGATGTCGCGCGTCAGTTCTTTGGTGATGGAACGGGTGGCGGCACTGGTGGCATTCTTCACCACACGGCCTGTGGCTGAAGTCTTCGACTTCGTCTTCTTGCCCGTCACCTTGTCGCTGACATAGGTGCCGAGGATGGTGGCCAGCGTGCCTGTGACGGCGGTGATGATAGCCTTCCAAACCTTGCTCATCATGCCAGGTTTCTGCTTACCCTTTGCTTTCTCTTCTTCCTTGGCGGCAGCCTCTTCCTCCTGGGCTTTCATCTGCTCTTCGGCCTCGGCCATGATGATCTCAAAGGCACTCTCACGGTCGATGGGCGTGTCGTACTTTCCTGCGATGCGGCTCTGCTTGATGATGTCGAGACGCTGGCCCTCGGTGATGGCACCGATCTGGCTGAGCGGGAACAGGATCTTCGCACGCTCCACGATGCACGGGGCACCCTTCGCGTCGAGGAATGAGACGAGAGCCTCACCAGTCTCGAGATTCATGATGGCCTCGTCGGTCTTGAACTCAGGGTTCGCACGGAAGGTGTCGGCAGCGGTCTTCACGGCCTTCTGGTCTTTCGGGGTGTAGGCTCTTAAAGCGTGCTGCACACGGTTACCCAGCTGGCCGAGGATGTTCTCGGGAATGTCTGTCGGACTCTGGGTGATGAAATAGATACCTACGCCTTTCGAACGGATGAGGCGGATGACCTGTTCAATCTTGTCGAGCAGTGCCTTCGAGGTGTCGGTGAAGAGCATGTGGGCCTCGTCGAAGAAAAATACGAGTTTGGGCAGTTCCAGATCGCCCACCTCGGGCAGGGTGGAGTAGAGTTCAGAGAGGAGCCACAGCAGATAGGTGGAGTAGAGCTTGGGCTGCATCATCAGCTTGTCGGCAGCCAGCACGCTCATCACACCCTTGCCGCCCTCAGTCTGAATGAGGTCGTAGATGTCGAACGACGGCTCGCCGAAGAACTTGTCAGCTCCCTGTGTCTCCAATTGGAGCAGGGCACGCTGGATGGCGCCGATGGTCTGGGCGGAGATGTTACCATATTTCGTGGTGTACTGCTTGGCGTTCTTGGCCACCCAGTCGAGCATGGCTTGCAGATCCTTCAGGTCGAGCAGCAGCAGTCCACGGTCGTCGGCGATGCGGAAGACGATATTGAGCACACCGTCCTGCGTCTCGTTGAGCTGCATGAGGCGTGAGAGCAGCATCGGACCCATCTGTGAGATGGTGGCGCGCATGGGGTGACCCTGTTCGCCGAAGACGTCGTAGAACCGAACGGGACACGGCTGGAACTCGGGGTTCTCGATGCCGAACTCCGGCAGGCGCTTCTCGATGAAACCGCTCATCTTACCCGTCTGCGAGATGCCGCTGAGGTCGCCCTTCATATCGGCCATGAAGCAGGGCACACCTGCCTGGCAGAATGTTTCGGCCATCACTTGCAGCGTGACGGTCTTTCCTGTACCCGTGGCACCGGCAATAAGTCCATGACGGTTGGCCATCTTTCCTGTAATGCTGAGCGCTCCGTTGGCGCAATGGGCGATATACAGCCCTCTCTCTTTGTCTAACATAATGGCTATATCAATTTTAAGTTATTCTCTACATAATTATATGTCGCGATTGAAGAGCAAGCGATATTCGACGGGCGTCATGCCGACCACCTCCTGGATGCGGCGCTGGAGGGTACGGATGTTCTTCAGGCCGCTCTCCTCAGCGACGGCAGCGATGCTGTATTGGGGCTTGTCGCGCAGCAGGCGCATCGCCAGCAGTGTGCGCAGGTTGTCGAGATAGGCGTCGGGCGAACTGTAGATGCTGCTGCGACGGAACAGGCGTACGAGCCGCTCATGGCTGACGCCAAGGAGCTTGGCGAGGGCCTTTGAGTCGAAGTCGGGCTGTACCAGGGCGTTCTCCTGTTCGACACGCATCTCGAGAAGCGCCATCAGCTGACCGTCGTCCTGCAGGTCGGCATTGCGCTGACGTTCGATGTTCTTTGACAGTATCTCACGTGCCACCTCTGTGCGCCGACGCAGCTCCACGTCTTCTTCCAACCGCTGGGAGAGGTCGAGGTTACGTTCCACCAGTCGGATCATCTCGTTTTTCAGCTGATCCACTTCCTGGCGCAGGGCCTCGTTGTCGGCTAATATCTGTTTGATCTCTTTCTCTGTCATATGATGCAAAAAGGCTTCCGCTGCCGGAAGCCTTCTGAGTTATGTTTGGATTAGTTGTATTTCAGGATTTGTCCCGGCATTAGGCGGATGGACTTGCCGATGCGGTTCAGCTTGCATAGGGTGTCTACCGTCGTATGGCATTTGCGGGCAATGCTCTGTAGGGTCTCACCCTTCTTCACCTTGTGGAAGTGAACTTCTGAGGAGAATGAGGCAGAGGGTGCTGCAACGGCCATCTCTACGTCGTCCTCATCTTCATCAGTATCGAATCGTCCGACATTATTATTGTTTCCACTGACACCACGCAGACGGGTAGCCTTGGCAGACTCACGGGCGTAGTTGCTGCGACGGAAGGTGTAGAAGTCACCCGTGACATCCTGATTGCGGAAGTCGAACATCAGGGCCGGGTTGAGGGCTACGCCACAGATGCGGGTCTCGAAGTGCAGATGGCTACCGGTGCTACGGCCAGTGTTTCCACCCAGACCGATGGGGTCGCCTGCCCTCACTTCATCGTTCTCGTTCACGAGCCAAGCAGACATGTGGCCATAGTAGGTCTCCAGTCCGTTGTAGTGGCGGATGACCACATACTTACCATAGCCGCGGGGCTCATATTTCACGATACGCACCTTGCCGCTGAATGCTGCACGGATGGTGTCGCCGATATAGACCTTGATGTCGAGACCCTTGTGCTGGCGTCCCCAACGGGCACCGAAGTTAGAGGTGATGACACGACTGGGTGTCGGCATACAGAAGCCGCGGAGGTCGATGGTAGTCTCGTCAGGAAGAGAGGACCCGTTATAATGAGTCAGTTCATTGTCCCACTCCTCATAGAGGTCACCAGCGGGATTCTCGAACAGCTCCTGTTCAATCAGTCTATTGAGTACTATGGAGTCAACAGCCTTCATCTTCCTGTCCACTGGTGCCTGGCGTGCCAACAGGTCTTGGCCCTGTGCCGGTACGGCTGCGATGGTCAGAAATATTGAAAAAACTGTTACCTTAAGATTCTTAATTGTTATCATCTTGGTTCTGGTTTTGTTGCAAAAAGCGAATTATCGGTTGCAAAGGTATAAATAATATTCGGAATACATGCAGAAAGTTGTTCGCGTTAACAACTTTTTGTGTAAGTTTAACACTTTAAAACTAAGAAATGGCCGCCCAATTGATGTTTGTCTTGCGTAATTGACGCAGCCGATGCCATAGGATAGCGTACTTCGGCGACTGACATTCGGGGTCGTAGTCGATGATCTTCTGGGCCTCGTCGCGGGCCATCTGAACGAGCTGTCCGTCACGGGCAATATCGGCAATTTTCAAGTCGAAGGCCATACCGCTCTGCTGGGTGCCTTCGAGGTCGCCAGGCCCGCGCAGTTTCAGGTCGGCCTCTGCAATGCGGAAGCCGTCGTTGGTGTCGCACATGATGTCGATGCGCTTGCGCGTCTCTTCGGAGAGCTTCAGAGGTGTAACGAGGATGCAGAACGACTGGTCTGCACCACGCCCTACACGGCCACGTAGCTGGTGGAGCTGGGAGAGACCGAAGCGCTGGGCATCGAGGATGACCATCACGGAGGCATTGGGCACATTGACACCCACCTCGATGACGGTAGTGGCAACGAGAATCTGCGTCTCTCCACTGACGAAACGCTGCATCTCCTCCTCCTTGTCCTTAGGCTTCATTTTGCCGTGTACCTTACTGAGCCGGAACTCCGGGAACACTTGGCGCAAGACCTCGAAGCCGTCTTCGAGATTCTTCAGGTCGCTCTTCTCACTCTCCTCTATCAACGGGAAAACGATATAGACCTGACGGCCTTCTCGGATCTGTTGTCGGATGCCGTCGTAGAGCGTGGTCATGCGGGAGTCGAAGACGTGGGTAGTACGGACGGGCTTACGGCCTGGGGGCAGTTCGTCGATGACACTCACGTCGAGGTCGCCATAGAGTGTCATGGCCAGGGTACGGGGGATAGGTGTGGCTGTCATCACGAGGACGTGCGGAGGGTTCTCACTCTTGCTCCAGAGTTTTGCACGCTGGGCCACACCGAAACGGTGCTGTTCGTCGACGACAACGAAACCGAGACGTGCGAAATGGACGGTGTCCTCAATGACGGCATGGGTACCCACAAGGATGTGGATGGTGCCGTCGAGCAGTCCTTCGAGGACCTCCTCACGGCGCTTGCCCTTGACGATGCCCGTCAGTAAGGCAACACGCAAATCCATGCCGTCGAGGAACTGCATGATTGTCTGCAGGTGCTGTTCAGCGAGGATTTCCGTGGGGGCCATGATACAGGCCTGATAGCCGTTGTCGATGGCGATGAGCATCGACATCAGGGCCACGAGGGTCTTTCCAGATCCTACGTCGCCCTGTAAGAGTCGGTTCATCTGTCTCCCAGACCCTACATCAACCCTAATCTCCCTAATTACCCTCTTTTGGGCTCCTGTCAGAGGAAAGGGCAGATGATCTCGATAAAAGGAATTGAATACCTCTCCGACTTGTGAGAAGACATAGCCACGATACTTACGGCGGTGGTCGCTCGCGTACCTTAATATATTCAGCTGCACATAGAAGAGTTCCTCAAATTTCAGCCTGACACGGGCCCGTTCCAAATCCTTGGCGTTCTGGGGATAATGGACGGTGCGGAAAGCCTCGTCGCGCCCCATGAGGTGACGGGTGGCGATGATAAACTCTGGCAGTGTCTCTGGCAGGGGCTGGAGCTTCTCGACGAGCGTTTTTGTAAGGCGTTCCACAGCACGGGAGTTCAAACCGGACTTCTTCATCTTCTCCGTCGTGTTGTAATAGGGTTGAAGTCCCATTGCTGAGAGGTCCAGTTTTGAGGCGTCGTCGAGGTCGGGGTGAGTGAAGTTGATACGGTTGTTGAAGACGGTGGGCTTTCCGAAGACCACGTACTCCGTGCCGATGCGATAGGTCTGTTTGGCGTATTTGCCTCCATTGAACCAAGTCAGGTCGCAGATAGCCGTGCCGTCAGTGAAGTGGGCGACAACGCGCTCCTTACGGGGTCCCATCACAAAGGTCTCGAAGCTGAGGATATGACCCACAACCTGCACATAGGGCATGTCGCCCGTCAGTTCGTGGATGGTGTAGACCTTCGAGCGGTCGATATATTTGTAAGGATAGTATTCGAGCAGGTCACCATAGGTCTCTATGCCGAGTTCGTCGCTCAGCAACTTCTTGCGGTTGGGGCCAACGCCCGGCAAGAACTTGATGTCCTGATCGAGAATATTCAAATTCTTTTTTACAGTTTACTGTTTACAGAGTGCTTCTGCCACGATGATGTCGTATGGCGTGGTGATCTTGATATTCTCACGGTTACCTTCGACGAGGGTGATGGCGTGGCCGTAGCTTTCCACGACAGAGGCATCGTCTGTAAAGCCGTCGTTATAGGGCTGACGGTTGGCGGCTTTCAGCAGTTGGATATCGACAGTCTGAGGTGTCTGCACCAGACGATATTCATCCCGAGGCACAGTGACGGATTTTACCTCACAAGGTGTTTGACACTTTGTGAGGTGGCGCACAGTTTCCACCACAGGGATAACAGGAATGACGGCCTTGGCCGTGCGAGCCGTTTCGTAACAGTTGCGAATCACTTCAACACTTGGGAAAGGGCGTACACCATCGTGCACGCCAACCACACCAATGGCATCATCTGGAACCTTTGCAAGGCCGTTTTGCACTGAATGGAATCGTGTCTGACCACCATTGGCCAAAGTGTACTCCACGTCAAAATGATACTCCTCGCAGAGTTGGTGCCAATACGCTTGCTGGGCTTCAGGCAATACCAAGATGATCTGTAAGGCAGCATCGTATTCCCTGAACCTCTCCAATGTCCGCATCAATACGGGCTTGCCGCCAATTGGTAGGAACTGCTTGGGGATATCACTTCCCATCCGCAGTCCCTTACCGCCAGCCACGATAATCGCGTAGTCCATTATTTCTCCATCAGATGTTTAAATCTCATACCCTCGGCAATCTGGTCTGATGTCTGCTTGTCGACGAGTTGGGTGAGCAGTTCGTAGGCGTATGGGAAGGCTGCGGCAGGACCCTCGCCAGTGGTGATGTTGCCATCGACGGTCACGAGATCGCCTGTATAGGTCGCCGTTGTCAGTGCCTGTTCGAAGCCTGGATAGCAGGTGGCGCGCTTGCCGTCAAGGATGCCTAAGGGAGCCAGCACAACTGCAGGTGAGGCACAGATGGCGGCAATCTTCTTTCCGGCAGCGAACTGGGCCTTCAGTGCTTCGCACACGCCGTCGTGGGCAAACAGGTTGCTGGCTCCGGGCATGCCGCCGGGCAGCATCAGCAGGTCTGCATCCGTATAGTCACTCTGGTCAAACTGAATGTCTGTCTCGATGCTCACACCGTGGGCGGACTCCACCTGAGTGAACTCCGTCGTACTGACTGTTACCACTTCTACACCTCCACGACGCAATACGTCGATGGGAATCAGGGCCTCGACATCCTCGAAGCCGTCTGCTAAGAATACATAAACTTTTGCCATAGTCTTATCACGTTTGATTGGTTTTCTGACCGCAAAGATACGAAGAATAATTGAGAAAAGGGAAATGAGAAATGAGAAATTTCACTGGCGGCAGCAAATTTTTCACTTTTCACTCTTCACTTTTCACTTCTTTTCGTATCTTTGCACCCAAAAGACGTACAATATGGAACAGCATAGACTTAAATTCGCCCTTTTCGGTAACATCTATCAGACCAAGAAGTCTGCATCAATTCAGAAGGTGCTTGCCTGTCTTTCCGAGCACGACGCAGAGATCTACGTGGACAAGGAGTACTACGATTTCCTGACCCTCGACCAGCGTATTGGCGTTGAGGCCAACGGTATTTTCGAAGGCAACGACTTCAAGGCTGACTTTGTCATCTCGATGGGTGGTGACGGCACCTTCCTCAAAGCCGCCAGTCGGGTGAGGGAGAAGATGATCCCCATCCTCGGCGTGAATATGGGCCGTCTGGGATTCCTTGCCGATGTCAGTCCCAGTGAGATAGAACAATGTGTGAAAGCGCTCTATGCTGACGACTTTGCCATAGAGAATCGTGCCCTCATCAAGGTGGAAACCGACGGCGAACCCTTGGAGGGGTATCCCTGTGCCCTCAACGATGTCGCCATTCTCAAGCGCGACACCGCCTCGATGATCTCTGTTCGTGCCAATGTCAACGGTGAATACCTCACCACCTATCAGGCTGACGGCCTTGTCGTCTCCACACCCACCGGTTCTACGGCCTATTCCCTTTCCAACGGCGGACCGATCATCGTACCAGGCACGAAGGTGTTCTCGATGACGGCCGTTGCACCTCATTCCATGAACATCCGTCCCATCGTCCTTTCCGACTCATCAGAGATCACGCTGACCGTCGAGAGCCGTTCCCACAACTTCCTCGTGGCCATCGACGGCCGTTCGGAGAAGTGTAAGGAGGGTACGAAGCTCACCTTACGTCGTGCGCCCTACGATGTGAAGGTGGTGAAACGCTCGCGTTTGAGCTATTTTAATACTCTGCGTGAAAAGATGATGTGGGGTATTGATGCCCGTTAATCACGCATTTAAGAGTTTACGTCCTTTTCCTAATTTCCCATTTTTCCTATTTTCCCATTTTCCAAAGCGGGAAATCTATTTGTCATTGCCACAATAATCCTGTCTCTCTACAACGGAACAGGCTTCTCTCATAGAGAACAAAGGGTTTATGCTGAGTGGATGAAGGTTTCTGAGGCAAGGGAACAAGGGGACGTAGTTGGAAGAATCTATAATTAAAATAAATTAGGTACGCACGAGATCAATGTGCTAAAGAGTGTTAAAGAACAGAAGATTTTCTCCAAAAAGTTTGGAGCGTATTGATATTTGATGTACTTTTGCAGTATACTATTAAAGTGGTACACTATTACACAGAAATAATAAACATAAAATAGATACGATATGATTGAAGTAAGTAACATCAGTTTTAAGTATGCCGGAGGTAAGGATCTTGTATTCGATTATTTCAGCCTGAGGCTGGAGGAGAACAATATCTACGGCCTGCTGGGCAAGAACGGCACGGGCAAGTCGACACTCTTGTATCTGGTCAGCGGACTGCTCCGCCCGAAGAAGGGCACAGTCTGTTTTGATGGCGTGGAGACCTGCAAGCGACAGCCGGAGACGCTGAGCGAGATTTTCATCGTGCCGGAGGAGTTCGACCTGCCCGCGATGTCGCTCCAGGAGTATGTGAAGATCAACAAGCCGTTCTACCCCCGATTCTCGCAGGAGGTGCTGGAGAACTGCCTGAAGGACTTCGAACTCACCACAGACCTGAAGCTGAACGCGCTGTCGATGGGTCAGAAGAAGAAGGTGTTCATGAGCTTCGCCCTCGCTGCGGGCACAAAGCTGCTGCTGATGGACGAGCCTACGAACGGACTGGACATCCCCTCGAAGTCGCAGTTCCGCAAGGTGGTGGCCCAGTACATGACGGAGGATCGCACGCTGATTATCTCGACGCATCAGGTGCATGACGTGGAGTCGCTGCTCGACCATATCATGATCCTCTCGCAGCAGAAGCTGTTGCTCGATGCCTCAGTGGCTGACATCCAGGAGAAATATACCTTTGAGTATCGCACGCCAGCTGAGATGGAAGACGCTCTCTATGCTGAACCCTCTCTGCAGGGAAATGCTGTGATTGCTCCTCGAAAGGCCGACAGTCCTGAGACACAGGTGAACCTTGAGTTGTTGTTCAATGCTGTGACACAGGGGAAAATTTAGTAAAGACAGAGTAATTTTTAAGACATAGTAACATAATAACAATATAGTAACATAAAAATATAATAAAGTAACGGAATAAAAATATAGTAACAAAATAAATATGTTAATCTGTTACTATGTCTTAAATAAATACTATGTCAGAAAAAAGTTAATATGTATATGATACAGTTTAGTTTAAATCGATTCGGAAAGTTGGCAAGATGGTCGCTGACGAACGACAAGAAATACCACGTGAAGACGTTCCTGCAGACGCTGGTGATCCTAACGCTGCTCTTCCTGTTCCTTACCTCGATTACCGTCACATTCGGTAAGGACAATGCCAACTACCAAGCTTGTGCCATAGCAACGACCATCCTGTTTGCCAGTACGTTTATCGTGGGATCGTCGTTTATGTTCTATAGCATGGAACGTAAGAACGACATGCAGGCGTTGCTGATGCTGCCGGCATCGAACTTTGAGAAGTACCTGATGCGCTATGTATCCTGGATCCTGTTGTTGCCGATCTATCTGGTGGCAACCGTCTCTGCCGACTTGGTGCAGTATGTGTTTAGCTTAGTGGTGGGTCACGAGGAGGTGCGCTTTGTGATTTCTGCGACGATGGAGATGCTTGGCAAGATGTGGTCTCAGGTGCCTGCCGAGAAGCATTCTCTTGTGGTGATAGGACTGATGATTCTTTTCATCTGGTCCCAGTCGCTCTATGCCCTTGGCGCCACGCTCTTCAGAACGAACAAATACAACTGGATTCCTACGACGGTTGTCATCATCGTGCTGTTCCTGGTGCTTGTCTGGCTGTCTCCTGACAGAGGTAAGATTGAACTCATAAAGGAAGATTCGGCATCAGATTATGTGATGAATGTGGTCTATGCCGTATGGGGGGTGATGAATTTCTGGCTGTCGTACAGGCTCTTCTGCCGTCGCCAGGTGATAGGTAGGTTTGTAAACGTTTAATGATAGAAAGGAAATAAAGACATGAATAGTTTTAGTATCAACAGGTTTTGGCAGATGCTTTGCTGGCTGATTAATGTGAATCGCATCAGATTGCTGGGCTATACGGTAGGCATCATGTTTTCTACATTACTGATCCAACTGATGATGTTTGTGTTTGGTTCGTTCGAAAAGATCATTCCTTTTCTTTGGAGTTGTGTACACTTCGGTTCGTTCCTCATAACATTCGTGATTCTTTTCACGGTTTGTCTGGCCTTTACAAGCTTTACCAGCATAGGCAGCAAGCAGCAGAGAGGTACCTGGCTGATGATTCCTGCCACCAATCTGGAGAAGTTCTTGTCGCTGATCGTCTATGTGACGGTGATCTGTGGGCTGTGTGCCATCGTGGGCTATATCCTGGGCGACTGTCTCCGCATGGGCTGCTTATGGATAGGAGCACAGTTGTCTGCCGATCCTGCCATGAAAGCTTTTGAGGTGTACAACTATAATGGCGTGGATGGTACGTATCATCTCTGGTCATCGACTGTGTACTGGTTATTCTGTGATATGACGCCTCATCTGTTGACGGTGTGGGGTAGCAGCATCTACTGGAGTTGGTTCGAATGGGCGTCGTGGATCGTTCATACACTGATAGCTATATGGATGCACTCTTTTTTTACCCTGGGTGGTACGCTGTTACGCAAGTATGCATTCGTCGCAACGGGTGTGTTTTGGATTGCGATTATGTTACTCTTCATGGGATCCCTCACTCATTTCAATGTCAGCGTGTTTGGAAATGTAACGCTCGCGGATGGTACCATTGTCACTATGAAGGTTAACACGATGGCTTACGTGCTGATGGTGGTGCTCCCTCTGCTTTCTTACTTCAATTATCGGGCATCGTTCCATATCTTCAAAGGTTTTCAGTTAATAACAAACAAGTGGACTAATTATGACATTCTCAAACGATAAACCCATCTATATCCAGATGGCAGACCGCCTCTGCGATGAGATACTTGCCGGCAAGTATCAGGATGACGACCGTATTCCGTCAGTCCGTGAGTATAGTGTGCTGCTGGAAGTGAATACGAACACGGCAGTCAAGGCCTACGAACAGTTGGCTCGCGAGGAGATCATTTACAACAAGCGTGGTCTGGGCTACTTCGTGACCAAAGGCGCGAAGAAACAGATTCTCAAAGGCCGTAAGAAGGAGTTTATGAAGGAACGCCTGCCGGAGCTGTTCCGCCAGATGCAACTGCTCGACATCACCATCGAGGATGTTGTAGAGGCTTATAAAGATATAAAGAGTGTTAAATGAAACGGTTTTTCTGAAATGATTTGCAACTTTTCTCGTATAACTTACGACAAATAGTCAGAAACCATTAAAATGTAAATAGGTATAATAGTAAAAAGGTAAAATAGATTGTTTTCATGATACATTTGCAAGACATCAACAAGACCTATCAGGGCGCGCAGCCCCTTCACGTACTGAAGGGCATCTCGCTCGACATCGCGAAAGGAGAGTTCGTCTCCATTATGGGAGCCTCGGGCTCGGGTAAGAGTACCTTATTGAATATATTGGGTATTCTCGACAACTACGATTCGGGCACCTACGAGCTGGCAGGCGTACCCATCTGGGGACTCTCGGAGCGCAAGGCCGCCGAGTATCGCAACCGGATGATAGGTTTTATCTTCCAGTCGTTTAATCTCATCTCTTTCAAAACCGCCGTGGAAAACGTGGAGTTGCCATTATTTTATCAAGGGGTGTCCAGGAAGAAGCGCCATCAGATGGCTCTGGAGTATCTGGAGCGTCTGGGCCTTCTTGACTGGGCAGGACATTACCCCAACGAACTGTCGGGAGGACAGAAACAGCGTGTGGCAATAGCGCGGGCACTCATCACCCGACCGCAGATCATCCTGGCCGACGAGCCTACAGGAGCATTGGACTCGAAGACTTCGGTGGAGGTGATGCAGTTGCTCAAGCAGCTGAACCAGGACGAGGGCATGACCATCGTCGTGGTGACGCACGAGAGCGGCGTGGCGAACGAGACGAACAAGATAGTGCACATCAAGGACGGCATCATCGGCCAGATCGAAGAGAATCTGAACCACGATGCTTCGCCCTTCGGCAGCGGAGGAATAATGAAGTAATATGCGAGATATAATAACTGAAATATGGCAGACGGCACGGAGGAACAAGCTCCGTACGACGCTCACGGGATTTGCCGTGGCGTGGGGCATCTTCATGATCATTGTGCTGCTGGGTGCCGGCAACGGACTCATTAATGCCACGATGAAGATGAGCGGCGACTTCCTGACCAACTCTATGGAGGCCTATGGCGGTCAGACCTCGAAGGCCTACAACGGCCTGAGCGAGGGACGCTTTATCCAATTAGACACGAAGGACCTTTCGGCTACTGAATCGGAGTTCAAGGGGCACATCGACGAGGTGGGAGCGTGTTACTATTATAGCAGCATCGTTTCCAATGGTGAGCAATACATGAATATACAGATTGCCGGTGTGTATCCCATCCATACCAAGATCATCAAGGAACATCTGGTTTGTGGCCGCTTTATCAACGAGATAGACCAGAAGGAGCGCCGTAAGGTGCTGGTGCTGAGCGACAAACAGGCAAAGGAGCTGGAACCGAAGAACTACAAGACGCTGTTGGGCCGGTTTGTGAAGGTAGGTAACTTCTCCTTCAAGGTGGTGGGCATCTACAAGAATCGTGGAGACGGTGAGAGCAATGCCTATTCCGCCTACTCGGCCATCAAGGGTATCTTTGGCGCCAATAGCCGTAGCCTGGGAAACATTGAGTTTACCTTCCACGGACTGACGACGGAGCAGGCAAACGAGTCTTTTGAGAAAGACTATCGTCGTCGTCTGAATGCCAACCATCAGGCCCATCCGGAAGATGAGCGGGCGATATGGCTGTGGAACAACTATACGCAGAGCCTGACGATGGAGAAGGGCATCGCCGTCATCCATACCTTCCTTTGGGTGATAGGCCTGTTCACACTGCTGTCGGGAATCGTGGGTGTGTCGAATATCATGCTGATCACCGTGAAGGAGCGTACCCATGAGTTCGGCATCCGCAAGGCCATCGGCGCCAAGCCGTGGAGCATCCTGAGGCTGATCATCACGGAAAGTGTAATCATCACGACGTTCTTCGGATACATCGGCATGCTGTTGGGTGTACTGGCCAATGAGTATATGGATGCCACGCTGGGTCACGAAGTCACTGACCTGGGCGTGGAGAAGATCACCCTGTTTGTCAATCCGACCGTCGGACTGGATGTGTGTTTCGAGGCCACGATGGTGATGGTCATCGCCGGCACGATCGCCGGACTCATCCCGGCCTATAAGGCAAGTAGAATTCGCCCCATCGAGGCATTAAGAGCAGACTAAGATTATGAGAATAGATATTGATTCATACAGAGAGATCCTCGACACGCTGACGAGGAATAAGAGCAGGAGCTTCCTGACTGGCTTCGGCGTGTTCTGGGGCGTGTTTATGCTCGTGGCCCTGATGGGAGGCGGAAAAGGCATGAAGGAACAACTCGACAAGAACTTCGAGGGTTTTGCACAGAACACGGTGATAATCTGGTCGCAACAGACGACCAAGGCCTATAAGGGATTTCGCAAGGGCCGCTGGTGGAGCATGGAGTATAAGGACATCGACCGGCTGAAGCAGCAGGTTCCCGAGATTGACGCGGTGGCACCTATCCTGTTCTCCTCTTGGAGAGGCAGCAACACGGCCTACTATGGCGACCAGAAAACGACGCCCAGAATCCAGGGCACGGTGCCGGAACTGTCGAGGATTATCGAACCGAAACTGTACTATGGACGATTCCTGAACGAGATGGACATCCGCGAGCATCGCAAGGTGTGCGTCATCGGAAAGAAGGTGTATAAGGATCTTTTTAAGGAGGGAGGTGATCCGTGTGGCAAGAAGATCCGCGTAGACTCCACTTATTACGAGGTGATCGGCGTGGACTATAGTTCGGGCAATATTAACGTCAACGGCCGTGCCGAGGAGAAGATCACCATCCCCATCACCATGATGCAAGCTGCCTTTAACCGTGGCAATCAGGTGGATCTGATTGCTGCCACCGGCCGCCAGGGTGTGGTGATGTCGAAGATCACCCCCCGTATCCGTGAGACCATCGCCAGGGCACACTTTGTGGACCCGACGGACGAAGAGGGTTGTGGCGTCTTCAATACCGAACTGATGTTCCAGATGATTAACAATCTCTTTAAGGGCGTTAACATCCTTATATGGCTCGTCGGTCTGGGAACCCTGTTGGCAGGAGCCATCGGTGTCTCGAACATCATGATGGTGACGGTGCGTGAACGAACAACGGAGATAGGGATCCGTCGTGCCATTGGCGCCACGCCGAAGATGATTCTCTCGCAGATCATCTCAGAGAGTATCGTGTTGACGTTAGTCGCAGGTATGAGTGGCATCCTTTTCGGTGTGATGATACTCCAGATGCTGGAGATGTATAATACCGAGGACGGCATCATCGAGACGCACTTCCAAGTAGGCTTTTGGACAGCGATTTTCTGCGCCGTCGTGGTAAGTTCGCTTGGTGTCCTCGCAGGCCTTGCCCCAGCAGCCCGTGCCATGAGTATCAAACCCGTAGACGCTATGAGAGATGAATAATTGGCAAACAAGAATATAAAAAAAGATAGATTATGAAGAAGTACAGCAAATTGATCATCGCAGCGATTATCGCTCTGATTTTCATCGGAACGTTCGTGTTCCTCTGGCAGAAGAGCCAGCCCAAGGAAGTCGTTTACAACGAGTTCACACCGAAACTGGACAGCATCCAGAAGACAACCATCATCACAGGTAAGATTGAGCCTCGCAATGAGGTGAACATCAAGCCGCAGATCTCTGGTATCATCTCCGAACTGTTAAAGGAACCAGGACAGTTTGTGCAGAAGGGAGAGGTGATAGCAAAGGTGAAGGTGATTCCCGATATGGGACAACTCTCTTCTGCTGAGATGCGTGTGCGCCTGGCAGAGATTAATTTGAAACAGGCTCAGACAGACTTCCAGCGTGAGGAGAATCTGTACAACCAGAAACTCGTTTCTGCCGATGAATATGACAAGAGCAAGCAGGCTCTGAATCAGGCTCAGCATGAGAAGATGGCTGCTGAAGATGCACTTGAAGTGGTACGCGACGGTGTGTCAAAATCGAATGCTTCTGCCTCTTCAACGCTTATCCGCTCAACCATCAGCGGTGTGATTCTCGACATCCCGGTGAAGGTGGGTAACAGTGTGATTCTCTCGAACACCTTCAATGACGGTACCACCATCGCCACCGTGGCCAACATGAACGACCTTATCTTCCGTGGCAACATCGATGAGACGGAGGTCGGCCAGTTGGTGAATGGCATGAACATGAAAATCACCATCGGTGCCTTGCAGGACCTGAAGTTCGACGCTGCCCTGGAATATGTCTCCCCGAAGGCTGTGGAGAGCAACGGTGCCAACCAGTTTGAGATCAAGGCAGCTGTGAAACTCGCCGAGGGCGGAAAGATCCGTTCTGGATATAGTGCCAATGCTGAGATTGTGCTGGCCAGGGCCGACAAGGTGCTCAGCATCCCTGAGAGTGCCATCGAGTTTAGCGGTGACTCTACCTTTGTCTATGTCATCAAAGGGGAAGGCAAGAACAAGACCTACGATCGTACTTACGTTGAGACAGGCCTCTCTGACGGCGTGAATATCGAGATCAAGAAGGGCATCACCGCCAAGGATAAGGTGCGTGGCCCGGAGATTATCACAGATGAAGACAGCAAGTAACAGCTTATGAAGAATGTCATTGTATGCTGCTGTATCACAGCAGTCATTCCCCTCTCCGCAGGGGCTCAGGAAAAGCAGTGGACTCTCCGCGAATGTTGCGACTATGCCTTGGAGCATAACATCAGCATCAAGCAGCAGCAGAACCAGTGCCGTCAGCAGGAGCTACAGCTCTCGACGGCGAAGAACTCCCGTCTGCCGGATCTCAGTGCCTCGTTAGGACAGAACTTCTCGTTCGGACGTGGTCTGACGGCAGCGAACACCTATTCGAATACTAACACGTCGTCGACATCGCTCCAGCTCGGCACGAGCATGCCCCTCTTCACGGGTTTCCAGATTCCCAACCAGATTAAACTGGCCAAGCTGAACCTCGAGGGAGCCACTGCCGACCTTGAGAAGGCAAAGAACGACATCCGTATGCGGGTGGCTGAGGCTTATGTGCAGATACTCTATAATATGGAGATGGCCGATGTAGCCCGTCGCCAGATCGACATCGATTCGGCACAGGTGACCCGTCTGGAGGCCTTTGTCAAGAACGGCAAGGCGGCTGAGGCAGAACTCTCCCAGCAGAAGGCCACCCTTGCCAACAGCCGTCTCACGGCTACGCAGGCCTTGAACAACTGCCGTCTGGCCGTTCTCACCCTCACCCAGCTCCTCGAGCTCCCCACACCCGAAGGCTTCGCCATCGTCCGCCCGGACGTCTCCGTGGCATCCGGAATCTCCGGGGAGGGCAGCCTGACTCCCGATCTGATCTATGCCGAGGCTCTGGGCATTAAACCCGAGATCCTCTCCCAACAGCTGAAGCTGAAGGGCTACGAACACAGCATCAAGATTGCCCAGTCAGCCAACTATCCGACCCTCTCCCTGAGCGGGGGCGTAGGCACGAACTATTACACCACTTCGGGTTTCAAGTCTGACGCCTTCGGTGAACAGCTGAAGAACAATTTCTCGCAGTATATCGGTCTGAATCTGAACATCCCCATCTTCAACCGTTTCCAGACGCGAAACAATATCCGTAGTGCCCGCATAAACTATGAGAATCAGCAGCTGACGCTCGACAACACTAAGAAGACACTCTATCAGGAGATCCAGAAGGTGTACTACAATGCCCTGAATGCGCAGTCGAAGGAAGAGGCATCGCTGCAAGCCATGAAGAGTACGAAGGATGCCTTTGAGCTGATGCAGGCCAAATACGAGACTGGCAAGGCGACCATCACGGAGTTCAACGAGTCGAAAAATACCTATTTGAAGTCTGAATCTGATTTGGTGCAGGCCAGATATGAGAATCTCTACCAGAGTGCGCTGATAGATTTTTACCGGGGAAAAGATCTAAACTTCTGAGAAATGAATGATCCCTGCCACACTGGCAGGGATCATTCATTTCTTATGTCTGTTGGCTCTTTGCTCACGGTATTTCGCCTTCTGACGGGCCGAACCGCTGCCGTGGGCACCAGTGATATACTGTTTTTTCTTGGCTTTGGTCTTCACCTTGCCATCGTCCTTTGGCTTGTCTCCTCCACGTCCGAAGTTGATGCCGTGTTCGAGTATGTTCTGAAAATCGTCCATAGGCTTAATGGTGGAACAGACGGACACCGGTGAAGGCCATGGCGATGCTGTATTTATCGCAGGTCATAATGACATGATCGTCGCGGACAGACCCACCAGCCTGGGCGATGAACTCCACACCACTCTTATGGGCACGCTCGATATTGTCTCCGAAGGGGAAGAAGGCATCGGAACCAAGGGCCACCTTCGTGTTCTGTGCGATCCAGGCTTTCTTCTCTTCCATTGTCAGCACTTCGGGCTGAGTCTTGAAGAACTGCTGCCAGGCTCCGTCGCGCAACACATCGTCATGTTCGTCTTCAGAGATATATACATCGATGGTGTTGTCGCGGTCAGCACGGCGGATACCATCCACAAACGGCAGGTTCATTACCTTCGGATGCTGACGGAGCCACCAGATGTCGGCCTTGTTGCCAGCCAGACGAGTACAGTGGATACGGCTCTGCTGGCCTGCTCCGATACCGATGGCCTGACCGTCCTTCACGTAGCAGACAGAGTTCGATTGTGTATATTTCAGGGTGATGAGGGCGATGATCAGGTCGCGCTTGGCCTCTGGTGTGAAGGTCTTGTTCTGTGTGGGGATGTTTTCGAAGAGGGCATCGTCATCGAGTTTGATCTCATTGCGGCCCTGTTCGAAAGTAATGCCGAATACCTGTTTGCGCTCGATGGGTTCTGGCACGTAGTTGGGATCAATCTTGATTACATTATACGTTCCCTTGCGCTTGTCTTTCAGGATCTCGATGGCCTCGGGGGTATAGTCGGGGGCAATCACACCGTCAGAAACCTCACGCTTCAGGATCTTGGCGGTGACGGCGTCGCAGGTGTCAGAGAGAGCCACGAAGTCACCATAGCTCGACATACGGTCTGCGCCACGGGCTCTGGCATAGGCACAGGCGATGGGGCTCTCGTCAAGGCCTGGAATATCATCCACGAAATAAATCTTCTTCAGGGTGTCACTCAGGGGCAGACCTACGGCAGCACCGGCAGGCGAGACGTGCTTGAACGAAGCAGCTGCGGGCAGACCTGTGGCAGCCTTCAGCTCCTTCACAAGTTGCCAGGCATTGAAGGCATCGAGGAAATTAATATATCCAGGACGGCCATTGATCACTTCGATGGGTAACTCCCCTTCCGTCATGAAGATACGGGAGGGCTTCTGGTTCGGATTGCATCCGTACTTGAGGGCTAATTCTTTCATCTTGATGGGTATATTTTTGAATTTTGGTGCAAAAATAAACAAAATATTAGACATAGTACCCATTTTAAGACATAATAACAGACTAACATATTTATTTTCTGCCAATATGCCTTTTTTTATGTCTGTTCGTATGTTAATATGTCTATAATTTGTTCTTTTGTCTGAAAATAGTAGTACCTTTGCAGACTGTTAAGCAAATCGTAAAAGCGGCATGAAGGAATCCGAAAACAGAATCATCAGTTTGCCTAAGATATCAGACGTCCGGGGCAATCTCTCCATCATCGAACAGCTCAAGCATGTGCCGTTCGAGATACGGCGTGTCTATTGGATCTATGATGTGCCTGGCGGAGTAGACCGTGGAGGACATGCCTACAAAGAGAGCGAGGAGTTCATCGTGGCACTCTCCGGATCCTTTGACGTGGAGCTCGATGATGGTGAGCAGAAGCAGACTTATCAGCTGAACCGCTCGTATAAGGGGCTCTATGTCGCCAAGTCCATGTGGCGGCGCATGACCAATTTCTCTACGAACTCCTTGGCGCTGGTGCTGGCTTCGACGGACTACGATCCCGATGACTATATTATGGACTATCAGGACTTCCAGCTTTGGCTGAAAGGACAGACGATGTTGACGGGTAACCTGAATAATACCTCTGCACCCGTCATCAACAATGTTCAGGTGCCGAATGCCGTCAGCTATGCCAGAAGCGTGTTTGACAGTTCTCTTTACGAGCTGAACAAGATGCACGATGTGGAAGGTAATCTGACGTTTATCTACCAGAACATCCATGTGCCGTTTGAGATCAACCGCGTGTTTTATAGCTACGACATCCCCGGTGGTGAAGAACGGGGCGGACATGCCCACAAAGAGTGCCATCAGTTTATCATCGCCGCCTCAGGAAGCTTCGAGGTGGTGCTCGACGATGGCACCAACAAGCGCACTGTCGCCCTCAACCGTCCTTTCTGGGGACTGCATGTACCGCCTGGCATATGGTCGTCGGAACAGGGATTCTCTTCGGGTAGCATCTGTCTGGTGCTGGCCAGCCACGGCTATGATGAAGACGACTATATCCGCAATTATGATGATTTCCTTGAATATATAAAGAAATAAGTATGGTGAAACTTTTGGATCTTCAGGCCATCACGATGCAGCATGCCGAGGAGTATGAGGCTGCTGCCAAGCGTGTGATAGAGTCTGGATGGTTTTTGCAGGGACGTGAGAATAAGACTTTCGAACATGACTATGCCCAATATATCGGTGCGCAGCACTGCATCGCAGTGGCCAATGGGCTGGATGCCCTGAAGCTGATACTGCGCGGCTATAAGGAACTGGGCGTGATGAAGGATGGCGACGAGATTATCGTACCTGCCAACACGTATATTGCAACTATCCTTGCCATTACCGACAATCAGCTGGTACCCGTGCTGGTGGAGCCGACATGGGAACATCTCGAGCTGGATATTAATAAGGTGGAGGAGGCCATCACACCAAGGACAAAGGGCGTGATGACGGTTCATCTCTATGGCCGTATCGCCTATAACGATAAGTTGGGTGACATCTGCCGCCGTCACGGACTGAAGCTGATGGAAGACTGTGCCCAGAGTCATGGCTGTACCTGGAAGGGTGTTAGGACTGGTGCCCTCGGCGATGCAGGAGCCCATTCCTTCTATCCGGGAAAGAATCTTGGCGCCTTTGGCGATGCAGGGGCTGTGACGACTGATGACGAAGAATTAGCTTCCGTGATTCGAGCCTTGGCCAATTACGGCAGTCAGAAGAAATATGTGTTCCGTTATGTCGGCATCAACAGTCGTATGTCGGAGTTGGATGCTGCCATCCTTGATGTGAAGCTGAAATACCTCGACGAGGACAATCAGAAGCGTCAACAGTTAGCGGCCTATTATTACGAGAATATAGATAATCCGCTGATTACCCTGCCGCAAAGGCTCAGCGATGAGAACAATGTCTACCATCAGTTCCCCGTCTTCTGTGAACGGCGCGATGAGTTGCAGACCTATCTCAAGGAGGGTGGGGTACAGACACTCATCCACTATCCGATTCCCCCGCATAAGCAGGAGTGTTACAAGACGTGGAACAACAGCTGTTATCCAATCACAGAACGCATCCACCAACAGGAGCTCTCCATTCCAATGAATCAGGCGGTAACGCGTCAGGAGGCAGAAACCGTTGTCCGGCTGATCAATAATTTCCGATGAATATGGATCTGAAGAAAAAGATATCTGTGGTCATCCCTGAGTATTGCGGGGAGACGATGCTGACAGAATTACTGAATCGGCTGCACGCTACTTTGCAGACATTGACCGACAGTTACGAGATTATCCTCGTCAATGATTGTTCGCCCGACAACGTGTGGGAGGCCATCCGTCAGGTGTGTGCTGTCGATAAGCGTGTGGTAGGTCTTAACCTGAGCCGTAACTTCGGTGAACACTATGCTATCTCGGCAGGTATGCGCTATGCCAAGGGAGAGTATATTGTTGTGATGGACTGCGACCTTCAGAACCGCCCGGAAGACATTCCCGCTCTCTATCATAAGGCACAGGAGGGTTGGGATGTGGTCCATGCCCGTCGTGTGCATAAGCAGTTCGGATTCTGGAAACGGATGTCATCGAAGGCGTTCCATGCTGTTTACGATTGGATGACTGGTCATAAGTCAGATCCCAGCATTGCTGAGTTCGGTATCTATAGTGCCCGCATTATCCGCGAGTACAACAAGCTGGGCGAGGTGGCCCGTTCGTTTAATTTCCTGATCGAGTATCTGGGATTCCGCGTGACAGCTGTTGATGTAAAGCACGATTCCCGTGCTGACGGAGGCGGTTCCTCCTATACATTCAGGAAACTGTTCCGGCTGGCTATGGACTCAATCATTGCTGACAGCACACGCCCCCTGAAAATGGCTGTCGTGGCAGGCTTCACGATGTCGTTCCTTTCTGTCATGATGGCGGTCTACAATGTTATTGCCTATTTCCTTGATTTCCACACGGTGCCTGGCTATACCACGACCATCTTCTCTATCTGGTTCGCCTGTGGACTGCTGCTTTTCATGATGGGCATCCTCGGCCTTTACATCGGGCGCATTTTCGACCAGGTGAAGGCACGTCCCATCTTCATCGTGATGGATGAACTGAATGTGGGAGAAGACTGACCTTCTCCCACATTCACTTACTTCTCATAAATATAGAACGGTATGTTCATATACGTCCGTTTCAGCCGCAGTTTGTAGCCGGCTGCCTCAATGTCGCGTAATATGGGAATCTTGTCGTACTGGTCTTCGCGGCAGTAGGTCACCACGAAGTCTGCCTTTCTGTCTGTCAGTATCTTCTTGTGGTCGCGGATCATCGGCGGCGTTCCCCCATTAGGATAGGCGAACTGGTCGCCTGCGGGCAGCGCATGGTACATCACACCGAAGCCGAATTCCTGACACTCGTAGCTCAGCAGTTTCGGATTCTCCACATCCTTCATCACGTCTGACAGTTCCTGGAATGCCGCACGGTCATCGTTGTGGGTGAAGATGGTGTTCTGGCGCAGTTCGCCGATAATGAGGTTCCCGTACAGGCAGGTACAGATGATGTAGGCTGTCAGCAGGCCATAGCTGATCCGGCGTGTCCGCTCGCTGCAGATGAGCAGTACGTCGATGAACAGATAGAGTACGAAGATATAGCAGATGCCATAATAGTAGTTCCATACGTTATGGCGCGTCGACATGGCGATGAAGAACAATGCTATGACGACAGGCACGTACTTGTATTGCTTCAGCTTCAGGCTCAGCAGCATGCCGCTCAGGAAGACAGCTGCGATGAATACGATCTTGCGCCAGTCTTCCAATACGCCTTCCCAGTCCTGCATGTACGTCGGACTGCCGCTGTCCTCATTGGTCACCGTCTCGTAGGCCAATACAAAGTAGTTGTGGAAGAAGGCAGCGAGAGATCCGGTCATGATAAAGTAGATGATAAACGGTGCCGCAATCAGCACAGAGATGAGAATCATCCATCCGAAGGGCAGACCCAGACCCCGCTTGCTCCTGTATTGGTCCCAAAGGGCAATGAGTATGCATATTCCCTGCACGGCAGCGATATTATACTTCATCAGCACCAGCACGGTGAAGCAGCCTCCCAGCATCAGGAAGTCCGTCTTGTCGTTCCGCTCTTCAGCATAGAGCCGCTTGAAGAGAACATAGACCGTGATGGCCACGAATGGCAGCATCAGGTCCTCGGAGCGCGTCTCGAAGTGGAACCAGGGGAAGAAATACACGAAAATCATCGGCAGCGTGGCTGCGAGGGCTCGCCAGTCATTCTGCAGGAAGATCTTTGCCGTCTTGTAGTTGAAGAAGAGCGTCAGCGCATAGAACACACCCGAGACCACATACATGCCGTGATAGTTAAGCGGCGAGATAAGATAGCCGATACCATAGAAAAGCCAGATGATCGGTCCCTTGAAATCCGTGAACTCCACGTAAGGCCGCAAACCGTACATGAAGGCCTTGCCCTCCATGAAGAACCAAGCGGAATCGAGGTGGTGAGCCACTCCGAAGAAGGGTGAGTCGTTGGAGAGAAACAGCTGGATGAGGAACGACCAGAGGGTGAAAAGCAGCAGCACCTTCGTGTCCGTCAGCTGTATGGATGTCTTGTTTGAACTCATAATTTTTAAAGATGTTTTGTCATTTTGCGTGCAAAGGTATATAATTTATTAGACATAAGGACATAAGAAAAGAATTTTTTTGTTTCTTTTGTTCTTTTGTCTGAAAAAAGAAGTATCTTTGCACCCAATTTATAAATAATGCAATGGAAAAGAAACGTATAGCCCTCCGCAAGCTCTTGGAGGCCGTAGAAAAGGAGATCCTCCGCAAACCGGACCGTAAGACACTCGATCATCTATCACTGTTGGCTGGCTTCCAGGACTGGGAGTCATTCCAGAAGGCCATCCACGGCGAGACCAGCGCCGATGCCAACTATAAGTAACCATTTCCCCTCCTGAGTAGGAGGGGCCAGGGGTGGTCTGATCCGCCTCTGGCCCATCCACAAAAAAAGGCTCCCTCTCAGGAACCTCATTTGCATTTTCTTACTCTGCGGCAACAGGACGACGCTTCTCCTTGATGCGGGCTGCCTTACCAGTGAGCTTGCGCAGGTAGTAAAGCTTAGCGCGACGTACCTTACCGATCTTGTTGATCTCGATGCTCTCGATGTTCGGGCTCTCGATGGGGAAGATACGCTCCACACCAACGGTACCAGACATCTTGCGAACAGTGAAGCGCTTCTTCTCGCCGTGACCGCAGATCTTAATCACCACACCACGATAGAGCTGGATACGCTCCTTCGAACCCTCGATAATTTTGTAAGCGACAGTAATCGTGTCTCCTGCCTTGAACTTAGGAAACTCTTTGCCGGTTGCAAATGCTTCTTCAGCAACTTTAATTAAATCCATTTTTTTACCTTTTTACTTTTTTTGCTGTATCGTTCCAACGCAACATAGACGGGCCACTCGTTGCTTCCCTCCATCGGTTACGCCGAAAAGCGGGTGCAAAGGTACTAATTTCTTCCGACATAAGCAGAATATGGCTTCGCTTATCGCTGAGATTTAACATTATTTATCGTTATTCGCAGGACTTGTTCCTCAATTATTTTGGTATTTCGCTCCATTTTTCGTACCTTTGCCGTCGAATTATAAACTTAAAAAGTAAATGGTGAATCATCGACTACTATTTTCAGGCTTTATTGCAGCCCTGCTGATGTCGTCATGCGCGCCGAAACACTACCAACTGAAGGGCGTGGAGCGCACGAGGATTATCATCGACAGCCGCTATGACCAGAATCCGGATCAGGCGGCAGCCAAGTTCCTGGAGCCCTACAAACGGGTGAACGACTCGATCATGGGTCCCATTGTGGGACAGGTGGCACACAACATGCACGCCGATCGTCCTGAGAGCGACCTCTCGAACCTCCTGGCAGATATCCTCATCTGGGCAGCGAAGGACTACAACGAGCAGCCCGTAATGGCCGTCTATAACAAGGGTGGCATCCGTGCAGACCTTACGAAGGGCGATGTCACATACGGCGATGTGCTCGACGTGGCACCCTTTGAGAATAAGATCAGCTTCACCACCCTCACTGGCGAGAAACTGATGGAGTTGTTCCGTCAGATAGCCCATCGGGGAGGCGAGGGCGTCAGCAAGGGCGTAGAACTCGTCATCAAGATGGACGAGACGGGTAAGACAGGTGAACTGGTCTCTGCCAAGCTTCACGGTCAGGAAATCGACCCCCAGGCAGAATACCGTATTGCCACCCTCAACTATCTGTTGGAGGGTAATGACGGCATGCCAGCATTCCTTGACGGCACGAACAGCGTGGCACCACAGGAGGCCAGCAACAACACCCGGTTCCTCATCATGAACTACTTCCGTGACATGATGGCCAAGGGCATCGTGGTAGACGCACAGGTAGAGGGACGAATAAAGGTGCAAAAGTGAAAAGGTGAATAAGTGAAACATATAAAAGGATGATAATTATGAATACATATCTATATATTAATAAGGTGGTGAGATTGGTAATCTGTCTTTCACTCTTTCACCTTTTCACCTTTGCACCTTTAACTGTAGAGGCCAAGAAGCACAAGCAGCTGGTGGTGATCCATACCAACGATACGCACTCCACCATCCTGCCGCTCAATCCGAACATCGACAACAAGGACCTGGCAGGACGTGGTGGTTTCCTGCGTCGCATCAACATGCTCAAGGAACAGCGCAGCCAGCATCCCGACTTGCTGCTCTTCGACTCTGGTGACTTCTCGCAAGGCTCCGGCTACTACACGCTCTTCAAGGGCGAGGTGGAGATTGGCCTGATGAACCAGATGAGCTACGATGCCGTCACCATCGGCAATCATGAATTCGACTTTGGCATGGACAACATGGCTAAGCTCTTCCGCATGGCCAACTTCCCCATCGTCTGTTCCAACTACGACTGTACGGGCACAGTGCTCGAAGGTCTGGTGAAACCCTATATCATCATCAATCGCGAAGGCGTGAAGATTGGTGTCTTTGCGCTGGCTCCTCCACTGAAGGGCCTCGTGTTCGACGGCAACTGCGAGGGCATCACCTATCTCGATCCTGCCGAGACGGCTCAGAAGTACATCGATATTCTGCGGAAACAGGAGAAGTGCGACCTTGTCATCTGTCTCTCTCACCTCGGATGGGCAGTCTCAGAGTATCCTGATGAGAAGTTCCTGAGCCTGACGGAAGGCTGCGACCTCGTGCTTGGCGGTCATACCCACACCTATATGCCGACCCTCGAATATGCACCAGACAAGAACGGCAAGAAGATTCCCGTCGACCAGAACGGTAAGCACGGGGTATTCATCGGGAAACTCATACTTAATCTAGAGAAATAGTTATTCAAAGTAGAACGTCAGTACGATCATCTTGCTGTAGCCCTTGGCTACGGCATTGGTGTATTTGCGCTGGTTCGTGTCCTGTAGTTCGTTGGCGTGGTCGTGGTCGAGGGCATCGCTCAGACTCCAACAGAATTTCAGTTCGGGAATCAGCTTGAAGAACGGCAGGTAGAGATCGACGCCGAGGCCTACCTCTACGAAAAAGTCCGACCGCTTCAGCTGGATATACTCCTGATTCTTGCTTGTCAGGTTTATGATAGGGCTCACGCCCGCCATGAGGTACGGCCTGTAGTTGTTCCAGCGCTGGGCACTGAACTTCAGGTCGATGGGGAAAGCGATGTACGTGTTCTTCATGTCCTGCGTGGCCTCTAAAGGACGCCCCTCGGAATCCGTCTCCGTCAGGTTGCGGAACATCAGGTGCTTGGCGCCGAAGTGCATCGACGGCGAGAACCTCAGGTTCAGGTGCTGCGAGAGTCTCAGGTCTGCCAGTACGCCAACGGTAAAGCCTGCGTTCCACTTGTCTGCGTCGCAGAGGATGGTCGCCTCCTGCGTCGTTCCGTCATCCAACGTGATGGTCTGGGGTCCCACATTCTCAAACTCAATATCCTGCAGGTTCATGCCTACGAGGATGCCAAAGTGCATCGGGCGCAAGTCGATATACGGCTTGTGCTGGATTTTCCGCTCCTGTGCCGAGGCGGTTAGAACCACGCAAACCAGGGCAGTCATGATGATAAATCTACGTCTGAACATATCCATTCTACTGTTATATAAACGTAAAAAAGTGCCGATTATTATATTCCCGGTTATTTCGACAGTGTATAAATTAAGAAAAATAACTACCTAAATGTTGGTATATTCAAAAATTTATCGTACCTTTGCATCACAATTCGTGAGTATTAACATTATTAATTTATAAAAAGTAACGATTATGGCATATGTAATTGGTGACGATTGTATC